>JAEEGG010000600.1_pt1 | contig 110777 bp, 87 predicted proteins | sample 9134161 | NCBI WGS metagenome assembly JAEEGG01 (sample SAMN16246543, study PRJNA631951) | gut metagenome | biome: gut microbiome; feature: rumen; material: CR-attached | host: Bos | place: Iran: Karaj | collected 2018-10
CGAACTCGGAACTAAGCTTTAGGAGAGCCTTGTTATATCCATTTAACTATCAGGGCAACAAATAATAGACCACGGGTGTGGCTAATGACTACATACTATAGAAACTGCAGGCAAATGACTCCAGACTGTAGATATGTAGACCGTAGCGGATGCAAAGGTACAACAAATTGTGGAGGAAAACAAAAAAAGAAGAGAAAAAATTTGGTTTTCGCGCAAAAAAGTGCTAACTTTGCAGCCGATTTGCGAGAAAACCTTTTTTTTCGCAGTTTTTTGGGCGATGGTGTAATGGTAACACTACAGGTTTTGGTTCTGTCATTCCCGGTTCGAATCCGAGTCGCCCAACAGAAGAGATATCCCTTCATCGCTTATGGTTATGAGACGCCGGCGGTACAGGTCGCCGACAGCGCGTTTGAAGGTTTTCTTCGACACTTGGAATCGATCACTTATGAGTTCGGCAGGCGAGTTGTCGCCAAGGTTGCAGTACCCTCCATTTTCATAGAGGTAGCGTAGCAGCACCTCGGCAAAGTCGAGTGTCTGGCGATGGCCTGTGGGTTGCAGTGTGATGTCTATCTTTCCGTCCTGCCGCACATGGTCGATATAGGCGGTCAGGCGGTCGCCGCTATGTAGCGGACGGAATATCTGGTTGTCATAGAGTTGCCCCTGATAGCAGTTGTCTATGATGGCTTTAAATCCCAAGTCGGTCTTCTGCCATACGAGGCAGTCGCAAGGCTGACCGTGAAGTAAGGGTGGCTGTGGTTGTTGGAGCTCTTGGGATTCCTTTGGCGACTGGGGCTCTTGGGATTCCTTTGGCGACTGGGATGGCTGTGGTTGCTTGGCCTCTGAAAGGTATTTCTCTACCTTGGCGGTTGCCATAAGGCGGTGGGTGGCCTCGTCCTCCTTCACGTATACTATGTAGCTTTTGCCCTTACACATGCGCTGCTTCTGCTCTCGGAAGGGGCAGAAGAGGTCTTTCATCAGTCCCCATCCGAGGAAGGCACCGTATTGGTTAGTCCAGGTGCACTCCAGCCAAGCGAACTCTCCAACCTTGGTCAGCGGTGTCTCAGTGGTGGCCACGATGCGCTCCTGCTGGTCGAGGTATACAAACACCTTCAGCTCGTCGCCGACGTGCATCTGTGGCGTCACATAGCGGCGTGGCAGCAGTATGTCGCCCGTCTGCCCGTCGCCTTCCAGATAGATACCCGGCTCTGTGAGCCGCAGCACCTTCAGCGTATTATAGTTGCCAAGCTGTATCACCACTTCCTTCAACTTCTAACTTTGCATGTCATAGACCACCTGCATCAGGCGCTTGCCTATCTCGTCGGCTTCGGCCATGGTAGCGGCCTCGCTGTAGACGCGGATGATGGGTTCTGTATTCGACTTGCGCAGGTGTACCCATCGTGTGGGGAAGTCTATCTTCACGCCGTCTATGTCGTTCACCTGTGCCTCGGGGTCTTGGGCAAACATCTCCTTTACCTTTGCCAATATGGCGTCGACGTCGGTGTCGGGTGTCAGGTCGATGCGGTTCTTGGCTATCTGATAGTCGGGGAACGTTTTTCGCAGCTCGCTTGCGGTGCATCCCTTCTGTGCAAGGCTTGAGAGGAAGAGCACGATGCCCACGAGGGCGTCGCGTCCGTAATGGCTCTCGGGATAGATGACGCCACCGTTTCCTTCGCCGCCGATAATGGCCCCCACCTCTTTCATCTTCGTGGTGACGTTCACCTCGCCTACAGCAGCGGCTGCATAATGGCCGCCGTGGCGCTCAGTGACATCGCGCAAGGCGCGGGTAGACGACAAGTTAGAAACGGTATAGGCTCCCCTTACGTTTGCCGAGGGGTCTCCCAGCACGTAGTCGGCAACAGACACCAACGTGTATTCCTCGCCGAACATCTTCCCGTCCTCGCAGATGAATGCCAGCCGGTCAACGTCGGGGTCGACGACGATTCCCAGGTCGAAGCCCTTCTGTGAATTGCCCTTGTCTGTGTTGGGGCGCATCTTGTCCATGATGCCCTGCAAGTTCTTCTCCAATGGTTCTGGGTTGTGGGCAAACTGGCCAGTGCACTCACCGTTGAGTATCTCATAGTCGACGCCAAGAGCCTCAAAGAGTTCTGGCAGTATGATGCCGCCCACGCTGTTGATGGTGTCGGCACAAACGCGGAATTTCCGTTTCTTGATAGCTTCCACGTCGGCCAAGCGCAGCTGCAGCACGCTCTCCACATGGCGCTGGTTCATGGTATTGTCTGTGATGACACGGCCCAGCCGCTCTACGGGAGCGTAGTCAAAGTCTTCAGCCTCGGCAATGCGCAGCACCTCGGCGCCGTCGGCAGCGGTAAGAAACTCCCCCTCGCTGTTGAGCAGCTTCAGGGCGTTCCATTGTGTGGGGTTGTGGCTTGCGGTGATGATGATGCCTCCGTCGGCCTGGTGCCATCGCACGGCGAGCTCGGTGGTGGGGGTGGTGGCAAGTCCGATGTCTATCACCTCGTAGCCCATGCCCACAAGTGTGCCGCACACCACGTCGCGCACCATGGGTCCGCTGATGCGTCCGTCGCGGCCTACGACTACTTTAAGTGAAGATGCAGCTTTTCCTTTTTTTATAAATGTGGCGTATGCCGTGGTAAACTTTACTATGTCGAGGGGGTTGAGTGTGTCGCCCGTGTGTCCGCCAATGGTTCCGCGGATGCCTGAAATAGATTTGATAAGTGTCATAAGTCGGTCTTACGTTGGAAACTGATTTCGTAATAATAAGGATATACATAATATGAGGCATTACTATGTCCCTGGGTGTGTGGCACGATGAGGCGCACCTTTGCTATATGGTCGTCGGCCGATCGTGGTCTGCCCATGTTCAGGTAGGGCAAAGGCACGATGAGTCCCTGTGGCACCGACTCCGATTTGTATGCGCTTAGCCATGCTCCGCTGGTAAACGAGGCAGTGAAGGTGTTGCCCTGCCGGCTCACGTTCATCACATCCACATCATAGGGGTTCACGTCGTTGTAGAGTGCCAGGGAGTCGAGCAGGCAAATCTCCACGAAACGCACTAGGAGGTCGCTGTTCTCGCCATCCTGCAGTGGTGTGCCACAGCCGCGGTGCATAATCTGCATGTATACGCCACTGTTGTCAAGGTATACAAATTCGCGCCTGCCCACGTCGGTGACATCGCCCTGCGCATGAAACTGTTTCTCGCTGATGACGGTGAACGACGAGTCGGCCAGGAACTTCTTGATGGCGTTGCGTTCCTTCTCCTTCTTGTCGCCGTAGGTCTCGTAGTCATTGCACGATGTCAGCAGCGAGGCGAGTGAGAAGACCGCTAATAATGCTATGATAGCTTTTCTCATATTACTATTTGTAGGAAATCGGCTGCAAAGGTACGAATAAGTGAGTGAAAAACAAAAGAAAAACGCGTTTTTCTTTTGTTCTTCCGAACGAAAGTGCCTTCGGCGACAGCCAGAGGTGCGAATAAGTGAGTGAAAAACAAATGAAAAATGTGTTTTTCTTTTGTTCTTCCGAACGAAAGTGCCTTCGGCGACAGCCAGAGGTACGAAAAGTTTAGAGTTTAAGGTTTAGAGCTATTTGCTGCTACTAGTGTTTTTTTACGTTCATTCAGACCAGTAGCCATGGAATACGCTGATCAGTCTAAATGATATAGAGCAGGAAAAATGGCCATGCGAAAAAAAATATGCTCCTGCATGATGCTTGTTCCACATCTTTTTATTATCTTTGCAAACTCATAGCAAATAGTAAAGTGTAAACCCGTAAACAGTTAGTTATCATGGTGGCAGAAGAAAAGAAGATAAGAACTGCGTTGATTTCAGTTTTCCACAAGGATGGACTCAATGAGTTGCTGCAGAAGCTGCACGAGGAAGGCGTGAGCTTTCTCTCCACAGGCGGCACCTGGCAGTTCATTGAAGAGCAGGGCTACCCCTGTCAGAAGGTGGAAGACCTGACGACCTACCCCAGCATTCTGGGTGGCCGTGTGAAGACACTGCATCCGAAAGTTTTCGGAGGCATATTGGGACGCCGCGACAATGAGGGCGACCAAGAACAGATGAAGCATTATGGCATTCCTGAGATAGACTTAGTGATAGTAGACCTCTACCCCTTTGAGCAGACTGTTGCCAACGGGGCTTCTGAGCAGGACATCATAGAAAAGATCGACATTGGTGGCATATCGCTGATACGTGCTGCCGCAAAGAACTTCAACGACGTGGTGATAGTGCCCTCTAAGGCTGAGTACAGCCTGCTGCTTAACATTCTTAAGGAGCAGGGAGCCCAGACCACGCAGGAGCAACGCAAGATGTTTGCCACCAGAGCCTTCGGTGTGAGTTCGCACTACGACACAGCAATACATAATTGGTTTGAGAATAGTTAGCAATGAATCATTAATAATGAGTAATGATGGTTAGTTTTGCTGCAGTTGTGGCCTGTGAATAGGCCGGCATCTTCAGCGGTAATCATAATGTTTTGTTACTCATTACTAATTCCTAATTAAAAGAGAATATGGGATTTTTCAGTTTCCGACAAGAGCTGGCCATGGATCTTGGCACAGCTAATACCGTTATCATCAGCGGCGACAAGATAGTGGTCGACGAGCCGTCGGTGGTAGCCATGGACCGCCACACGGAGAAGTTGATAGCCGTGGGCGAGCGGGCCAAGATGATGTATGAGAAGACACACGACAACATTAAGACCGTGCGCCCGCTGCGCGACGGCGTGATAGCCAATTTCTCTGCCTGCGAAATGATGATGCGCGGCATGATAAAGATGGTGAAGACGGGGCGTCATCTCTTCTCCCCTTCACTGCGCATGGTCATAGGCGTGCCCTCGGGCAGCACCGAGGTGGAGCTACGCGCCGTGCGCGACTCGGCCGAGCATGCTCAGGGCCGCGATGTGTATCTTATTTTCGAGCCGATGGCAGCAGCCATAGGCATAGGCATTGACGTAGAGGCGCCCGAGGGCAACATGATTGTCGACATTGGTGGCGGCTCCACCGAGATTGCTGTCATCTCGCTGGGTGGCATTGTGTGCAACAACTCCATCCGCACTGCTGGCGACGACCTCACCGCCGACATTCAGGAGTATATGGCACGCCAGCACAATGTGAAGGTGAGCGAGCGCATGGCTGAGCGCATCAAGATACATGTGGGCTCGGCACTTACCGACCTGGGCGACGAGGCTCCCGAGGACTATGTGGTGCACGGCCCCAACCGAATCACCGCAATGCCCATGGAGGTGCCGGTGTGCTATCAGGAGATAGCCCACTGCCTTGACAAGACAGTAGCTAAGATTGAGAATGCCGTGCTCAATGCACTTGAGCACACCCCGCCCGAGCTGTATGCCGACATAGTGAAGAACGGCATCTACCTCACGGGTGGTGGTGCCCTGCTGCGCGGTCTCGACAAGCGACTCACCGACAAGATTAACATACCCTTCCGTGTGCCTGAAGACCCCTTGCACTCTGTGGCAAAGGGTGCCGGCATCGCACTGAAAAACGTGAACCAATTCACGTTTCTCAAAAGGTAGCCCATGCAGAACCTGATAGCGTTCCTGACAAAGAACTTTCACTGGCTGCTGTTCTTCGTTCTCGAGATAGTCAGTGTGTCTTTGCTGTTCCGTTATAACAGCTATCAGGGCAGCGTATGGGTGTCGTCGGCCAACGCCGTGGCGGGTCAGGTGTACAAGTGGCAGTCGGGCATAGAGCAGTATTTCCACCTCACCGACAGGGCGTGGGAACTCTCTGTGCGCAATGTCGAGCTGGAGCACGAGCTGGCTCGCGCCCGGCAGGAGATAGTAAGGCTCAAGGGCGACACCGCAGTGATGGACAGCATGATGCAGAGCGTGGTAAGCGAGCTGCATCTGCTCCATGCCAAGGTGGTGAGCAGCACGTTGCGGCGGCCTGACAATCTCATCACCATCGACCGTGGCAGCGACGACGGCGTCATGCCCGACATGGGCGTGGTGAGCGGCATGGGACTGGTGGGAGTGGTCTATATGACCGGTTCGCACTATTCGGTAGTGATGCCACTGCTCAACGTGCATTCGCGCATCAGCTGCGCCATACGTGGCAGCGGCTATTTCGGCTATCTGTCGTGGGACGGAAACAGCGCCGCCGACGCATACATGGACGATGTGCCCAGGCATGCACAGTTCAAGTTGGGCGAATATGTGGAGACCAGCGGCTATAGCGACATCTTCCCTCCCGGCCTTACGGTGGGAAAGATTGTGGGCATAGGCAACTCTACCGACGGACTGTCGTACCGTCTTCGCATACAGCTTTCCACCGACTTTGGATGTCTGCGCGACGTGAGCATTATCACCGACGAGAACTTCCCGGAGCGCATGCGCTTGCTCACGGCGGCACGTGATTCGCTGGCACTGGCTAACTGAGGGGAGTAGGTGTTGTTTGCTTGAGTAGCATTCTATAGTTATTCGTGAAATAGTGTTCGTGAGTTATTCGTGTTCTAAGGAGAACTGCAGATGACTATTGACTTTATACGACGTATGGTGTTGTTTGTAGTGGTGCTGCTGCTACAGGTGCTGGTGCTCAACCGCATACAGATCTTAGGCTGTGCCACCCCCCTGCTGTGCGTCTACTTCATTGTCATGCTGCCGCGCAACTATCCACGCTGGGCAGCACTGCTATGGGGCTTTTTCATGGGGCTGGGCGTCGACATGTTTGCCAATACGCCCGGCGTCACTGCCGGCTCCATGACGCTGGCAGCATTTCTCCAGCCATACATCATAGAGCTGTTCCTGCCACGCGATGCCGAGGCCGACATCAAGTCCTCTGCCCGCTCGCTGGGCGTGTGGCGCTTTGCGAGTATGGCCACCATCATCGTCGTGGTGTTCTGCCTAGTCTTCTTCCTGCTCGAGGCGTTCACCTTCCATCACTTGGGCTATAGCATGCTCTGTGCCCTGTCCAGCGCTGTGCTCACCCTCATGCTCATCATGACCATTGAAATGCTGCGCAGTTAGGTTAGGGTTCGCATTAAGGTTATGAAAGACTACGGGCTGGAATACAGGAAGTACGTTATAGGCGGTGTGGCAGTGCTCATTGTCACGGTCTACATCATACGCCTGTTCACCCTGCAGCTCATGAGCGACGACTACAAGAAGAATGCCAACTCCAACGCCTTCCTCAAAAAGATTGACTACCCCGCGCGCGGCATCATCACCGACCGCAAGGGCGAGCTCCTGGTCTACAACCAGCCCAGCTACGACATCATGGTGGTGGAGAACGAAGCGCGCGACCACTTCGACACGCTCGAGTTCTGTCAGACGCTCTCCATCACTCGCGAGGAGCTGAACAGCCATTTTCTTGCCATGCGCGACAAGCGGCGCAACCCCGGCTACTCACCCTACACCCAGCAGCTGCTCATCAGCCAGCTCTCCGACCGCGACTTCTCCGTGTTTCAGGAGAAGGCGTTCCGTTTCCCCGGCTTCTACGTGCAGCGACGCAGCATACGCCAGTATGAGTATCCCTATGCCGCCCACGTGCTTGGCGACGTGGCCGAAGTGAGCCAGGCCGACATCGAGGCCGACGACTACTACATAGCCGGCGACTACATAGGCAAGCTGGGCGTGGAGCGCTCATACGAGAAACAGCTGCGGGGCGAGAAGGGCGTGCAGATACTGCTGCGCGATGCCCACGGACGCATACAGGGCAGCTACCAGAACGGTGCCCTCGACCGCAAGCCCGTGCCGGGCAAGAACCTGCAGCTGGCCATCGACAAGGACTTGCAGGCGCTGGCCGAGCGACTCTTAGAGGGGAAGATAGGCAGCGTGGTGGCCATAGAGCCCTCTACGGGCGAGGTGCTCTGCATGGCCAGCTCGCCCACCTACGACCCGCGCTCCATGGTGGGGCGTGAGCGCTCCAAGACGCACCACGCCCTGGAGCAAGACCCCTGGAAGCCGCTCCTCAACCGCAGCATCATGGGCCTCTATCCACCGGGCTCCACCTTCAAGACCACCCAGGGACTCATCTTCCTCAGCGAGGGCATCATCACCCCGCAGACCGCCTATCCCTGCTATCACGGCTTCGTGTTCAAGGGGCTGCGCGTGGGGTGCCACGGCCACGGCTCGCCGTTGCCACTCGTGCCCGCCGTCAGCACCTCGTGCAACGGCTACTTCTGCTGGGGGCTCTACCACATGATCAACAACACCGCAAAGTATGGCACCGTGCAGAGAGCCATCGACCGCTGGCGCGACTACATGGTGTCGATGGGCTACGGCTATCCGCTGGGCCTTGACCTGCCGGGCGAGAAGCGCGGACTCATACCCAACGCACAGTTCTACGACAAGCGCTACAAGAACGGATGGAACGCACTCACCATCATCTCCATAGCCATAGGACAGGGCGAGGTCACGGCCACACCGCTGCAGATAGCCAACCTGGGGGCAACGATAGCCAACCGAGGATTCTTCTATACCCCCCACGTGGTGAAAAAGATTGAGGGCGAGCCACTCGACAGCGCCTACACCACGCGCCGCTACACCATGGCGCCACAGGCGGCCTACGAATATATAGTGAAAGGCATGCGCTCGGCAGCACAGGGAGGCACCTGCAAGGCGCTGGCGGGCTACGACTTCATGCCCTGCGGCAAGACGGGCACCGCCCAGAACAGGGGCCACGACCACTCGGTGTTCATGGGCTTCGCCCCCATGGACAATCCTCAGATAGCCGTGTCGGTCTATGTAGAGAACGGTGGCTGGGGCGCCACCTACGGTGTGCCCATAGGCGGGCTCATCATGGAGAAATACATCAAGGGCGAACTCTCAGAGAGCTCCAAGCACAAAGCCGCCGACATACAGTCCAGGCGCATCAACTATGGCAGCGACGACAGGTAGCTGATGGCAATTAGCATTTAGAAGTTAAGAGTAAGAAGTAATAAAAATGAGTTTTGACGACAAGGAGAAAAAAGGAGTACTGCGGTCGCTCGACTACTGGACCATACTCATCTACCTCATGCTGCTCGCATTCGGGTGGATAAGTGTGTGCGGCGCCAGCTACGACTATGGGGCCAACACCGACATCTTCTCGCTCGACACCCGCTCGGGCATGCAGATAGTGTGGATAGGCACCTCGCTCGTGCTCGCCTTCGTCATCCTGCTGCTCGACGACAGCTATTTCGAGCTCTTTGCCTATGTCTTCTTCGCCCTCATGCTGCTCCTGCTCTTTGCCACCATCTTCAATCCGCACAGCATCAAGGGCTCCCGCTCCTGGATAGTGATGGGACCCATCCGGCTGCAACCTGCCGAGTTTGCCAAGTTTGCCACCGCACTCGCACTGGCCAAGTTCATGTCGGGGCGCGACTACGACCTGCACCGCTGGAAAGACTTCCTCAAGACGCTGGCCATCATCCTCCTGCCCATGCTCTTCATCGTCATGCAGCGCGAAACGGGGTCGGCACTCGTCTATTGCGCCTTCTTCCTCATGCTCTATCGTGAGGGCATGACGGGCAGCGTGCTCTTCACCGCAGTGGCCCTCGTGTTCTATTTTGTAGTGGGCATACGCTTCAGCGAGCCTCTGCTCTTCGACACCCCCACACACATAGGGCGCTTTGTGGTGCTGCTCTCCATACAGGTGTTTACATCGGTCATGGTGGGCGTCTACCTCAAGCAGTGGCGCGAGGCGCTGCTGGCACTAGCCGCCTGCGTGGGCATCACCCTGCTCTGTCTGCTCTTCTCGCTCTACGTCATTCCCTTCAACATGTACTGGGTGCAGCTCGGTGTGTGTGTGCTGCTCGTGGCGTGGCTGCTGTGGCAGGCATTAGAGAGCAGGCTCAAGCCCTGGCTGTGGATAGCCTTCTTCGCCGTCGGCTCGCTCCTCTTTTTCCATGGCGCCGACTATGCCCTGAACCATGTGCTGGAGGAGCACCAGCGCACCCGCATCAATGTGCTCCTGGGGCTGGAAGAAGACCTCAAGGGCGCGGGCTACAACGTCCACCAGAGCGAGATAGCCATCGGCTCCGGCGGACTCGAAGGCAAGGGATTTCTCAAGGGCACGCAGACCAAGCTGAAGTATGTGCCCGAGCAGGACACCGACTTCATCTTCTGTACCGTGGGCGAAGAGGAGGGGTTCATCGGAGCCGCCGGCGTGCTGGTGCTTTTCCTCATGCTCATACTCCGCCTCATACACCTGGCCGAGCGGCAGGCCACCCGCTTCGCACGCATCTACGGCTACTGTGTGCTCTCCATCTTCCTCTTCCATGTGTTCATCAATGTGGGCATGGTGCTGGGTCTCACACCCGTCATAGGCATACCCCTGCCTTTCTTTAGCTACGGCGGCTCATCGCTCTGGGGCTTCACCTTCCTTCTCTTCATCTTCCTCGCCCTCGACGCAAGGCGCAACATCAGAGATTAGCCATACACCATAGGCGCCAATGATGCGCACACCATGATGGGGAAGGCAGTTGTCACCCCTCATGTACCACCCTCGCGCGCGCGTATTATTACGCGCGTGTGACTGCAAGGTGCTTGCACCACTTGCACCACACTGCTCAATAAACAAGAATGGTGAAGAACAAAAATGGCGGTCTCCTGTGAAAATTTGGCGGCCACATTTTTTTACGTGAGGCCTTCCTGTGTTTGTCCCAGGCCTTGGGACTTTTTTCCTCCCATGTTTTTGGCTTGTGGTGCAACTTGGTGCAGGCAGGTGCAAGCAAGAAACGGCCGTAACGTGCTGATATTGAGGCGTGGTGCAAGTGGTGCAAGCACCTTGCAGTCACGCGCGCGTATAATGCGCGCGCGTGAAGGCTAAGTCACCGCAGAAGCGTATGTTTCGCCCTGACCTCAGAGTCCGGTCTTCAGCGCGTGGAAATCGCGCTGTGCGACCGGGGGCACCGAGGCGAAAAGGGGTTAAAGATGTTTCTTGGGGAAGAGGGCATCCCACCACGAGGGGTCGTCCTTGAGCCAGCGCTGAAACCATGCCATCTGTGCGGCGAGCCACTTCTCGCGTTTGCTGTAGTCGGTGATGTGGTGGTTCTGCCCCTCCACCTCTACCAGTGCCACCTCGCGGCCTAGGAGCTTGAGGGCGGTGAACATCTGCAGGCTCTCGATGAGGGGCACGTTGGTGTCGGCATTGCCGTGGAGCAGCAGCAGGGGGGTGTGAATCTTGTCGGCGTTGAACAGCGGACTCTGGTCTACGTAGAGATGGCGGTGACTCCAGGGGTAGCTGTTGGCCATCGACACCTCGCTGTAGTTGTAGCCCCAGTAGCCCTCGCCCCAGTAGCTGGTGTGGTTGGCTATGCCGGCATGGCTCACGGCGCAGGCAAAGATATCGGTCACGGTCTGCAGGTATTGCGTCATGAAGCCGCCGTAGGAGGCGCCCATGCAGCCTATCTTCTCCTTGTTGATGAAGGGATGCTCGGCGCAGAGTTGCTTCACTCCCTCGATGATGTCGCCGGCGGGGGTGCCGCCGAGATTGGTTCCGGCGGCTTTGGCAGCGGGGGAAGTGCTGGTGGTGCTGGCAGCGGAGGGGAGTCCGCCGGCGGTGTTCACATGGCGCGAGGCCCACTCCTGGCCGAAGCCGGTGCAGCCGCTGGGCTGCAGGATGTAGGCCACATAGCCCAGCGAGTTCCACATCTGTGGTGCGTAGGGCGACTCAAAGTAACGGCTTACGGGCGAGCAGCCGCCGTAGTAGTAGACAATGAGGGGATACTTCTTCGTGGCATCGAAATCCTGGGGCAGGTAGAGACGCCCATACACGGTGTCGCCCCTTGAGTTCTGGAAGTTCCAATCCTGGCAGGTGCCCAGCTGTGCGTCGCCGAGGGCGGTCTTGCCGTCGAAGAGTGTGAGGCTGAACTTTGACCATGGCTTTGAACTGACGTAGGCCGACGCAGGCTCCAGCGTGTTATAGGCCAGCCATGCTATGGTGGTGGCATGTGAGGCCATGTCGAAGCGGTAGATGTTGTCGCCGTTGCAGGGCAGTTGCTGTATCTTGCCCGTCTGGGGGTTGAGCTGGTAGAGGTAGACGTAGTCACGGCACTCGGCGCGGAAGTATATCATGCCGTCGGCCCACGACCAGTCTGCGCCGCCATCGATAGAGGGGTCGAAGTCCTTGGTGAGCGGTGTCACCTTCTTGGTGGCGATGTCGTAGAGAAACAGCTCGTTCTCCGTCATGCTCGGCGTGACGTTGTCGGGCAGCTGACAGCCTATGCGGTTGAAGGCCTCAGGATAGCCGGTGAAGAGCAGCTGCGTGGCGTCGGGCGAGAAGGTGGCCATGCCGAGGAAGCCCTCGCACTGCAGCAGCGTGTCGACATGGAGTGTGCGTGCGTCCATGATGTAGACATCTTCTACCTCGGTGGGACGCTGCGCCAGGCGTGAGTAGGACGAGACGATGAGCAGGCGGCTGCCATCGTGCGAGATATCGGCCAGGCGCTCGCCCTTCGAGCCGTAGGTGATGCGCTGTGCGAGCTGCGTCTTCACGTCGTACTTCACCAGGTAGTTGCGGTTGCGCCATCCGGGCTGGCGGTCGTCCATCTCCAGCACCTCAAACACTTCGCGGTCTTCCTTCGGGCCTTCCTCCTCGGCGGCGATGATGAGATAATCCTCGGTGGGGCTGATGGCGTAGCCACCCCGGGGCACGTCGGCAGCGAAGAGGGTGCGCTGGCCCGTGGCGGGGCTCACCTGATAGAGCATGCGGCGGTCGGCCTCCCACACCTCTTCAATATAAGCGCATGTGCGGGGCATCCAGCGTACGTTCTGCGTGGGACGGCTCACCAGCGTGGTCTGGATGAGCGTTGACTTATGCGTGAGGCGGTGCAGCTCATACTCCCAGCGGCTCTGTCCGCCGCGCTCAGTGGTCTGGTAGCTCATCAGGGCGTAGGCGCCGTCGGGCGAGAGGGATATGCTGCGCACGCGCCGCCCGTCGGTGAGGTCGTGCACCATGTAGGGGTGCTGCTTGCTCAGCGTGGGGCTGAGGGCTATGGGTGCGTCGATGCTCACGTGCAGGCTGTCGGTGTCGCTGGGCTGCGCCATGAACTTGATGGCCACGGTGTGGTGTTCGGGAGCCAGCTTCAGCTCGCCGCCAGCCTCCCTGCCGTCGACGTAGAGCTTGTAGCGCTTAGGCCCACGCACGCTGATGGTGCCTTTCAGATAGTCGGCATTGTTCAGGTAGAAGCTGAGCACGCCCACGCTCTTCTCTTCCTTGAGCGAGGGCAGCAAGCCCGACTGCCAGGTGGAGGCGGGCTGCGAGCGCAGGCTGAGTGAGCCGAGCAGCGACGCCTCGTCGAACTTCTGTCCGCCCACATTCACCGTGTCGGTGGCGAAGGGCTGGCTCACGGCGAAGGGGCCGGCCAGGTTGAACTCTGTGACTTCGGTCTTTACTTGTGCAGTCAAGGAGCATGCCCATGCCCCTGCTGCCAGTAGTGTGAATAATTGTTTCATCTTTTTGAAGGAGGTAAAGGTGTTAAGGAGGTAAAGGTAGGAGGTGAAAGCGGGCGAGGGGTGCTATCGCCTTGAGCGGAAGAACTCCTGCATGAGCTGCCGGCATTCCTCTTCGAGCACGCCGCCCGTGCACACCGCCTTGGGGTGGAGGGCCTGTGGGGCAAAGCGGCTGAAGCCCCGCTTCTCGTCGGCACAGCCATAGACCACTCGCGGCACCTGAGCCCAGCCCAGCGCTCCGGCACACATCACGCAGGGTTCTACGGTGACGTAGACGGTGCAGTCGGTGAGGTACTTACCCCCCAGCTCGTTGGTGGCCATGGTGATGGCCTGCATCTCGGCATGTGCAGTGGGGTCGCCCAGTGTCTCGGTGAGGTTATGGGCGCGAGCCAGCACGTGGCCGGCACACACCACCACAGCCCCTATGGGCACCTCGCCCTTATCGTAGGCGCGGCGGGCCTCAGCCAGCGCCATTCGCATGTATCTCTCGTCGTTCATTCAGTTATACAGTTCGTGAAGTATCTGTGTGGAGCGCAGCTCGGGGAAGGCTGGCAGATGCAGCCTATAGTAGTGTAGCAGCAGCTGGAGTATGCGTGAGCGCTCGGCGCGCGACAGGCGGAAGAGGTGCATGGTGGGGTAGTCCATGCGCATGAGCACCCGTATGTGGTCTGCCTCCTGCGGCATCAGGTAGTCGCGGTGCAGCGGCGGTGCGCTGCAGAAGGAGGCTCCGCGCAGGTCGAAGTAGGAGCCATTTTCGTTAAGGTTAGGCCAGAAGCCGAGGAAGCGGCTCAGTCGCATGAGGAACACCAAGTGGAAGTTGGCTGCCGTTCCCGTAGTGCCGTCGAGCCACTCTATGCTGCTGCTCACGTAGTCGAAGAGGGGCACGTTGCACTGCTCGTCGCGCAGGGCGTGGTAGAGAAACTCCGACACGAAGAGGGCTATGCTGAGCTTGTGCTGGTCGGCCAGCAGCGAGGGTAGGGGAGTGAGCAGTGAAGCATCGCGCAGCTTCTGCAGCTGCTGCTGCGGCCGCACGTCGCATGCTATGCTGAGCAGCGTCAGTGGCTGCAGGTATTGCTTCTTTATGCGCGAGCGTTCTGAGCGTGGTGCGGGCACGATGAACGACAGGCGCCCGTGCTCGCGGCAGAACATGTCGGCTATGATGCGTCCCTCGCCATACTTCAGTGCGTGCAGCACTATCGCCTCGGTCTTTGTCTCAGCCACGGTTCAGAAGGGTTCTTATTGATTGTAGTTCATCAGTTCCTCGGTAAGCACCGACTCCAGCTCCTCGGGCGAGAGGCGCAGGCGGAAGGCTCCTTGCGAGGCGATGGAGATGCCGCCCGTTTCTTCCGAGACGATGACCACCAGGGCATCGCTCTCCTGGCTCATGCCCAGGGCGGCGCGGTGGCGCAGTCCCAGTTCCTTCGGTATGTTCAGGTTGTGGCTCACGGGCAGTATGCATCCTGCTGCCTCTATGCGGTGATGGGCTATGATCATGGCACCGTCGTGCAGCGGCGAGTTCTTGAAGAAGATGTTCTCGATGAGCCGCTGGTTGATGTTGGCATTCACCACCTCGCCCGTCGACACGATGTCGGCCAGTGACACCTCGCGCTGAATGACGATGAGGGCGCCCACCTTGCCCTTTGCCATCTGCATGCAGGCCATGACGATGGGCATAATATCGCGCTTGAGTTGCACTTCGTCCTTGTTTTTGGCGTGCTTGGGCATGAAGAAGCGTGTGAGCGAGCGTATGCGCCGCCGTGCCCCTAGGTTGTAGAGAAACTTGCGTATGTCCTCTTGGAAGATGACGATGATGGCAATGACGCCCACCGACACCAGTTTGTCGAGAATGGTGCCCAAAAGCTTCATCTCGAGTATTTGCGAAACGAAGAGCCACACCACGATGAAGATGGCAATGCCCACAAACACATTGAGCGAGCGTGACTCGCGCATCAGCCTGTACACGTAGTAGAGCATGATGCCCACCAACAGGATGTCGATGGCGTCTTTTATTCCAAATTCTATAAACACCTTTGTTATTTGCTATTTACTGATTTGTCGATATGCTGATGGATGATGGTCCACTCTCTTTCTTCATCATCTCTATTGTCTTCACACACTCCACGGCCTGTGGCACATCGTGTACGCGCAGGATGGAGGCTCCCTTCATCAGTGCCACGGCATGCAGGGCGGTGGTGCCGTTGAGCGCCTGTGCGGGTTCGCAGCCCAGCAGCCTGTACACCATTGACTTGCGCGACACTCCTACCAGCAGGGGCAGCTCCATCACTGCCAGCTTCTCTAATTCTGCCATCAGGGTGTAGTTCTGCTCCAGCGTCTTGCCGAAGCCGAAGCCCGGGTCGAGTATGATGTCGCTGTGGCCCAGGTCGTGCAGTTGCTGTACTTTCTCGGCAAAGAAGAGCAGCGTATCGCGTAGCGTGGCCTCTGACGACATCAGCACATAGGGCACCCTCAGGCGGCTCACCATGCGCAGCATGTCGGGCTGACCGCCACCCACGTCGTTGATGATGTCGGCTCCAAACTCTTCGACGGCCATGCGGGCCACGTCGGGGCGGAAGGTGTCGACCGACACTATGGCCCGGGGCAGTGCACGGCGAATGGCCCTGAGCGCCATGCGCAGCCGTTCCTTCTCGGTGTCCTCGTCGGCTGGTGTGGAGTCGGGGCGGGTGGAGCAGGCTCCAACGTCGATGATGTCGGCTCCCTGCTGTGCCATGCGGCGGGCACGCTCCTCCACGTCGCTGGCCGTCTGCACCCGGCTGCCGTCAAAGAAGGAGTCGGGTGTTGCGTTGACGATGCCCATCACCTTGGGGGTGACAAGGTCAAGCAGCCGTCCTTTTATGTTGAGTGTCATCGGTTCTTTCATCTGGTTGGTTATTTGTTTTTCAATGCATCGACATTCAGTCGGTAGAAGTTGCCGTTTCTCAGCTCCAGGTTCTCCAGCCGTTCCCAGTTGGGCAGAATGCTTTCGTTGAAGGAGATGTAGTTCACCCTGTCGCCTTCCTCCTTAGGCCAGGATATGACTGCATAGCCTTTGTTGTCGACCTTGAACTCTCCTTTGCCATGGTTCTGGAACCATCCTCCCCCCTCGTCCCACTCTGCGTGGATGGTGCTGGCACTGATGGGGCGCCCGTCTTTATGGAGCAGGCGCACGCGGCAGGTGTACATCACTGTGGGATGTCTAAAGTCTTCCCAGTCCTCATCGTATTCGTCATAGTAGTCCCAGTTGTCATAGATTCTCCTTGACGAGGAGTAGGAGTGGAACGCTGAGTAGCGCAATATTCTCTCCCATTCGGCATCCCATGTCGACTGCTTGTATTCCTGATTGCGGAACAAGTCGATGGTCTTGGTCTCTGGCAGTCCGTTGACGGCCATCTTCAGCCAGGCGCTCTGTTCGGCGAGCTGCTGACGGGTGGGATCCTTGTCGCTTATCTCCATCTTCACCGTGGGGTTGTCGAGCACTATTTGCGACGACACCTTCAGCAAGTCCATCAGGTTCACACCGCCGTTGGTGGCATGAAGCACCGTGTCCTCCAACTCAATGAGGATGGCGTATGGCATGGTCTGCCCTGACAGGGCACAGGGAATGAGGAACTCTTTCGACGTTATGGTGCCCAGCGTCTCTACGTTCTGGGTAGGCGCATTGGCCAGGGCACCAAGCACATTGATAAGACCGCCAAGCATGCCTCCGCTCTCTATCTTCTGCACTTGGCACACTTTGGAGCAAACCCGCATTGCAACGGGGAAGTCAAACTTGCTGTCGTTTCTTATCTCGCCATAGACCAGGAACTGCAGGCTTCCGTCGGTCTTCACTATGCCGGCAGTATAGGCAGATTTCTTCCACCGCTCAAATTCCTCGCTGGTCGATGCTGTGGTGCTGGTGGAAACTACCTTCAGCTTTGCGAATTGCCGCTGCAGCATTTCATTGACAAAGCCGTTGAAATAGTCTCCGTCGAGTCCTGCCTCTTTGGCATAGCTCGTTCCCACCACCTTGCCGGCATGCGCTATGACGTCTTTTCCGTTAGGATAGAGACTGTCGGCCAATGCCCAGGCTTTAGCGGCCATCTCATATCTCTTGTTCTTAAACGTCAGCCATGAATAGTGCTCGTTGATACTGTCCAGCTGGCTCATGCTAGTGTAGCTGGTGGCGTTGAGTGCATCAACGAAGCTGTTTCTCTTCGCCTGTTCGAAGGCTGTGGACAAATCCTGCCGGTTGAGGTGGAATGCCTTGCCATATCTATGCAGTGCGGATGCCAGTTGCCGGTAGGAAGAATGATGCTGGACAGGGGTTGGCGACGGCTGTTTCTTTTGGCGTTTTTCTATTTGCAGGTAATAATCGTCACTTTTGCTGTTCATGGCTGTAGGTCGGAATGATGCACACGACAGCATCATAAGGGCAACAACCATAACCCAGACTATATGATATGCAAATCTTCTCATAGTTCCTTAATAAGCATCCGTTGCCGAAACAGCATGTGGAAACCAGTGCAAAGATAGTGATTTTCTGCGTAACGGACAAGAAAAGGGGAGAAAAAGTTGCTGTGTACAGTTGATTTCGCTGTTTTTGGTAATTAGTAATGGCAATGATATAGGAGTTGACCTGGACTCCGTAGGCACTCCCCTCCCTTGTAGGGGAGGGGCAGGGGTGGGGTCAGTAATATCCCAACCGCTCACCCAAGGGCAGGAGTCAACATTACACTCTGGGCAGTCAACACCCCACCCCTACCCCTCCCCTGACAGGGGCGGGGAGTGCCTACGGGCACCCTCATTCCCGCGCAGTGACGCAGACAGGAGTGCGGGTAGGGCAGGTGATTGGCAACGGATGGACACGGACGGCCACGGTTATATTCTGTGCTCCTCCGTGTTCTTCCGTTGCTGATTTTGTCATATTCCTCCGTGCATATCCGTGTTCTTCCGCTGCAGTTCTTTGCAACGGACGGACACGGACGGCCACGGATATATTCTGTGCTCCTCCGTGTTCATCCGTTGCAGTTCATCCGATGCAGGCCTATGGCACCAAGGCGGGCTTCAGCTCATCGGGCGAGTCGTTGGTGAACATGTCTACCGGCGGTGCCTGCATGGTGAAGAAGTGGCTGATGACGTCGGGCGCCAGCTCGATGGCGGGCTTGAAGTCCTGGCTCTGCATGTAGCGCACTATGGCCTGCCGCAGCTGTCGTGCCACGGGGCGGCGGTCAAGGGCGTTGGTAATGTCGATGGTGGTCATCAGCAGGCGTCCGTTCAGCACGCGCGCCTCTATGAGCATGCCCAGCTTACGGCTCACATGCCAGGTGTCGATGGGCTGTATGGGCGGCTGATAGTCCTTGGGCAGCTCCATGAGGTTTATCACTTGTGCGCGGTTGAGCAGTTCCCACCAGTTGAGGTTGCTCCACGAGTCGGTGGGGAAGTCGTAGCTGAACAGCGGGTGCGCTTTGTCAATGTATGCGCCAGTGGTGTGCGGCGGCCGCATCTTAAACCACGACGTGTTCCAGAACACGGGCAGATAGGTCTGCTTCACATCGTTGCCCAGTGTCACCTTTCCCGCAGCGGTAAGCAGCACGTCGCCGCCGCTCCGCAGCACTTCGATGGCAGCCGATGAGAGGGTGGAGTCGATGAAGAGCGAGTCGGTTTGGGCTACGGTGGGTGGGTACACCCAGAAGTCCCAGCTGTTCTGCACCGTGTTGGCCAGCGCCACACGGAGCGTCAGCTTGGCGGGCGCCGGCATGTTGTTGAGTGGAAGGCTATAGGTGCCCATGCTGTTGTTCTTGCCTATGGGAACACGCTTCACCGAGAGGGTGTCCTGGCGCAGCAGGCTACTGTCGTTCAGCCACAGCTGACAGACGGTGGCGCAGGGCTTGAGGTCGGAATAGATGGCGTTCATCACTTCTATGGGCACGTCGAGCTGCTCGTTGGTGGTATAGACGAACTTGGGAAAGCGCGCCAGCACCACCAGGGGGCCGCAGAAATCTTTCCATTGGCGCGGGTTCACATAGCCCTTCTCCTTCCAGTGCACATTGAGCGGCCCCACGAGGGCGGTGCCCTGTCCGCTGTAGTCGTTGAGGCTGAGCAGCTGAAATCCGGCATAGTCGGGGGTGCGCATGTTGCGCTCTATCTCATATTTATAGCAGAGCGTCTGCAGCCGTCCGCTGGCCATGAGAAACTTCTCTGCCTGCCCCGCCATGCCATTCTGCGCCAGCAGGCTGCGGAACAGCTCGAAGTTGGCAGCCTTATACACGCCGGTATATTGGCTTATCTCCTTGAAGTCGGGGAAGGCGCACCACTGTCCTTGCTCATGGGCAATGATAGGTGTGTTGTTAGGCGTCTGCTCCTTGTAGTTGCGCGGATGCAAGATGGCGGCATAGTAGTCGTCGTCGCTGCTGGGGGCGCGGCGGTCCCAGTCCAGTCCGCGTGCGCCGCCCTTCACATGGTATTCCGATCCGTTGTCCCAGGCCCATCCGCCGCCCACGCTGGCTCCGCAATACACCTTGGTGGAGTCGTACTGGTGCATTGTCTTCACCCAGTCGTTGCAGTAGCTCACCCAGTCGCCGGCGGGCTCGTTGCCGGCAGCCATCATCACAAACGATGGGTGATGGCCGTACTCATCGATGATGCGCTTCGACTCTTCCAGGAGATACTCGTCGATGACCTGCCCCCGGCGCAGCCTCACACCGTGGTTGGGCCACGACGGTCCTTCGGGCTGCAGGTAGATGCCCACCTCGTCGGCAGCCTGGAAGGCAGCGTCGGGCGGACAGTAGCTGTGGAAGCGTATGTGGTTCAGGCCGTACTCCTTGCATTTCTTCATAATGGCAAGCCACGACTCCTTGTCGGTGGGCGGATAGCCCGTCTCCGGGAAGCAGCAGTTCTCTACGGTGCCGCGCAGGAAGAGCGGTCGGCCGTTGATGTAGAACTGTCGGTCCTTGATGCTGATATGGCGCATTCCGAAGGTGGTTTCATACACGTCGTCGCCGCCCTCGATGGTGAGTTTGTAGAGGTTAGGGCGGAACTCATCCCACGGCTGGAGGTCGCTCTTGTTAGGGCGGTTGCTCAGCAGGTCGGCACGAGCATTGAAGGTGAACTCCACCTCGTCTTTCGCGTCAATGTACACTTGCTTGCTGCGTTTCATGCCCTTCTGCGAGCCGTCGCCAATGCTGGTGATGGTGGCACTTACATAGTAATCGTAGAGAGGCATGACGCGTACCATAGGGATGTGGTTCTCTAACTCCACCCGTATTTTAACCGATGAGAGGTCGGCGTTGGGCACGATTTGTACACGTTTGATGTTTAGCTTCTTCCACTGTGCCTGTAGCTCCATACGCCCTGCTATGCCGTTCCAGTTGCCTTGTGTCTGGTCGGTCACCGAGTGGGAGTCCTGCCCCACGCCTACATTCTCTATGCCGTTGTACACGCGGATGGCAATCTCGTTCTGATGGCCGCCCTTGATGTATTTCGACACATCGTAGCGGTGGGGCGTGGAGAGGCTCATCTGGTGGCCCACCTGCTGACCGTTCACAAAAACGGTGGTCTCGATGTGGGGCCTTTCGAGGAAGAGCGTGATGCGCTGCCCTTTCCAACTGTCGGGCACGTAGACTTTCTTCCTGTACCATGCTGCTCCCACATAGTGCTTGGCAGGCGTGAGGAAGAAGGGGAACTTCAGCGCTCCCTGCTGCCGGAAGGGCTCCAGTCGGGGGTTGTAGTAGTAGGAAGAGTCGTAGAGCGAACCCGTCCACTGTGTGTTCAGGCTCACGGGGTCGCCCTTGTCGTTGGTGAGCATCGAGCCGGGCAGCGTGATGAAGTCATCGAAGTGTCGCCTTACGGCCTTATCGTTCTGCGGGCGCTCGTCGCCAATGGCGAAGTCCCACATACCTGCCAAGCTGATAACCTGCTGTGCCCGCAGGGTCGTTGCACTCAGCAGGAAGCATATCAGCAGAAGTTTTTTTATGTATTTTTTCATCGTTGTTATTTTATTTCGCTAAAACAATCGTCGCCGCGCTTTCGCCAGGCTCGCCTGTGAGCAGATACACATTATTATATATAGAGCGCTTCAAAGGTCTAAGGCCGTGGTAACCACTTCATTTCTAAACTGCAGAAACTTGAATCAATGATGCTTGCCGCTGCATTCCGGGCATACGCCTTTTACAATATGGCTGGCCGAGCTGACACTGTAGCCCGGCGGCACTCCCACCTGTGGCACAGGCACGCCGTCGAGGCAGAAGGTGCGCTGGCAGTGCTCGCAGAAGAAGTGTACGTGCAGGTCGTCGTCTTCCTCACCGCTATGGCTGTGGCACAGCTCAAAGCGCACAGAGCCGGAGCCGTCGTCGATGGTGTGCAACAGATGATGCTCGCGGAAGAGCATCAGCGCGCGGAAGATGCCCGACTTGTCAATGGAGAGAATCTTTTGCTCCAGCTCGGCCAGCGTCAGCGGACGGGCCGACAATGCCAGTGTGCGCAGCACCACAATGCGATTCGACGTGGCCTTCACATCATGCTCGGCGAGTAGTTTCACACAGTCTTCCTGTCTCATGGCCAAAATATTTTCTTTATCACGGTGCAAAGATAACGAAAAAATTTGGTTTATCCTGCTTTTTTTCGTATCTTTGCATCGAAAATTACAAAACGAGCGCGTAACGACCTGAATCCACTGAAAGGAAAAACATGAAATACGTAGCCACACCGCCTGCTGTAGAAGGACGGCAGCTGTCGTTCTATCTGGCCATGGAGGAGTATGTGGCCCGGCGGTTGCCCGCTGAAGACTATTTCTTCCTGTGGCAGGTGGGGCCGAGTGTCATCTTCGGTCGCAATCAGGTCATGCAGAATGAGGTGAACGTGGACTACTGCCGAGAGCACGGTATAGAGGTGTTTCGCAGGAAGAGCGGCGGCGGCTGCGTGTATGCCGACGAGGGCAACGTGATGTGGAGCTTCATCACCAAGGAAGTGAATGTGGGCTTCGCCTTCAACCGTTTCATCAACATGGTGCTGCTGGTACTCCGCAAGATAGGCATTGAGGGCACAGGCACCAGCCATAATGACGTAATGATTGGCCATCGAAAGGTGTGTGGCACGGCCTGCTATCAGGTGGGAGGACGAAACATCGTTCATAGCACAATGCTCTACGACACCAACATGGAGCATATTACCAATGCCATCACCCCGTCGGCTGAGAAACTGCAGGCCAAGGGTATTGAAAGCGTGCGGCAGCGCATCACCCTGCTGAAAGACCATCTTGCCATGAACCATGCGCCAAGCACCATTCGGAATGTTGCAGACCTGAAGACGCTTATCCGAGAGACGCTCTGCAACGGTGAACTGCAACTGACGCAGGCCGACGTCGAGGCCATCGGACAGTTAGAGCGCGAATACCTGGACCGTGGGTTCATACAGCGAATGTAACAGACAACAAACAAATAGATAGTAAATCCTTAAATCGTAAATCGTAAATGAAAAAGACCTGTCTCTATGACAAACACGTGGCATTAGGGGCTCTGATGTCGCCTTTTGCGGGCTTTGACATGCCCATACAGTACACCAACATCACCGATGAGCATCTGGCTGTGCGCCAAGGCTGCGGTGTGTTCGACGTCTCGCACATGGGCGAAGTCACCGTTAAAGGTAAGGACGCTGAGCGCTATGTGCAGCACATCTTTACTAACGACGTGAAAGGCGCCCCCGTGGGAAAGATTTTCTACGGCATGATGTGCTATGAGAACGGCGGCACCGTTGACGACCTGCTCGTCTATAAGATGGAAGAGCAGGACTTCTTCCTTGTCATCAACGCTGCCAACATTGACAAAGACTGGGAGTGGATGCAGGAGCAGTCGGCGCACTTTGACATTGAACTGAAGAATGTATCCGACTTCTACGGTCAGATAGCCGTACAGGGCCCTGAGTCAGAGGAGGTGATGGAAACGGTGCTCGGCATTGACTGCAAGGAACTGGAGTTCTATACCGTTAAAAGCTTTGTCGCCGGCACTTCGCCCAATGAAGAGAAAGTCATTGTGTCGCGCACGGGCTATACAGGCGAAGATGGCTTTGAAATCTACGCCACGCCCGGCTATATCAATGAGTGCTGGGACAAGCTCATTCAGAGCGGGCGCTGCAAGCCCTGCGGCCTGGGCTGTCGCGACACGCTGCGCTTCGAGGTGGGGCTGCCGCTCTATGGCGATGAGCTGTCGCAAGACATCTCGCCCATGATGGCCAGCCTTGGCATGTTTGTGAAACTCGACAAGGAGGAGTTCGTTGGCAAGGAGGCGCTGGCCCGTCAGAAGGCTGAGGGCGTGGCCAAGAAGCTCGTTGGCATTGAGTTGCACGACAAGGCCATTCCCCGCCACGGCTACACTGTTCTCTCTGCCGACGGGCAGCCCATAGGCGAGGTGACCACCGGCTATCACGGCATCTCCGTAGACAAGAGCGTATGTATGGCCCTCGTTGACACGGCGTATGCGAAGATAGGCACAGAGGTGCAGGTGCAGATTCGCAAGAAGGTGTTCCCCGGCACGGTATGCAAGAAGCAATTCTTCAACAAGAGCTATAAGAAATAGTAAAAAAGTTAAATTGTAAAAACAGTCAAATAGCATTATGTCAAAAGTAATTGAAGGACTCTATTACAGCGAGTCGCACGAGTATGTGAAAGTGGAGGGCGATTTCGCCTTTATCGGCATCACCGATTATGCCCAGCACGCACTGGGCAACGTGGTTTATGTAGATTTGCCTGAGGTGGACGACGAAGTGACGGCCGGCGAGGAGTTTGGCGCCGTGGAGAGCGTCAAGGCTGCCAGCGACATCATCGCTCCCGTCAGCGGCACTATCGTTGAGGTGAACGATGCCCTCGACGACCAGCCTGAGCTGCTCAATCAGGACGCCTTTGAGAACTGGATCATCAAGGTGCAGCTCTCTGACAAGAGCGAGCTTGATGCCCTTATGGATGCCAAGGCTTACGCTGAATTCTGTGAGAAGTAATATGGGCTATAAGTTCTTCCCCCACACATCGTCAGACCTTCAGGCAATGTTGCAGAAGGTAGGCATCAATAGCCTTGACGAGCTGTATGCTGAGGTGCCTGAGCAGATACGCTTCCGCGGCGACTACCAGTTGCCGGAGGCAATGAGCGAGATAGAGGTGCGGCAGCTGTTCGACCAGCTGGGCAGGCAGAACAAGACGCTGACGTGCTTTGCCGGTGCTGGCGTCTACGACCACTACACGCCCAGCGTCATACCGCAGCTGCTGTCGCGCTCAGAGTTTCTTACCAGCTACACGCCCTATCAGGCAGAGATATCGCAGGGCACACTGCACTACATCTTCGAGTTTCAATCGATGATGGCCGAGCTCACGGGCATGGACATCAGCAATGCCTCTATGTACGACGGCACCACCGCCACCGCCGAGGCCGTGATGATGGCCGTGGCTGCAGGCAAGAAGCAGAACAAGGTGCTGGTGAGCGAGACCATCGACCCGAAGACGCTTGCCGTTGTGAAGACCTACGCCCATTTCCACGGCATTGAGCTTGTGATGATTCCCGCCGAGGACGGCGTTACCTCAAGGGAAAACCTTGAGGTGCAGCTGGGGCAGGGTGGCGTGGCTGGCGTGCTGGTGCAGCAGCCCAACTTCTTCGGCATCGTCGAGGACTACAGCGGCTTTGCCGATCTGTGCCACGCGCAGAAGGCACTCTTCATCATGAACGGCGTCATAGCCGACTATGCCGTGCTGAAGACACCGGGCGAGTGGGGTGCCGACATCGCCGTCGGCGACGGACAGTCGCTGGGTATTCCCATGCAGTGGGGCGGCCCGTATGTTGGCTATATGTGCTGCACGGAGAAGCTTATTCGCAAGATGCCGGGGCGCATCGTGGGCAAGACCCTTGACAACCGGGGGCAGCGCGCCTTCGTACTCACCCTGCAGGCCCGCGAGCAGCACATACGCCGCCAGAAGGCCACCAGCAACATCTGCTCTAACCAGTCGCTGATGGCGCTGTGGGCCACCGTCTACTGCTCGCTCATGGGCAAGCAGGGACTGAAGGAAGCCGCCGAGCTGAGCTATGCGGGAGCACATTATCTGTGCGACCAACTCTTAGCCACCGGACATTTCCAGCTGGTCTGCGACAAGCCCTTCTTCAATGAATTTGTTGTGCGGTTTGATGGCGATGTCGACATGCTGCAGAAGTTCTGGCAGGCAAACGGTATTTTTGGCGGCATCAAGGTGGCTGACCATCAGCTGATGCTTGCTGTTACTGAGAAACGCACCAAAGAGGAAATAGACCGTATGGTTCGTCTGATGGATGACTTTCCCAATTTCTCACAATTAACTGATAACGGCAGGAACCATGAACAATAGATTATACGGAAACTTGATATTCGAACTCTCGCAAGAGGGCCGCAAGGGCTACTCCCTGCCGAAGAACCGCTTCGGTCAGTATGCCGTGCCCGAAAGCCTGCGCCGCCAGAACGATGCCGCACTGCCTGAATGCGATGAGATGACCGTGGTGCGCCACTACACCAACCTCTCGGCCAACAACTTCGGTGTGGACAACGGTTTTTACCCCTTGGGCTCCTGCACCATGAAGTACAACCCGAAGATAAACGAAGAGGTGGCCGCCCTGCCGCAGTTTACGAATCTGCACCCCTTGCAGCCCGCCGATACTGTGATGGGCGCCGAGGCCGTGTGCACGCTGCTCTGTAAGTCGCTCTGCGAGCTGACGGGCCTTCATGCCTTCACGCTGAAGCCCTTTGCCGGTGCGCATGGCGAGCTGACGGGCCTCATGGTCATCAAGAAGTATCATGAGAGCCGCGCTGACGAGCAGCGCCGCCTCGTGGTTGTGCCCGACTCTGCCCACGGCACCAACCCTGCCAGCGCCGCCGTTTGCGGTCTGGACATCGTTGAGGTGAAGTCGCTCAGCGACGGCACTGTCGACGTGGAGGCGTTGAAGGAGCTGCTGGCGCAGCATGGCCCTGAGATAGCCGCCATGATGATGACCAACCCCAACACGCTGGGCCTGTTTGAGAAGCAGATACCTGCCATTGAAAAGCTGATACACGACTGTGGCGGCTTGATGTACTACGACGGCGCCAACCTCAACCCGCTCTTGGGTGCTGCCCGTCCGGGCGACATGGGCTTCGATGTGATGCACATCAACCTGCACAAGACCTTCTCTACGCCTCATGGCGGCGGCGGCCCCGGTGCCGGCCCCGTTGGCGTGCGCAAGGGCCTGGAGCAGTTCTTCCCTGAGGTGAGCCCCTATCACGGCAACTTTGCCGTGGCCATGCGCGCCTATGCCTACATCCTCTCCTTGGGCCGCGAGCACATCAAGGAGGTGGGTCCCTTGGCCACGTTGAACGCCAACTACATCAAGGAGAGCCTGAAGGATGTATACGAGTTGCCTATCGACGGTCTCTGCAAGCACGAGTTCGTGTTCGACGGTCTGAAAGATAAGAGTACGGGTGTTACAACGATGGATGTGGCGAAGCGCCTGCTCGACTATGGCTACCACGCCCCCACCATCTACTTCCCCCTGCTGTTTCATGAGAGCCTGATGATTGAACCCACAGAGAACGAGTCGAAGGATACCATCGACGGCTTCATAGACGTGATGCGGCGCATAGCCGGAGAGGCCAAGTCCGATCCCGACTTGGTGAAGACGGCTCCGCACAACACCCCGATAGGCCGTGTCGACGACGTGCTGGCCGCCAAGCATCCCATAGTCACTTGGCGCCAGATGCAGGCCAACGCATAGAAAGAGTCATACATGATAACAGCTCAGTCCTCATAAAAAGAGGAAACAAATTGGCACTAATTTTGGTTAATTCCCTACGGTCGTGTTTCACGAATCCGCAGTTCGGTATTATCCATAATTTGTGCCAATTTGTTTTCAGCTAATATGAAGGTGCTGCCTATGTTTTAGAAAGATTTTTGGCTGTGCTGCCTATGTTTTAGAAAGATTTTTGATGATTTCTGCCTATGTTTTAGAAATTATTCGTATATTTGCACCCAAATGGCAAGGTTTATCATGTACGAAAGAGAACTTATAACACAACTGAGACGATGGAGTGAGAATACACCCCACAAGCCGCTCGTCATTCGAGGTGCACGACAGGTGGGAAAGAGCACGTTAGTCAGGGAGTTCGGACGCGAATTCGATGTTTTTATTGAAGTCAATCTCGAACTTTCTGATGATGCAGCCATCTTCCAAAGGACGGACAACGTTCTTGAGATATGGCAATACCTGTGTCTGCAAAACCATGCGGTTTCCGACCCGAACAAGCGGATGCTTCTGTTTATCGATGAGATTCAGGAAGAGCCGCTGGCCGTTGGCCTGCTTCGCTATTTCTATGAGAAGATGCCCTGGCTGTACGTGATAACGGCAGGAAGCCGTCTGAAGAGTCTGCTAAAGAAGCATGTCTCATTCCCCGTCGCAAGGGTGGAATATCTTAACCTGCGACCATTCTCCTTCATGGAATATCTCAATGCCGTGGAAGGCAAAGCGTGGGTGGAACTGCTCAAGAATGTCAGTGTCCCTTCAGTGATGCACGACAAGATGATCAGCCATTTCAACCGCTACGCACTCATCGGTGGAATGCCGGAGGCTGTGGCCGACTACGCAGATAATCACGATGTAGAGCGACTGTCGCCTATTTTCAACTCACTCCTGAAAGGCTACAATGAAGACGTGGAACGCTATGCCAAAAATGAGGAACAAGTCAAGATCATCCGCCACATCCTCGATACGGCATGGTTCGCGGCTGCAGAAACCATCACGTTTGCCAATTTCGGCAACAGTCGCTATACCAGTACTCAGATTCATGAAGCGATGGACTGTCTGGAACGGGCATATATCCTAACATTGGACTATCCCGTAACTTCTTCCGACATCCCCGCCATTCCTTCCATGCGACGCTCTCCGAAACTGATTATGGTTGACAGTGGTGTTACCAACTTCGCTGCCGGCATACAGATAGAATATCTTCAGAATAAGGATCTCCTTGACACATGGCGGGGCAGAGCTGCCGAGCAAATTGTTGCACAGGAACTGAGAATTCTGCTCGACAAGAACTACAAGGAGAAGCAGTTCTACTGGGTAAGGGACAAGAAAGGAACTAATGCTGAGATTGATTTCGTATGGCAGACACCAACGCAGATGATACCCATCGAAGTGAAGGCTGGCACCAACTCACACCTGCGCTCACTTCACAGTTATGTCAATTCTGCCAGCCATCATGTTACAGCCGTTAGGTTCTGGAGTGGCGAGTTCTCCATACAGGATGTCACTACACCTGCACCCTCCAACAGGCCCTACCGGCTTGTTAATATACCTTTCTATTATGTAGGGCAACTTCAAGACATCTTGAAACGTTAAGTGCTGATTTGAGAACGCAGTTCGTTGTTCTACCCGAGTCCTTATACGCGCGTGAATAATTTTTCGTGCCCTCCCGTTTCTGCATATTTATGCATCTCCTGTTGTGCGCCCCCTCAGCACTTGTTGCAGGGTGGTAGCACGAAGTTTTCTTTCCTGCGCGCGTAGCTGTGTCAGACCAGATGTGCTATGAGGTCTTCACGGTCGCCGGGCAGCATGTCGATGACGGGTATCTCAATCATGGTGTAGCATCCGGGCTGCTGGCGCATGGAAGCGCGCGCCACGTTGACGAGCACCTGGCCTGTGAGGGCGGGGTTGTTGATGCTCATGTTGAACTCGAAGCGTTGGTTCTGCGTCAGGCCGCTCACACCCTTGCGCACGAGGTTCACACCGTGACCCATGTCGCGCACCTCATCTACGCTCTCCACCTGGAATACGTGTGTCTCGTCGCTGGCAAAGTAGGGGTCGGCCTTGATGGCTGCCGTCACCTCGTCGAGGCTGGCACCCTCTTCCAGCTCCACATACACCATGCGGCGGTGTATGCCTTCGCCCTTGGGAATAGTCATGGAGAGGGCGTTCTTCACCCCAGCCTTTGAGCGCACGCACACGCTGTGGCCCATCGACATGCCCGGGCCGAAGTTGGTGTAGCTGAGGCCCTTCGGGGCGAGGCTCTGCATCAGTGCGCGTACTATGCTGTCGCTGCCCGGATCCCATCCGGCAGCAATAATGCTCACGGTGCCCGTCTGCTTGTTCAGCTCCTGCAGCGTGCTGCGGTAGTCGCGTATCAGGGTGTGTATGTCGAACGAGTCGACGGTGTTGATGCCTAAGGGCAGTATCTGCTTGGCATACTCCTCGCACGAGCGGGTGGGGGTGGCAAGTATGGCCACGTCGACATCTTTCAGCTCGCGAATATCCTTCACCACGTCATAAGCTGACAGTTCCTGTGGCTTGTTTTCTGCTCCGCTGCGGCGCACCACACCGGCAATCTCAAAGTCGGGCGCGGCCTCTAAGGCCTGCAGGGCATAGCGCCCAATGTTGCCGTAGCCCACTACGGCTGCTCTGATTTTTTTCATCTTCTAATTGTTTTGTGTTTGCAAATCGGGTGCAAAGTTACACATTTTTTTATATTTTAGGTATGTTTTGGCGATTATTTGTCAGATAATTGCTAATTTTGTAGCCAAATTATCAGAATAGCACTGTTTCGGCAGTCTGTATACTATTAAAAGATAAACAACTATGAACAAGACAGTATTGATAACAGGAGCTACAAGCGGTATTGGACTCGCTTGTGCAAGAAAGTTCGCCGAGAATGGCGACCGGCTGATTCTGACGGGAAGAAACGAAAACCGCCTGGCAGAGATTAGTAACGAACTGAAGGAGAAAGGCACGCCGGTGCTGGTGCTGGCCTTTGACGTGAGAGACCGCGAGGCTGCCCGTCGGTGCGTGGAAAGTCTGCCAGCTGAATGGCAGGAGATTGACGTGCTGGTGAACAATGCGGGGCTGGCACTGGGCCTGGAACCTGAATACGAGGGCAATCCCGATGACTGGGAGACGATGATTGACACGAACATAAAGGGGCTGCTCACTATGACACGCCTGGTGGTGCCTGGCATGGTGGAGCGCAACCGCGGCCACATCATCAACGTGGGTTCGGTGGCAGGCGATGCCGCCTACGCCGGAGGCAATGTCTACTGTGCCACCAAGGCTGCCGTGAAGGCATTATCAGACGGGCTGCGCATCGACGTGGCCGATACTGCCATACGCGTGACGAACCTGAAGCCGGGACTCGTTGAGACAAACTTCAGCAATATCCGTTTCCATGGCGACACAGGCCGCGCTGCCAATGTGTATAAGGGCATCAAACCCCTGACTGGCGACGACATAGCTGACGTGGCCGTCTACGCTGCCAATGCTCCCGAGCATGTGCAGATAGCTGAGGTGCTGATACTGGCCACCCATCAGGCCAATGGCAGCATTATCGTCAGAAAGTAGGAGCATCCTTCTGCATGCAGGATTCGTATTGACTCATTGTAATCCTAATCTTTTGTTTATACTAATGGCTTATACATATAAATATCCACGACCTGCCGTAACGGCTGATTGTGTGGTCGTCACAAGAGAAGCCGACCCCAAGGTGCTGCTCATACAGAGAGGCGGAGAGCCTTTCAAGGGATGCTGGGCGTTTCCCGGCGGCTTCCTCGAAATGGATGAGACCACCGAAGAGTGTGCCATTCGCGAACTGGAAGAGGAAACGGGGTTGGTGGTGAAAGGCCTACGACAGATAGGGGCCTACTCCAAGGTGGACCGCGACCCTCGCGGGCGCACTATCACGGTGGCTTATCTTGCCATTGTCGACGCCCCCATTGCCGTGAAGGGTCTGGACGATGCCGCCAAGGCTGAGTGGTTTCCTATTGCAGCCCTGCCTCCTCTGGCTTTCGACCATGCAGACATCATGAAGGATGCGCTGGCTAAATATGCGGCAGCTACAAGCATGTGATATGAGTGCAAGCAGGGTTATTATAGCTGTAGATTCGTTCAAGGGCTGTCTGTCATCGATGGAGGCTAATCGGGCTGCGGCAGAGGGCGTCCGACTGACGGCGCCGGACGCGGAGCTGATACAGATTCCCGTGAGCGACGGCGGTGAAGGCTGGCTGGAAGCTTTTCATTCGGCTTGGGGCGGCGAGCTGGCCGACGTACGCGTGAAAGACCCGCTGCTGCGCCCCATTGCGGCGCAGTATCTGATAAAAGACGATACGGCGGTGATTGAAATGGCCAAGGCCAGCGGACTGACGCTGCTAGCCCCAGAAGAGCGCAACCCCATGGTGGCCACCAGCTATGGCACGGGCCAACTCGTGGCTGACGCCGTGGGCCGAGGCTGCAAGCACATCATCGTAGGGCTTGGAGGCAGTGCCACCAGCGACTGTGGCATAGGCATGCTTCGTGCAGTCATTGATGCACTTAATTGCTACACCTGGGATGATGTGCGCTTCACGATAGCCACCGATGTCACCAATCCGCTCTGTGGCAGCAACGGGGCAGCACATGTGTTCGCCCCACAAAAAGGTGCCACGCCTGCGATGGTAGAGCGGCTTGAGAAACGTGCCAAACAGTTTGCGGAGACCTCTGCCAGACATTTCGGCTACGACCGTCAGGACCTGCCCGGCGCAGGAGCTGCTGGAGGACTGGGCTATGCTTTTCTGCAATATATGAACGCTGAATGTCGCTCGGGCATTGACCTTCTGCTTGATGCCGTGCGATTCGACGAGCAAGTGAAGCGGGCCGCCCTCGTCATTACTGGCGAAGGTTCTGCCGACCGCCAGACGCTGATGGGCAAGCTGCCCTTTGGCATACTTCAACGGGCTAAGCAGTATGGTGTGCCTGTGGTCTTGATAGCGGGCAGCGTCAAGGATGGTCAGCTGTTGCTCAATGCCGGCTTCTCGCGAGTGGAATGCATCAACCCTCCCGGTCTCTCACTCGAAGAAGCCATGAAGCCGGCGACGGCAAAAAAGAATATCGCATCCATGGTGGCGCAGCTTGCATGCCCTGGCCTGGACTGCGTTTGATGGCCGCGTGGCTCAGGCTGTGCAGCCGCCGAAGAGGGGAAGCGGAATCCTTGCTCAGCCAAAAACGAATCTTGTTTGTTGTCAGGCTGACTCACTCGTAAAAGAAGAAATAGCTGAAGAAGATGGCCGCCAGGATGCCCGCGGCATCGGCCAGCAAGCCGCACGTCACGGAGTAGCGGTATTTCTTTATGCCTACACTGCCAAAGTAAATGGCAAGAATATAGAAGGTGGTGTCGGTGCTGCCTTGTAGCACGCTCGCCAGATGGCCCACGAAGGAGTCGGGGCCTTGCGTGTCGAAGATGTTCAGCATCATGCCGCGTGCACCGCCTCCGTTCAGTGGTTTCAGTATGGCTACTGGCAGAGCCTCCACGAAGTCGTCGTTCGCCCCCAGCGAGCACACCAGGCTCGACACACCGTCTTGCAACAGCTGCAGCGCTCCCGACTCCTTGAACACCCCGATGGCCACGAGAATGGCCACGCAGTAGGGTATAATGCTGACGGCCACCTTGAAGCCGCCTTTCGCTCCAGCGATGAAGGAGTCGTAGACATCCAGCTTCTTGTACCAGCCATAACATATAAACGTCATGATGGCGCCCAGCAGCAGACAGGCAGTGAGGATGCGGCAGAAGTTCTTCACGTCGTCAGACCCCATGCCGTAGATGGTGCCAAACAGAGCAGCCACCAAGGCGAGGATGCAGGCAAACATCACCAGGAAGGCTCGGCGGAACAGGTTGATGCGCTGATAGATGCTGACGGCGAGAAGCCCCACCAGCGTAGAGCACATCGTGGTGAGCAGCAAGGGAATAAACACATCGGTGGGATCAGCAGCATGAAACTGCGCCCTGTAGTTCATGATGCTCACGGGGATGATGGTCAGGCCTGAGGTGTTGAGAACCAGAAACATAATCATGGAGTTGCTCGCCGTGTCTTTCTTGGGGTTGATTTCCTGCAGCTCCTGCATGGCCTTCAGGCCCACGGGCGTAGCGGCATTGTCGAGCCCCAGCATGTTTGCTGACACGTTCATGAAGATGCTGCCCAGCGCAGGATGTCCTTTGGGAATCTCAGGAAACAGCTTTGTCAGTACAGGACTCAATCCGCGGGCCAGCTTGTTCACCAGTCCGCTATCCTCGCCTATTTTCAGGAGTCCCATCCAGAGTGTCAGGGTGCCTGTCAGTCCCAGCGTAATCTCGAATGCGGTCTTCGACATCTCAAAGGTTGAGTCCATCATTTGCGGCAGCGCCTCTGTATCGCCCATAAAGACAAGGCGCACCACACCGACAATCACGCCGATGACAAACAAACCAATCCAAATATAATTAAGAGCCATATGAGGGACACTATAGTAGAAGTGGCAAATATAGTTATTTATTTCGATATGGCCAAAAAATAGGACGTTTTTTTTACAGCCAAATGTGTTCTGGCGAGAATGCTTTCGTAAATAATGTTAAACAGAAAGAAAAACTCTTGACTTCTGACTCCTAACTCCTGATTTTTTCGTACCTTTGCACCCGCTTTTCGGCGTAACCGATGGTGGGAAGATAGGAGTGTTGCCCGCTATGTTGCGCAGGAACGATACAACAATTTAATTATTAAGTACTTACACAATGGATTTAATTAAAGTTGCTGAAGAAGCATTTGCAACCAGCAATGTGGAGAAGGCCAAGGAGGCCGGTAAGAAGTTCGAGGACTTTGCTCCCGGCGACACCATCACCGTTGGTTACAAAATTATCGAGGGTTCAAAGGAGCGCATCCAGGCATATCGTGGCGTGGTCATCAAGATTTGCGGTCACGGCAACAAGAAGCGCTTCACCGTGCGCAAGATGTCTGGCACCGTGGGTGTGGAGCGTATCTTCCCCATTGAGTCGCCCAACATTGACAGCATCGAAGTGAACAAGCATGGCAAGGTGCGCCGCGCCAAGCTCTACTATCTGCGCAAGCTCACGGGTAAGGCCGCCCGCATCAAGGAGAAGCGTGTGGCTGTGAAGAAGGAGGCCTAAGCTTAGCATTGGTCTTCCTACCTCAAGGAGAAACCACTCAGCACTGTCGTCACTCATTGGCGGCAGTGCTTTTTTGTTGTGATGTTTTTTTATTCCCTACCATGCAAATTTCTCTGCATTTTGTTGGGCGTATGCAAAAAAAGTTGTAACTTTGCAGGGATTAATAACCAAAGAACAATACTATTTATGGCAAAGAAAGAACTGGAGGGCGGCGAAGCCCTCAACCCGCAGCAGGAGAAGCTGAAAGCCCTGCAGGCCGCTATGTCGAAGATTGAGAAAGACTTTGGCAAGGGCAGCATCATGCGTATGGGCGACGAGCAGATAGAGCATGTCGACGTGATTCCAACGGGGTCGATATCACTGAATGCTGCATTGGGCGTGGGCGGGTATCCGCGTGGACGCATCATTGAGATTTACGGTCCGGAGTCGAGCGGCAAGACCACGCTGGCTATCCACGCCATTGCCGAGGCACAGAAGCAGGGCGGTATTGCTGCGTTTATTGATGCAGAGCATGCCTTCGACCGTTTCTACGCACAGAAGTTGGGCGTTGATGTTGACAACCTCTACATATCGCAACCCGACAATGGCGAGCAGGCGCTGGAAATTGCCGACCAGCTGATACGCTCCAGTGCTATCGACATCATTGTCATCGACTCTGTTGCCGCACTTACTCCGAAAAAGGAGATAGAGGGCGACATGGGCGATTCGGCAGTAGGACTGCATGCACGTCTGATGAGCCAGGCACTGCGCAAGGTGACAGCCACCATTTCGAAGACTAATACCACATGTATCTTCATCAACCAGCTGCGCGAGAAGATAGGTGTGATGTTTGGCAACCCAGAAACCACCACGGGAGGCAACGCCCTGAAGTTCTACGCGTCGGTGCGCTTGGACATACGCAAGGTGACCACGCTGAAGGATGGCGACCAGCCCATTGGCAACCAGGTGCGTGTGAAGGTGGTGAAGAACAAGGTGGCTCCTCCCTTCAGAAAGGCGGAGTTCGAGATCAACTTTGGCGAGGGAATCTCCAAAGTGGGCGAGATTGTTGACTTGGGCGTGGAGTATGGCATTATCAAGAAGAGCGGCTCGTGGTTCAGTTATGGCGACTCAAGGTTGGCGCAAGGCCGCGATGCTGTGAAGGCACTGCTGAAAGATAACCCTGAGCTATGCGAAGAGCTGGAGGCCAAAATCATGGAGGCCATCACTGACAACCAGAAGTAAAAAAGAAATGAGGAATGGGCAAAGGCTCATTCCTCATTAAAATTTGTAGTGCTAAACGCTGATTAATCTAATTCCAAATCTGAAATATCGACACCGGCTTTCTCAGCCTCTTCTTTCAGACGCTTGGTCTCAGCCTCAGCATCCTTGCCCAGAGACTCCATCTCCTTGGTGATCTTCTCCTGAACCTTCTTCAAGTCTTCGGGCTTGTCCTTGTAGGCATTCATCATGGCCAGGCTTGCAGCCTCGATGTCCTTCTTGCACTTCTCAACCTTCTCTTTCAGCTGCTTCACATCGTCAGCGCTCTTGATGGTGGTACCCTTCAGGGCGCTTACCATGTCCTTCATGGCGCCGATGAACTGATCCTCAGGACCGCCGCTGCATGACACGAAGCCAAGGCTCATCACAAATGCTGCAAGAACAGCAAAAATCATTTTCTTCATAATTGTGAATTTAGTATTAAAACATGCCTACTCTTTACAGGATTTTCGGCATTACTCCTTCTAAATAAAAACCTATATTTGTCATTTTGACGCGACAAAGGTACGAAAAAGTTAGGAGTTAGGTGGTAAGAGTTAGGGGCAATATATTGTTATTTAACTTTTTTTATTATTTTTCACCAGAGAAAAAGTGTAACTTTGCACCCGATGAAACATTATACCGACCTTTTCCTCGATTTCGACGACACGCTCTACGATACTCATGGTAATGCGGTCATCGCCCTGCGGGAGCTGTTCGAGGCCATGCACCTGGAGCGCTACTTTAGCCAAGCCGACATGTTTTACACGGCCTACTGGGAGACGAACATTGACCTGTGGACACGCTACTCTCAGGGTGAAATAACGCGTGACTATCTCATAGTGGAGCGCTTTCGCAGGCCGCTGAGCCGCGGCCGTGGACTCGTGCCAACTGTGCAGCTGTGCATGCAGGCCAGTGACATGTTTCTCGATTTCTGCTCCACGAAGCCAGGGCTGGTGGAAGGCGCTCGCGAGCTGATGGACTATCTGCATGGCAGGGGGTATCGCATGCACATGTGCAGCAACGGATTCCATGAGGTGCAATACAAGAAACTGCGAGCCTGTGGTCTCTACGAGAGTTTTGACACCATCATCCTCAGTGAAGATGCCGGTGCCAACAAACCCTCGCCGCTGTTTTTCGATTATGCCCTGCAACAGACGGGAGCACAACGGGCAACCACGCTGATGATAGGCGACAACCTTAGCACCGACATTGCCGGTGCCAAGCAGGCTGGCATCGACGCTGCTTTCTTCAACCGTTTTCCCGAGTGGCCAGCTCCAGAAGGTGCTACCGACTATGAGGTGACGGCTCTATTGCAGCTGAAGGAACTGCTCTGATGATTTGTGGCTTACGCTTCTCCCATTTACGATTTGGGCGTTCAGCGTATGATTACTTTCTTTCCATTCTTGATGTAAACCCCTGGCGATTTGCGACTCGTGGATGGTCCTGCTACCATTTGGCGGCCTTGCAAGTCGTAGCACTTGTCATTTGCCACTCCTGCGTTGCCATTTAGACGCGCAGCATCGCTGATGCCCGTCTGTCCACCGCTTATGGGCACGAAGACATCGGCTTGCGGCAGTTGGGCGTAGACTCCGAATGGGTTAAGCGTGGTGGCACTCTCCAAGCGGACGAGTCCCCATTTGCCGTTCTGCTGCCCCAGCACATAGTCGCCGGCATAGAGGGGCATGGGCACGTAGGTGCCGCGCAGTGTGGCCGTGAGCGGACTGACGGCGTAGGCCACTTCTCCCTGCCCGGTAAAGGTTACCTCTCCCTGTGCCTCTATGAACACCGGAGTGTGGGCGGGGATGGAGCGCATCTGCTGCAAGGCGAGCGTACTGTCGATGGTGTAGGCTTTTGCGCCCTCGGGAATGACGGCGTTGAAGGGCAGCATCATCAGGCGGCAGCCGTCGATGGTGGCTGTGAGGCTGATGGCATTGGCATTGATGGTACGGTCGGGGCGGAAAGCGCCGCCCTCAGTGCTGAGCTGCAGCTGTTGACACTGATTGCCCACTAACACATTAGGCATAATGGCGCTGCCCTCGGGTAGCATGGCCACACGGTTGGAGCCTGTGAGCCATGGCAGTGCATCGGGCAGGCTGGTGCAGCCAGTCAGGTCGAGCGTGGTACAGCTGGCATCGGCGGTATAATTGAGCACGTTACTGTCGTCGGCCACATAGGCTCCGCTCAGCTTTGCGGCATATAGCGGACTGCTGCCCGTGGCGAGGCATACATCGCCAAAGGTGATGGAGAGATGCGACACGCTGTTGTCGCAGGTGAGCGAGAGCAGTCCCTGGCAACCGTCAGCCAGCGTCTGGGGCGAGAGGTCGAACACCAAGCTGAAGTTCTCGGCGCGGCTCAGGTCTATGCGCCCGTAGTCGTGTGTGGATAGCTCGCCTTTTGCGTTGACGTATGTGAGTGTGGTGGCACCGGCAGTGAGGCTGCTGGTAGTGGTCACCTTCTTTATCTGCATCACCAGACTGCTGTAGCGGTTGTTGAGCTGCAGATAGCCGCCTGTGAGGTTCTTTCGTGAGGAGATGAGCGGATTAGACGAATCGAAGGTCTTTGTCTTTCCGCTGAGTTTATAGGCGGTGCCGAAGGTGGTCTTTGTGGATGTCATGTCGTCTATGCGGTCGAAGTGGGCTATAGTGCCCTGCATGTTAGACGGTTGACGGTCTCGGCTACGTGTGAAGAGCACCGTGCTCACGCTCTGCGCATCGATGGTGAGGGTAGGCCGGCAGGTCTCTTCGTCGGGGGTGATGTCGATGGCGCGCAGATTTTTGCTCTTCGATGTGGTGTAGAGCTTGCCCTGCTGTGTGTAGAAGGGCAGGTCCATCGTCAGGCTGATGGTGTTATCGGTGGCATTGGCCATGACAGCCACCACGGTGTCGCCGGTCTCCGAGATATAGGCTGAGCCTTCAAGACCGCTGTTGCCGAAGGCTATGTTTACACGCGTCATACCAGTGACAAAGCGTGCAAAATGCGCCATAATGTATCCGCGCTTGGTAACCGTTCCGTTTGATGTGCCGTACTGGCCGTCGCCCAGCATGCCGTAGAATCGCTTGGCGGCATAGTGTATCCAGGCGTTGAAATTGCCCGTCATGCAGGTGTTGATGGCGCGGAAGAAGTTGAAGAAGTCCTGGGCAAAGTCGAAGTTGCGGCTCGACGGCTGGTTCTCGTTCCAGTTGATGAGGTACTCTGTCATCCATAGCTCCTTGCCTTTGTTGGCCAGCTGCTTGTAGGCCGAGCCGATGCCGCCGTACTGATGACCGCCGTAGATGTCGAAGCCCGGCAGCACATCGTTCTTGTTCAGTGCGTTCACATAGCCATCGCTGCAGCCAATGCTCTCCGGCGCCATCACCTTGCAGCTTATCTGCGGGCCATAGGTCTTCACAAACTCTGCCATCTCGCTCGTTGTCCACATGCAACCTGCATAGCTGGCAGCCCAGTCGGGCTCATTCTGTATGCTGATGGCATCCAGCTCCACGCCGTTCTGGCGCAGGTACACCACATAGTCGTCAAGATACTTGGCATAGTCGGCCCAGTTCTCGCGCTTCAGATGTCCCTCCACGCCTTGTTCGTTCTTGGCGTTGCTCGAGTTGTTGGTCTTCCACTCAGCGGGCTGTCCCCAAGGCGAGGCGAAGACGATGAGGCCTAGTTGCTTCGCCTGCTTAGCTGTCTGCAGCGACTGGCTCCAGAAGTTGCGGCCTATGGGAATGTAGAGACGCATGATGTTGCAGCCCAAAGTGCTGTTCTCGCCCCATACCTTCTTGATGTCGGCTGACGACATGTGGTTGTACTGAAACTGTGGCGAGCATACGAAGCCGCCAAAGCCCGTGATGTGTTGGTGGCGCACCTGGGTGTCGATGCGCACTGTCTGTGCCGAGATGCCGGTTGAGCAGAGCATCACCGTCAGCAGGAGTGAGAATAGTCTTTTAATAAGCATGTCTTTTTGGTTTTGTAGGCAAAGGAACGAATTGTTATCTATCATTGGCAAGGGCAGCTAGTTGCTGCCACAGCGGGTCGTGGGGTAGGGGAGCCTCTATAAGCAGCGTTTTTCCTGTCACAGGGTGTACCAATTCCACTCGCCGCGAGAGCAATGAGATGCTGCCGTCGGGGTTGCTGCGGCGAGCACCATACTTCAGGTCGCCGCGTATGGGCATGCCAGCGGCTGCCAGTTGGCAGCGTATCTGATGATGGCGGCCCGTCAGCAGCTCCACCTCCATCAGCTGGTAGCGGTTGCCACGAGCCAGCACATGGTAGCGCAGCTGTGCCTTTTTCGAGCCTGGCACTTCATGGTCGTGGGCGTACGACTTGTTCTGCTGTTCGTTGCGTGTGAGCCAGTGGGTGAGAAGCCTGGAGTTCTGAGTGTTGAGTGCGGTGTTTGTTTCCGCGTTGGATACCTCTGTGGCAGCTAACTCTACATTATTCGCACTGCGCTCTACATTTGAAACGATGGCCCAATAGGTCTTGTGCACCTGACCCTCGGCAAACATCTTGTTAAGGCGTGCCAGGGCCTTCGATGTGCGGGCGAATACCACCAACCCGCTCACTGGGCGGTCCAGACGGTGCACCACGCCAAGGAAGACATTGCCGGGCTTCTGGTATTTCTCTTTGAGATATTCCTTCACCAGTTCCGATAGGGGCCTGTCGCCTGTCTTGTCGCCCTGCACTATCTCTCCGCTCTGCTTGTTCACCACAATCAGGTGGTTGTCCTCATAGACCACTTCCATCTTGTTCTTGTTAATTTTGTGCAAAAGTACAACATTTCTGTGGATAAAACAAATTTTGCAGTTAAAAAAGAACTGCAATCATATAGGTGTTGGAAGTAGGAGTCCGTAGAGATAGTTTGTCGCGCAGAGACGCAGAGAGACGCAGAGCAAGCGCAGCAATAATCTGCGTAGACTCTGCGTCTCTGCGCGATAGATTAACTACTCACCCCACCCCCGGCCCCTCCCCTACAAGGGAGGGGAGAAGCTCAAAGGGAGTTCCCTACAAGGGAGGGGAGAAGCGGGGAGAGGGGCGGGGAGCTTACTTCACCACGACTTTCAGGCCGTTCTTCACGTAGACGCCGGGCTTGGCGGGCTTCTGCTGCAGACGGCGGCCGTTCAAGTCGAACCAGGCGTCGCTGCCGGTGTCGGTGCCCACGGTGCTGATGCCGGTGCTTATCTCCTCTTCCACCTCAGAGTCGGCGAGGAACGCCTTCTCCTCATCGCGCAGACGCTTTATCATGTCGACAATCTGCTTCGAGGTGACGTCACCGGCGGTCAACGGATCGATGGCCAGCTTATAGAGGTCGTCGGCATCGTAGATGGTGCGCACCAGCGGTATCTCCACGTTGCCCATGTCCTTGCCCACCAGTGCCAGCACTCCGATGGCGTGCTTGATGGCGGCGTCGAGGTCTTCGAGTGCATCGTCAAACGGCATCTCACTGATGATGATGCCCTCCACGGTCTGGTAGAACGGGTCGTTGTCGTTCTCGTCGGCTATCACCTTGTAGTAGATGGTGTAGGTGCCCTCGTTGACGCCTGCCGGCAGGTCGGCGCTCCAGTTCTCGCCGTCGAGCGAGTAGCGCATCTCACCGCCTATGCACTCGGCCGGGGTGATGAGTACCTGCGGCTCGGCGCTGTAGATGAGTCCCTCTATGGCCACAGGATGCTTGGTGATCTCCTTCTCGTAGAGGATGAAGATGTTCGAGTAGCCGGTCTGGCCGTCGTAGTCGCTGCCCTGGGCGGCGGTGGCCTGTGCCACGTAGCGGCCGGGTGTGAGGGCGGTGAAGTCAACGGCGTCGCCCGTGGGCTGGTCGTTGTCGTCGACGGCGAAGATGCTGATGGTGTAGTCGACGGTCTGTCCGTAGAAGGCGAGGTCTTTGTTCTCAATGGCATCATGTATCTTGACGAGTGCCATGAGCTGCTGTACGTTCATGTCGGCGGGCACGTAGACGTCGTTCTGCTTCTTCAGGCGGTAGCGGGGCTGCTCCTCGGTGCCGTCGCCCACCTGCACGGTCATCTGTACGCTCATGTCGCGCACCAGCTCATACTCTACGGTGGCGTCGCTGGCGGGCATGTCGAACCAAGCCTCGGTGAAGGTGGCGCCTTCGGTCTCAGCGTTGGTGGTCACGTCGACGCTGGAGCCGGAGCCAGGAACTACAACAATCAGGTAGCTTAAGAAGATGTCGGTATTGTACGAGCCGATGTAGATCAAGCCATCGTCTTCAGCCGTCCACTCATAACGGAACCCAGCGTCGGTTTTTGGGAAGCTTGCATCGGGAGCATCATTCAGGGCGTTCGAGAGATCGCTGTTGGCAGAGATCTTAGGAATACGGGCATCCGTGCCGGTCTTATTATTACCCTGGAGGAAGAAGATGAGCTTTGAACCGGCAACCACCTTCATGGCGATTCTGTCCTGGGTATTCTTCAGACGCCAGGAGTTGAAGTGATCGTCGGGATAGGCGGCACCATACTTGTCGGCGATGGCCTGCGTGACGTGGTTGTCATCGGCCTGGCTCACGACAGAAAGGTTGACAGTGCCCTTGTTTGTAGCAACAGAGCCACCGGTGACGTCAAGGAAGTAGCCGTCGCCGAAGAGACTGCCTGCACCAGGCTTAGCAGTACCGTTTCCGCACCAGTTGTCAAAAACGAGCACGTAACTGTTGTTGCATACTTTGATGTCGTCAACAGTAGCAGCCCAGGCGCCCGATGCTGCTGTTACGAGCAGCACGAGCAGTGATAATATTTTATTTCGCATATTGTTCATTGTTTTATGTTGTTTATACATTTATATATATATACATTCGCGAGGGGGTTACTTCGCTACGTAGTAAGCTTTGGTTGAAATAGTATTGGTAATACTCCTACTGCTATTTAACGTATGACCATCCTGCGGAACTTGTAGCCGGTGTTGGCCTTGAGCTTCACGGTGCTGCCCATCTTCACGGGAGTTACCTTGCCATCGGTGACGGTCTGCTCGGCATCGTTCACCTCTACGGTGATGTTGTCGCGGCGGGTGGGCACGAGGTTGAGGGTGAACAGATTGTGGCCCACGGTGACCTCGATGCACTGCGGCTTGCTGTCGGCATAGCCAGTGGCGGCCTGGATGTAGTACCAAACGTAGACCTTGAAGTCCTCGGCGTAGCTGCTGGTGTAGACGGCGGCGGTGGGCAGCGCGTCAGTCCAGCCGTTGGCCTGGAGGGCCTGTGTGGCGGTGAGGTTCGGATCGAGTGTGACGAAGTACTTCACGGTGCCCTGCGGGTTTTCGGTGCCGGTAATCTTTGCCACGGTGCCTGCGGCTACGATGTCCTTCTGCTCTCCGGCTACGACGCCTTCAATGGCAGTGGGCACGAGTGGCAGCTGGTTCTCCTCGGCGAAGACAGCTATGGGTATATAGGCGGGGGTGATGCGTACGCTGGCGGCGGGCAACTGGAAGGTGAAGGTGGCGGTGCCGGTGGTCTCGTCGGTAGAGACGTAGGTCAGGGCGACGGTGTTCTCCATGCCGATGTCGCCGGGAGCATTGCGGCGTGCGCCTGCGCTTTCCCACGGATTGTTGGGCGTGGCGGTGACGTTCTGTACGTCGACCACCCAGCCTGCGTCAGGGGTGATGGTGACGGTGACCTCCTTGCCCTCGTCGGCCTGCATGGCGCCCTGCACTTCATTGCTGTTAATGTAGAACGCGACGGTGCCGCTGCCCTGCTCGCTCTGGGCTGCGGTGAATTCGTAGTCGAAGTTGTCGGCCCACGCGCCCGATACTGCTGCTGAGAGCAGCACGAGCAAACTTAATAATTTCTTTTTCATATATCTTTTGTTTTTAATTGTTGTTTCTTTGTAGTGGTCGCCTTCGGCTCAAAATTATCTTTTGTTTTCTTGGTCGCTTCGCTCAAAATTATAAGAAAATTTATTTCAAAAATTATAAAAACTCTCCGTCGGCATTGTCCGATACTTTGTTCTTGTAATTTTTTGATTCCATTTTTCTATAATTTTGAGGTCGAAGACCGACCCATTATAAGAGCTTTATTTTTTCGATGTCGCCGGAGATGGGATCTCGGCGGTACCACTCGGAGAAGAGGCTGTCGCCACCGAAATTGATGAGCATGCCATACTCCGTATGGGTCAGATGCATGTAGTTGAACAGCTGGCGGCGGTGGTTCTTGTCCACGAAGTTCACGGCTTTGAGTTCGACGATGATGTTGCCGTTGATGACCAAGTCCATGCGGTACGTCTGGTCAAGGGGCACATCGTCCCAGAACATCGGCAGGTACACCTGATGCTCCACCTTGTAGCCCTTCAGCTCCAAGAGGTACTTCAGCGCTGCTTCATAGGCGCTCTCCAGCAGTCCGCTATGGTACTTGCGATGTACCTTCATGGCTTCGCCGGTGATGTCCTTGAAGAACTCGTACTTCTTGTTGTATTCACTAATAGCATCCATTGCTTCCTATAATTTTCTGATTCAATTATTTTATAATTTTGAGGTCGAAGACCGACCTGTCATTGTTCTTTTGGTCGCCTGCGGCTCAAAATTATCTTTTGTTCTCTTGGTCGCTTCGCTCAAAATTATAAGAAAATTTATTTCGAAAATTATAAAAAGGCTGCGCGATGTTGCTCTCTGCATAGTTCTTATAATTTTATGATTCAATTTTTCTATAATTTTGAGGTCGAAGACCGACCAATTAAACATCCTTATACTATTTTGAGCGTAGCGACCCGTCATCTCTCTCACTTCACGACCACTTTTTGTCCGTCCTTGACGTAGACGCCCTTCTTGGTCGGGGTCTGGATGCGGCGGCCGTTCAGGTCGTAGAAGGCGTCGGTGTCAGCGGGGAAAGCGCTGACCGTAGTGATGCCGGTGGCCTCGCCCTCGAAGACGAGGGTGAGCTGGCGGGCTGGTGCGCTGCCGCTCTGCTTCGGGAGCTGGAGCCAGCACTTGTTCTTGCCGATGGTGCCGGGGTCGAGCACGGGAACGAACACCTTGCCGCCGCTGAGGACGTAGTAGTCGTTGGCGGCCATGTTGCCGGCAGTGAACTCATGGTCGACGGCTGTGCCCTGGAATGCATCGACAGGCTCTGCGTTTCCGGCGTTGGCTGCGTCGGTGGTCACCTTCAGCTTCACGGTCTGCTGCTGGGCGGTGCCGTTGTAGACCAGCATCGGTGTGGCAGCAGCCACGGGGCCGGTGAGTGCGGCGACGGTAGCCTTGGTGCGGGCCTCGTCGATGTTGCTGATGGTGTAGAGTCCTACGTTCTGAGGCGTCTCTGCGTCGAGTGCGATGTTATGGTCGAGATAGAATGTGGCGAACTTGCCTGCGCCGATGGTCAGCTCGAAGGCCTTGTGGGCTACGCGCACCATGAAGCCGTCGTTAGCATCGGCACCGCCTTTCAGGTCGACGAACTCCATGCCGTCGGCCAGCTGCCAGCCTATCTCTGTTAACTGGCTCCAGGCCTGCTGGATGGCGGCGGCGTTCATGTCATTGTAGTTGTAGCGGCCGCCAGCGAAGATGAAGCTGTTTGGCACACCATAGGTTCGACCTTTGAATCCGCCGGTCTGGCCGTCGCTGCTGTCGATGAAAGTAATCTCGTCGCCCACGTGACTGGTTGAAATAACCGCTCCATCTACTCCCAATCCGTCGATGATGTGGCCGTTGAAGTCGAGGGTGAACTTGACGGGGTCAGCTGTGGCTCTTTGCATGGTGTTCATCGCTTCTGGGTTGGAGCCGTCGATGAATACGTCCCAGTCGAGCTGGATGGTCTCGCCCTCCTGCACTGCCAGGAATGCCTGTATGAGCTTTTCGTAGGGCGTCTCGCTCTGACCGTCGGCACTCACGATGGTAGCCTCTGAGAAGACGGGGGTCAGCAGCACGTTGCTGGCTGGCATCTCGAAGGAGCCGCTGCCGGTCGCGATGTCCCAGTCGACGATGACGGGAGGCTCGTAAACGAGTTCGAACCTATAGGGGACATACTGGGTGCCCATGCCGCTCTTTATTCTGAAGCCTATGGGCTGGTCGTTAGCGGTCTTGTCTGCAGGAAGAGCAAATTTAAGCTCTTGTTGGCTCACCGTATTCATCGCTCCTGTTCCATAATCTACCTGAAAGCAAGGAATAAATGGCGAAAGGTGCCACTCGTTTGTTAAATATTCTATTGCGGGTACGGTAACCTCCTCTCCGCTTGCACGGTACATATTGTTGGAAACTGCTTCGTTGACAAACCAGGCTTGTCCGATGCAGAATTTGTCGCCGGGCTTCCATACTTTGTCGGTCAGGAGAATATCGGCCCATGCGCCCGATGCCGCCGTGAGCAGCAGCACGAGCAGTGATAATATCTTGTTTCTCATATTGTTCATTGTTTTATGATGTTTATTTTCTTTTATCTTTCACGCGAGGGGGCGTTAGAACGCGATGCAGGCACGAACATTGTAGTTGAGGTTCTTACTGCCGCTGTACCATGTGCCACTGCCGAAGGCGTAGATCCACGCGTTGGAGGAATCCTCCGTAGACGACCAGTAGCCGACCGACTGCATGTTTGTTCCACCAACGCTGGTGAAGCCGTCGCGCAGGGCGGTGTAGCTGCCTGCGCCGTTAGCGCCAAGCATATAGTCCCACTGATCCTTGCTGGCCAGCAGCCATGTGGCACCGGTTACGGCTTTGCTCGTGTTACATGCACTGCACCATTCGGCAGCGGTCATGCTGTTGTTATTTGAACGAGAATTGTCCCAGGACAGCGTATTGCTGCTCACATCCTCCAGAGCCAGTGCCAGGCCGTGGGTGTAGGTGGCATGACCCGTCGTGCCCACGTAGATAATCATGGCCGCGCGAGTCGCCGTGCATTCGGCATCCTTACCATAGGCATGGATATGTCCGGCGGTGCAAATCAGCTTGCCCTTGTCCTCGGCAGTGGCATCAGCGGCCATCGTGTAGGCCTTCGCCTTCTTCTCTGCCTTCACGCCGATGACCTTGCGGGGGCCGTCGTAGGTGAGGGTGACCTTGGTGCCCTTCTTCACGCCGGGGTCGGTGGCGGCGGCTGGGTCGACGGTCCACGAGTTCGGAGCCTCGTTGGTGCCCTCGGCGAACTCAACCTTGTAGGTCGGTTCGGGCAGGACGGTGACAGCGATGCACTCGGGGGCGGTGTCGCTATGGTCGGCGTCGCCCTTGATGTAGTACCACACGTAGACGGTGCCCTCTTCGGCGTTCTCAGCGGTGGGGATGGCGGCGTTCCATGCGTCCTCGGCCAGGGCGATGGCCTGCTCTTGGGTGAAGTTGCCGTCGGTGGTGACGTAGTACATCAGCGTACCGCCGGTGGCAGCCTGGTCGGCCACGGTCACCAGCTGTGCGTCGGTCTGTGCCTCGGCTTTGTTGTTGGCGGTCACGCCGTCAGTGGCGAGCGTGGCATAGGGGCAGTACTCTACGCTGACGGTCACGTTGCCGGCAGGCATCTTGGCGATGGTCGCAGTCTTCGTCGCTGCGTCCCATACGAGGTTGACGGAGCCGGCGGGCTTCGTCTTCAGGTAGCCGCCTGCGCCCGTGTGGGCGTTGGTCTTGTCGTTAGCGTTGGTGCTCTGCCAGCCGGGCAGCTTCTCGCAGCCTGCGAACATGTAAGAGTGGCTGGTCAATTGATCACCGACATTCCAGCCGTCGCCCACGTAGATGTTCTCCAGGTTCTCGCAGCCTGCAAACATATTGCTCATGTTGGTGACGTTGGACGTGTTCCAGCTGCTGAGGTCGAGCGTTTTCAGGCTCGTGCAACTATTAAACATGCTCATCATGTTGGTGACGCTGGACGTGTTCAAACCGCTGAGGTCAACAGAGGTAAGAGACGTGCAGCCGGAGAACATACTCATCATGTTGGTGACGCTGGCCGTGTTAAAGCCGCTGAGGTCAACAGAGGTAAGAGACGTGCAGCCGGCGAACATGCCCCGAATGTTGGTGACATTTGTCATATTGATGTTTCCAAGACCAGTGACAGTCTTCAGCGCAGTGAACCCCGAGAACATATATTGAAGTTGGTCACCATCGAAGTTCGCGCATGAGGCGTCCACGGTAATGGCCTGAACATTGTCCTTGAGATTATTAATAGCATAATCACCACTACTACCATCCCACCTAGATCCATTATAAAATGCCTTGTCGGAATATTCGGTATAGCCCGTGGAGTACTTAATCGTAGCCGTCGTGGAACTCGTCAACTCCAGGTAAATGGATTGCCCCTGCGCCCACGCGCCCGTCGTCACGGCTAACAGCGCGACGAGCGTCAGTAATGTTTTCTTTAGTTGTTTGACCTTCGGTCGAAAATTCTCACGTTCGGCAAAGCCCGAGCCTGCTCGGTTTTGCGCTCTCTTAATCGAATTTTTCATATTACTTATAATTTAATTGTTGTTTTTCTTTCTTTTAACATGTAATTCTTGCGTCCCGTTGGTAGCAAGCTACCAGAGGTCGAGCGACCATGTAATTTATCATTAACTTGGCTGCGCGTAGCATTCATGATTAATTCGTGGTAATTCGTGTAAAAAGTCCCTCGGAAGCCGTTTGGGTCGTGCCGAAACGCCCTGCGGCCGTCGCCGTCATCATTCCGTTCAAGCTTCCTTGGTTCAACATTCTTGTTTTCTTATAGACTATACATTATATATACGCGCGCGCGAGGGGTTAATTGTTGGGAACCATCCTCACTATCTGCTCGTAGTAGAAGCCTTCGGCGTAGGTGACGCCGGTAGCTCTGTAGATGTAGTCCTTGTTGCCTGCTGCTGCGTTGAGCGAGAGTTTGGCGTTGGGTTCCGTACCATTGAAGGTGACGTATACCTCGCTGGCATTGGGATGGAGGATGATGCCGCCTATCTTGGCGAGATTGAGTCTGCCGGGGTAGACCTTCACATCGTTATCTACAACATTGTTCAAGGCAAAATAGATTCCGTTGATTTGTATGGCATCGGAGGGTACTCCAACCCATGCATAGGTTGCACCGTCAGATACTGAGGTGCCGGAATAATGCTGATCTTGGTCGCCCTCTATCATGTAGGCGACAAAGAATTGGCAGTCGCCTTCGACGGGTTTAGCGAATTCGCAGGTGATGCCCGTGTACTTTGTCAGGTCTACACCCTCCCAGAGCTCGGGTTTCCATCCGCATCCGCATCCGCCTGCCTTGGGCAGCGTGATGACGCCGTTCTCATAGGTGGCATTGCCGTAGATCCATTCGCCAGCACCTTCGTTGGATAACTCATAGCGCATCTGATTGATGGTGGAATAGTTGTACGTCGCGTTGTCGAGGTTGACAAAGAGCGATGAGACGTTGATGGCCGTTCCGCCGGTGTCCTGCAGTGTGAACTTTACGAGTGCCTGCTTCGGCACGAGCGTCGGCTTGGCGTCGAGCAACACCGTGCCTGCCTCGCCGTCGATGACTGTGGCGGTGGCGGTGGCTGTGGCGTAGTTCATCGTCTGACTGATGGTCGAGAGCTTGCCGTCCTGCGTGCTATAGTCCAGCGGCAGGGGCAGGTTCGAGAGCGTCAGCGTCATCGGGGTGGTGGTGCCCGTCTTGGTGAAGTCGAGCGTGCCGGCCATGAATGCCTCGGCTCCGTCGGTCTCAGCCTCGAGTGTGCCCATGAGCACCTGCTGCTTGGTGTCTGACGTAAGGCCATAGACATAGAGCTTGTCGCCTGCCTTCCAGTCCTGCGACGGAGCGTTGGTGCCCTGATAGGGTGCGCGCGCCACGGTGATGCCGGCGGGCATATCTACCTTGGCGGTGATGCTCTTCACCTTGCGGCCGCCGTCGTACTTCAGGGTGACGGTCTGGCCTGCGGCCACGCCGGTGGTAGTAGCCTCTGCAGGCGTGATGGTCCAGTTCTGGGTGTCCACGTTGCCGTCGTTGAGCGTCACGGTGTAGGTGTCGCTGCCGCCGCTGGGATTCTGCTGAATGTCCTGCAGCAGTACGGCGTATTTGGAGAAGTGTGGGGGGAAGAAGGTGAGCATGCCATTCTCGTAGGTGAAGGGTATCTGTGCGCTCTTCTGGTTGTTCTCTAAGAACCATACTGCGAGTTCCTTGCCTGCGGGTATGGTGGCGCTGAAGGGCATCTGCACGGTCACCTTGCCGTTGCCGAAGCTGATGGCCTGGCTGTTGCCATCGACGAGCGTGAAGTCGAAGCTTCCGAGCACCTGGTCGTCGCCGATGAGGGTGACGGTGCCGTCGTATGCGCCGGTGAAGCTGATGTTGGCTGAGCCGCTGATGGCGCTGACGGCGTCGGCGTCGAAGCCTATCTCGGCGAGGCAGCGGTCGATGATGATTTTAGCCTGCTTGCCCTTTTCCCCGGCTATGGCGAAGAGGTCGGCCATGCTGATGGTCATGCCCTGGCTAGCCCACTTCTCGTAGTTGCCGCTGGCGTCGGCCACGGGGAGGTTCTTCTCGCACTCGATGGCGACACTTACCGTGCCCGCGTTCAGTGTCACGGTGAGCTGTGCCTCGCCTTCGTCGTTGACGCTGATGCCGGTGTTCCATCCGCTGAGGTCGCTTACGCTGACGTTGGTGCCGCTGTTAATGTTGACACCCTTTACAGTGAGCATGGAGCTGGGAGCCGAACCCATGGCAGCCATGTAGCACTCTTTGAGTGTGAGGCTGTAGGGCAGCTCATCCTCCACGATGGTGGCCGTCTTGGTCTGGCCCAAGGCGGTGACTGTGGCCGAGATCTTGTAGGTGGTTGGGGTCTGTGCCCACGCTCCCGTGGCCGCCGTGATGAGCAGCACGAGCAAGGTTAGTAATCTTGTTTTTCGCATAGTTGTTTGTTTTAAGAAGTTAATATTGTTATTTACTTTGTTGTTGCTATACTAGCAGGGGTCCATGTGAATGTCTAGTTGGTGGCATCACTCGGAGTTCCCCGGCTCCACCGTGGCGGTGATGCTCTTCACCTTGCGGCGGCCGTTGTACTTCAGGGTTACTTTCTCGCCGCCCTCCAGCGTCGTGATGGGCAGGTTGACGTCTTTCTCTGCGTCGTTCACGTTACCCTTCCAGTTCGCGGCGTCGTCGGTGCCGTCGGCCAGGGTGACGGTGTAGGTCTTTTTCTCGATGGTCACCTTGAGCTCCTGCGACTTCGACTCCAGTTCGTCGGTGCCCTTGTAGGTCACGGTCAGCGTCACCGGCGTGGTAGTCAGGTCGCGGAACTCCATCTGGTCGAGCGTGCCCGTGAGCTCATAGTCGTTGCCGTTCTTGAAGCCGATGATGTTGGCGTCGCTGCTCTCGAAGGTGAAGTCGTCGGCCAGCGTCGCCGTCACGTCCACGGCCGTGCCACTGCTGAACGTAGGCTCGATGTTCTTCAGCGCAGCCGTCAGCGTCGTGGCGAACTCCTGCTCGCAGCCCATGAAGGCCGTCACCGCGTTCGCCTCCGTGGTAATCGTCTGCTCGCCGTACTTCAGCGCCATCTGCATGCGGTCCTTGTAGGCCACCGTCAGCAGCACGTTGCCGGCCGGCATCTTCATCGACCACTCGTTCGCGTTGGTCGTCGGGGGCACGTTGCCGGCGGGAGGGGCGCCGGTGTAGTAGTAATCCCCGCTGCTCATAGCTTCGGCGTAGAAACTACCTTTCGTGATGTTAGAAGCAAACGATCTATACGAACGTCCATCGTAAAAATTAAGGCCATGGAAATCGTTCCCATCTATCGAATAAAACAATATGGATTCGCCGGGGTTGGGAGCGCCCGTCCATGCCTTGGCCGTGGTTTCGTCAGTGGCCACGAAGCCTATTTTCTGCAGGTCGTCCGCGGTGATGGCTTCGTTGACACCCTCCCAGCTGGCAATCACTTCGCTGGTGAACAGGGTGACATGCTTTGGGCCTTGCGTTTGTGCCCATGCGCCCGCCGACGCCGTCATGAGCAGCACGAGCGTTATCATAATCTGTTTTAGTTGTTGCATATACTTGTTGTTGTTATTGTTGTTGTTTTCTTTAATCGGGAGTGGAATCGGGAGATAAAGGTGGAGCTCTTGCTTAGGCAAGCGACCAAAGGTCGAGCGAAAATATATACCGTACGGGGGTTACTCGCCGCTCGTGGCATTCACTCTCGTCCATCCGCTGGGGATGCCGCTGACGCCGCTGGGCCATGTGGCGCTGGGGTCGGCAGTGAATATCTTGTCACCCGTGGCTTGGCTGCCAGCGCCTTGGAGCCAAAAACTGGTGTTAGAGACGTCGATGCCCGATGTAGCCAGGCAGGTGATGCTGGCGAGTTTCGAACAGCCGTTGAACATGTAATTATAGCAGCTATTGACCAGCGTCGGGGCGGGCAGCACGGGACCGGCTTCCAGGTTGCTGCAGCCTTGGAACATAGAAATGTAGCAATAACCTCTCAACGTGGTAGCGGGCAGCAGCAGGCCGCTCGCGTCGGTCAGCTTGGTGTTGTTCATGAATAGTTCGGTTAAGTCAAAATATGCATTCGGCAGCGTGTTGTTGTTGGTGGCGAAGTTCTCCTCGTCGAAGAGGCTCATCGCGTTGCCGTAGACCTTCACCGTGGCCGTGCCGCCGGTAATTTTCACTTCGGGATCGTCGCCGTAGGTCGTGTTGCTGGTGCCGATGCCGTAGAACTGCACTTTGGTGCCCTTGATGAGGTTATCAATGGTCGTCGTCGTGGTGATTTTGGTCTTCGTCTTGCCGCCGTCCAGTGAGTACTTCATGCCTTGGCACTTATTCGTCGTCGGTCCACTGAAAGACACCACGATGGAGCCGGCCTCGATGACCTTCACCGTCAGCGGCGTTGCCAGCGTCACGGTCTCCTCAGCCTCTGGATCCACCACCGTGGCGGTGATGCTCTTCACCTGACGGTCGCCCGAGTACTGCAGCGTCACGGTCTCGCCCTCGGCCACGCCGGTGGTGGTAGCCTCGGCAGGTAGGATGGTCCAGTTCTGGGTGTCCGCGCCGCCGTCGTTGAGGGAGACGGCGTAGGTGTAAGGTTCGTAGTAGATGACGAACTTGTCTATCTGGACCCATCCTTCACCTTTACCAGCTGCTGTGCCTATCTCGACGCTGGTTGCATTGATGTTGATAACGGAGATGTCATTAACATTCGAATTACTATCTGTTGCCTCCAGCTTACCTTCAGTTGTGGTAGTCTTGGTTGCCACCGTTCCTCCCCACGACATATGCATCTCAATCTTAGTGATGTTCTCACCGGTAAGCGACTCAATGGTTGCTGTACCATGAATGACATTTTTATTGTCAAACAGGATGAGGCCATCATTATCGCTGTTATACGATGCAGTAATCTTGAAGTGCGTGCCGGTGTAAACAGTCCTGCCTTCGGTCATCGTGTTGATCGTCTCCGATTTGTCGGCCCACGCTCCCGTGGCCGCCGCGATGAGCAGCACGAGCAAGGTTAGTAATCTTGTTTTTCGCATAGTTGTTTGCTATAAGAAGTTAATATTGTTATTTACTATGTTGTTTCGTTCGGTCGTTAGTCAGTCTGTTGTTGTCGGCGAGCTTTCTGCGGCAGTCCTTCACTTTTAGGCTGTAAAATTACAAAATATATGCGACAATCGTAACATCTTCGAGCAATTTCTTGCAACTTTTAACATATCGCCGTGCCCGTCTCCGCACACAACGTTTTTCCGTCGCCTGGGAAGTGCGTAGGCTCTTCCCTCAAGGGGATGTAATATATCGCGCAGAGACGCAGAGAGCCGCAGAGTCTACCCAGATTTATATACGCTGTGCCTTCTCTGCGCCCCTCTGCGTCTCAGCGCGATAAACTATCTCTACGGAGAAAAGGAGAAAAGGAGTGTCTGCGCGCTGCGCCGATAGAAACGCTCCCCGCGTCTCACTAGAAATTACTCCCGATGCAAATACTCACGCGCGCGCAGGAAAGAAAAGTTCATGCTACCAGTGCTACCGCTTCGTGCTACCAGTGCTGAGGAGGTGCGCGCCGGGAAATGCATAAATATACAGAAACAGGAGGGCCTCCTAGAAAAATTTGGCGGTCATTTTTTCGAAAAAGTGGCCGCCAAATTTTTCTGGGAGGCCCTCCTGTGCTGGAAAGTGGCCAACAGCACTATCTTGGCCGCCCCTTCTGCATAAATATTCACTCAAAGTGTATAAATATGCACGATGAGACATATAGAAAAGTCCACTTTTCTATTTGTCTCATCGATAGTGCTACCGAAAGTGGTAGCACTGGTAGCACGAAGCGGTAGCACTGGTAGCTACTCACCCCACTCCCTTGTAGGGGAGCTGCACAGGGAGCGCTTCTCCCCACCCCTGTAAGGGGTGTAAGGGGAGGGGGCGGGGGTGGGGTGTTGACTGCCCTAAAAGAAGCTACTGACCCCACCCCCAGCCCTTCCCCTACAAGGGAGGGGAGATGCGTTCACCTGGCTGGTAGCACTGGTAGCACGAATAACTATTGCGCGCGACGCGCGCGCGTGAGGGGGAAAGAATACACCAGATACTGAACGTTGGGTTCGGTGGGATAGTTGGTGAGGCGGCCGGAGCGTGTTACAAACGACAGTATACCACTGTATACGCCATTGCCGAATGTGAACTGATCGCGGTAGATGTTGATGTAGTGAATGCGTCGGGCATCATAGCTCAGTAGCCGTTCTACGTCGACGACGGGCATGCCGTCAATCAGCACCAACGGGGGTACTGACTTGTGGTGCTGGTCGAGTTCTGTTTGTACCACCAGCTGTTGCACGCCGTTGATTCTCCTTTTCGAGACACATTTCACATATTCAAGCAGCACCTCCCTGATGGTGAGGAACTGACGGTACTCGTCAAGATTGTAGGAGAGATCGGGGTGGATGCCATGTATGGTTTCGTCATAGGGCAATAGCGTTCCTTCTTCAGCCGTGTCATCGGCGATTTCGCCCAACTTCAGTTCACGTTTGGCAGGCGCGATGGCTATCTGATGCCGCTGCATGTCGAGTGAGCGGGCTTCCACCTCGCTGCGGTTGTAATGGAACACGAGATGCGGTAACTGCTTGGGGAGCAAGGTGGCAAAGGGACTCATCATCTCTATGGGCAGACTCTGGCCTGTAGACGTCATGGCACTGAGCACCAGTGGCAGTTTGCCATGGATGCCGTAGGTGTAGAACACTGCTGTGGAGTCGTCAACCATCCTTCCCTCAAAATAGTGCACCTGCTTCCCTATGATACTCAGGGAGGGGCGTATCTGGCTGCCGCTGTAGGTTTGGCCGCCATATACATTGCCTACACGCGCCTTGATGATGTGCCCTTCCGTCTCGCGCTCGTCAACGGGAACAGCCCCCCCTACTGCCCCCGAGGGGGCTTCATTACTCTGCAGCATGACATTTGTGTCCCCCTCGGGGGACGCGCTCGACCTCAGGTCGCTTTCTACCGAAAGGCTACGGGTAGGCGCGTCAGCGGGAATGGGGACGCAAGAAGGGGAGGCCGTTCCCGTTGAGTCGGGGTGTGTGATTCTTACCCATGTGATATCGTCATCTGCGCTCTTCTGAAGAGGATTGACTACAGCTATGAGGCGCTGGGTCACTTGGGCGTTGTCGCGAGTATAGACCGACAGCATATAGTATCCGCTATGAAGGTGGGAAGGCAGTTCGATAATGCCTGTCCCCTCCCCGTCTTCAAGTCCCACCACAACGCCGGCCGCCAAGCCGTGCGTGTCGCACAGTTCAGCATAGGCAATCAGGGCATCAGCGTCTGATATGCTGACTTCCATCGCCTCACCGGCAAGATACCAGGGGCGGTCGGTCTCTACCTGCGCAGCAAATAAAGGTGAAAAGGTGAAAAGAAGTGAAACACTTAACGCCCAACACCTTAAACATCCGTATAATCCATGTAATCCGTTGTGGTTATTCATACATGCGAAAGTCTTAATAACTAACATTTTCATTTGACTTCCAGAAGTCGGGCTCTTCTGTATATGCACCTCGCTGCCTGACATCGAGTTGATAGGGTGTTGCCCAGGCCGTGTTCAGCGGGCCTCCACCATTCATTCTGTTGTCTTCCCACTCGCAGAGGAGCAATCCCTGACGGGCCATTCGCATGCAGTCCTCCTCGTTACAGTCTTTTAGCCAGATGCGGGCGTCTTTATAAGGGCGGCTGACAGCGAAATCACTAGGATAGAAGAAAAACCTGTATTTAGCCACATTCATCGAGCACCCCACGAACCCTATTACCGATTTGTGCGACGTGAGACAATGGATATTGGTTGGCAGCACAGACGGCAGCGGCGTGAACAGGCCGCCCATCTCGGAACTGGCCTGTCGCCGGGCACGTTCATACTCATACTCATTCTTAGAAATGGCACGCTGCTGCACCAGTCCGCTATATTTGAAATAGAGGCGCTCGTTGCTATAGTCAATGTCGTAGAGCTTGAGTTGCCGTATGTGCTGGCCGTCGTAATGGGTGCTGGCTTCAACCAGGATATTCGAGCCAATGGCATCCCTCCATCCACGTTCAGGATACATGCCTATAGTGTCGACCTTCTGCTTTCTCTCTGTGTCGAAATACACGTAGGTGGTGTATTCGGGGCGCACTTCCCAGGTCTCGATGTACGACCACGAGTAGTAATTCGTCTTGTCAGCCTCAAAGGGAGCATCGGGGGTGACGAGCACATCGATATTGCTGTCCGTCGTATTCTGCACCCCTACCACGCTAGCTATCTTCTCTGTACGTAGAGGTTGCTGAGGCTCTGACTCATACACCTCGCCATCTGCTTCGATATGCAGATAATACGTTGCGTCAGGATCAAGGTGGTCAATCCAGCAGGAGTAATAGTCGTCAACGGCCTTCGCCTTATATTCGGAGCCGTCGCTGCCGTGTACCGAGACACTTGCTCCCGCCACCATCCTAGGTCTATAGGAAGACTTTATGTCCTGTGTGCGCGACAGATAGAACTTATTCAGTTCCGCAGCGCATATCGTGCCCTCTACAACGAGCAAGTCGGAATCGTCGGCAGAAATATCAGCCTCATATTCATCAACACAGCTTAACAGTGCGGATATGCCAAGGACGAGGCATGTAAAATTATATAGCCATCGTTTCATTTATCATTTAGATTTTTTCATTTATCATTTATCATTTAGGCCGCTTGCCTTCTTAGTTGAACTTTATATTCAGTGAGACGTATGGAATAGCCGTGCCAAACACAGACAGCCTGTACCCCTTTATCATATCCCCTTCGTTGACGTAATACACATTATAGGCATTCCTGCGTGCGAGTGCGTTGTACACACCAATGGAGAACGACGTGTGAAGGAAGCTGGTCAGCCGGTGGGTGGGCTCGATATTGAATGCAAGGTCCAGACGCATGTAGTCGGGAATGCGGTATGTGTTGCGGTCGGAGTAATAGGGCATGAATCGCTGGTGGTACGTGTTGTAGTATTTGCCAGCTGGCAGCGTCGTTGGGCGGCCGGTGGCGTAGTTGAAGTTGCTCGAGAGGCTGTAGCGCTCGGTAAACTTGAAGTTGAGCACAGCCTTCACCTCATGGGGTCTGTCGTATTCCGAGGGATACCAGTCGCCGTCGTTGAGCGGGGTTTTCACCCTCTTGTCGTCCTGGCGGAGCAGAGAGCGTGAGAAGGTGTAGCTCGCCCATCCGTTCACCTTGCCCGTGGGTTTCTTCGCCTGCAGCTCTATGCCGTATGACTTCCCCTTGGTCGAGATGACGTCGGTCTCAAGGTGCGGGTTCATCAGTAGCACGGCAGAATTGCGATAATTCAGATAGTCGTCAATGTGCTTGTAGTACACTTCGGCCGAGAACTCGTATTTCTTTTCAGTTGTCTCGTGATAGATGCCGGCAGCAGCCTGCCACCCCTTCTGCGGCTTGATGTTAGGGTCGGAGAGCTTCCATGTGTCGGTAGGCGACATGATAGACGTATTCGACACCTTGTGTATATACTGGTGCATGGTGTTGAAGCCCACCTTCAGCGACACGTTTTCCCTGATGGCATAGAGCGCCGACAGGCGCAGCTCTGGCGCATGGTAGGTCTTGATGATGCCCGTCTCATGGCGGGCCTCCAGCAGTGTCTCCTCCGACGGCAGCTGACCTTCTTCATAGTAATTCACGTTGCGGGGGCCAAGGGCATTGAACATGGAATAGCGCAGACCGGCAGCAACCGACAGCTTCTCAGTGAGGGGGTGTTCATAGCTGATATATGCTGCGCACTCCAGCGCCTTCTCATGCTGCAGCTGGTCGGCCTTTATGAAGGACGCCCCGCCCACCGGCTCATACTTGCCTGCCTGCACATTATAGTGCTGCATGGAGAGACCGTATGAGAGGTAAGAGGCGAGGGGTGAGAGGTCAGAAGACAGGCGCTGGCGTACGTGCAGCTTGCCCCACAGCTGCTGAATGCCGAAGCTCAGCCGGGCAGCCATGGAAGGCACGTTCCTGTCCTCGTTGAAATACTCGTAGTGGTCGAGGCCGGCCGAAAGCGTGGCTGTGAGGCCGTCATTCAGCATTGAGCGCCACTCTGCCGAGACGTTGCTGCTCTGATAGCCGTAGTTGTCCTTTGTGCTGAACGAGAACTTGTCGCTGCTCCAATAGCCGTTCACTTTCAGGCGGTGGCGGCTGTTGGGCTTCCATGTCAGCATGCCGCCCAAGTCATAGAAGTTTGCCGTGCCGTTTTTGTAGCCGCTCTTCTCCGGCAGCTTCTTCAGCATCCAGTCGCTGTAGGTGGTGCGGCCGTTCAGCAGCAGCGACATCTTTTCCTTCACCAAAGGTATTTCAATGTTGGCCTTGCTGGTGAGCGCACCAATGCTTGCGCTGCCGGTAAGCTTTTGCATGTTGGCCTCCTTCGACACAACTTTCAGCACACTGCTTATCCTGCCGCCATATTCCACGGGAATGCTCGACTTGAACAGCTCTACATCCTCCACCGCATCTGAATTGAACGACGTGAACAGTCCGAACAGGTGCGACGGGTTAAACACCGTACCTCCGTTGAACAGTATGAGGTTCTGGTCGGTGGCACCTCCGCGCACATTGTAGCCGCTTGAAGCCTCGCCAACAGTAGTGACGCCAGGCAGCGAGAGCACAATCTTCATGATGTCTGACTCGCCTAAGGCCGACGGGATGTTCTTCAGCAGCACGGGCTTGAACTTCTCAGAACCCATCACCATGTTGTTCACCGCCGACGGCCTGCCGCCAACAACCACAATCTCGTCGAGTTCCTGATCGTCTGAGATACTGGCCCTGGCCTTCTTCACTCCAGGTACTAGATAGATTTGAGATTTGAGATTTGAGATTTGAGGGTTGAGATTTGAGATTTGAGAGAGGGTGTCGCTGTCGAGGACGGGAATGCCCGTGATGAGTTGAGAATTGAGATTTGAGATTTGAGTGTTGAGATTTGAGAGTTGAGAATTATGATTACTCTCAGGACGAGAATTATTCCCTCCAAGGTATCCACTCCCCTCTCCCCTCGGAGAAAGGCTACGGGTAGGCGCTTTAGCGGGAATGGGGCCGGGGATGAGGCTTTCCACCACCTTCACAAGGCTGTTCTCACGCCTGCTCTTTGAGAAGGAGAGACGGTTTTTTCTGGCCGTCTGCCTGATTTGCTTCTTCTGTTCCGGAAAGAGTTTTGCCACGTCTGCCAACCGCTTCACGTGGTGCATTTCCCCGTCGGGAGTCACGAGCGTGTAATGCTCCAGGGTTCTGAGTGCCCTCAGCAGCTTCCTTGTGCCATAGTTCACGTCACCATTGTCAATCTTCCACACGCTGTGATAAAGCCTTATGTCGTTGGTGCTCCCGTCGCAAAGCAGAGCCGCATATTGTGTGCTGTTCTCCGGATCATGCACATACCTGTGGCCGTCCATCTCAAACCAGTCAATGCGTTCTTGCTCTGGCATACATATAAAATTGCTCCCGGGGGTAAGTACTGCTATTCTCTGCATCAGTTGGTCATAGCGCAGCTGCACATCGTCATATACCACGCCATAATAGCTGACGCGGCCAGGATAAAAATCTGTGTTGCTTTTATAATATGGCATGTCGTGCCACAGCCTGAGTTGGTACTGCGGTTCAAGTGCCCCAACATACAGGCGAGCATAGTCTGAAGCAGAGGAATGGTGCTCCTGAGCTCCAGCATACTGTGTGACCGACATCATACAGACCAGGAACAAGAACTTTACCGCCCATTCGTGCGTCCTTTTCTTGCTCTGGCAAGCGAACAAGTTCTTGGACGAGCCAAGCGGCAGAGCCGAGCGCGAGCGGGTAGCAAGTGTCCTGAGGCCGAGCGCCAGATGTGCCATGTATTTTCAGTTTAGTTTGGTATTACATGGAAATGCAGTACAAAGGTAAGGCTTTATAGGGAAACGGCCAAACTTTTCAGCATATTTTTTCCGTAGAGATTGTTTGTCGCGCAGAGACGCAGAGGGGCGCAGAGCAGGCACAGCATATATATGATCTGCCTAGACTCTGCGTCTCTCTGCGTCTCTGCGCGATATATTAACTACTACAGGTCGTCCTCGTCGTCCCACTGACTGCGGTGGCGGCGGCGTGTGCGGTTGTCATCGTTGCTGTCGTCGCTGCCGCCAGTTTTCGGGTCGCCCTGTTTTGAGCCGCCTCCGCTGAATTCGTTCAGCAAATGTGGGGTCACTACGTTCACCACCAGGATGGTGGGAGTAAGATATGCTTTCTTTTTCATATTGCTTGTCTTTATTTTATTACTACCTTATGTCCGTTTCTGATGTACAGGCCCTTCTTGTGGATTGAAGACTGAGAATTGAGGATTGAAGAATCTATGCGTCGGCCCTGAAGGTCGTACACTGCGTCATCCGAATAGTCAATACTCATTCTTCCATCTTCCATCTCCTGGATGCCCTGTGTCTCTCCGTCGCCGAAGTCAAGCACGAAGTTGCGGGCTGCGGCTGCCTCCGAGAACTGGAAGTAGGCGCGGCATGCCTTCAGCGTGCGGAACTTGGCGGTGTGCTTCAACAGGCTGCCGGCGGTCATGTAATAGATGTCGTCGTTGGCAGGTGTGTCGATGTCGAAGGCATCGTAGTAGCCTATGAACTTCACGTGGTCGCCAGCCAAGGTGATGGTTCTTTCAGCTTCGGTGCTATTGACCACCGTGACATTCTGGAACAGGGGACTCTGTATATCGCGGGTGATGGGGTCGGCCGTGTCGTAGCCGTCGGCCTTCGCCCACTTGATGATGTAGGGAGTGCCAGCCTGCAGCGTTGTCACAGGTTCCGTCTCACTGTCTGGGTTGCCGAATGTCAGTGTGACGTATGTGCCCGTCATGGTGGCGTTGGTCAGCGTCTTGGCGGTGGCTCCTTCGAGGGGTGAACCGGCGAGCGCTACCGTAAAGGGGAGACAGATGGTGTTCCATTCGCCGTCCTTGTAGAGCGTGCGGAAGCCGAGGCGCACATTCCTGGTGTTGCCCTCTTTAGCCCATCCTACTATATAATCGCTCACGTTATAATAGCTTTCATCCCACAGGGGGCTATCGTCTATGGCGGGCATGTCCTGCGCAGTGAAGTTGTTGTTGAACTTCAGCAAAGATACAAATAATATGAGGACTGACAAAGAAAAACGCTGAAAATATTTGTTATTCGCTCGTTTATTCGTACCTTTGCACCATGATTACACAAGACCAACTGAAAGATGTGCTCGACAGGACCGACCAGCTGAAGCGCTATCTGCGTATTGACGAGAAGCAGGTTGAGCTGGAAGAGGAGCAACTGCGCACGCAGGCTCCCGACTTCTGGGACGATCCTAAGCGGGCTGAGGAGCAGATGCGCAAGGTGCGTGGCATCAAGAAGTGGATTGACGGATATAATAATGTACGCACGCGAGCCGATGAGCTGCAGTTAGCCTTCGACTTCTACAAGGATGAAATGGTGAGCGAGCAGGAAGTAGACGACGAATACCGGCTAGCCATTACCGCCATTGAAGCCCTGGAGTTGATGAACATGCTGCAGCAGAAGGAAGACCCGATGGACTGTGTGCTGAAGATAAACAGTGGCGCTGGCGGCACCGAAGCGCAGGACTGGGCTCAGATGCTCATGCGCATGTACATGCGCTGGGCTGAAGCTCACGGCTATAAAGTGACCATTGCCAACCTGCTTGACGGCGACGAGGCCGGCATCAAGAGTGTTACCATGCAGATAGAGGGTGGCGAGTATGCCTATGGCTATCTGAAGAGCGAGAATGGTGTTCATCGCCTGGTGCGTGTGAGTCCTTTCAATGCTCAGGGTAAACGCATGACGTCGTTTGCCAGTGTTTTCGTGTCGCCGCTTGTCGATGACACTATCGAAGTATACGTAGATCCAGCCAAGCTTTCGTGGGATACTTTCCGGTCGTCGGGTGCCGGCGGGCAGAATGTGAACAAGGTGGAGAGCGGTGTGCGATTGCGCTATTGGTATACCGACCCTGACACGGGCGAGCAGGAGGAGATACTCATTGAGAACACCGAAACCCGCGACCAGCCGAAGAACAAGGAGCGTGCCTTGAAACTGCTGAAGAGCCAGCTCTATGACCGTGCCATGAAGAAGCGCTTAGAGGCGCAAGCAAAAATAGAGGCCGGCAAGAAGAAGATAGAGTGGGGCAGTCAGATACGTAGCTATGTGTTTGACGATAAGCGTGTGAAGGACCATCGCACCAACTTCGAGACGCGCGACGTGGATAGTGTGATGAATGGCAATATTGACGGATTTATCAAGGCCTACCTGATGGAATTCGCTCAAAGCCCACAAGCAGAATAGTGGAATAAAAAAGACTAAATAACTTAAAATAACAGAAAGAAAAAAACTATGGCAAAGAAAGAAAAAGAGAAGAAACTGAATGCTAAGCAGAAAGCTTATGCAAAGAAAGAAGAAGAAAACGGTAAGCGGGTGGTGGCATGGATCATTGGCGCTTTCATCGTGTTGGCGCTGTTCTATCTGCTCTTTGTGGCCAGCAATTTCTGATGTCAGGCCATGAGCGGAATGGAGATAGAGCGCAAGTTCCTGGTGAGGAACCGCTCATACCGACAGCAGGCTTTTGCCAGCAGTCATATAAGCCAAGGCTATTTGTGTAGTGGGAGAGGGTGCTCCGTACGTGTGCGACTGCGCGGCGATGAGGCCTTCCTCACCATCAAGGGACCTTCGCTCGACGGTGGCTTGAGCCGCTATGAGTTTGAGAAAGCCATCACCCCCGACGAAGCTAAGCATTTGTTGCAGTTCGCCGAGCCGGGTGTCATCGACAAGACACGCTATCTGGTGAAAAGCGGAATGCACATTTTCGAGGTAGACGAGTTTCATGGCGATAATGAAGGCTTGGTAGTGGCCGAGGTGGAACTCCACTCCATTGATGAACCTTATGAGAAGCCTGATTTCATTGGCGACGAAGTAACTGGCGACCGCCGCTACTACAATTCACAGCTGCGCCTGAACCCCTACTGCGGGTGGGAACACTGAAAAAAGATTTGAGATTTGAGCGGAATTCCACTCAAATCTCAAATCGCAAATAATAGTCAAAGATTACAGGGCTTCAGCCAGCTCGGCACCAGCCTTGAACTTTGCCACCTTCTTGGCGGGAATGGTAATCTTCTCCTTAGTGGAGGGGTTGATGCCTTCGCGAGCAGGACGCTCACTAACGCTGAACGTGCCAAAGCCGATGAGAGACACCTTGTCGCCTGCAATAAGAGCTTCCTTCACTGCGCCAACAGCAGCCTCAAGAGCTTTCTTTGCCTCTACCTTGGTGATATTAGCACCAGCTGCAATCTTCTCAACTAATTCTGTTTTGTTCATAATAAAAAATGGTTTAAAATAGTGATTATAAAAAGGTTTTTAATGTCTTCCTTCGATATTTCGTTGCAAATATAAGGTAAACTTTTCATAAAACAAACAAAAAAACAGAAAAAATCACTTTTTTGTTGAAAAAAACTTGCTTTTACCCCATTTCTGTGCTGAAAAACAGATATTTTTCGTAATTTTGCGCCCGAAATGCATGAGTAAATCAATAAATCGTAAATAGTATAAAAAGAAAAATGTTTCGAAGCATACCTACTGTTACGCGTAATCTGCTGCTCATCAATATTGTGGTGTTTCTGGCCGCACTTGTCTTCGAGAAGCAGTTCAATCTCAACGAATGGGGGAGCCTGCACTTTTTCCTTGCGTCTGACTTCCACGTTTTCCAGCTTCTCACCTACCAGTTTCTTCACGGCAGCTTTATGCACTTGTTCCTCAACATGTTTGCGCTGTGGATGTTTGGTTGTGTGATTGAACGGGTGTGGGGACCGCAGAAGTATCTGGTCTACTATTTGGTGTGTGGCATCGGTGCTGGCTTGTGCCAGGAACTGGTGCAGTATATAGAATTGTCGTCTAACGGTGTGCTGGCACTGAGTGCAGATGACCTCACCCCATTTCTTGTGGACACTAACATGGGGCGCATGCATGTGCCAGTAGGTGTTTACCTGAACTGGCTGGGCACCGTTGGCGCCTCGGGAGCTGTCTACGGCATTCTGTTGGCTTTCGGTATGACTTTCCCCAATGAGCGCATCTTCATTTTCCCGCTGCCAGTGCCCATCAAGGCCAAATGGTTCATTTGCATCTATGCGGCCATCGAATTGTTCCAAGCATACAACTCTAGCGGCGACGGAGTGGCCCATGTGGCCCACTTGGGCGGCATGCTCTTCGGCCTGTTGCTCATACTTTATTGGCGCAAGCATCCTGGCAGCAGTCCAGGTATTGGCTCCGGCAAGCAGTTCTTCGAGAACATGAAACGCAACTTCGAAGCCCGTCGCAACAATCAGAAACCCAAACGGCCTGACGACCAGACGAGCCGACAGCCAGGATTTGGTCCCACCCGTGAGGACGATATGGAATATAATGCTCGCAAGCAGCAACGACAGGCCGAGGTCGATGCCATACTCGACAAGATACGCAAGAGTGGCTATGACAGTCTGACAAAAGAAGAGAAGCAGCGTCTATTTGAGGCCAGCAGGGAAAAATGAAGATGTGGGATCTATGCAATCTGTGAGAGAATAAATGAAGATTGTTCGCAGCTTGTTCCTTCACGTGCTTACGGGCGCCAGTGCTGCCACTGCGGTACTTTTGGTGGCAGTGGCCTATAGTGACCGTTTGCACCCGGCCAGCAATGCCACGCTGGCCTGCGCAGGCATGCTCTTTCCCATTATCCTCATTGTTAACGTAATAGTTCTATTGGCATGGGTGCTGTTCCGCTGGCGTCGAGCATGGATACAAGTGACAGGCCTCATCCTCGCCATCCCAGCCATACGCATCTACCTGCCTCTTCACTTCAGTTCTGATGCGCCGCCGGGATGCATTAAGGTCATTTCCTATAATGTGGCATGCTACAGCGTCACCGACAATTATGACAACCCTTACGACAGCATATACGCATATTTGAAGCGGCAGAACGCAGACATTGTGTGTGTGCAGGAAGATGTAAGCTTAAGCCGTAAAGTGTCGGCAAGCTACGATGAACTCTATCCCTATAACGACACCCTACACGTCAACCGTCCTGCCAGCCACTATATCAATGCATTGGGCATACACAGCCGATACCCCATCCTGAGAAAGGAAAGACTTCCCTTAGAGTCGGAAGCAAACGGAGCTGCAGCCTTCTTCCTCCTCATAGACCGCGATACCGTAGTGGTGGTGAACAACCACTTGGAGAGCACCCATCTGTCGCTGAAGGACCGCAAGGATTATACCGATATCATCAGTGGTGATGCTGACCGTAATGCTGCAAAAGCCGGCACGCTGAAACTGCTCGACAAGGTGAGTGTGGCTATGGTACGGCGTGCCCGCCAAGCAGAGATGGTGCATGAATATGTGGAGCGCTATCGTCGTCGCTATCCCGTCATTGTATGTGGCGATTTCAACGACACTCCCATCTCTTACGCACGGCGCACTATAGCCGATGGTCTCACTGACTGTTATGTGGAAACCGGCAACGGGCTAGGCATCTCTTATAACCGCAAAGGATTCTACTTCCGTATCGACCAGATGATGTGCAGTAAGCACTTCACCCCCTACCACTGCTACGTAGACAATCACATAGAAGCTAGCGATCACTACCCTGTGGTGTGTTGGCTGAAAAGGGAACCGCAACGCTGAAGCGAATGAGAAATGTAAATAAAAAGGAAAACAGAGAGGATTGTCTGAACACGTAGTCCACCACCTTCTTCCAAAGATGATGCAAACTGCATGCGCACGCCCTAAAAGTGCGCTAAAAACACCTTTTTCCCTCTCAAAAGCACATAAATAGTAGAGAAACCTTAAAAAAATAGCGAAAAAAAGCAAAAAATTTTTCGCAGTGTAAAAAAATCACTATATTTGCAGGTCAAATTGCGCACATTAAACAATAAATTATATAACAAACAAAATGCAAAACAAAGGAATTGTAAAGTTTATTGCAGTTGCACTGGTGCTCGTTTGCTGCTTCTATCTTTCTTTCTCGTTTGCGACAAGTCATTACGAGGGCAAGATTGCAAAGATAGCAGAGACGCAGGGCCAGGAAGCTGCAGAGGCATTCCAGGACAGCATAGAGACCAACAAAGTGTGGCTCTGGGCTTGGAACCTGAAACAGTGCCGCGAGATGGAAATGGGACTCGGCCTTGACCTCAAGGGCGGTCTGAACGTCATTATGGAAGTGTCGGTGCCCGACATCATTGACATGCTGGCTGCTCACAAGCAGGATGCTGACTACCGCCAGGTGTTGGAAATGGCCGTCAAGGAAGAGCAGGAGACACAGGGCGACTTTGTCGACATTTTCTGCGACCTATGGGAAAAGAACGTGCCTGGACGCCAGCTGCGCGAAATCTTCGCCACACAGCAGCTGCGTGAGAAGGTAAACAGCCAGTCGAGCAACGGCGACGTGCGCAAGGCTTTGGCAGAAGAGGTGGCTTCGGCCATTGAGAATGCTGAGAACGTGGTGCGCAACCGCGTGGATAAGTTCGGTGTGGTACAGCCCAACATCCAGCGTCTGGAAGGCCAGTCGCGCATCATGGTGGAGCTGCCAGGCGTGAAGGATAAGAACCGTGTGCTGAAGCTGCTCGAAAGCAGTGCAAACCTGGAGTTCTGGGAGACTTTCAGCGCAGCTGAGGTGGCACCCTCTATTGCTAATCTGATGAGTGCATACGCTGCACAGCAGACGACAGCCCAGACTGATGCAGACGCTCAAGAGCAGACTGACTCGGCTACCGTGGCCCCCGACTCGGCACAGGTGGCTCAGGCAGTTGCTGATACTGCTAAGGCTGGCAATGCACTGGCTGAGCGCATGAACGCTCAGCAGCAGGCTCCCCAGCTCGGACAGCAGCAGGACGGCATGCCCCGTCTCAAGCTCTATCAGCAGGGCAACGCTATTGTCGGTCACGCCAGCGTGCACGACACTGCTAATATTAATAAGATGTTGCGCTCAGACTTGGCCAAGAAGATGCTGCGCAAGGACCTGAAGCTGCTTTGGGCAGCCAAGTCCAGCGGCCCCATCTACCAGGGTGAGAAGGGTGAGCAGTTCCAGCTCTATGCCATCAAGGTAACCGACCCCTCAGGGCGTGCACCGCTTGAGGGCAGTGTTATCACAAGCGCCAGCGATGGTTACGACCAGCTGGGCAAGCCTGATGTGAGCATGCAGATGAACTCTGAAGGTACCCGCATCTGGGCTGAGATGACCCGCAAGAATCAGGGCAAGAGCATTGCCATTGTCCTTGATGATGTGGTGTACAGTGCTCCTAACGTGAATGACGAGATTACGGGCGGTAGTTCGCAGATAACCGGTAACTTCACCATTGAAGATACTAAGGACCTTGCCAATACGCTCAATTCTGGTAAGATGCCCGCCCCGATGCGTATCCTCTCCAGTACAATGGTTGGTCCGTCGCTCGGTGCTAAGTCCATTCAGCAGGGTGTCATCTCGTTCATCGTGGCCTTCGTGCTGCTGATGTGTGTCATGGTGCTGCTCTACAACCTTATTCCCGGTATGCTGGCCAACATGGCCCTGCTGCTCAACCTGTTCTTCACCTTAGGTATCCTCGCTTCGTTCCAAGCCGCCCTTACTATGCCGGGTATTGCCGGTATCGTGCTCACACTGGGTACTGCCGTTGATGCCAATGTGCTTATATACGAGCGCATAAAAGAAGAATTACGCAAGGGACTGCACATACGCGAGGCTGTGAATGCTGGTTACTCGAATGCCTTCTCGGCCATTTTCGACTCTAACCTCACATCTCTTATCACAGGTATTATCCTCTATATCTTCGGTACAGGTCCTATCCGTGGTTTCGCTACTACGCTTATCATCGGCATCTGCATCTCGTTCTTCACAGCCGTGTTTATGACACGTCTTATTTACGACCATCAGATGCGCAAGGATAAGTGGCAGCACCTCACGTTCAACACTGCCTTCTCGAAGAACCTCATGCAGAACACCAAGTTCAACATCATGGGCAAGTACAAGATGTCCTACACCATTTGGGCTGTGGCAGCTGTGCTGTTCTGTGTTAGCTTCGCCGTGCGCGGTCTGAGCCGTAGCATCGACTTCACGGGCGGCCGCAACTATGTTGTGGTGCTCGACAAGGAGGTGAACGTGGAGCAGGTGCGCGAGGCTCTGGGAGGTGCTTTTGTCAACACCACAGGTGCTAACGAGGGCAAGGAAGCCAATACGAGTGTTATTGCCCTGGAGGGCAGTCGCACCGTGCGTATCTCTACCAACTGGAATTATGAGGACAACAACCCCAACGTGGACGAAGAGGCTGAGAATATTATCTACGACAAGCTGAAGGCTGCTGGCCTTATCACTAAGGCTACGCTTGAGGAGTTTAAGGAAGCCCCCGTTACTGAGGGCGAGAGCGAGATAGGCACAATCGTCAGCGCCACGAAGGTGGGACCGTCGATAGCTAAGACCATTACACGTGGTGCCTTCATCAGCGTGCTGTTGGCCCTTATCGCCATCTTCCTCTACATCCTCTTCCGTTTCCGTAATGTGGCCTTCTCCGTGGGTAGTATCCTGGCTCTGGCCTTCGACGCCCTCATCGTCATCGGCTTCTTCTCAGTGCTCTGGGGATGGGTGCCCATGTCGTTGGAGATTGATCAGACGTTCATTGGTGCTATACTGACAGTGATAGGTTACTCCATCAACGACAAGGTGGTGGTGTTCGACCGTATACGTGAGAATTTGAAGCTCTATCCGAAGCACGACAAGAAGGAACTCTTCAACTCGTCTATCAACCAGACCTTGGCACGTACCATCAATACCTCAGTGACGACGCTGGTTGTGTTGCTCACCATCTTCATCCTTGGTGGCGACAGCATCCGTCCATTCTCCTTCGCCATGATTCTGGGTGTCATCTTCGGTACGCTTTCCTCCATCTTCATCGCTGCTCCCACGGCTTACCTTATCCTGAGCCGCAAGCAGCCGAAGGAGGTAGAAACACAGAAGAAGTAACGCGCACAATTAGTTTTTACCAAAAAGAATGTGCTGGGCATCAAACTAATGTCCAGCACTTCTTTTTAAAACGAAACGGATAACAGTGAAACATAAGACTCCTGCAATACAACTACCTGAGGAGGGGTGTAGCGAGGTACTGCTGCATGCCTGCTGTGCCCCGTGCAGCAGTGCCATAGTAGAATGGATGCTGCAGAATGGTGTGCGTCCCACTATCTTTTACTTCAACCCCAACATCTTCCCTCGTGAGGAGTACGACATACGTAAGAACGAAAGCAAGCGGCATGCTGAGAGCCTGGGCCTGACATGGATAGATGGCGACTATGACCATGAGGCATGGCAGCAGGGTGTGAAGGGATGGGAAGGCGAACCTGAGCGCGGACGACGCTGCCAGCAATGTTTCACCCTGCGGCTGACTGCTGCTGCCCTCAAAGCCCGTGAGCTGGGACTGAAATACTTCACCACTACGCTTGCGTCTTCGCGCTGGAAAAGTATTGAGCAGATAACCGCCGCTGGACTGGCAGCCCAGCAGGCTGTGCCCTTTACCCACTTTTGGGCACAGAACTGGCGCAAGGGCGGACTGAGCGACCGGCGCAACGAGCTGTTGCGCCAATATGGCTTCTACAACCAGCAGTACTGCGGCTGTGAATATAGTATGAGACACTTAGGCTAAAGAAGGTATATTCAGACATTTTTCAGCAAGAAGTGTAAAAAAAAAGCAGAAAAAGTTCGTACTTCAGTATTTTTTCGTATCTTTGCACACATATTTACTGTTTTTTTATTTGAAAAAGAAATATGGCAGAAGAAAAAGTAGAAGAGAGAAGGGTGAGGGTGCGCTTTGCGCCCAGTCCCACTGGACCACTGCATATAGGCGGAGTGCGCACTGCGCTGTATAACTATCTGTTTGCCCGCAAGCATGGCGGCGATATGGTGTTCCGCATTGAGGACACCGACCGGACGCGCTTTGTTCCAGAGGCCGAGCAGTATATCATTGAGGCTTTCAAATGGCTGGGTATTAAGTTCGACGAGGGCGTGAGCTTCGGCGGCAAGTACGGACCCTACCGCCAGAGCGAGCGCCGCAACATCTACAAGAAATATGTACAGGAGCTGCTCGAATCGGGACGTGCCTACATAGCTTTCGATACTCCAGAGGAGCTGGAGCGTGTGCGCAACCATATACCAAACTTCCAGTACGACAGTCGCACGCGTCTGCACATGCGCAACTCGTTCACGATGAAGGCAACCGAGGTGATGCGTATGCTGGAGCAGGGCCGCCAGTATGTGGTGCGTTTCCGTGTGGACTCCGGACAAGATGTGGTGGTCGACGACATGATACGCGGTGAGGTGCACGTGAAGAGCAACATCATCGACGACAAGGTACTCTATAAGAGTGCCGACCAGCTGCCCACCTATCATCTGGCCAATATTGTTGACGATCACCTGATGAAGATAACCCACGTCATCCGTGGCGAGGAGTGGCTGCCCAGCGCTCCGCTGCATGTGTTGCTTTACCAGGCTTTCGGTTGGGAAGACACCATGCCCCGTTTCGCCCATCTGCCCCTGTTGTTGAAACCCGACGGCCAGGGAAAACTGAGCAAACGCGACGGTGACGAGGTGGGATTCCCCGTGTTCCCGCTCGACTGGCACAGTACCGATAAGGACGGTAACCCTGTGTTCTGCAGTGGTTACCGCGAGAGTGGCTATCTTCCTGAGGCTGTGGTCAACTTCCTCGCCTTCTTGGGATGGAATCCCGGTGGCGAGCGCGAGCTGTACTCGCTCGACGAGTTGGTGCCGCTGTTCGACATCACGAAGTGCTCGAAGGCTGGAGCCAAGTTCGACTATGTGAAGGCCGAATGGTTCAACCGTCAGTACCTCCTTCAGCGTCCCGACACTGATTGGTGTCCTGCCTTTGACAAAGTGCTGAAAGAAAACGGCATTACGGCCACTGCCGAGCAGGAAGCCGAAGTGGTGAGGATGATGAAGACGAAAGTTATTGAAGTAGAAGACAAAAAGGGCAACAAAAGAAAACGTAATGTCTCTTTCCCCAGCGACCTGTGGCCTCTCACCAAGTTTTTCTTTGTGGCTCCCACCGAGTTCGACCGTGAGGGTGACAAGTTCATCCGCAAGAATTGGAACGAGAACACTGCCGACCAAATGCGTCAGATGATAGCAGTGTTGGAGACCATCACCAACTGGAGCGTAGAAGGTCAGAAAGCCGTTGTCGACCCATGGGTGGAGCAGACAGGCATCAAGCCTTGGAACGCTTGGCGTATCGCTCTCGTCGGCACCGGACAGGGCCCCGATATGTATGAACTCTCTGCTTTCCTCGGCAAGGAGGAGACCATCAAGCGCATGAAGACAGCCATCTCTCTCTTGGGTGTAAAAGGGAGTGAATAGGAATGGTCTTTAAACAAATATTGTCACGGAATCATTAATAATACAGGAGTAACGGGCTGAAACAGTTGTAAAGGACTGAAGCAAGAGTGTGGCGGAAATAGCCTGTGTAAGGATAAAGCCTGAGCAGGGCGCTAATGTCACTTTCACTCCCCTTTCACTCCTCGGAAGGAAATGTACAACTTCATCATATACGCGTACCTTGTTGGAGTGGCTGTTTACAGCCTCTTCAATGAAAAGGTGAGGAAGATGTGGCGTGGCGAGCGCGATGCCTTCCGGGTGCTCCGCGAGAAAGTGGAGCCAGGTGCGCGCTATGTGTGGTTCCATGCCGCTTCGCTCGGTGAGTTCGAGCAGGGCAGACCGCTGATGGAGCAGCTTAGGCGCGAGCATCCGGAGCTGAAGATACTGCTCACCTTCTTCTCGCCCTCTGGCTATGAGGTGCGAAAGAACTATGAGGGAGCCGACATCATCTGCTATCTGCCACTCGACACCATTCGCAATGCACGCCGTTTCCTCAGGCTCATACGTCCGGAGATAGTCTTCTTCATCAAGTACGAGTTTTGGTACAATTACCTGCATATACTGAAACACCGCAACGTGCCCACCTACAGTGTGAGTAGCATCTTTCGCGAAGGGCAAGTGTTCTTCCGCTGGTACGGCAAGCAGTATGGTCGTGTGCTGAAGTGCTTCACCACCTTCTTCGTGCAGAACGAGAAGAGCCGCGAACTGCTGCACACGATAGGTATTGACAATGTCATCATTACAGGTGACACCCGCTTCGACCGTGTGCTGCAGATTAAAGAGTTGGCAAAAGAGCTGGACGTAGTTGAGCAGTTCCGTGGTGGCAAGGTCTTCGTGGCAGGCAGCAGCTGGCCCCCCGACGAGGATATCTTCATCCGTTATTTCAAGGAGCACCCTGACTGGACACTCATCATTGCCCCTCACGTCATAGGCGAAGACCATCTGCAGCAGATAGAACAGAAGCTGGAGGGCAGGCACATTGTGCGTTATACGAAGCCCCTCTCCCAGCCCCTCCCAGCAGGAGGTTCTGCCCTTATCATCGACTGCTTCGGCTTGTTGTCGAGCATCTACCGCTACGCCACGGTGTGCTATGTGGGTGGCGGCTTCGGCGTGAGCATACACAACACCTTGGAGGCCGCTGTTTGGGGCAAGCCTGTCATCTTCGGCCCTGAGAACAAGAAGTTCCAGGAGGCGCAGGGGCTGAAGGCCTGCGGCGGCGGCTTCGAGATACAGGGTTATGATGACTTTGCCCGTTTGATGGATCGTTTCGACACCGATAAGGCCTTCCTTGCTGAGGCAGGTCATAAGGCCGGTGCCTATGTGGAGAGTTTGGCGGGAGCCACGAGGAAGATTCTTGAATTAGTTGATGTAAGTAATAAGGAGTAAGGAATCAATAAAAAAAATTAAGAAGCAAGAAAAAATGATGAAACTGACAAACAAACAGATAATGATACTCGCAGCCTGTGCTGTTATGCTGTTGTGTGCCCTGTTGCTGCCATTGGTCAACGTGATGAGCTACCACTGGGGCATTAGCGAACTGCCTCACAAGCTGTCGCGCTTGGTGAGCAACGGCTTAGCCCGTGGTGTGGGCTATGCATTGCTCATACTGATAGTGCTGTCGCCTGTGGCACTGGCCACCGCTGCATTGAAGGGAAACGCTCTCAAAATCATAGTCCTGTTGCCCGTAGTAGCTGCGCTGCTCTTCATCGTAGCACTGTTTTTGGCTGCACCTCCTACTCCGGGGCTGGGTCTATGGCTCTATCTGGCTGCAGCCGTTGCTGCCGTCGTAGTAGCCTTTATGAAGGAAAAAGCAAGCACTTTATAATTAACTTTATTATTAACCATTTAAAACTTAAGTATTATGGCAAACTTAACAAAAGATCAAATCAAGCTCTACTCCACCATTGGTAGTGCCGTTCTGTTGGTCATCTGGCTGCTCATCCCGTCTATCTCCATGAAGGTTATGGGCTTTGGTGATTCATTTAACATGGTGAATGCGCTCAGTGGACTGGGCTTCATCTTCACCCTCGTCATCCTCCTGCTGTTCCTCTGCCCGCTCTACCTGCTGCTCTACAGCCTGAAGGACAAGATGCCGGGACTGAAGTCCATCTTTGTGCTCGACAGAAAGCTGGCAGGTATCATCACTGCTGCCGTGGCTTTGGTGTTCATCATCGTGCTCTTCGTCTTCAAGGCCGATGCCGGCTATGGTATCAAAATTCCTCTCAGCCCCGCCTTTGGTGCATGGCTCTACCTCATCATTGCTGGTGGCCTGTGCTACTTAGGACTTGAGGAAGAGAAAGCACAGTAAGCGGACAACTTGCTATGGAGAAACTCACTAAAGAACAGACCAGCCTGTTTACCGTCATCGCAGCCATTGTGATGCTGCTGGCATTCTTCGCATTCAAGATGCCAAGGGTAACGCCATGGGAGGTGCTCACCAACGGGCGTGGAATAGGATTCCTGGGATATATCTTCCTCATCCTCTTCCTTATCATGCCTGTCTATCTGTGTCTCTATGCCTATCGCGACTCTAAACAGCTGGAACCGCTGAAACCCATACTCAATTTCCCGCCGAAGTTGGTATACGCATGTCCTATCATCCTATTTGTGGTGCTCATCGTCTACCAGTTCATCGACAATGGCGGTGCTTCCTATTGGATTTACCTGTTGGGAGCCGTTGCCGCCTTCTATATCGGGCAGAAGAGCGCGGAGTAAACGCTGGAGTGCATGACAGCACTCTTCACACAACCTTACCGGCACCGGCGGGGGCACGTGGCCCACTGCCGGTGCCGATTGAAGACAAAACATGGCAGTAGCAAAACTCATCAACGAGCCGCAACAGGAGCGGCAATTCTCATTCGAGGTGCTGCCCCCTCTGAAGGGCACGGGTACCCAAGGACTGTTCCGCGACATTGAGCGGCTGTGCGAGCTGAAGCCCGCATTTATCAACATCACTACACACCACTCGGAGTACGTCTACCGTGAACTCAGCAACGGCCACTTCGAGCGCCTTTCCTTGCGCCGCCGTCCTGGCACCATAGCCGTGGCCGCAGCCATACAGCAGCGGTTTGGCGTCACCGTGCAGCCACATGTCATTTGCAGCGGCGTCACCGTTGAAGACATTGAATACGAGTTGCTCGACCTGCAGTTTCTGGGCATTACCGACCTCTTGCTGCTTCGCGGCGACAAGGCCAAGGACGACCGCACCTTCCAGCCCACTCCTGGCGGCCATGCCCATACTACCGACCTCATACGCCAAGTGCAGCGCTTTAACGACGGTTTCTTTGCCGATGGCACACCCATCAAGCAACCCGGGCCAAAGTTCGACATCGGCGTGGCCTGCTACCCCGAGAAGCATGAGGAGGCCCCCAACATAGAGAGCGACATGCACTGGCTTTTGGAGAAACAGCGCTTGGGCGCGCAGTATGCCGTTACCCAGCTGTTTTTCGACAACCAGAAATTCTTCGACTTTGTGGAGCGTGCCCGCCAAATGGGCATCACCATGCCCATCATCCCCGGCATCAAGCCTTTAGCCAAGCTCAACCAGCTCAGCGTGGTGCCGCGTACGTTCCACTGCGATATTCCCGAACCGTTGGCGCAGGAGATAGTCAAATGCAAGACCGACGCCGACGCTCAGCGCTTGGGCATTGAATGGACTACACAACAGTGTCGCGAGCTGTATGCCCACGGCATCAACGACATACACTTCTACACCATGGGTGCCGTCGACGCCGTGGTAGAGATAGTAAAAGCGCTCAAGGCTCCCTTTTCTGCCTCCGAGGGGGCTGCTACAGGAACTAATGCATCCCCCTCAGGAGGGGACGAAAGGGGTACTTCATGACTTTTCAGGAAGTAATAGGACAGGAAGATGTGAAGCAGCGCTTGCTGCAAATGACAGACGAGGACCGTTTGCCCCATGCCATCATGCTCTGCGGACCGCAGGGCGTGGGCAAGCTGGCGCTGGCCATCAGCTTTGGCTGCCACCTCATAGCTAAGAGCGCACCCGCTGCCACGCAGGGAGCTTCGCTCTTTGGCGAGCCGGAGCCAGCACCAGCCGACGCCCCAGAGCCGGCCATGCTGCGCAACCTGCAGCACCCCGACCTCCACTTCACCTATCCCACCATCAAGCTGCCGTCTATGAGCAGCGAACATAAGCCTGTGAGCGATGACTTTGCCCGCGAGTGGCACGACTTGCTCATGGAAGAAGGCCCCTACTTCTCCATGGACCAGTGGCTCACCGCCATAGGTGCCGAAAACCAGCAAGCTATCATCACTGCCGGCGAGAGCGACGACCTGGTGCGCAAGCTCAGCCTGAAGTCGAGCCAGGGAGGCTACAAGGTGAGCGTCATCTGGCTGCCGGAGCGCATGAACCAGGAGTGTGCCAATAAACTGCTCAAACTCATTGAGGAGCCACCGCGCCAAACCATCTTTCTCATGGCGTGCGAAGAGCCAGACAAGCTCCTTGAAACCGTACGCAGTCGCGTGCAGCGCATCGACGTGAAGCGCCTGTCGCCCACCACCATCAGCCAGGCACTTACCCACCGCCGAGGCATTGACCCTGCCCAGGCAGAGCGGCTGGCTCACCTCGCCGTCGGCTCCTGGCTGAAAGCCCTGCAGCAGTTGCAGGTGGGGTCAGAGAACGAACAGTTCCTCAGCCTCTTCATACAGCTTATGCGGCAGGCCTACAAACGCGACGTCAAAGGCATGAAAGCATGGACCGACACACTGGCCACCTTTGGACGTGAGAAGCAGAAGCGCTTCCTGAATTACTTCCTCCACATGGCGCGTGAGAGTTTCATGTACAACTTCAATGATGCGGCTCTGTGCTATATGACACAGGCCGAGGAGGACTTTGCACGCAACTTCGCACGCTTTGTCAACGAGAACAACATCATAGGCATCAACGACTTGGTGAACCTTGCCATACGCGACATCAGTCAGAACGCCAACGCCAAAATAGTATTCTTCCACCTCGCACTGCAGATGATAGTGCTGATAATAAAATCTTAGACAATGGAAAAAAAGAAAGACTACCCCATACGCACCGGTTGCGACCGCGGACTATGCAGCGCAGCCATAGGACGGCAAGACCGCCAGCTTAACACCTACGACTGGCTGGCCGACGTGCCGGGCAACGCCGAGAGCACCGACTTGGTGGAGGTGCAGTTCAAGCACACTCGCAAGGGATACTACCACAATGTGAACAACTTGCCGCTGAAGAAAGGCGACATAGTGGCCGTGGAGGCCAGCCCGGGACACGACATCGGAGTGGTGACCCTCACCGGGCGCTTGGTGCATCTGCAGCTGAAGAAAGCCAACCTGAAGAGTGAGGAAGACATCAAGCGCATCTACCGTCTGGCACGCCAGAGCGACATGGATAAGTTTCACGAGTCGAAGGCACGCGAACACGAAACCATGATTGAGAGCCGTGAGATAGCCAAGGGGCTGGGACTGCAGATGAAGATTGGTGATGTGGAGTATCAGGGCGACGGGCAGAAGGCCATCTTCTACTACATTGCCGACGAGCGCGTGGACTTCCGCCAGCTCATCAAGGACCTGGCTGCCGCCTTCCACGTGCGCATAGAGATGAAGCAGATAGGCGCGCGCCAGGAGGCAGGGCGCATAGGCGGCACCGGCCCCTGCGGCCGCGAGCTCTGCTGCGCCACATGGATGAAGAACTTTGTCAGCGTGAGCACCAGCGCTGCACGCTTCCAGGACATATCGCTCAACCCGCAGAAGCTTGCCGGCATGTGTGCCAAGCTGAAATGCTGCCTCAACTACGAGGTCGACGACTACATTGAGCACGGACGGCAGCTGCCCAGCCGCGACATCGTGCTGCAGACGCAGGATGCCGACTACTATCACTTCAAGACCGACATCCTTGCCGGGCTTATCACCTACTCCACCGACAAGCGCATGGCTGTCAACCTGGAGACCATCACCGGACAGCGTGCCAAGGAGATCATAGAGATGAACAAAAAGGGCGAGAAACCAGCCGACCTGCAGCCTGATGACCAGCGCCGTGAGCCAGCCGGACCTGTCGACCTGCTGGCAGGCGACAGCATTACCCGCTTCGACAAGGCCAAGAAGAAGAAAAAGAAAAAGAAGGACAAGGAGAAGGATAATGAAAAGAAGAAGCAGGAGCCAAGCGAAGGGTAGCAGCGCGCATCAGCGCTGCCATGTCATCGCTCTTATGCTCATGGTGTGCATTGCCGTTGGCGGCATCTGTGCCGTTGTCAGCTGTGGCCGCATGCCGGTGTACACCCATTTTGAGCATATTGACCATGCCGGATGGAGCCGCACCGACACGCTGCGCTTCGCCGTACCCCTGCCCGCTAACCATCCCTGCCGCATGCAGCTGAATCTGCGAGCCGACAGTAGCTATCCCTATACGCAGCTCCTGATGGCCGTCAGCAGCCATAGCGTCAGCCAGCCCCACATGCAGTATGCCGACACGCTCACCCTCAGCATCACCGACGCCGAGGGCAACCATCAGGGCACAGGCATCAGCCTGCGGCAGTATTCCGTCCTGCTGCCCACACACAGCTACACCGCGGCCGACGAAGCCGACACCCTCGTCATTGCCGTCACCCATGCCATGAGCCGACACCTGCTGCCCGGCATTACCGAGGTGGGCATCACCGCCGAGTAGAACTCTACCCAATACAAACACAGTACAACTATGAAAAGAATCATTGCCTTCCTGACGCTCTGCGTAGCCACAGTGGCTGCCAGCGCCCAGACCGCTGCCGGGCAGACTGCCGCCACGCAGCCCATCGAGAATCCCATGCTCTGGGCCGATGTGCCCGACCCCGATGTCATCCGCGTTGGCGACACCTTCTATCTTGTGTCCACCACCATGCACTTGATGCCTGGCGCTCCTGTCATGGCGTCGAAAGACCTGAAGAACTGGCAGACCGTGGGCTACATCTTCGACAAGCTCACCGACTCGCCCAAGTACGACCTCGCATTCTCATTGCCCCTGGCCGACCAGAAGGGGCAGCAGGGCGTAGGCACCGTCTACGGCCGTGGTCAGTGGGCCACCTCGCTGAAGTATCACGACGGCCGTTTCTGGGCACTCCTGGCTCCCAACGAGGCCGGTGCCATGGGCAATACCTACATTTTCACCGCCCCGAAGGCCGAGGGACCGTGGACCATTCACTCGCGCCTGCGCCACTTCCACGACGCCACGCTGTTCTTCGACGACGATGGCACCCCCTACGTGTTTTTCGGCACTGGCGAGATGTGCCAGCTCACCCGCGACTTGAAGAGCGTGGTGGATGGCAGCCTGCGCCACTACTTCCAGCGCGAGGCCGACGAGCGCGGACTCTTGGAGGGCACGCGCGTCATCAAGCACAACGGCACCTACTATGCACTGCTCATCAGCCATGTGTATGCGCCGGGGCGCCATCGCCGCGAGGTGTGCTACCGCACTAAGGACTTGAACGCCACATGGGAAAAGAATACCATCTTAGAGAGCGACTTCGGCGGATTCTCGTATCTGGCACAGGGAACCATCGTCGACACCGAGGAGGGCGACTGGTATGGCATCATGTTCCAGGACCGTGGCGGCGTGGGCCGTGTGCTCACCCTGTCGCCTGTGCGCTGGATTGACGGCTGGCCGCAGCTGGGCGACGAGAACGGCAAGGTGCCCGCCACCATGCGCCCCTACAGGAGCGGACAGCCCGAGACCCACATTGTATGTGCCGACGAGTTCTCCTCGTCACAGCTGGGTCTTCACTGGCAGTGGAACCACAACCCCGTAGACCAGGCGTGGAGCCTCACGGCGCGGCCCGGCTTCCTGAGGCTGAACACCAGCCGTGTGGTGCCCAACCTCTACCTGGCACCCAACACACTGACGCAGCGCATGGAGGGACCGACGTGCAGCGGAGCCGTGGTGCTCGACCTCTCGAAGATGAAGGATGGCGACTGTGCCGGCTTCTGTGCCTTCAACGGCGATTCGGGCGTGCTCACCGTCAAGAAGCAGGGCAGCAAGTACGTGCTGGAGATGAGCGAGCAGAAGGTTAGTCTCACCGACCGCGAGAAGGCCGTGACCGCTGTCGAGGAGAAAGTCATAGAGACGGTGCAGCTGTCGCCGCTGATGAAGAGTGCCAAGACACAGATGCTGCAGCTGCGCATCACAGGCGACTTCCAGCCTGGCCATCACGACGCAGCCAACTTCTTCTATAGCCTCGACGGAGCCGACTGGCAGCAGATAGGCACAAAGAACTACCGTATGGTGTTCGACTACCGACGCTTCTTCATGGGGTCGAAGTTTGCCATCTTCAACTATGCCACCAAGAAGGCAGGAGGCTACATCGATGTCGACCGCTTCGACTATAAGTGCGGTGAATGAAAACAGTTACCCGGCAGGAGTGAGTAAAATAATACAAAACAAAGAATCATGAAGAGACTATTGGCATTAAGCCTTGCGTTGTGCGTTTGCATGGGCGCAGCGCAGGCAGAAGAGAAACAGTTCAACAGTCCTGACGGCAGCATCACCGTCAGCGTGAACGACGAGGGAGGCAAGCCCAGCTACACCGTGGGAATGAACGGCACCACCATGCTGCTGCCATCACCTCTGGGAGTGAAGGCCAACTATGCCGACCTTACGCAGCAGCTCACCTTGGCAGGCTGTGAAGTGAAGCAGGTAAAGGACAGCTACGAGCTGAAGACGTGGAAGCAGAGCCACATCGACTACGAGGCCACCGAGGCCGTGTGCCAGTTTAACCAAGGCAACTGGCATGCCCTCGACATCATCTTCCGCGTGAGCAATCGCGACGTGGCTTTCCGCTATAAGCTCTACCCTAAGCGCGGACGGGGCGGCGAGACGCTCGTTGCCGTCGTCGACGACGAGCTGAGCGGCTTCGTGCTCCCCAGCGGCACCACCACCTTCCTCTGCCCGCAGTCGAGACCCATGGGTGGCTTCGCCCGCACATCGCCGTCATACGAAACCAGCTACAGCCTCGATGCCCAGCCCGGTAGCAACGGCTGGGGCGAGGGCTACAGCTTCCCCTGCCTGTTCAAGGTTCCCGTTGAGGTGCAGAAAACACAGAAGGGCCAGAAAGCCCAGGCCCCACAGAGCGCATGGATTCTTGTCAGCGAGACGGGCACCGACGGCAACTACGTGGGCTGCCGACTGCTGAACCTCGGCGCCACTAACTATAAGATAGGATTCCCGCAGCCTGGCGAGCTCAACGGCCATGGCAGCACCTCGGCTGCCGTAGCCCTGCCCTATGAAACGCCCTGGCGCACCATCACCCTCGGCCCGCTGGCCCATGTGGTGGAGAGCACCGTGGCCAACGACTTGGTGCAGCCCAAGTACGAGGCTTCCAAGGCCTACACCTATGGCAAAGGCTCCTGGAGCTGGATCATAGGCATGGACAGCAGCTGCAACTTCGACGAGCAGAAACGCTACATCGACTTCTCGGCTGCCATGGGCTGGCGCAGCGTGCTGGTCGACGCCCTCTGGGACAAGCAGATAGGCTATGAGAAGATGGCTGAGCTGTCGCGCTATGCACAGTCGAAGGGCGTGGGCCTCTTCCTCTGGTACAACAGCAACGGCGCCTGGAACGATGCACCGCAGAGCCCCAAGGGCAAGATGGACCGCAGCGCAGCACGCCGCAAGGAGATGGCGTGGATGCAGCAGAACGGCATACTCGGCATCAAGGTCGACTTCTTCGGCGGCGACAAGCAGCCCATGATGCAGCTCTATGAAGACATACTCACCGATGCCAATGAGTTTGGCCTGCAGGTCATCTTCCACGGATGCACGCTGCCGCGCGGATGGGAGCGCATGTATCCCAACTACGTGGCCAGCGAGGCTGTGCTTGCCAGCGAGAACCTGCACTTTGGCCAGGGAGCATGCGACGCTGAGGCCACCAATGCCTGCACCCACGTGTTTATACGCAATGTGGTGGCGTCGATGGACTTCGGCGGCTCCACACTCAACAAGCACTACAGCGCCGACAACCAGCGCGGCACCACACGAAAAACCAGCGACGTCTTTGCACTGGCCACCGCCGTGCTCTTCCAAAGCAGTGTGCAGCACTTTGCCATGGCGCCCAACAACCTCACCGACGCACCGCAGTGGGCCGTACAGTTTATGAAAGACGTACCTACACAGTGGGACGAGGTGAGGTTCATCGACGGATACCCCGGCAAGTATGCCGTTATAGCCCGCCGTGCCGGCAGCACATGGTATGTGTGTGGCATCTGCGCCCAGGAGCAGCCCGTGCAGCTGAAGCTCGACCTCAGCCCCTTCTTTGCCAAGGGTACGCAGGTCACCGTCTATACCGACGACGCACAGCTGGTAGGCTCATCGCAGCCACAGACACTGAAAAACCTCACCCTCAAGGCAGTGATGCCCCAAAACGGCGCACTGGTGGTGGTAGGCAGTGCCAAATAGATGGTGAACGCCTAGTCTGCCCCCTGAGGGGGCTGCAGGCTCCCTCCCCCGATGGGAAAGGCAGGGAAACCCGTAGGCACTCCCCTCCCTTGTAGGGAAAAGACAGGGGAGTGCCTACGGGCTCCCTCATTCCCGCGCAGAGGGCGCAGAGGGCGCAGAGGGCTCCCCTGCACTTCTCCTAGCGCCCGCTTCTGCGCAGCTCTCTGCGCCCTTTGCACATGCCACATCATAGCCTAAGTTTTATATCAACATCATAAACTACAAACAACATGAAGAAAACACTTTTAGCATTCGTATGCGTAGCGCTCTGCTGCTCATGCTCCGTCTTTAGAAAGTCATCATCGGGCGTACTCGACGTACAGACCTCTATGAGCAGTGTCAACACCGCCGAGCTCGACGTGTCGCCCACAAAAATCTATTTCAACTATCTGCCCACGAAGCAGGACTGCAAGACGGGCTTGAAAAACGTTATCAACAATGCCGTGACCGACGCACTGAAGGAGCATCGCGCCGACGTGCTGGTGGGCATGCAGTGGGATGCACTCACCAAGAAGCACGGCAAGGTGAGAAAGGTCACCGTGTCGGGCTATCCCGCCAAATACAAAAACTTCAAGCCTGCCAACTAATGCAGCTGCCAGCCAACAGAAGTAGAACAGTAAATCATTAAAAGCCGTTAACCCAATGAAGATACGTCAAATACTTATACTCTCGGCCATGGCACTCACACTGGGCGCATGCTCCACCATACGCAAGTCGACGGTAAGCACGGTTCAGGTAGAGACGCACGTGGTGCAGTATCCCACCGTTGCCGACCTGGAGGTGCTGAACAAGGTGGAGAAGACGGTGGTGTGGAGCTACAACCCGTTTGAGCGCGACAATATGGAGAACATCAGGCAGAACCTGATGTACGACCTCCTGAAGGAGGTGGAGGCCGACGTGCTGCTCGAGCCGCAATACAACTTCGTAAAGGTGCCCTATGGCGAGCGCCGTCTCAGCGTCACGGGCTATCCTGCACGCTTCAAGTCTTTCCGCAAGGCCACCGAGGCCGACCTGGAGGCATTGAAAGCCACACACGGAGCAGACAAAGGATGCTGCAAGGACCAGAAGGTCTGCAACGTGGCACAGGAATGAGGGGCGAAACCTGCCGCGTCTTACATGCGTAGCTTTGCAGGCACAACGCAAGACATGTAGTGGGCGGCGTCTCGCGCACGCGTCCGCGCGCGTTTTTATGCGCGCGTGAGTGTTGGGTGCTTGCACCACTTGCACCACTTGTATAGAAATTAATTTTAGTTCTCAGCTAAAAAGTCCCAGGGCTTGGGATTTTCATGCGAGGGCCTCCTGTGAAAAAAAGTGGCTGCCAAATTTTTCTGGGGAGCCACTTTTTTTCGCTCTCCAATAGCAACAGTGGTGCAAGTGGTGCAAGCACCTTGCAGTCACGCGCGCGTAATAATGCGCGCGCGCGAGGCATCGCAGACCTCTACCATCATGCTTAAACTGGAACGACTCCTCAAGGATGTCAACTAAGGGTTTACCATCTATCAGGCTGGCGCAGGAGAGGAAAACAGAAAAAAAGTTGTATCTTTGCACAAATTTTGCGTTGAGGGGTTGGGAAACTGACCGCGAGATTGTCTTATAGATAAACAGACCATAGATGCCAAGGAGAGAAAAGACGATAGAGGCGCTGTATCGCCAGCACTACGACGACCTGCTGAGAAGAGCCTGCATCCTGCTACACGACGAGGAGGATGCTCGCGACGCCGTGAGCGACGTGATGGCCCGCCTGATGGCTGTCGACATCCTGCCGTCGAACGAGAAGCTGACGGCATACGTCAGGAGCAGCGTGCGCTTTGAATGTTTGAACCGCCTGAAACGTATGAGGCTGCAGGAACGCATGCGACGGGCTCTGCCTCTCGATGACGAGGCGAATGACGCACGCGGCGAAGAGGAAGAACAATACCGCGAATACCAGCAGTTCGTTCAGACGGAACTGACTCCGCAGACACGCCGCGTGTTTGAGATGCACTACACAGAGCAGCTCAAGTATAGGGAGATAGCAGAGCAGGTGGGCATCAGCGAGGCTGCCGTCTATAAGCATCTCTCTCAGGCTATCAGCAAACTCAAAAACAGATTCAACCCATGAGCAAAGAAGAGAAAATGAAGCGGCTGCTGGAGATGCAGGAGCATCCCGAGCGCTACACCGACGAGGAGATACGGCAGCTGATGGCTGACGAGGAGTGCCGGCAGCTGTATGACCAGATGGTACGGGCCACAGATGCCATGTTCGAGGCGAGACGCTTTGACAGTGAAGAGGCAGGAGTGAAGCGTAGAGTCACTCGCACTCCATTCATGAAGGTGGCTGCCTCTATTATCGGCGTGCTGATGCTGTCGGGCATCACCTACGCTGCCGTGCGGTGGCTGACGGCCTCACCAAGTCCGTCTCAGGGAGAGAGTATGGAGACGCATATATCCTCGACCTCTTCAGACGGCCAGACGCCCGCTCTCTCCAGCCAGGAAGAGCCTGTGGATGAGAAGGTGGTATACGAGAACGCCGAGCTGGCGACATTGCTTGCCGAGATGGGCGCCTATTATAACTATAAGGTGACCTACAAAAATGAGGAGGTGAAGCATATACGTCTTTACTTTACATGGGACAAGGCAAGCCCCATCGACGACGTTGTTGAGGTGTTCAACAAGTTTGAGCGTTTTCACATCACCCAGGAGAAGCCGCAAATGCAGCTGGGCGACAGGCAAAATGCTGGGATGCTGATTGTGGAATAAAAAGAGATATATATGTGTTTTGTAAAAACTCAATTGGGTTTTGAACCCCCGTCATGCATAAGAAAATGAAACATACCGTCTTTATCCTTTTGCTGTGTCTCTGTGCCGTCGGCGTTAACGCGCAAAGTCAGGCAGGCGAGTACAGTCAGGAAATGAAAATCAGCCGCGACTATCAGGACGTGTCGCTGTCGAAGGTGCTGGAAGACCTGAACGCCGCCACGCCCGAGACAACCATCTACTTTATCTACGACGAGCTGGAGGACTTCACCGTGACAACCCACTTCAGCAGCCTCACGCTGGAAGAGGCCATCCGCGAGGCCGTGGGCTTCTATCCCATGAAGGTGACCTACGACGGCTCCCGCATCTTCATTGAGTGCACGCAGAAGGAGCGCACGAAGATTTCAGGCCGCGTGACTGACGGAAGCGGCAACCCCATTGAGTTTGCCAACATCGTGGTCAGTAAGGACGCCACATTCATCAACGGTGGCGTGAGCAATGAGAACGGCGACTTTGTCATTCCCTGCAAACCGCTCTCAGAACCAGTGACGGTCAAAGTGACGTGCATAGGCTATAAGACCGTAGAACGCAGCGTCAGCATAGGCAATGTGGGCACCATAGCCCTGCAGCCTGAGACCTACACCATAGGCGGCGTCGTGGTGAAGGGCGAGATTCCGCAGTACCGCATGACCCCTGGCGGTGTGAGCGTCGACGTGCAGCACTCCCTCCTCCACGACGTGGGCACAGCCAACGATGTGCTGTCAATGATGCCCCTGGTGCAGATACGCGACGGTAAGTTCGAGGTGCTGGCCAAAGGCGAGCCGGAGATTTATATCAATAATAAGAAGGTACGCGACGCGAGCGAACTGAAGCAGCTGAAGTCGAACGACATCAGGAGCATCGACATCATCACGGCGCCAGGTGCCAAATACAATGCCGAGGTGAACGCCGTTATACGCATCAGGACCATTAAGCCGCAGGGCGACGGCTTCAGCTTGATGGCTACCAGTCAGACGTGGCGCAACAACTATTGGAACAACTACGACGACCTGACGCTGAAGTACCGCACTGGCGGACTGGAGGCGTTTGCCAACGTAGCCTTCGACTGGAGTCACTTCAGCAATGACCAGGACTTGGAGCAGGAGCTGCACATCAGCAAGGACATATTTGATATTCAAGCAAATGTACCCGCAAGAAGTCGGTGGGCGATGCTTCAATACAAGGCCGGCCTGAGCTATGATTTCAACACCGACCATTCAGTAGGTCTGAGCTTCTCGTCGCAGAAAAGTCTTTTTGAACACATGAAGACTAACATGAACCAGAACTATAGGAAAAACGGGGCTTTCTATGGCGACATCGTTCTGGAAACCGACGTCGATGCACTGGACAAACCGGTATGGGAACTGAATACATATTATATAGGAAAGGCGGGAAAACTGGGCATCGACCTGAACGCCACCTTGCTGCGACGCAATTCGGAAAACCAACTCTACCAGCAGGAATACAGTAAGGAACTTGGCGACCGCCCCATCACCACCGTCAACTGGGAGAAGAACACGATGGCTGCGGGGAAACTGATACTGACCTATCCCATCTGGAAAGGTGAGCTGAGCTTCGGCTCGGAGGCCACATCGACGCAGAGTCACGGCCACAATTATAATAAGGAGAACATCATACCGGAGGCCGACAACGTGACCGATGAACAGAATGTGGCCGGTTTTGCCGAATACGAGCTGACGCTCCATGTTAAACAATCAACGTTCAACGTAAATGCCGGCTTGCGCTATGAGCATGTGTCGAACGAAGTGACGCAGTTTGGCCATACAATGCCAGAGCTCAGTCGCACCTATAACGACTTGTTCCCCAATCTCTCGGCAGCCTGGCGGAAAGGCAAGTGGGGCACGCAGCTGAGCTACAGCAAGCGCATCACCCGTCCACCCTACAATATGCTGAGCTCGTTTATAGTGTATGACAGCCGTATGCTCTATGAGGGTGGTAACCCGCTGCTACGCCCTTCCGTGCGTCAGAGCATCGACCTCAACCTGACCTATTCGTGGCTGACTTTTGTCACAGGCTTTACCCGCGAGAACGATTTCTTTACCCACATTGGACAGGTGTATGACGAGGTGAACGAGATAGGTATTTTCCGCCCGGCCAACTTCGACCATCAGAATCGCGTCTATGCCACCCTCGTGGCCTCGCCTAAGCTGGGCTTCTGGCAGCCCACCGCCACGCTGCACTACTATCAGCAGATGTTCGATGCGGAGGCCTATGGTGCGCCAAAGAAACTGAACAAGCCCGAATTCAGCATCTACTTGCAGAACTGGTTTGTGATCAACCCCACAACAAAAGCGATGATACAAGCCGACTATACTGGTAGTAACCACTGGGGATTCATGTATCGCGGCAGGAGCTTCATCATGAATGCCCGTGTGCAGAAATCTTTCTGGAAAGGACGCCTGACGGCTGTCTTGTATGCCAACGATATCCTACGCACAGCCAGGACAAAGGTAACCACTTACTATGACATAGGCAAGACCGCCCAGGACGTCTACAGCTATACACAGCAGGTGGGCCTTACGCTGAGCTACCACTTCAACGTCAGCAGCTCGAAGTATAAGGGTACGGGTGCCGGCAACGACGAGAAGAGCCGACTATAGAAGTTCTGAATAGCGGCGGCAAGTGCATGCTTGTGGGAGGCTACCGCCTGCGTAAACCCTCTTTTTGCTTCGTCAGCCCAAAGGGGCCATTCGTCACTCCCAGACCCCAGTTCGTCAAAATCAGGGTTGAGAGCCATTGCGCTCTCAACCTTTTTTCATAACTTTGCTGCTGCATAATCGTTTTGCCAGGAGCATGCGGGCTGCCTGCTACTCATGTGGACGATGACGTGCGCCCTCTTCCAGCCCATTATGGGAGAAAGAGCAGGTTGGCAATAGAGGAGACATCATCATAACAATACAACAAAAACAAATACTATTATGAACAGAACGAAGCATTTTTTACTATCACTCCTCGCCCTCGTGGCCTTTGCCACTGGCGCCAGAGCCGAGGGAGAGACGGCCTACGCCGTATGGGTTGAGGCCAACAAGACACTGTATTTCACCAATCGCGCTGAGACGCTGGCGGCAGGTGGAACATTCACACCTTATGGAGCCACTGAACCGGTGACCATCAAGAGTGTTTGGAGTGGCACCGATGTCACCGCTTCCGCTGTATACAGTCCAGGATGGGAAACATGGGGTGTTTACAACAACATTTCCACCGTAGTTTTCGAACCTTCATTTGCCTCTGTGCTACCGACATCAACAAACTATTGGTTTAATAATTGTTCCAATCTTACCACTATCACAGGCATCAGCTACCTGAACACCAGTGAGGTGACCAACATGGGCTACATGTTCTACAAATGCTCTAAACTGACTTCACTTGACTTGAGCAGTTTCAATACTGCAAAAGTAACTGATATGAGCAACATGTTTAGTAGCTGCTCGGAACTGAAAACACTCAATTTGAGCGGTTGGACAAACACTAAAGCAACCAATATGAGCAGTATGCTCTACAACTGCCAAAAGCTTGAAACGCTTACCCTGACGAACTTCGCCACCCCTGCTGCCACCAGCATGTCCTCGATGTTCTCCAACTGTAAGGCGCTGGCATCGCTCGACTTGAGCAGTTTCAATACGGCCAGCGTCACGGCAATGAGTAGTATGTTCAATGGCTGTACCAACCTGCAGAGCATAACCTTGGGCAGCAACTTCAGCACGGCGAATGTGACGAGCATGAGCAGTATGTTTAACGGTTGCGGCAATTTGCAGGCTGTCGATGTAAGCGGCTTCAATACTGCCAAGGTAACGACTATGGCCAATATGTTCAAGGGCTGCAGCAACCTGACGAGTCTCGATATCAGCAGCTTCAGCAGTGCCGGTATGCCAACCAGTGGAAGTGACAATGGATTTCTTTACTGTATGTTCCAAGACTGTTCTAATTTGGAAACCATCACCCTGGGCAGCAATCTCTGCACGAATAAGGTTAAGTCGGTTCAAAGCATGTTTCAGGGCTGTGCTAAGCTGAAGAACATTGACACGAGTATGCTCAACCTGAGCAATGCCAGTTACCTAACTCATCTCTTTGATGGCTGCAGCAGCTTGACAAGTATCGACCTGAGCGGCACGACCTTCGTCAGCAACGTTTCCAATTTAAGTTTAGACTATATGTTCAATGGATGCAGCAACCTTGCAAGCCTGAAGCTTCCCGCATCGTCGGTAAAGGCAGGAAGCATTAAGTATATGTTTGCCGGCTGCAGCAGCTTGGAGAGTATTACCCTGCCCGTGATAGAAATTGACATCACCCGCGAATGGGGCGTGGCCGTGGATTATCTGTTTAGCGGGTGCAGCAGCGCAAAGAACATCAACCTCAATGGACTCGACGTTCGCTATACCTATAATTTACAAAATATGTTCGAGGGATGCAGCGCGCTGCAGAGTATTGACTTGAGCGGTTTCGACACGAAGAACGTCACCAACATGAGCTGTATGTTCAAGGGATGCTCAACACTGACCACCCTCGACCTGAGCACGTTCAACACCGCCAACGTCACCAACATGAGCGAGATGTTCAGCGGATGCAGCCAGATGGAGAGCATCTATGTGAGCTGTGCCTGGACGGCCTACAACGCCACCTCATCATCCAATATGTTCAAGGACTGCACATCACTCGTAGGCCAGGACGGCACGGCCCTTGCCTCCTACAGCCCCCAGAGCCTCGACCGCACCCACGCCACCGACGAGGAGGGCGGCTACATGAAGACGGGCACCGACACACCCGTGGAACCTACGGCCTATGCCATCTGGGTTGATGAGGACACACCGTTCTACTTCCTGCAATCCACCAAGCAGCTGGTGCCTGGTCGCTTGTTCACGCCCGAGGGCAGCAGCACACCACTGAGGATGGCAAAGGTGTGGTGCGGCTGGAGAGTGAGCGGCACACAGGGCAACCAGCAGTGGTCGGCCATCAACTCAAAGATAAAGAGCGTGGTGTTTGAGCCTTCCTTCGCCAATGTCAAGCCGAACACGCTTGCCAGGTGGTTTGAGAACTGCAAAAATCTGACCACACTGACCGGACTGGAATACGTCAACCCCAGCGGCACCGTAAAGTCGGCAGGAAGCATGTTCAGCGGCTGCACGTCGCTGGAGAGCATCGACCTGAGCAGCCTGAATATGAATAGCTTTACCCGTACGGAATATATGTTCAAGGGGTGTACGAAGCTGACCAGTGTGACGGGCATTAAGACACCCAACGTAGAGTCGATGGAGTATATGTTCCAAAGCTGTACCGCCCTTGAAGACCTCGACCTGAGCAGCTTCAACACTGCCAAAGTCACTTACATGCAGTATATGTTTGATGGATGCACCAAGCTGAAGAACCTCAATGTGAAGGGATTCAACACCAGCCTGGTCACCAACATGAGCTATATGTTCAGAAACTGCAGCAGCCTTGAGACCCTCGACCTGACGAGCTTCAACACAGCAAAGCTGGCGAGTACGAATTATATGTTCAACGGGTGCAGCCAGCTGGTGAGCATCTATGTGTTTGCCGGCACTTGGGACATCAAGGACAAGATTAGCCAGTGGAGCTCAACACAGATGTTTACGGGCTGTACCAGCATCGTGGGCCAGGATGCCACCACCTATAACTCGTCGAATGTCACCGCGGCCTACGCCCACGCCGGCACAGGCGGCTACCTGCGGGCTGCTGAACTGCCTCTGGCCATCTGGTGCAACAGCAACACCACGCTTTACTTCGTCAAGACTTCCGATGCTGTGGGTGTCGGCAAGACATTCATGCCCGAGGGCAGCAGCACTGGAGTGACCGTCACCAACATCTGGGTGGGCGATGAAGTGGAAAACACCCTCGTCAGGAGAGATGCACTCTTTAAGACCCCCTACTGGAACAGTTACCAGTACAGCGTACGAGACAACGCCACCCGCGTGGTCTTCGAGTCGACCTTTGCCGATGTGAAGCCCAACTGCACAAGCGGCTGGTTCCAACAGTTTGAAAACCTGACGGCCGTAGACGGACTCAACTACCTGAACACCAGTGAGGTCACCGACATGAGCAGTATGTTCTACAACTGCAGGAAAGTGACAGCGCTTAACGTGTCGGGCTTCAACACGGACAAGGTCACTGACATGAGCCAGTTGTTCTACGGTTGCGAAACATTAGGTACGCTTACGGGGCTTAACCAGTTCAACACCGTCAACGTCACCAATATGCATGGTATGTTCGGCTACTGCTGGGCACTGCCCACCATCGACGTGAGTAGCTTCGACACGAAGAATGTCACCGACATGGGCGACATGTTCGGACGCTGCGTCGGGCTGACCAGCCTTGACGTCTCTCATTTCGACACCAGCAAGGTGACCGACATGAGCAGCATGTTCCAGTCTATCAGGCTGTCGTCCATCGACATCAGCAGCTTCGACACGCAGAATGTCACCGACATGCGTTGTATGTTCTGGCTCAGCCATGTGGAGCATGTCAACATGAGTGGCCTCAACACAGGCAAGGTAACCACGATGTACCAGATGTTCTACGAGTGCCCCAACCTGAAGAGTGTCGATATGGGCGGGTGCAACACATCAAGCCTTACCGACGTGCGTGCGATGTTCTCTGACTGTCCGAACTTGGAGCGCGTTGACCTTTCGGGATGGACCAATGAGCAGCTGACCAGCCTACCATGGTTGTTTGATGGTGACGAGAAACTGAAGGAAGTCATCCTCACGGACTTCAAGACTGACAATATGGTCAACCTGATGAGAGCTTTCTACCATTGTTCATCGCTGACCAATCTCGATTTGAGCAGTTTCAACACATCCAAGGTTATCAACATGTATGGCTTGTTCATTGGTTGCACGGGGCTGAAGAGTGTCATCATCGGCGATGATTGGACTACGGCGAACCTGCAGGAGTCGGTTTATATTGGCACGGGGTTTGTCAACGGCAAGGGGGACATCTTCAAGAACTGCACCTCCATCGTCGGCGAGGACGGCACCGCCTTCGATGCCAGCTATATCGATGCCACTAAGGCCCACAATGGCACGGGCGGCTACCTGCGCATGAAGCACGACAGTTGGACTGTGACCGTACCCGCATCGGGCATCGCCACCTTCTCAGCCGACAGGAATGTCACCATACCCGACGGGCTGACGGCCTACACCTGCACGAACTACAGCAATGGCTTCATCAATGCCACGCAGCTCAGCGGCACCATCATACCCGCAGAGACGGGCGTGCTGCTGAAGGGAGAGGCTGGCGAGACATTCACGCTCGCCGCCACCACCGGCAAGGCTAGCGCAGTTAGCGGCAATGCCCTTGTGGCCGTCACCGCACCTACACACGTGGCACCCACCGACGGAGACACCTACACCAACTTCTTGCTGAAGAGCGGCGCATTCGTACGTATAGCCGAGAGCAGCAATAGCATGCCCGCCAACAAGGCATACCTGCAAATAGCCACCGCCGACCTGAACGCCAATGCCCGCATAGCCCTGCGCTGGGATGACGGCAGCGTCACCGGCATCAGCACAGTTCTGCCCAACGGTGCAGACGCAGGCACCATCTACTATGACCTGCAGGGCCGCCGCGTGGAGCGGTCGCACCGTGGCCTTGTCATAGAGCGCACAGCCAATGGCACACGCACCGTGGTGAAGTAAACCCATCCCTCTTCCCCTCTCCCCAGTGCAGGGGGAGGGGCAAGGGGAATAGGCCAGAAATATCAAGTAGTGATCACTTAAACCATTGAAACCATGAACAAGAAAATATATACCACACCAACCACCCGCATCATCGTGCTCTGTGGCAACGCCTGGCTAATGACTACAAGCGGCGAAGGCAAAATCGTGATTCCCGTAGACCCCGATAATCCTCCTGCCGACCCCAGCACCGCAGAAAGCCGCCGACGCAAAAGCATTTGGGACGACGACGAGGAAGAATGGTGAAAAAAGATTGCTGCCACACACCCTCTCTCTAACCGAAAAAGAGTTGCCGAAAAGTTTGGAAAGGCTTTGCCGAACTTACTTGCGCTTGGAAATGCAAAAGAAAAACAAGTTTTCCTTTTGCATTTCCCTCGTTTTTTCGTAACTTTGCAGCCACTATATAGGGAGGTTCGGCATTATTGCTGCACGACAGCTGCTAAGAATGGCGGCGCTCCCCCTACTGCAAACCATACTCATCAACAGTTTAAGAGGCTATGAAAAGAGTTTTACTGTACTTTGCCCTCCTTTGCGCCCTGGCACAAGGGACAGTGGCACAGACCACCGGCATGGTGGCGGCACAGGGTGATGATGACAATACCAACCGCCTGTGGTATGACAAAGCTGCCAGCATCTGGCTCGAAGCGCTGCCCATAGGCAACGGGCGCCTGGGCGCCATGGTCTACGGAGGGGCGCGCCTCGACGAGCTGCAGCTCAACGAGGACTCGTTCTGGAGCGGAGGACCCCACAACAACAACAGCACCACGGCCTACAGCTATCTGCAGCAGGTGCGCAACCTCATATTCAATGGCCAGGAGCAGCAGGCCGAGAACGTTATCAACCAGCAGTTCGTGAAAGGACCCCACGGACAGAAGTACCTGTCGCTGGGCAGCCTGAAGATGACGCACACCGACATCACCACCGCTCAGGTGACCGACTACCGGCGCGAGCTGGATCTGGCTACGGCACGCTCGACGGTGACCTTCATGCACAACGGGCACCGCTACCGCCGCACCACCTTCGCCTCGATGCCCGACAGCATCATCGTGATGAGGCTGGAGGCCGACACGGCATCAAACTTTACCATTCGCCACTCAGCACCCTTCAGCACCACCTACAGCCGCAGTGCCGACGGATGCATGGCCACTATCAGCGGAGTAGACCATGAGGGCATTAGCGGACGTGTGAAGGCCTACCTGCGCTATCAGGTGGACGGCGACGGTGAGGTGACCTACAACACGGGCGGCTCAGTGACGGTGAAGAACTATACCACTGCTACCATATATATATCTGCCGCCACCAACTATGTAAACTATAAGAGTGTGAGCGGAAAGGGCTCCGCCAAGTCGCTGTCGTACCTGAACAGCGCCCGGCAGCATGACTACACCGAGCTGCTCAGCCGCCACACGCAGGCATGGCAGCAGCAGTATGATCGCGTGCACCTCTACCTGCCTTCAACGGCCAATAGCCAGCTCACCACCGTGAAGCGATTGGAGAAGTTTACGGGCAGCACCGACTGGGGCATGGTGGCTCTGCTTTTCAACTACGGACGCTACCTGCTCATGGCATCGAGCCAGCCCGGCAGCCAGCCTGCCAACCTGCAGGGACTGTGGAACGACAAGCAGGATGCACCGTGGGACTCGAAATACACCATCAACATTAACGCCGAGATGAACTATTGGCCCTCGGAGGTGTGCAACCTCAGCGAGACCAACGCTCCGTTCTATCAGATGATACGCGAACTGAGCGAGACGGGCGCCGTCACTGCGAAGACGATGTATAAGTGCGGAGGATGGGTGGCCCACCACAACACCGACCTGTGGCGCATAGCAGGACCGGTGGACGGGGCATTCTGGGGCATGTATCCCAACGGCGGAGCATGGCTGGCCACACACCTCTGGCAGCACTACCTCTATACGGGCGACGTGGAGTTTCTGCGTCAGTGGTATCCCGTCATCAAGGGCACTGCCGACTTCTACTTGGACTATATGGTGCACATACCCGAGAGCAGCCAGCTGGCAACGGTCGACGGGCAGAAAGACTGGCTCGTAGTGGTGCCATCGGTCAGTCCTGAGCAGGGACCGGCAGGCAAGTCGACCCCCATCACCGCCGGCTGCACCATGGACAACCAGATAGTGTTTGACGCACTGAGCAACACCCTGCACGCTGCCGAGATACTGTCGGACGCTTCCGATGCCGCCGAGGCTTCTGACTATGCTGAGACGATAAGCAAGATGCGCGACGCGCTGGCACAGCTGCCTCCCATGCAGATAGGCAGCCGCAAGCAGCTGCTGGAGTGGCTCATCGACGCCGACGGCAGCGAGCCTAAGCACCGCCACATCAGCCATCTCTACGGTCTGTTCCCCAGCAACCAGATATCGCCCTACAGCCATAACGAGCTGTTTGCAGCCGCCAAGCAGACACTCACCGACCGTGGCGACGAGGCTACGGGATGGAGCTTGGGCTGGAAGATTTGCTTCTGGGCACGTATGCTCGACGGCACCCACGCGCTCACCATCCTGAAGAACATGCTGAAGCTGCTGCCCAGCGACGACGCCACCGGACAGTACCCCAACGGACGCACATACCCAAATCTGTTCGACGCACACCCGCCGTTCCAGATAGACGGCAACTTCGGAGCTACGGCGGGCATTGCAGAGATGCTGCTGCAGAGTCACGACGGTGCCGTGCACCTGCTGCCAGCCCTGCCTTCAGCATGGAAAGAGGGCAGCGTGAGCGGCTTGCGTGCCCGTGGGGGCTTTGAGGTGGGCATGGTGTGGAGCGACGCCAAGCTGAGCTATGCCGACATACGCTCTACCATAGGCGGAACACTGCGCCTGCGCTCCTATGTGGAGTTGGAGGGCGAGGGACTGACACCTGCCGAGGGCGACTGCCCCAACCCCCTCTTCGCCCCCGCACAGATAAAGGAGCCGCTGCTCTCGCCGAAGCTGTCAGCTGCGCCGAAGCTCACGGTGAAGAAGGTCTATGAATATGACCTCGCCACTACGCCTGGCCGTGCTTACCGCGTCTTTCAGAAAGGCACCATGGAGTTCATCGACGATGCAGTGCGTTTGGATGATAAAGAAGAAATGACAGTTGACAGATGCTACGACCTGAACGGCCGCGTGGTGTCGCCGCATGCCAAGGGAATACTCATCTGGAAGCGCATGCTGGGCAACAAGGTTGTCTTTCAGAAGATAGTCAACCAGTGATGGGCGTGCTGTGTCCTTAAAAATGGGCAATAATATAGGAGTTGCCCCGGAGTGGAATAATAGTCTGCCGCACTTCTCCTCATCCCCTCTGTTAGCGGGAGGCTACCGCCTTGTCCGCGCATGGAATTCGTAGGCTCCCTCAGTAATGGCAGTTGCCTCGCGCGCGCGTATAAAACGCGCGCGCGAGAAGCTGTCTCCTCTTTCCCCGCGCAAAGCTCGTCTACTTGCCTCTCAGTGTCAGTTGCACTTCTTTGCGGGTAATCTTATCCTTAAAAAAACAAAAAAGGGAGAAAAACGTTGGCAATTTGAAAAACTTCATGTATATTTGCAGATTAAAACAGAAACAGATGAAAAAAATGACATTTACAGAACAGGCAAACGCCATTTTCCAGAAAGCTATCAACGACTATCATCTCACTGACAACGTTGACACTCCGATACATAATCCCTACAACCGCGACTCCATAGAGTACCGGCTATACCTGAAGTGCTGGATAGACACGGTGCAGTGGCACTATGAGGACATCATACGCGACCCGCACATCAACCCTACTGAGGCACTGGCTCTGAAGCGGCGCATAGACCGCTCGAATCAGGACCGTACTGACCTGGTGGAGGATATCGACTCCTACTTCCGCCAGCAGTACAGCCACGTACAGCCACTGCCCGATGCCCGCCTCAACACCGAGAGCCCGGCATGGGCTGTTGACCGCCTGAGCATACTCGCACTGAAGATATATCACATGCGCGAGCAGGTTGACCGCGAAGATGCCACCGAAGAGCACCGCCAGAAGTGCCAGAATAAGCTGGATGTGCTGCTGGAACAGCAGAAAGACCTCTCGTTGGCCATCGACCAGCTGCTCGACGATATAGAGGAGGGAAGGAAGTACATGAAAGTGTACCGGCAGATGAAGATGTATAACGACCCCGCCACTAACCCCGTACTCTATAAGGAGACAGGAGTTAAGGGCTAGGAGTGAGATTTGTGTCTGTGAGTTAGGAGTGATGAAACGCAAGCAGCATATACTTGTCATACGCTTCTCGGCCCTTGGCGACATTGCCATGATGGTGCCGGTGGTGCATGCTTTGGCATCGCAGTATCCCGATGTACGCATCACTGTGCTCAGCCGTCCATTCGCCCGTCCCTTCTTTGACGACTTGGCTCCCAATGTGAGTTTTATGGAGGCCGACGTAAAAGGCGAATATCATGGTGTGCGCGGCCTGAACTCGCTCTATCGCCGCTTGGTGGCCAAGCAGTTCACCCATGTGGCCGACCTTCACAATGTGCTGCGCACAGAGTATCTGCGCCTGCGTTTCAACATGAACCGCTTCCGTGTGGAGCACATAGACAAGCACCGACGCCAGCGCCGGCACTTGGTGGCCAAGCATAAGCAGGAGACGAGGACACCGCTGCCCACATCGTTTCAGAACTACCTTGATGTGTTTGCCCGCCTGGGCTTCCCCCTGCAGCAGCCACAGTTCACGTCACTCTTCCCTCCTGAGGGAGGCAATTTAAACATGCTGCCCGCCGCCGTGGGGCCAAAGCGCTCGTGGGAGCGGTGGATAGGCATTGCCCCCTTTGCCGCTCACAAGGGGAAGATTTATCCTCCTGAGCGCATGATGCAGGTGATGAAATTGCTGGCAGCACGCTATCCCAAGGCACGCTTCTTCCTCTTCGGACGCGGTCATAACGAGGACCTCTATTTTCCAAAGTGGAAGGAGGAACTGCCGCAGTGCCTCTGCGTGGGGAGCCATTTGGAGAACATGCACCAGGAGCTGATACTGATGAGCCATCTCGACGTGATGGTGTCGATGGACTCGGCCAATATGCACTTGGCGTCGCTCACTGGCATACCAGTGGTCAGCATCTGGGGAGCCACTCATCCCTATGCGGGATTCCTGGGGTGGCATCAGCAGCCGGAGAACGCTATCGGCATTGACCTTGACTGTCGCCCTTGCAGCATCTACGGACAAAAGCCCTGCCGACGCGGCGACTACGCTTGTCTCTATGGCATTGCGCCAGAGACTGTGGCAGAAAAGATATTCAGCGTCATTGAGAAAACAAATACTAATATCAACCCCCCAAAACCATTAGCCTTATGAAAAAGTATGTATGCAACGTATGCGGCTACGTCTATGACCCCGCCGCCGGTGATCCTGACAGCGGCATTGCTCCCGGCACCGCTTTTGAAGACATTCCCGAAGACTGGGTGTGCCCCATCTGTGGCGTGACCAAGGAAGATTTCTCGGTGGAGGAGTAAAGAGCAATGACTGCCACTGAGCAGTAAAAAGTCCGTTGTTGTCCGCAGCTTATATCTACAGCCTTTACTGTAGAGAAGTGCGGTTCAGAATAATGAGGAAACTGCGAACGATTGAGATGGAGCGGCTCACGGTGGAAGAATTCCGTGCGGCGCCCAAAATGCCACTCACAGTGGTGCTCGACGATGTGCGCTCAATGCACAATGTGGGGTCAGTGCTACGTACGGCTGACGCATTCCGAGTGGAGGAGGTGGTGCTGTGTGGCATCACCGGCCAGCCGCCGCATGCCGAGATACACAAGACCGCACTGGGTGCGGAGGACAGTGTGAACTGGCGCTACGAGTCAACAGCATTAAGCGCCGTGACACGCCTGCGGGCACAGGGTGTCACGGTGCTTAGTGTAGAACAGGCTGAGGGTTCGACCATGCTTCCCTCGTTTCAGCCTGAGCGCGGCAAGCGCTATGCCGTGGTGCTGGGCAATGAGGTGAAGGGTGTTCATCAAGAAGTCATCGACTGCAGTGATGCCTGTTTGGAGATTCCCCAAGAAGGTACCAAGCACTCGCTTAACGTCAGTGTCACGGCCGGCATCGTCATCTGGCATTTCGCGCAGACGTTACTGCTCGGCCAACCACAAAGTCCATAGCCTGAAGCCTGCCATTAGTATTGCACGGGAGGAATGCTGTCAGCGGGTGGGGGAGGCCCTTCTACGGCGGGGTCGTAGACTGTCATCTCTACCGGGGCAATGCCTCTGCGCAGTATGCCCAACATCTGCGCCGCCTTCCATGAGAGGTCTACAACACGACCGCGCCCAAAGGGACCGCGGTCGGTTACGCGCACCACCACCCATCGCTGGTTGTGCGGGTTGTACACCTTCAGTAGCGTGCCGAACTTATGAGTGCGGTGTGCGCAGGTTAGACTGTCGTGGTGCAGGCGTTCCCCGTTGCTGGTCTTGCGTCCAGTGGCTTTCTTGCCGTAGTACGAAGCAATGCCCTTTTCTATCTTGAGCTTTGGGGCTTGAGCTTTGGGGCTTGAGCTTTGGGGCTTGAGGCTTAAGGCCGCACCCGCTAAGAGCACGGCAACCATTAAGAAGCGCAACTTGTTTTCACGAACTATTCTCATCTTCTCAAACTTTAAGCCTCAAACCTCAAATGTCAAATCACTACACGATTCCCTGTGCCATCATGGCGTGGGCTACCTTCATGAATCCGGCCACGTTGGCCCCCTTCACATAGTTCGTGTAGCCCGAAGGCTCTTTGCCATACTTCACGCACTGCTCGTGAATGCCCTGCATAATCTGGTGCAGACGGCGGTCCACCTCCTCGGCCGTCCATGCCATGCGCATGGAGTTCTGCGTCATTTCCAGACCGCTGGTAGCCACACCGCCGGCGTTCACGGCCTTGCCAGGAGCAAACAGCTGGCCTGCGGCAATAAACTTGTTCACGGCGTCGGCAGTACAGCCCATGTTGCTCACCTCGGCCACGCACAGCGGCTTCTGTGCCAGTATCTGGTCGGCGTCGCTGCCATTCAGCTCGTTTTGTGTGGCACAGGGCAGGTAGATGTCGGCCTTCTGCTCCCACGGTTTTTTGTTCTCGAAGAACACGGAGCCTTCAAACTCCTCCTCATAGGGCTGGCATACGTCGTTGCCGCTGGCGCGCAGCTCCAGCAGATACTCTATCTTTTCAGCATCGAGTCCGGCGGCATCGTATATGTAGCCGTCAGGGCCGCTGATGGTGATGACCTTTGCCCCCAGCTCGGTGGCTTTCTTGGCGGCGCCCCATGCCACGTTGCCGAAGCCTGAGAGGGCCACCGTCTTTCCCTTAATGTCGAGGCCATGGGCTTTCAGCATGTGGTTCACAAAGTAGAGGGCACCGTAGCCCGTTGCCTCTGGGCGCAGAATAGATCCGCCCCATTCCAAGCCCTTGCCAGTGAGGGTAGCGCCGTGGAACTGCGAGGTGAGCTTCTTGTACATGCCAAAGAGATAGCCTATCTCGCGGGCACCCACACCGATGTCACCGGCGGGCACGTCCATGTCGGGGCCGATGACCTTGTACAGTTCGCACATGAAGGCTTGGCAGAACTTCATCACCTCATTGTCGCTCTTGCCACGGATGGAGAAGTCGGAGCCACCCTTGCCGCCGCCCATGGGCAGTGTGGTGAGGGCGTTCTTGAATGTCTGCTCAAAGCCGAGGAACTTCAGTATGCTCAGATTCACCGAGGGGTGGAAGCGCAGTCCGCCTTTATAGGGGCCAATGGCACTGTTGAACTGCACGCGATAGCCAATGTTCACCTGCACCTCGCCCTTGTCGTCGACCCAAGGCACGCGGAAAGTGGTGATGCGCTCAGGCTCCACCAGTCGCTCCACAATCTTGGCCTTCTCAAACTCAGGATGCTGGTTATACACATCCTTGATGCTTTCCAGCACTTCGCGCACGGCCTGCAGGAACTCCAGCTCGCCGGGGTGCTTGCGCTCTAATTGCTGCATGATTTTCTCTACTTCCATAGTTTTATGTTTTAAAGTTAATTAGGTATGTTATAGCACGGCAAAGATAGGTATTTTTTTGATAACTACCAAATAAAAACCACAAAAAATAAAAAAGGAAGGGAAAAGAAAGCCTTACGCACGTGTTTTCCTTCACGTGCGTAAGGCAGGAATTCTACTTGAACAGCAGCTGTGCAAACTGATAGAGGCTGCGACGCCAGGTCTGCCATTCGTGGGCTGTGCCAGGCGACACGTAGCTGTGGGCGTTGATGCCCATTGCTTTCAAGTCGGCAGCAGCCTTGCCTACGCTGCCATCGCCTTCAGCCATTCTGGTCTCCTTGCCGCCAGCACTCATAAAGAGCACCTTGTTGGTCTTCTTGAAGTCGGCAGCGTCTTGTAGCTCTTCTGGGCGGAAAGTGCCGCCGCTGAACATGCCGACGTAGGCAAACGTGGTAGGATTAGCAAGTGTGATCATGTGTGTCTGCATGCCACCCATCGACAAACCAGCCAGAGCGCGGTGCTCGGTGTCGGCAATAACGCGGTAGTTCTTCTCTACCATCGGAATGATGTCTTTCAGCAATACCGACTGGAAGTCGCTAAACCCGCGACGGGGACCACCGGGACGCCTGCCCTGTGGAAACTGACCGCCCTGTCCACCAGGACGCGGACCCATGCCTTGCGGGCGCTGACCGCCCTGGCCGAAACCCTGCGGCATGCCTTGCGGGCGCTGACCGCCCTGACCGAAGCCTTGTGGGCGCTGTCCGCCCTGTCCACCCTGACGCGGTCCCATGCCGGGGAAGCCGGGGAATCCCTGCATCTGCGTAGTGTCAGGATGTGCAGGATAAGCATTCAGGCCGTTGTCCATGACAATAATAAAGGGTACGGCCTTTCCCTCGGCAATGAGGTTGTCCATGATAATACCCGTCTTGCCCTGGGCACTCCAGCCTGTCTCGTTCTCGCCCATGCCATGCTGCAAATAGAGCACGGGGAACTTCTGCGTGGGGTTCTCGCGGTAGGCGGCGGGTAGGTAGACGTAGCAGTGGCGCATTTTCTCCGTTACGGTTGAATAGTAGTACACTTCTTCTACCACACCCTGCGGCACGTTCTTCACCGTATAGAAGTATTCGTCGTGGGCGGGAATGTCAATGCCGCTGCCCCAGCGACTAGCGCCGTAGAAGAACAGACTGCCGGGATCGGGCACAGAGGCACCGTCGATGTTGAGCTGGTAGTAGTGGAAGCCCTCGTCTTGAGGAGCCGACTCGCCAGTCCATTTGCCTTCGGCATCCTTCACCATGTCGTACTTCACGCCGCCAATGTCGAGCTTCACGCTTTTGGCATCTGGCGCGATGATTTGTGCGCGCACCATGCGCTGTGAGTTCACCATGGGGTATTCGTGCCCCTCCTGATTAGTGGTGGCAGGCTTAAAGTCTTCAGCCACCTGTGCATTTGCAGCCATAGTAACGAAGGCTGCTGCCATTAGGAAAAGATGTTTCATAGCTGTTAATTATAAAAAACACATTTCCTATTATGACGTTCTCAGCGGCAAAAGGTTTAACAGCGTTGCTGTTTGCTGTGCATTTTTATTATTAGCGCAAAGGGTATTTGTAGTTGATGGTGAGGCCGCACTTTGCACCTTCGGGGGTGAGATAATTGGCCAGTTGCAAGGCTGCGAAGGAACCATCGGCCAACCGCACGATGAACACGTGGCTGTTGTGGTGAAAGGCTGGCGGCATGGGTGGTATCTCCACGTCAAGCCAGGAGGACAGCACACTGTTGACGGCAATGCCCTGACTGCCTATGAGGCTGTTGAGCATTTGTGCCTGCACAGTCCACACCACCTTCTCCGTCCAACTGTCGGGCGTATAGGTCATAGCCTGAAGGTTGGTCAGAGTGAGCGTGTTCACCTGGCTGATGTCAGCGAGCTGTGTTTCACTGACAGCGCCTCCGTTGGTACGCACGTTGTTGCGGTGCACGGCAAATGTCCACTGTGCTGGAGCCGGCTGCGGCTCGGTGGGCATAAAGCTGCGAAACTCATTCACGCTGATGCCCTTGCCCCACACATCAAACCAATAGGTGTAGATGCCCGCTTCATTTGTTGTTCGGCGGTTTTGATTGGTGGCCGCCTGCTCTGTAGGAATAGTAAAGGAACTTACCACGGGCCGTGCGGTGCTGTCGCCGCGTTGTGCGCTATGCAAGGCACTGTCAAGGTCGACATAATACCAGTCTGTCCAGCTGGTGGCATCAATATACAGTTGCCCAGAAATCGATGTTCCGTCGCTACTGATGCTGTCGCGTTGTGCTGGGGCATCGTCGTAGATGCCCTCAAACAAGCCTGTGCAAGAGGATGATAATAAGGCTAACGTTAACGCTAAAGATAACCTTAACGTTGACGATAGCCTTAACGAAAGCGGTAATCTAAACTCGCTGCAGTTCAAAGTTCAGTGTTGAATGTTGCTTCTACGGGGAACGGCATTCTGCCTGGCTGGAAATTGTTCACAATGGTCAGGTTCTGCCCGTCTTTCTTCACCTCAATGTTGCCTAATGCGGTAAAGGTGTAGTCGCTGTCCATAGTGGTAGCCCCGTCCTTAACTGCCGTCAGGTGCATGGATAGCTCGTCGGCGGCATAGTCGCGATAGAAGGCAGCGCGCTCCTCGTTCCATGCCACGTTCTTCACGGTGTAGCTGCCCAGAGTGAGGTCACCCATCACAGTGCCCTCTAAGGCATACTCCGGAATAGTGATGTTGATGGTGCCGTCGGCATTGGCTTGTATGGAATATGTGACATTTGTGCTGACGTAGGGGCCAAACTGTCCGCCCACCAACACCGACACATTGCCCTTGTGCCGTCCAGACACCTGCAGGGCCATGGGAGCCTCTCCTACATGGAAGGTAATGGAGGTGCCGCCCATTACTGAAGGAATGGTGATGACAGGTGTGGTCATCGGGCCGCTCAATGAGGCCTCATACTCTGTAGCGTTTCCTCCGCGCGGGTTTGCCATCTTGATGGTGCCTGTGGCCTCAAGCGTACGCCCCACGCTGACATGGCCGAAGAAAGCCTCGCCCCACACGGGGTCGCTGAAGGTAACGATATACTCACCCTTCGAAGTCTTGTACACACCAAGCTTGGCCTGGTCTCCATAATAGGAGTCGGTAAAGTAGGCCGAGGATACGATGATGTACCCGTTGAAGGCATGAAACAGCGTGGTGTCTACCTGCTCCTCTTCTACTCCAAAAGTAATCTCATGGATGTCGGCTATTCGGAAACTGACGACGGTGTCGCCCAAGTTCACATTCATCACCTCGTTCTGGGCATGGATGCACAGCGTGCATAAAACTGCTGACAGCAAGAATAAAAATCTTTTCATCTTTGTAAAAATTGTTTCAGCGTGCAAAATTACAAACTTTTTATTAAATACCAAATACCTAATTCTTAGTAAATGCAAAAAAAAGACGAAATTTGCGTTTTTTTGCGAAAAAAGTGCTAACTTTGCCCACAATTAGAAACCTTTACTTCATATTATGGCAGAAGAGACGATAGGACTGGGCCTCAACACAGGCCCGGAAGCGGTAGACTATAACGACGACAACATACGTACTCTCACCGGCACGGAGCACATACGTCTGCGTCCGGGCATGTACATTGGTCGCTTAGGCGACGGGCAGCTGGCCGAAGACGGCATCTATGTGCTGCTGAAAGAGGTCATCGACAACTCTATTGATGAGTTTAAGATGCATGCCGGCGACCGCATAGAGGTGACCGTGGAGGACAATCTGCGCGTCTCCGTGCGCGACTATGGCCGCGGCATTCCGCAGGGAAAGATGATTGAGGCTGTGAGCGTGCTCAACACCGGCGGCAAGTACGACTCGAAGGCATTCAAGAAGTCCATTGGCCTTAACGGTGTGGGCGTGAAGGCGGTCAACGCGCTGAGCAGCCATTTCGAGGTGGCCAGCTATCGCGACGGGCAGGTGCGGCGCGCCGTCTTTGAGCAGGGCAAACTCGTGAGCGACGTTACCGAGCCTACCAAAGACGAGAACGGTACCTACATCTTCTTCCAGCCCGACGACACCCTCTTCCTGCACTACCAGTTCCATGACGAGATAGTGGAAACGATGCTGCGCAACTACACCTATCTGAACACGGGGCTTGCCATTCTCTACAACGGGCGCCGCATACTAAGCCGCCGCGGACTGGAAGACCTGCTCAAGGACCGCATGACCAGCGATGCGCTCTACCCCATCATCCACCTGCAGGGCGAGGACATAGAGATAGCCTTTACCCATGCCAACCAGTATGGCGAGGAGTACTACAGCTTTGTCAACGGACAGCACACCACGCAGGGCGGCACACACCAAAGCGCCTTCAAGGAGCACATAGCCAAGACTATCAAGGAGTTCTACCAGAAAAACTTTGAGTATGTTGACATACGTGCCGGCATCGTGGCTGCCATCGCCCTCAATGTGGAAGAGCCGATGTTCGAGAGTCAGACCAAGATAAAACTCGGTTCGCTCACCATGGCCCCCATGCCCACCACCGTCGATGCAGCACACCCGGCGCCGCCCTCTATCAATAAATATGTGGGCGACTTCATCAAGCAGGAGGTAGACAACTATCTGCACAAGAACAGCGATGTGGCCGAGGCCATGCTCAGCAAGATACAAGAGAGCGAGAAGGAGCGCAAGGCCATGGCCGGCGTGACGAAGCTGGCCCGTGAGCGCGCGAAGAAAGCTAACCTGCACAACCGCAAGCTGCGCGACTGCCGCATACACTATAGTGATGTGAAGGACAACCGCAAAGAGGAGTCAAGCATCTTCATCACTGAGGGCGACTCTGCCAGCGGAAGCATTACCAAGAGCCGCGACGTCAATACGCAGGCAGTGTTCTCTTTAAGGGGAAAACCCTTAAACACCTTCAAACTGACGAAGAAGGTGGTCTATGAGAACGAGGAGTTCAATCTGCTGCAAGCGGCTCTCGACATTGAGGATGGCCTCGACAGTCTACGCTACAACAAGGTGATCGTGGCTACCGATGCCGATGTCGACGGCATGCACATACGCCTGCTGCTCATTACCTTCTTCCTGAAGTTCTTCCCAGAGCTGGTGCGCAAAGGCCATGTGTACGTGCTGCAGACACCCCTCTTCCGCGTGAGGAACAAGCGCACCAAAATAAGAAACAAAGCGGTGCTGGCACAGGAGGACGAGCGGCTGGCACAGCTGAAAGCCCAAAACTCTAACCTCAAGTCTCAGGGCAAGAGCGACTTTATAGTGCGCTACTGCTATAGCGAGGAGGAGCGGCAGTCGGCCATCAGGGATTTGGCCCCCGACCCGGAGATAACACGCTTCAAGGGTCTGGGCGAAATATCGCCCGATGAGTTTGCGGGCTTCATAGGCCCCGACATCCGCATGGAGCAGGTGACGCTGCACAAGAACGACCAGATACAGAAGCTGCTGGCCTACTATATGGGCGACAACACCATGGAGCGCCAGAGCTTCATCATCAACAATCTCGTCATAGAGGAAGACCGCCCCGAAGAGGAGGAAGAAGAAGAGTAGCCCCTCAGCTGTTACGCAGCCCAGCCCACAGCATGGAGTCCGTAGGCCTCCCTGCCCCCTGACAGGGGCGGGGAGGCCTACGGGCATCCTTGGCATGCCGCTCGCGCACGCGATATATACGCGCGCATGATTGAAAGGTGCTTGCACCACTTGCACCACTCTGAAACATTATCTGCCCAACCACCCACTCATCACCCCCAGTGCAAAGTGCATAAATATGCATTTCTGCGGAGCCTCCCCGTAAGAAAAAGTGGCCGCCCCGTGAAAAAATGGAGGCCACTTTTTTTCACGGGGCGGCTCCACGTGGGAGAATCACGCCATCAGGGTTCATCGGCGTGCCGTGATGCATAAATATACACACATGATGAATAAATATGCAGGATGAAACATAGAGAAAAGCATGAGACAAATAGAAAAAGCCAGCTCACACCCACCACTTCGCCGCACATGGCGTAGCCGATGGAAGGCGAAAGTGGTGCAAGTGGTGCAAGCACCTTTCACTCACGCGCGCGTATATATATGGGCTTCATTCTGACACGCTGTTCTTCCGCTGCAGGTTTTGGCAACTGACGGACATGGTTATATTCCGTGCTTATCCGTGTTCTTCCGCTGCAGGTTTTGGCAATGGACGTACACGGCTTTCTTCCGTGCTCATCCGTGTTCTTCCGCTGCAGTTCTTGGCAACGGACGGGCTCAGAAGCAGCCTCTTAGCTGCGGCTTATTTGCAGTCCTGTGGTGGAGAGAGCCATGTCTACGAAGCGGGCATTGGCATGCTGACGGTGGCCGTTGAGTATTTGCCTGATGCGCGCGGCTGCCTCAGGGTCTTTCGCCACCATGTATAGATAGCCGCCGCCGCCGGCGCCCGGCAGTTTGTAGCCTAAGCACAGGTCGTCTACAAGGTTGGTGAGCCGCCTTACGGCGTCTGGGTTGGTGCCGCTGTCAAGCTGTTGGTTCTGCTGCCATGTGCGGCGCACCAGCCGGCCCATGAGCTGATAGTCCAGGCGCTGTATGGCCTCGTACATGTCTACGGCATGTGCTTTCATCTCTCTGAGCAGTTGCAGCTGTTCGTGGCTGTTGAGGAACATGCGTCTCACTATCTCTGCAAGTATTTGTTTGGCCGTGCGCGTAATGCCGGTATAGTAGAGTAGGTGGCACTGGCGGTATTCTGGCTGTGTGTAGATGTCGGTGGGAAGCCAGCGTGCCAGTGGCTGCTGTGCAAAGCCTGGCGACGTCTGCAACAGCTTCACGCCTGGCAGTATGCCGCCAAACTGGTCTTGCCAGCCGCCGCCCGTGGTGAGCAGCTGCTCCAGTGCCAGCGTGCGCCGTCCTATCTCGTTCTTGTCCCACGCCAGTGAGCAGAAGTCGCTGAGCGCGGCCAGCACGGTGGCGGCCAGCACGGAGCTGGTGCCCAGGCCGCTGCCGGCAGGAATGGCCGAGAGCAGTGTCAGCTCTATGCCGCAGCCAAAGTCGTGCAGCTGTTCGCTGAGCGAGGCATGCGAACCCATGCCACCGGCAAACTGCGGTGCAAAGCCTGCGAGGGCGAGTGCCGCCTTGGGAATGGAGAACGGCGACCCCACCTTGTTGTATTGCAGCAGCTCGTCGAAGGTGTGAACCACCTCCACAGCACCCAGGTCGATGCTGCGCAGCGTTATGCTGTAGTTGGCCGAGGGCTTGACGTAAGCCTGTATGGGCGGTTGCCCGTTGAGCTCGATGGCGAGGTTCACCACGCTGCCGCCTTCGAGCAGGCACGAGGGCGGTGTGTCGGTCCATCCGCCGGCAATGTCGATGCGCACGGGGCTGCGTGCCCACACTATCTGGTCGTGCGCCACGGAGAGGTGTGGCTCTTGTCGGGCTGTCAGCAGCTGTTGCACAATGCCCTGTTGCAGCAGTCCGAAGGCCTGCCCGTTGTTGCCGCGGAACATGGCATCGTGTATGCGGGTCATCAGCGGAGCGTCGGCGGGCAGGGGCGGCGGCAGCGGGATGTGCCCCTGGTGGAAAGCCTGGGCGGCATCGTCGAGGTCGAGCTGATAGAACACGCTGTGCTGCCAGTTGGCTGCCAGTGCCGTCCAGTTCTGCTGGCGGAAGGCCTCGCGCTGTGCAAAGAGCCGGTGAAGGTTGCCCCGCGACGAAATCTGCTCGGCTGAAAGCAAATGCCCGTCAGCCCTGTTGGCTTCGTAAGTGCCATTGGTCCAAGCCACTATCCATGGCTCTGCTTCGTCGGGTCTGACCACGGGGAACTGCTGTCGCTGCTGTTCGGCACCGTCGAAACGGTCGTCAATGTAGTAGCACCTTACAGCATACAAGTCGTCAGCGCCCATAGGCACCATGTCGATACATTGTCCTGGTGCAAGGTGCACCTGCCAGTCGTTTTGAGGCACGCCGGTAACGATGTTGTCGTGCGTGAGCGTCCAGCGCGGCCCTATGCAGCTGTTCTCTATCCATATATTGCTGTTCTCCTCTGTAAAGGCGATGGCCGTCACAGCGTTCTGCACGAAGATTGACTGCTGGGGCTTGCGGTCGTTGTGCATGATGAGGCGCTGGTCGGATACGGCTTCCTGAAGCCTTACCATCGACGATATCATCTCCTGCGAGGTACCGAAGTGGTAGAACTCGCCGCCCGGCAAGGGCACTATGGCTACGGAGAGCTGTGCCAGTTCCGCATCGTCAACCTCTGGATGCGTGCCCAGGGCGCGGCCGAAGTCGGAGTAGAGGTCGTAGAACTTAAAAGCATCGCCTCCCGCCGCTTCCCTTTCTTCATAAGCGGGGGTGGGGTAGGGGCCACATCTCTTCATCAGCAGCTCCACAGCCCTGTCGCTGAGCAGCCACACTCCGATGTCGGTGAGGTAGAAATGCTGTTGCTGTAGCGCCTTGAGCTGTTCCACGCCAGGTTTCTGCAGCATCTGCTTGAGCACCTGCGGCGAGTGGCGGTCGGCCACGAAGACCCCGTGGTGGCAAGCCACCTGCGCATCGAGCCACAGACCGTAGCACACCACGTCAGCCTGTGGAACAGGCGGCAGCGGCTCACTGGTGCGTATGAGCACGTCGCCGCTCACCACCATGGTGTTCAGCCCTTCAGGTGCTGCCTGCATGATGTGCTCGTAGAGCGGCAGCTGCAGCGACAGCAGGTCTTGCGACAGGCGCTGTCCGCGCTCCCAGCGAAACACGGGTATGGGGGTCAGTATCTTTCCCGACGGAGCGTAGGCAGGCAGCCTGCGGCTCTGCCCTCCCGCATGCAGCAGTATGCGCTTCTCCTGTTTCAGCCACTGGCTGAAAAGCTTGCACTCTGCACTGTGAAGGAATGCCTGCCACAGCAGCCACGCTGTGCCGCCCCCGCTGCCTATGCGGCGGCCTTCGGGGTCGCAGGTGCAGAAATACTCGCGGGGCGAAAGCCCAGTGATGTCGTAGAACACGTTCCCGTTCCCGTTCCCGTTGACGTTGTCGTTGACGTTGACGTTCCCGTTCCCGTTCCCGTTAACCAAGTTTGGCGGCAGTGATAGGAGCTTTTTCATGTTTATGGCTGTTTTAAGCATGCAAATGTAATAAAAATATGTCAAAAAGCCCTCTTTTCTGAATAAAATATTGTAATTTTGTGGCGTTATTTCAAGAAATCACCTATCATGAAGCTGAAAATCGACCTCAAGCCATCGCAGATACTGTCGAAAGACGGTGTCAGTTTCCTCATTCCCTTCATTCTCATCACCTGTTGCTTTGCCTTGTGGGGCTTTGCCAACGACATGACGGGCCCCATAGTCAAAGCCTTCTCCAAGATCTTCCGCATGAGCGTCACCGAGGGCGCCCTGGTGCAGGTGGCCTTCTATCTGGGATATTTCTGCATGGCCTTCCCTGCAGCACTGTTCATACAGCGCCACTCGTTCAAGGCTGGCGTGGTGGTGGGACTCTCGCTCTTTGCCATTGGCGCCCTGCTCTTCCTGCCTGCCAAGATGATGGGCATGTACTTCCCCTTCCTCCTGGCCTACTTCATACTGACGTGCGGCTTGTCGTTCTTGGAGACATCGTGCAACCCATATATATATTGTATGGGCACGGAGCAGACGGCCACGCAGCGCCTGAACCTGGCACAAGCCTTCAACCCCATAGGCGCACTCCTGGGCATGTGGATGGCCATGCACTTTGTGCAGGCACGCATGAGTCCGATGAGCACCGACGAGCGTGCCCTGCTGGACGATGCTCAGTTCAATGCACTGAAAGACCACGACCTGGGCATGCTCATAGGCCCCTACTTAGGGCTGGGCATCGTCTGCATCATCCTGCTCACGTGCATCGTGATGAAGCGCATGCCCCGCCACGGCGACGTGCGGGCAAAGAAGGGCGTGCGCCAGGCCATGAGCGAACTGATGAAAGTGAAGAACTACCGCGAGGGTGTGGTGGCACAGTTCTTCTACGTGGGAGCGCAGGTGACGTGCTGGACGTTTATCATACAGTATGGCACACGGGTGTTCCTGGCCGAGGGCATGGACGAGAAAGCCGCCGAGATACTGTCGCAGAAGTTCAACATCCTAGCCATGGTGTTCTTCTGCGTGAGCCGTTTTGTGTGCACCTGGTTCCTGAAGTATGTCTCGGCAGGCAGGCTGCTGTCGGTGCTGGCCATCGTGGCCGCTGTGCTCATAGGCGGTGTCATACTCTTCCCCGACCGCAACGGCCTCTACTGCCTGATAGGCGTCTCGGCCTGCATGTCGCTCATGTTCCCCACCATCTACGGTCTGGCCCTGCACGGTGTGGGCGAGAACGTGAAGTTTGCCGGTGCCGGACTCATCATGGCCATTCTGGGCGGCTCGGTCTTTCCCCCGCTGCAGGCAATCATCATCGATGCTAAGGTTCAGTTTGCCGGACTGTCGTCAACTAATCTCTCTTTCATCATACCCCTCATCTGTTTCGTGGTGGTGGCCATCTACGGCCATCGTGCGTACGTGAGGCAGTTCATACTTGAAGCATAGTATTTATGGCCCAACTGTTATGGCAGCAAAAAGAAAATACCCCGTAGGGATACAGAGTTTTGAGTCCGTCCGCATGGACGGTTATGTATATGTAGACAAGACTCCGCTGGTCTATAAGATGATAACCGAGGGCAAGCCCTACTTCCTGAGCCGCCCGCGGC
>JAEEGG010000601.1_pt1 | contig 110326 bp, 89 predicted proteins | sample 9134161 | NCBI WGS metagenome assembly JAEEGG01 (sample SAMN16246543, study PRJNA631951) | gut metagenome | biome: gut microbiome; feature: rumen; material: CR-attached | host: Bos | place: Iran: Karaj | collected 2018-10
ACCTCAGTAAGATTCTGATACAACCATTAACCAATACTTAACTAAAACCTTTTTTTATGAAAAAATTCTTATTTGCAGTCTGCGCCCTTGCAATGTGTGTTCCTGCATTGGCACAGTTCGGTCAAAGGGCCCCTCAACCGATCACAAACGGCTTGAAGGACACCTACAAGAACTACTTCATGATCGGAGTAGCTGTCAACCAGCGCAACATTTCAGACGCTGACCAGATCGCTCTCATCAAAAGGGAGTTCAACAGCATCACTGCTGAGAACGACATGAAACCCCAGCCCACCGAGCCCAACAAGGGCGAGTTCAACTGGGAGAACGCCGACAAGATTGCCAATTTCTGCCGCCAGAACGGCATCAAGCTCCGTGGCCACTGCCTTATGTGGCACTCACAGGTAGGCCGCTGGATCTATCAGGACGAGAAAGGCAACCTTCTTCCCAAGGAAGAGTTCTATGCCAATATGAAACATCACATCCAGGCCGTCGTCAACCGCTACAAAGACGTGGTTTACGCTTGGGACGTTGTCAATGAGGCAGTAGCCGACAGCCCCGTAAGGCCCGGCCAGCCTGAGCTCCGCCAGTCACCTATGTGGCAGATCGCAGGTGAGGAATTCATATACAAGGCATTCGAGTATGCCCACGAGGCAGACCCCAATGCCCTTCTTTTCTACAATGACTACAACGAGTGCGATCCCGGCAAGAGCGAGCGTATCGCAGGCCTCATCACCAGGATGAAAGCTGCCGGCGTCCCCGTACACGGCATCGGTATGCAGGGTCACTACAACATCTACAGCCCGAGCGCTGAAGAGATGGAAGCAGCCGTTGAGAAATATGCAGCAATCGTGGACCATATCCACGTAACCGAGCTTGACATCCGCGTCAACACCGACCAGGGCGGCGCCCTCCGTTTCAATCAGGGCCAGGCACGCCAGGTTGCCAGCTGGGAGCAGAGCCTGCAGCAGGACCAGTATGAAAACCTCTTCAGAATCCTCCGCAAACACGCTGACAAGGTTGATTGCGTTACTTTCTGGAACCTTTCAGACCGCGACTCTTGGCTCGGCGCCAACAACTCTCCCCTGCTCTTCGACGCCAATTATCAGCCCAAGATGGCTATGTACAACGCCGTCAAGAACTTCGACCCCGCACAGGACAATATCGTCATCAAGGAAGACTTCGTTCCTTCAACCAAGAACCAGCCCGGACAGCTCTATCCGATGGTCAACTCACAGCGCTACATCCGCTACCGCATCGACGCTCCGAAGGCCACCTCTGTAATCGCAGGCAGCACTGTCCTTCACAAAGACGCTGACGGATTCTGGACCGGAACCAGCAAGACTCCCGCTGACGAAGGATTCCACTACTATCATCTGACAATCGACGGCGGTACCGTCAACGATCCCGGCACCAACAACTACTACGGCTCTACCCGCTGGGAGAGCGGTGTCGAGGTTCCCGCACACGACCAGGCCTTCTATGCCGAGAGGAATGTTCCCCACGGAAACGTACAGGAAATCCTCTTCTGGTCTAAGAGCACCAACCAGCTCCGCCGTGCATTCGTCTACACTCCTCCGACCTATGATGCAAGCAAGAAGACCAAATACCCTGTCCTCTATCTCCAGCACGGTTGGGGCGAGAACGAGTACGCCTGGTCTAATCAGGGTCACGCAAACCTCATTATGGACAACCTGATCGCTGACGGCAAGATCCAGCCGTTCATCGTCGTGATGACCTACGGTATGACCAATGAAGGCTTCCGTCCCGGCGCAGCCGGTCCTGCAGCCGGTCCTCAGGCTCCCATTTCTACTGCAACAGGTGCTCCCGCAGCAGTTGCTCCGACCCGTCCTGCAGTAGCAGCGCCTGCAGCAGCTCCCGCAGGAGGCCAGCGTGGCGGCGGTATGGGTATGATGCTCAACAACGGCTTTGAGACTGTCCTCGTAGACGAGCTCATCCCTTACATCGACTCACACTTCCGCACTAAAGCTGACAAGGCTCACCGCGCTATGGCCGGTCTGTCTATGGGTGGTATGGAAACCCACAGCATCACCCTCGCACGTCCCGAAGTATTCGGTTACTACGGTCTGCTCAGCGGCGGTACCTACACTCCTGAAGAGCTCGCCGGCATCAAGGACATCAAGGGTATCTTCCTGGGTTGCGGCAGCAAAGAGGGTCCTGACAACATCAGAAACGCAGCTGCAGCTCTCCAGGCTGCCGGCTACAATGCCAAGGGTTACGTTTCAGAAGGCACTGCCCACGAGTTCCAGACTTGGAGAAGGTGTCTGTACGAGATGGCTCCTATGCTCTTCAAATAACAGAAGGTCTCAATAAAAAAAGAACTCTGCAATCGCTTGCAGAGTTCTTTTTTTGTGTATAGAACTGCGCTACCTTCCGCGGGCTACGGTAATTACACCGGCTGAATAAGGAGCGATGTCGAGAGCGCCTTCAGAAGCAGAAACTTTGAAAGTCTTCTGTTTGAGGGCTACGGCATCTTTCTTTTCCAGCGTGTTGCCGACCATAAGGTCGCCCGGAGCGAAGTAGTCATAGACCGCATCCACTGCAGCGTCGAACTTGCCCTTGAAGGAAAGCTTGTACGGCTTGTCGGTAGGATTGACGACCTTGATGATGACATCGTGGCCGTTCTCTGACATCGTGGTTACGACATTCAGGTCTGCAGTATCTCCTTCGAATGAGAGCAGGCGGGTCGAGAAGTGGTCGTGCCACAGCTTGGTCACCTGGTAGTTCGGAGCCACGTAGAGGTCCTTGTAGTTGAAGTTGATGAAGGCATTGTTCCAGTCCGGAGCGTCCGTGCGACGGATGAACAGGGCTGCAGCGCCCATCGCTACGACGTCACGAGCCTCGCACACATTCAGGAAGCCGCCGGCGAAGAGGCCTGTGCGCCAATCCTGGCTGTTAAGGTTCCACTCGGAGATAAACAGCTTGACATTCGGATTCGGACTCTTGGCTATCATATCGGCATAGCGGTCATACTGGCGGGCCAGATTCTGGGGGCCGGTGGCGTAGCCGTTCTGCTGCTCGTAATGGTGCAGGCTCAGGTAGTCGAAGAAGTTGGCGGAACGCTCGAGGAACTGCTCGTCTTCCTGGAAGCCGCCGCAGGCGATTATCTTGATGGTAGGGTCAATCTCGCGCATAGCTGCCGAGAACTTGCGTACGGCAGCTTCATATTTCTCGATTCCCATCTCCCACATCTCGTTGTCGATCTCCCAGTACTTCACGTTGTAGGGCTCAGGATGTCCGTTGGCAGCACGTTTGGCTCCCCAGGCGTCAGTAGCCGGGGCATTGCAGTAGCGCAGCCAGTTGAGGGCGTTCTGGAAGATGCCCTCAAGTTCTTCCTCAGGACGGTCGAAACCGACAGTCACTACAATCACCGGCTCAGTGCCAATCTCGCGGCAGAAGCGGATGAATTCGTCAGTACCGAAATTGTTCTGGTCGTAATCCATCCACATCCAGTGGGCCCAGCGTTGCCTCTGGGTCTGCGGGCCGATGCCCCAGCGCCAGTCGTACTGGGCTACATAGCCGCCGCCCGGCCAGCGGAGACAGGTCGGACCGAGCTCATCCACCGCCTTGAAGATGTCGGGCCTGAAGCCGCCCAGATCCTTGCCGGTCTTGGTGGTCATACTGGCCTCGTCGACCTGCACGCAGCCGTTCTCAACGCAGATTGCGAAATCGGCATCGCCGTCGAAAGTGCCGTCAAGCTCGAATTCATATTTCTTCCACTTCGGGCCGGGTTTGCCAAGGACCATAGTCGACACTGCGTTGTCGCCCTGGCGAAGCTGAACCGACAGGATACCGTCACCCTTTGCGTGGATATACCCCAGATATCTCTCGCCTTTGATGATGTTCTGAGGTCCCTGCGAGATGCCGGCGGCAGTTGAAGTCGTTATCTTCTGGGAGAAATCCATATTCACCGCGTCGCCTTTCACCAGCTCGAACTCACCCTCGCCGAAAGCGTTCCACTGGGGAGCCACGGCCGGAACCTTCACGTCCTCGGGTGTGCCTTCGAAATAGACTGTCCTGCCATTTGACGAGGTCACCTTTATGTTGCGGAACAAAGCCTCGGTATAATTGACCCAGAAGGTGATGTCGTTGCTGCCTGCACGGTCGAGTTTCGAAGACGAGAGCACTTTCTTGCCGTCCCAGTAGACAGTGGCGCTGCTGCCTTTGCAGCTGATGCGCAGCTTGTGCCAGTCGCGGTTCTCATTGATCTGGGCTGCGGTGGCAGTCTTTGAGACGATGGGTTGAAGGGTCTTGACGACACGCTTCATACCGCGGACCTCAGTCTCGTTCTCGACCATCTTGCTGATGCTGAAGTCAGGGACGACTGTCTGCTGCTGGACGGCAGCCCTTGCGCGGTTCATAGCAGCAGCCTGTATCTGACTCTCAGTCTGGGAGAGATTGAGGGCCCTGACCTCATATTTGGGGTCGTGGATGCGCACGAAATAAGGTTCGCCTGCCTTCTGGTCCTTGAAAGCCACGCGGATATCCAGCAGGCCGCCGCTCCAGGCACGCCTTGCCAGCCTGTAGGAACGCCAGTTGACATCCATAGTGATTTCATAGTCATCAGAGTCTACACCGGTGATATGGATGGGCTGCTCATACCTGGTAGGAGAATGGAGCACGTCGTCGTCATCCATAAACCAGCCGTCGAAGTAGCCGTCACGGGGCGGGATGCCGGGGAAATGCTCATTCTCGAAAGAACGCTCGAAGAGCAGTTCCTGCCATACGCCGTTGTTTGCCGAAAAATAGATGTGCTCGAAGAGCTGGCCGTAGAGCATAGGGTCGACATATCCCGAAGGTTTGTCGGTCTTTACCGATATCTCTACTTTTTCCTGTGCCGTACCGCTGAATGCCAGGCAGAGGGCTGCAAGAATGATGATGATTTTCTTTTTCATAATGGTACTATTTCATCTGCCACCAATCCCATTCGAAGAGATCGTGGCCTTTGTCGCCTTTGAATACGAAGAATATGTCGTGGACACCGGCAGTGCCCTTGAGGTTGCAAGAAACAGTCTTCCAGGCCTTGCCGGGAGTAATCTGGAGAGTTCCCTCGAGCGGTCCGTTGACGCTGTCGAGGTGGATTTCGACGGTTGCGGGAGTGTCATAGCAGAAGACGGTTGCGCTGAACTGCCTGCGTCCGCGGCCGAAGTCAGCACCCTTTATCTGGAGGTACTCTCCGTTATCGATGTGGTCCACGATTATGCCGCGGCCAGCCACCTTGCTGGTCTTGAGGCCATAGCCCCAGGCCATCGTCTCAGCCTCGATGCGGCCGTCGAGCTTGAAGGGCTGAATCTGTTCGAGAGTTGCGTCGAAGAAGTAAGGCACTTCCTGGATGGTCCCGTCAGGATTGTAATGCATCTCGGCAGCAGACACCGAACGCCTCTCGTGATGCTGATAGGTGTCGAGGTGCATCAGGTCGTAGTTCAGTCCGAATACGTAAGACTTGCCCTTGTAGTCGATGATGCCCGGGTGGTTGCCGCGGGTGCGCTGGGTGTGGTTCATAATGTGTCCCTTATACTCCCAGGGGCCTTCCGGGCTGTTGCTCATCGCGTAGCCGATGCCCTCGGGGCAGCAGGTAGACGCGAAGGCGAGATAATAGCGGCCGTTGCGCTTGTAGAACCACGGGCCTTCCTGATAATCCTGGATCTTGTAGTCCAGTTTGTGGATGGGGCCTGCGAGCGAAATCATATCATCGTTGAGTTTCGCCCAGTAGACATTGGGGTTACCCCAGTACATATATGCCTGTCCGTCATCGTCGATCCACACCGTAGGGTCGATGTCCTCCCAGTGCTCCTTCTGCCATACCAGCGGCTCGCCGAGCGGATCGCGGAACGGGCCGTAAGGGCTGTCAGCCACAAGCACGCCGATGCCGTGTCCGTGGAGCGGGCAGTACATATAGAACTTGCCGTTACGCTCGACAACCTGGAGGGCCCAGCCGCCGTTGTCGCGTGAGCGCCACTTGAAATCCTTGGTCGAGGCCACAGCGCCGTGGTCTGTCCAGTTTACCATATCCTCAGAGGTATAGAGCAGCCAGTCGTACATCTCGAAGTTGGCTCCCCAGTCCTCGTCGTGGGTGGTATAGAGGAACACCTTGCCGTCATACACCAGAGGCGCGGGGTCGGCAGTGTATTTGGTCTGGATTATCGGTTTGTTGACTTTTGAATTGAACTTCCACCAGTCGAGGTCGAAGAGCTGGCTGTCACCTCCGCGGAAGAGGATATAGAGGTCGTGGACACCCGTCACATTACGTCGCACATCGGCATTGAACACTGCGTTCTCGCCGCCTACGCTGAGTCTGGCTATAGGCTGGTTGCTTATGTTGTCAAGGTGGAACTCGATCTGGCCGCGGGTCTTGAAGTTGGCGACCTCGACAGTCACCTGTTTTGCTCCTTCGCTGCCGAAATCGACGTTGCGGACGAAGATCCAGTCACCGTTGTCGATCGACGTCACGTAGTGGTTGAAACCGGCACGGCGGTCTGTCTTCACGCCGTGGGAGCCGGCCATAGTCTCAGCCTCCACCCTCTTGTAGGGATCCAGGGTAGCTACAGGCGCGGGTCCCTCCTTGGTGAAGGGAATGAAGGGGATGCTGCCGTCCGGATTGAACTTGAACTGCTCGACGCAGGCTGAACGGTGGAATCCACCGCCGTTCGGAAGAGTTCCGGCGTGGTAGAACATATAGTCATTGCCCTTGAACGTCACATTTCCGCCGTGAATGGTGAAGCTGTTGACGGATTCGTCCATAATGCGGCCGCGGTAGGTCCAGGGGCCGTCAATGGTAGGTGCGGTGGAGTATGCCATATGCTCGGGCACTCCGCCGGCGGGATATGACATATAGTAGATGCCGTTACGCTTGTTGACCCAGGGGCCTTCTTCGTAGCCCACCATCATAACTTCCTTGTGGATGCTCCAGTCCATCTTCATAGATTCGGGACCGAAGCACTTCGGGTCGTGGAAGCCGGGAACTTCTTTCCAGCCGTCGGCAAAGGAAATCATATCGTCGTTGAGGCGGCCGTACCAGCAGCCTTTGTTGCCCCAGAAAAGATAGGCCTTGCCGTCATCGTCGATGAATACGGTGGGGTCGATGAAAGACCAGCCGGTGGCCAGAGGGCCGCCGATAGCGTCCTTCCAGGGACCCTGAGGATCATCGGCCACAGCCACTGCCAGAGCGTTTGCGCGGGTGCCGTCCTCGATCACACACACATACCAGTACCATTTGCCGTTCCGCTCGACAATCTGCGAAGCCCAGGCGTTGTCACCCTTTTCGCACCACGCGAACGTGGCGGTCGAGATGGGGGTGCCGAGGTAGGTCCAGTTGACCATATCCTCGGTGCTGAACAGCTGCCAGTCATTCATTTTGAAATAAGTGGCGTCGTCTTCATCGTGGCCGGTGGCCATATAGACTTTGTCACCATAGACGAAGGGTGCGGGATCCGGCGTGTAGGAAGTGCTCACCAGCGGACGCTGCCCGAAACTTGGAATTGCGCAGAGTACAGCCAGAGCAGCTGTCAAGGCGCAGAAGGAAAGTTTTTTCATAGTTTATTGTTGTATTAACGTTCGAATACGAAAATATTGAAGCTCATCGGGTCGACTGTGGCCTTGACGGCCTTTCCTTCGCCAAAGAACATCCTCGTGCGGGGTGTTATCGCCTCCGGGTCGTCGAGGGTATTGTCAGCATCGGGATCGGGAGAAGTATAGACGATGCTCTTGACCGCCTTGACATTTTCAGCCTTCTTCAAACCGTCAAAGTTGAATTCGATGGCATTCGGGGATGATGAAGTGTTCGCCACCTTGACATAGATAAGGTTGCCGTCCTGAACGGCGCTGGCAAACAGGCCCTGCTGCCCTTCAGCACCTGTCACCGGCTTGCCGTCCCAGGTAAGGGCAAGGACATTCTGGCCGCGGTACTGTGAATAAAGCTGCTGGACATACCAGCTGCAAGAACGCACAGACCTCAAGTTGTCATACCATATCAGGTCGGGACGCCACTGCCACCCTTCCACGTGGGCGAACAGGGGAGCATAGGTGGCCATATGGACCACGTCGGCATTGCGCTCCAGTCCTGTCATAAAGGCGGCCTCGAGGAGGGAGGCGTTGAAATGGTTCCATTTCTTCCCGTCTCCGTGGCAGGCATACTCACCCGCGAATACCTTAGGGCCCTTGCGGTCATAGCTGTCGTAGCGTGCGCCTTGCGACAGGAACCACTTTTCGGGACGGTAGAAATGCTCGTCGACAAGATCGACTCCGAGTTTCTTCATCTCAGGCCATAGATAGTCGAACTGGTCGCCTTCGGAGTTGGGGCCCGAGGTACCGATAATCTTGATCTGCGGATATGCCTTGCGCAGCGCATCGACGAAAGGTTTCAGGTGGGCGGGATACTCTTCGCCCCACTGCTCGTTGCCTACAGCCAGCATCTTGAGGTTGAACGGCTCGGGATGCCCCATCTCAGCCCTCACCCTGCCCCAGGTGGTATTCACACCGCCGTTTGCAAACTCGATGAGGTCCAGGGCGTCCTGGATGTAAGGCCCCAGCTCATCCACAGGCACGTGGGCTGCAGGATCGTCATTCTGGAACTGACAGGCCAGGCCGCAGCTCACTACCGGCAAAGGTTCGCAGCCGAAATCTTCACAGAGCTGGAAGAACTCATAGAAACCGAAGCCGTAGCTTGTGAAATAGTCTGGGAACAACTTGTAGCCGAAAGTATAGTGCCAGCGGTTCTCGTTCACGGGACGGTTCTCTACAGGGCCTACACTGTTCTTCCAGTTATAGCGGGTCTCGAGGTCTGTACCCTCCACTATGCATCCCCCGGGGAAACGGAAGACTCCGGGATGGAGATCATACAGAGCTTGAGCAAGATCCTTGCGAAGGCCGCCCTCCCGGCCTTTCCACGTGTCCTGAGGGAAGAGCGAAACGTGTTCGATGTCGACAGGCACATTGCCGACGAGTTCGACTCGCAGATGTGCATCCTCGATGGTGACGGGAGACTCCAGGGTCAGCTTGTATTTGGTCCATTGCGATGAAGAGACATTTATCGTACCCTGGACGAGTATCTGCGTCTCGGTCATCGAATCGTTGTCGACAAGCTCGATACGCAGCCTGCCGCCGGCACTGCGTGCCCATACGGAGAAATCATATTTATCACCAGCCTTGAGTCCCATACCGAAGAAACCTTCATTCTCGACGCCAGTAAACTTATCACGGTGGCCGGACCAGTTAAGACGCAGATAGTGGGGATTGCGTTCGAAAGGGCCGTCATCCATCACCTGCAGTTTCCCGTAAGGAATCCAGCCCGTCAGTGCATAGGGAAAATCGAATGAACGGTTTTTGACCATATCGCCATACAGACCGCCATCAGCAGCGTAGTTGATGTCTTCGAAAAAGATTCCGTACATCGTCGGCTGTATGGGAGCCCCGGGTTTCTTCAGATTCACATCCATACGGACGTTCTGAGCCATAAGCGTTGCAGCCGTCAGAAGTCCGGCAAATAAGAGGAGAGTTCGCTTGTATTGAAACATATATGGTCTATAATATCACTTTTTTTACTGTGTATTTACCGGCCTGGTACTCCTTGGACTCGGTTTCGCCGGGGAGGGTGACGGTAGCTCTTGCTCTTCTGGGAATGGTGAAAGTCCATATCCACTGGTCACCTTCGTATTTCCAGGAACTTTTGATGGTGCCATACTCCGAATCGTATTCTGCGTCAAGAGACCCCAGCCTCCTGTCCGGCACGGGTTTCATAATGATGTGCCTGAATCCGGGTTCTTCAGTGTCGGTGGCAATACCGGCAGCTGTCTTCCATATCCACGCGCAAACTGCTCCGTAGGCATAGTGGTTGAAACTGTTCATACCTCTGGGGCCCATTCCCTTGTCAAGGGTATAGCTGTTCCAGCGTTCCCAGATTGTGGTAGCTCCGTTGTCGATGGAGTAAATCCAGCTGGGATTCTTGCGCTGCAGCAGAAGTTCATAAGCTATGTCGACCATACCGTTTTCGGTAAGCACGTCCATCAGGATGGATGTGCCGAGGAAGCCGGTCTGGAGGCAGTTGCCGTGATCTTCGAAGTTTTTGCGAAGACGGGCCTTCAGCGCCTCTTCAGCTTCGCCTTCAAAGAGTTTGTTCTTAAGGGCGAAAAGGGCCGGAGTCTGCATCGTGTTGAGAATCTCCGTCTTGAAGGTTCCGTCCGCATTCACGAAATTGTCGAGGATATAAGTCTTGGCCTCCTGCTGCATTGCTGCATATTTGGCTGCGTCGCGACCTGTGGCTGCAGCCATATCGCGCATCATTCCGGCATCTATGGCCCAGTATGAAGCACAAAGGTAGTTCCAGTAGTCTATCGCTTCGGGGAGCGGACCTCTTCTGCCGAACTCGTCCCTGCCGAAGGCAAGGCCTTCGCAGCTTTCCAGAGGCTCATAGCTCAGCCAGTCCGCCCACTGATAATTACCGTTCTCGGCGGCAAGGGCCCTGTGGTCATATTTTGTCTCAGCCACGTGAGCCATAAATTTCTCCATTGAATCCCAGCTCTCCTCAACGATTGACGGGTCGTCGAACTGTCTCCAGATGGTCCAGGGAACGATGATGCCGGCATCGGCCCAGCCCACGCGCATCATATCGCCTCCATACTGTGCAAGGGGAGCGACTCCCGGATAACCGCCGGTCGGACTCTGGCTGTCACGCAGGTCGCGAAGCCATTTGTGGAAGAAATCGTCGGTATCGGCGAAGAAAGCACCGGCTTCGGTGAATACCTGTGTGTCGGCTGTCCAGCCGAGACGCTCGTTGCGCTGCGGGCAGTCTGTAGGGACTGACAGATAGTTCGAAAGCTGTCCCCATCTAGAATTGGAGATTATTTTGTTCACCAGTTCATTGCCGGTGGCGATCCTTCCGGTCTCAAGCCAGCCGGCTATGGATGACACTGGGATCGAAGTGATGCTGTCGAAAGTGACATCTGCAGTCGCTGTGACGGTAATCAGCCGGTAGCCGAAGAACGTGCATTGGGGGTAATAGGTAACAGGCTTCTGGGAATCGGCGAAGGTGTATTCGAGTATCATTCCGGTAGAGGGTATACGCAGGTTCAGTCGATGCGTGCTTCCCTCCGGGCCGTCCATACCCCGGGCCTTGGAGCCGTTGCCGTCATTCATCAGTTCTGAAGGCAGGCAGGTAAGGACTGTTCCCGCGGCCGCATTGAACGTGAACGCCGGGACTGCTGCGCAGTTCTGTCCGAAGTCGACAACAAGTTTTTCACCCGGATGGAGGACTACTTTCTCTCCGGCCTTGTATTCACGGTCGATGACCACCTTTCCGTACGCATCTTCGCTGGCGCCGGTGACATCTTTCCAGATGTATGTCCTGACGGGAGAGAGAGTAAGATCCTTGCGAAGGTAAATCTCGGCTCCGTCGGTCGGATAAATCCAGCCCAGGAATTCATTGTTCACTTCCGGTCTGGAGAGCTTTTCGGGAGTATCGAAGCCGGGCAGTTCGCGGGCATCATAAACCTCGCCGTCGAAAATTGCAGCGTGCTTCACCGGACCGGCAATTCCGGCCAGCCAGTTCTCAGTGTCCGTGCCGTAGAGCGCCGTGCTGCCGTCTGCGAAAGTCAGTTCTATCACAGACCGGAAAGCGCACTTCTCGCCGATCATACGGTCATTGCCACTCGGGGTCACGATCTTGTCGGCCCACCAGCCGGGAGTTACCTGGGCAGCGAAGACATTCTCCTCACCAGGCTTTTTGAGGATAGCGCCAGTGATGTCATAAGTAAACGAAAGCTTCGTCTTCGCATAATGCGTGAAACCAGGTTTGAGGAATTCATCTCCTATCTGCACTCCGTTGACATACAGCGAATAGACCCCGAGTCCAGCTGTCATCCATTTTGCAGACACGACTTTGTCATCGTTCTCCAGAGTGGAAACGAACCAGCTGGCTCCGTCAGCCGCCCGGGAGCCGTCCATCACCCTGCCTTTGAACACAGGGGCGTCTGCCGCGGAAATCCAGTATGAAACACCCCAGGCAGAATCGTCCAGAGCATCTGTCAGTTCCCCGGTCCTGGAGGGTCCCTGCTTACAAGCAACAGCGCACACAAGCGCCAACGCAAAGGCACAAAGCCTGATTATAGAGTTCCTCATAGTGTTTAGTTTTTTTACAATTGTATAAAAGTAGTCCTTTTTCAATTAACATCCAATTACATAAGCTCTGCAAGAGCTTCGTAATAGCTCTTGCTGATAGGTATAGGGTTTATTTCCGGAATGTTGAATTCCGCGACTACGAATCCGTACTTGTCTTTCCGCAAGACTTTTACGTGAGCCGGATTGACGAAATACGAGCGGTGGCAGCGCACTATTCCGTATCCCGCCACGGTCTCCTCTATGCTCTTCATAGAGTTGCGCAGAGAGTATTGCTTCACCCTGCCCGCATCCAGATAATAGATGTCCACATAGTTGGTCCTTGAGTTCAGATAGAGTATCTCCGCAGCATCGATGATCAATTTGAGGCGGCCGTGCTCATCTGTGAACTTGATTGGAGCCGCTTCCTCGCCCGGAGCTTTCTTCAACTGCTCGATATGGTCCCTTCCCTCAAGTATGATGAGGTAGAGGATATGGAAGGTATAGGGGAATACCAGAGTAAGGGACAACAGTCTGAAACAGTATGGCACCGCATCGACGTATTCCATTGTTGAACGATGGAAAAGCCAGGTGTACAGACCCTCGAAAAGAGCAGCCACGAAAACTTCGGCGATGCACCATAGGGCATACTTCCACCAGAGCATCTTCTTGTCGACGAAAAAGGCATAGAAGAGCGTATGCGTCATAGTGGACGAGAGCAGCAGTATGCAGGCCAGCATCAGGAAGTGGAAGGAATATCCCAGTTCCCCGCAGCCGTCGAAGAATTCGGTAACGCCGAAAGGATGATAGATGAAGATGAAAGCCAAAAAGAAACCGACCAGGAAGAGCCCCAGAAGGAAGTGCCGCATATAGCCTCTGCGAACCGTTACATAACCATCCATTGTGTGTGGTATGAAAATTATATTATCCGTTTTTCATCCCAAAAATAGCACGATTTTCCCGCCAAAACAAATAAATACACCAACAGAAGCACTTTATTTCACAACATCATTGCTGTAGCTGGACAGCTTGTAACTTTGCATTGTCAAAAACATTTGAACTATGGTTGAAATACTGCATTATCTGAACCGTTTCCAGAAAGTGACGCTCGACAATTGGGAGCGTCAGGCATTGAGCGATTACGAAGGACGCGACTACACTTATGCAGACGTTGCTTCGATGATCGTGAAAATGAACATAGCCTTTGAGAGTATGGGACTCGCCAAAGGAGACAAGATAGCTATATGTGGCAAGAATTCCGTCCACTGGGGCGCGGCATTCCTGTCAGCCGCCGTATATGACGCAGTCGCCGTCCCTGTCAGGTACGGCCTTTCCGCCGCATCCACACTTGAGTTGTGCCACCACAGCGACAGTTCCCTTCTCTTTACGGATGTGAAGACCTTCACCGCAATGGACCTGTCCAAGGCAGGGCAGCTTAAAGCCATACTGAACATAGATGACTTCCGTTGCCTCTGGGCCAGGAACTACAGCATAAAGGAGGCCTTCGACGATGCAGATGCATCCTTCCTGCAGGCATACCCTGAAGGCCTGGATAAAGAAGACATCCGTTTCGGAAAAGAATTCCTCGACAGCGTCGAAGTCATCAACTATGCAAACTCTCAGGAGAACAGTCCCAGGGGCATTATGCTTACCGGCAGGAATCTCAGCGCCAACATCCAGTTCGCACTCGAAACCATAAAAGTAAGCAGCGGCGACCGCTCGATATCGATGCTTCCGCTCTCACAGATGTACGGCCTGACATTCGAATTCCTGTTTGCGCTGTGCGCAGGCAGCCACATTTTCTTTTTGAACAGAACCCCTAGCCCGTGTATGCTGAAGGCTGTATGCGCCCACGTCAAGCCGTTCATCCTCATCACGGTGCCGCAGATAATCGACAAAATTGTCAAGAATAAGGTCCTCCCGGCTCTCGACAGACCTCTCTCCCGTGTCCTTGCAAGGATTCCAGTCCTGAACAAACTGTTATACAAGTCCATCGGCCGCAGGGTACTGGCTATGCTGGGCGGCAGGATCCGCGAGATTACAATCGGAGGCGGCCTGGTCGACCGCCAGACAGAAGAAATCCTTCACAAGACCGGACTCCCTTATTCTGTCGGTTACGGTATGAACGAATGCGCCCCTTTGATTGCTTACACCACTCACGAAAACTCAGTGTTCGGCTCATACGGCCGCGCAATGGACAAATATGACGAGATTCGGATCAACTCCTACGTGCCCGACATCATTCCGGGCGAAATACAGGTCCGCGGCGCAAACGTGATGGCAGGATACTACAAGGACCCGCAGGCAAACGCTGCGGCATTTACAGAAGACGGATGGCTGCGCACCGGCGAAGTCGGCTTGATGAGCCGCTCTGCAGACTTGTTCGTAGTCGGAGAAGTCGTTCAGGAACACAGGGCCGTCAGGCTAAAACCTGAGCCCCATCTGAAAATCGAACATAAAGTAATTATGGCTACCTGCTGAAAGCCTGCGGTCATTGACAAATGACCCGACAGCGGAGAATTTGAGATTGCGGGAGAAGCAGTAGTCGAGTCCGAAATCGTAGGCGCTGTAGGCCCTGTTCCACGCGCCGTTGTCGCGGTACACGTCATAGCGCAGTTTCGCGTTGAAGTGACAGCTAATCTGCATTCAGGACTGTCCATCCTGCAGGGATACCGCTTTCGCCGGAAGACCAGTCAGTCATTTCCGACGCCTTGAAGAAGACGCCTTCTGAAAAGACGGAACCCAGCCAGTTGTCAACACAATTATCCGCACTTATGTCTGTGGCAAGGCACCTCACATAATTCAAACTGCTGCATCCGGCGAACATAAAGCTGTAGCACGATGACGCCAGTGTGGTTGCATCAAGCTCGGGTGCTTGGGTTATATGCGTGCAGTTATAGAACATGCTATTGTAGCAGGACGGTTTCAGCTTAGTAGCCGGAAGTTCCGGCGCCCTTTGCAGTGTCGTGCAATCATAGAAAAGCCGTGTAAAGCAAGCATCACACGGAATCTCATCAAGGAACTCCTTGTCTTTATCAATCAGTGACATTACATCACCGTATACTTCAAACCGATCGCCTTCGGCAGAGAAGGTGCTGTACTTCAATGAAGTAAAGCTGAAACCGGAAGCGTTGTCACCGCAGATATAAATGGGGTTTCCATCGGTGAAAGAAATGTCATTGTGGTTCCACTCCGTCCAGTCGGTCTTGTCGGTAGAATAATACAACTTGGGATTGTTCCCTCCGTAGTCGTTCAGTTTCAGAGTAGTCGTCCCTTGAGAAGTGAATGTCAGATAATTGCTGGCGGTAATGTAATCCTTGACCGTCCATCCGTAAGGGATACCGCTTGGAATGTCGAGAGTCCATTTATCCATCTCAGGCGCCTTGACGAAGGTGCCGGAAGAACTGACATTTCCTAACCAATCAGATGTACAATATTTTGCATCGATATTGGTAGCAAGACACTTCACATAATTCAATTTTTCGCAACCTTTAAAAAGATTATCATAACAATAATCTGCCAATGTCGTCGCCGGAAGGTTCGGTGCTGCCGTAAGATTGGTGCAATAATAAAACATGCTCATATAACAACCATTTGCCAATGTCGTCGCCGGAAGGTCCGGTGCTGCCGTAAGGCCGGTGCAATCCCGAAACATACCGGCATAACAATATTCTGCCAATGTCGTCGCCGGAAGGTCCGGTGCTGCCGTAAGGCCGGTGCAACCAGAAAACATTAATTCATAACAATTATATGTCAATGTAGTTGCCTCTAGTTTCGGGGCTGTTTTGAGGATGGTACTTTGTTCAAACAATTTTCTAAAACAGTTCTTGTTCGGTATTACCTTGATGACGTCATCTTTATTCAGCAATGACATAATATCTCCCGAGACACTGTATTTGCTGCCGGAACCAACGAATTTGCTGTATTTCGTAACGCTGAAGCTGAAACCGCCGGGATTGTCGCCGCAGAGATAGAGCGGAGCGCTGCTGGTGAAAGTGAGCTCAGAATAGTCCCATTGGGTCCAGTTGGTATGGTCGGTAGAATAATACAGCACTGGAGCATTATCACCCTGATTCAAGAGAGATATCGTCGTCGTCCCCTCGGAAGTGAAGGTAAGCCACTTTGTGGCGGTGATGGCCACATCGTCGGCTTCAGTGAGCTTGCCCCATATCGAGCGCTTGAGGGTGACTGTCTTGTTCTCTACGCGCTCTGCTATCAGCTTATCATCGTAGAACGACATCGTATAGCCGGAAGCCAGAGTATCGGGGAAGGCCACGATATAATACCACTTCCCGGTCTCGAAAGTGCCGCCGCCCGGAGCATCCACGCGGATCTCCTTCTTGCCGTCCACGACCTCCTTCACCTGCGGCTTCCCTTCTTCATCCAGCCCCACCTTCACTTTTCCCGCCAGAATCTCATCCGAATTGCCCTTGAAGGTCACATACTTGATGCCTTCGCCGGCCACCGAGAACTTCACGCCGCCGCACACGTTGTAGAACTGCAGCGTATAATCCTGCGAATGCGCCATCGTCACGAACAGATCGTCGGCGAACGTCCCCGCCACCGCAGTCTGAACTGCAGGCAGAGTCAGCGTCACCGCACTCCCGTCGAAACTGTTGTCGGCCGAATATGGATACACGGCCCAGAAATAGCTGCTGCCGTCCGGCACGAAGCCTTCCAGCGTGCCGGTGAAATTCACCTGCGCCGCAGCCTCAGTATTGTCCGACTCCAGGCGGGCAGAGCCGGTTGCTCCATAGAAAAGGTTGATGGCGTCGCCGGGGCTCCAGTATACGGAGCCGTCACTCTGCAACACCGTCTTGGTGAACGGAGCGTCGGCAAGCGTCGCCTTGAAGCTTACCGTTCCGCCAGTAAAAATCATGTCATCTTCCCGCACGCTGCATGACAGCGCCAGGACAGCCGCGAGGGCTAGCAGGATAAAACTTTTTGATCTCATAACCGATAACCCTCTACATTAGTTCCAGTCCTCATCTGAAGTACCCTCACTTCCTCCGCTTGGAGTATCGCCGTCATTCATTACGATCCAGTCAGCTGGAATACCGCTAACACCTGTCGTCCATGAAGCCATGGCCGGAGCTTTGACGAAGCATCCTGATGAAGCAACACCTTGTACCCAATTAGTCACGCAATTGTCTGCATCTATATTTGTTGCCAGACACTTTATGTTATGCAACTTACTGCAACCATTGAACATCGAGTAGTAGCATCCTGGTGTCAGCGTTGTCGCAGGCAATTCAGGAGCAACTTCAAGATTCTTGCATCCATAGAACATCTCGTTATAGCAGTTCTTCACCAGGGTTGTCGCGGGAAGTACCTCAGGAGCAACAGACAAATTTTCGCACCTTGAGAACATAGAGGTATAGCAGTCCTGAGCCAGGGTAGTTGCAGGAAGATCAGGAGCAGCCTGAAGTTTTTTACAATTATAGAACATTTGCCAATAGCATTTGGGGGCCAGCGTCATCGCACTAAGCTCGGTAGCATTGACTAACTCTCCACAACCAGAGAACATTTTAAAATAGCATGCCTCAGCCAGTTCTGTGGCAGGCAGCTCAGGAGCATCAGTAAGAGATCCGCAACCGTTGAACATACTTTGATAGCAAGCCTTGGCAAGCGTCGTCGCAGGTAGTTCCGGAGCCTCTTGCAGAGCATAGCAACCAGAGAACATACTATGATAGCATCCATCTGCCAGCGTTGTCGCCAACAGCTCGGGGGCATAGGTAATTTGAGAACATCCTTCGAACATTGCGAAGTAACAACTGTCTTTCAACGTGATTGCCGGCAACCCCTCAGGCGGGCTCGTAAGATCAGTGGCCTGACTGAACATCCGGTCATAGCAATGCTTTGTCAGTGTAGTTGCAGAAAGGGTTGGAGCATCCTTCAAAGAAGGAGTACCCTTGAACAACCTGCAGAAACAATAGTCGCACGGTATAGTCGTCACTTCCTCATCCTTGGAAATCAGAGACATAATATCTCCTGTCACATGGAACGGCGTATTATATCCTTCTTCTGTTTTATTGAATGAACTGAATACGCCATCATCACTATTACCAATTTCACTGCAGCTCTTGCTGAATCCGTCAGGATTGTCGCCGCAGATATACAGCACATCATTGCCAGAGAATTGAGCGTCACTGTAGTCCCAAAGCTTCCAGTTGGTTGCGTCGTATGAATAATACACTATAGGAGCGTTTCCTCCGTAATTGTCCAATGAAAGACGACAGTCGTCTGAAGCTTGAGTCGGATCGGCAAAAAAAATCAGATAGTTGACTGCAAAAACGGACTGGTCACTGTTTTCAACAAACCACTCGTACGGCATTCCGTTGGCACCGCCTTCCCAGTCGCGCATATCTTTATCTTTAATGAAAGTACCGTCCTGCGGGACATCTTCCATCCAGCCTGTCGTACAATCTGTGGCACTGACATCGGTAGCAAGGCATTTAATCTGTGCCAGGCTTGTGCAGCCGGAGAACATAAACATGTAGCACCCTTCGGCCAGTGTGGTTGCAGGAAGTTCAGGGGCGCTTTCGAGTGATACGCAATCCTTGAACATCAATTGATAGCAATACTCTTCCAGACTGGTAGCCGAAAGTGCGGGAGTATAAGAAAGGATGGGACATCCGGCAAACATTCCTGAATAACATTTCGGAGCCAACGTGGTTGCAGGAAGCGCCGGAGGAAGTTCAAGGCTCGAGCATGAGGCAAACATATCAGCGTAACACCCGTCTTCCAATGTCATGGCCGGGAGTGACTCCTGGACATATTGCAGGCTTGAACAGCCGTAGAACATACCTTCATAACAGAAGTCAGCCAATGTCGTCGCTGCAAGCAGGGGAGCCTCTGTCAAAGAGCATTCTGAAAACATAGAACTGTAGCAACCTTCAGCCAGCGTAGAAGCAGGAAGTGAAGGAGCTGTCGCCAGATTATCACAGCCTGCAAACATGTTAGCGTAGCAGTATGCTTTCAATTCGGTAGCAGAAAGGTCAGGGCCGCTCGTAAGGTTATCGCAGTCATAGAACAAATTGGTGAAGCAATACTCTGAAGGAATTACCAGAACATCGTCTTCTTTGTTGATCAGTGACATTATATCTCCCCTGACGGAGAAATTATCGCCTGTAACCGCCCCAACCGGAACCGTAAACTTGCTATACGTATCCTGAGAATGGCTGAAACCGTCCGGGTTGTCGCCGCACAGATAAAGAGGAGAATCGACAGAGAAGGCAAGTGCAGAATAATCCCACTGCTCCCAATTCTCAGTGTCGTATGAATAATACAGCGTCGGCTCGTTGCCGTTGATATTGTCCATAGTAATTGATGACACGCCCCGAGTAGTGAAAGTCAGCCACTTGTTCGCCTGTGAAGGACCGTTGTATGTAACGAGGGATGCCTTGTGCATCTTCGAGCGCTCCATTGCGAAATCTTTCCTGTACCTCTTTGCGTAGAATCTGTCACCGGTATATATCTGCACGACAAAGCCATCGGCGTAAATCTGCGGCGGCAGGATGAGATAGAAGTCGGTGGCTTCTGTCTCGGACAACTGCACTCCGCCGTCAACATTCAGGGAGACAGAGTTGCTGGCGCCGGCGTCCATGGTAAGCACAGGCGCATCAGGATTACTGAGATCCACGGTCGCTGCTCCGCTGACCTTCTCTGAAGGATCAAGAGGCATGAACACCAGTTTGTCGACCTTCGCGACGCCTTTGAGAGAAACGCGCATCACTGAGCAAAGATTTCTGAACTGCAGCATTTTCGATCTGCTGAAAGCCGCCATAGGATATGCCTCTGTAGCAAAAGTGCCGGGGATATAGGTCTGCTCCTCGGGCAGGTTGATCTTCAAAATCTTACCGTTTCGGGAAACCAGCATGTTCTCAGGGTAGAACGCGGTATAAGTATCGCCATAGACATCTCCTCTGAAAGTGGCTTTAGACGTTCCTGCTCCGCCGGTAAGAGTGAAAGTGGAAGGTTTGGTCTCGCTGTCAGGATAGACTGCGATCTTGTCGGTGTCAGACCATAAGACATTGTAACCGCCGGCTTCGGCAGGTGACATACTCGTCTTTGTCTGAGAGGTAGCTTCCATGACTGCGGTAAGTCCGAAATCAAAGGAATCTTCTTCAATGGTCTGACATGCCGCCAGGGCCATGGCGATAACGCCAAATATCAAGTAATAATTCTTTTTCATAGACTTACCAAGTTATATCTTCACCATCGTCAATATCTTCATTCTCTCCGTTGTTATTGTTCGGAGTATGTCCGCTTTGCGTCACTGTACATGTCAATACCGTCCCCTTGGAATCGACGAAATTGATTTCTCCGGTACGGGTCGTAGTGCCAGGGTTATATTTGATCGAGAACAGGTGGGTGTTGTCAATCCTGCTGTATTCGCTGATCCAGGGCGACATATCGCCTAAGCTATACTCTCCGGTGCAGGTCACCGTAATGCTGACGGCATCGCCGTTGCCGGAAACATCTGCTCCAGTGGGAGTGATGCTGAACTCATAGTTGCTTACAGTAACTTCGCAAGTGGCTGACTTGTCGCCGGCCTTGGCAGTGATTATTGCTTTGCCTTCTTTCACTCCGGTCACCTTGCCGGTCTTGTCTACAGTTGCAACCGAATTGTCAGAGCTGCTCCATGTCACAGTCTTGTCGGTAGCGTCGTCGGGCTTGACTGTCGCCGTCAGGACCGCTGTCGCGCCAACTTTCAATGTAAGCGACGTCTTGTCGAGGGTTATGCTTTCTACGGGAATCTTTACGGTTACTGAGCAGGTAGCTTCAAGATCCCCTGCTTTCGCAGTGATCACGGTTTCTCCTGCGCCGGTTGCCGTCACTTTACCGTTCTCGTCAACGGTTGCTATCTTCTCGTCGGCGCTGCTCCATTCAACCTTCTTCTCGGTAGCGTCGTCCGGCTTCACAGTAGCCGTGATGATTTCCGTATCACCCTTGATCATTTCCAGACTGGTCTTGTCAAGTATAAGCTCCTCAACCGGGATGTAAGGCTCGCTGACCGTCACATCGCAAGTAGCTGACTCGTCGCCGGCAGTAGCGGTGATGACTACATCACCTTCTGTGACTGCTGTCACCACTCCGTCAACTACGGTGGCTATTGCCTCGTCCGAGCTTGTCCATGTCACGGTCTTGTCCGTAGCGTCGTCCGGCTCTACTGTAGCCTTCAGCTCGGCTGTCTCGCCGGGGGCAAGGGACAGGCTCGTCCTGTCGAGAGTAACTTTCGTAACCGGTATTACTTTTTTGTTGACTACTACCGCGCAGGTAGCTGTCTTGTCGCCGGCCTTGGCGGTGATGGTGACAGTGCCTTCTTTCACCGCAGTTACCTTGCCGTCAACTACTGTTGCAATCTTCTCGTCAGAACTGTTCCATGTCACCTTCTTGTCGGTAGCGTTATCCGGCTTGACGGTCGCCGTCAGAGTCTCGGTGTCGCCTTCTGTCAGTTCCAGTCTCTCCTTGTCGAGTGAAATCTCCGTCACAGGAATGACTGCTTCGCTGACTGTCACTGCGCAGGTCGCTGTCTTGTCGCCAGCCTTGGCGGTAATGGTAACGCTGCCCGCGGCGACTCCGGTCACCTTGCCGTCAACTACGGTTGCAATCTTCTCGTTGGAGCTGCTCCATGTCACGGTCGGGTCGGTAGCGTCGTCAGGCTTGACTGTCGCCGTCAATGTCTCGCTCTCTCCGGTCACGATCTCCAGTTCAGTCTTGTCGAGAGTAATGTCTGTAACTTCCACGACTTTCTTGACAACCGTCACTTCGCAGGTGGCTGTTGCTCCAAGGTAAGAAGCGGTAATTGTAGCCTTGCCTTCCTTGACTGCAGTCAGTTCTGCGGTTCTGTTGCCGCCGTCTTTCAAAGTCACCACAGACTCGTCGGAGCTTTTCCATTTGACCACTTCTGAAATAAGGCTTTCTGGTTCTATTGTGGCTTTGAGTGTCACACTCTCACCTTCTACCAGAGATACCGAAGTCTTGTCAAGAGTTATTGATGGCTCGACAGGAATTCCCGCCTGGGTCACAGTAAAGCTCTTCGTTATGGGGCCACAGATAATCGTCACCGATGCGGCACGAGTATAATGGGTGTTGTTGGGCTCGGCCATGACGAGCATCTCCACATCGCCGCCGATGCCGCTCGAAGGGTTTACGGCCAGCCAGAAGGGAGCCTTTGTTACAATTTCAGGAATCTGAGTGAGCCACCTGTCTGTGACTGTGAAGCGCACTGTAGCGGTCTGGTACTCACCCGATCCGCCCGAATCGAACGAGATGCCCGATTCAAAAATAGCCTTGCTCTCATCCGGAATCACCACATCCGACTCCACGAAATTGCAAGACGCAAATACGCTGAGAGCCGCCGCCATCATTAGAAGAATGCGACAATTTTTCATGGTATATAATTAATGAATATTTAGGCCAGTTTAACGCGCTTAAAGTTATAAAAATACACCCGTATGTCCAACATTATGCTGATAAGAAGCATAACAAAACCCCGAAAGTTTTTTGTCTAACTTTCGGGGTTCATGTCACTTCCGCGGCTTTAATTTATGTCAGAACAGTCTGTTGTCAGTCTTCGATGCGGACATAAGCGCCGACCGTGAAAAAACCGAAGGCAGGGCCGTTGCCGTCATTCATCAGTTCTGAAGGCAGGCAGGTAAGGACTGTTCCCGCGGCCGCATTGAACGTGAACGCCGGGACTGCTGCGCAGTTCTGTCCGAAGTCGACTACAAGCTTTTCACCCGGATGGAGGACTACCTTCTCTCCGGCTCTGTACTCCCGGTCGATGACCACCTTGCCATACGGATGTTGAAGGTATTGGAGGGATAGGCGTCGGACGTATAGTTGTAACGGGTTATAATGTAGCAATTATCTTTTAATCTTTTAATTTTGTGTCTGACTAAACTGACTGGAATGGGACTCAAGAGCAAATTTTGGGGAAACACCCGCAAACCCAAAGGCATTTTCGGCATTTATATGGTCAACCGTATGAACCGCGGCCGGCACGAAATCCTGGCCGAGTGGGCGCTGAAAGACCTCGAAATCGACAGCGGATCTTCTGCCCTGGACATCGGCTGCGGCGGCGGGGCCAACATCGCCCGCCTGCTCAAACGCTGCAGGAAAGTATGCGGCGTCGACTATTCTTCCCTCTCTGTAGCGAAATCCGCCAGACTGAACGCCAAAGCCATACGGGCCCGGCGCTGCGAGGTGGTCGAGGGCAATGCCGCCGCCCTGCCTTTCGACGATGAGAGCTTCGACCTTGCGACCGCCTTCGAGACCATTTATTTCTGGCCTGACATAACAGACTGCTACCGCCAGGTGCACAGGGTGCTCAGACGCGGAGGCCGGTTTATGATAGTCAATGAATCCGACGGTACGGACCCTTGGTACAATTCCTGGGAAGACGTGATCGGAAGTATGCACACCTACACGGTCGAAGAGATTGAAGCCGGTCTCAAGGCAGCCGGCTTCTCATCCATATCCGTCACTCGCGACGAACGCCGTTTTTTGAGAGTTATTGCCACAAAATAGCCAAACCGCTTTCACTCTTAAGTTAATTTGCTATATTAGCATTTCAATTTTTAAGAGAATATGCTTTATTTCAATTGCGATTATAACAGCGGGATGCACCCCGCAATCCTGAAGAGACTTGAGGAGACAAACTACGAATATACCGGCACATACGGCATTGACAAATACAGCGAAAGCGCCAAACAGCGCATCCGCGAAGCCTGCTCGGACCCCGACGCCGACATCTTTTTCCTGATTGGAGGCACGCAGACCAACGCCACTGTCATCGACGCCCTGCTCAAGCCCTGGCAAGGTGCCGTATCCGCCCCGACCGGCCACATCAACGTGCACGAAGCCGGCGCAATTGAATTCACCGGACACAAAGTCATCGCCCTTCCCCATCACGACGACGGAAAGATAAGGCCGCACGAACTGGAAGAGGTCTTCCGCGCATACAGGGCCGACGGCAGCCGCGACCACATCGTTGAGCCGGAGCTGGTATATCTCTCCTTCCCCACCGAACTCGGCACGATGTACAGCGCACAGGAGCTCACGGCCATCCACAATGTGACCAAGAAATACGGAGGAAGGCTCTACATCGACGGAGCAAGGCTCGGCTACGCCCTCGGAGCCGAAGGCAACGACGTTACGCTCAAATACCTCGCAGAACACTGCGAAGCCTTCTACATCGGAGGCACCAAGGTCGGAGCTCTCTTCGGAGAAGCCGTCGTCTTCCCCCGCCACGGTGCTCCCGAGCACTTCTTCACCTTCATCAAGCAGCACGGAGCACTGCTCGCCAAAGGCCGCATCACGGGCCTGCAGTTCGACACCCTTTTCACAGACGGCCTGTATGAAGAGATCGGCCGCCAGGCTGACGCTCTCGCCCGCCAGATACCTGAGCTCTTCGTCAAATATGACAAGGGCCTGCTCGCCGTCCACTCACGCACCAACCAGCAGTTCATCATCCTCACCAAGGAATTCGCCGACCGTCTCAGCGAACACGTCAAATTCGAAAAATGGGAAGTCGTCGACACCGAGCACATTATGTGCCGCTTTGTCACCAGCTGGTCGACAACCCAGCAGGATATCGATAGTCTCGAGGAGATATTGACTCATATTGACTGAAAACACTATCTTTGCCCGTCGTGAAAAAAGGACAGGCATCGAAACGTAATTATCGCGCCCTCTGGGTAGTGCTCTTCGGCTTATATATGGCCGGTGTGGCCTGGCTGTATTTCAGCAGCGGTGAAGTGAAATTCGAACTCCCCAAGACTTTCCTGGGAATTCCCTTCGACAAGGCGGTCCACTACGCTATGTTCCTGCCCTTCCCCATCTTGTACACCCTGGCCCTGCATTTCAGTTCGTGGTGGCGCACCCTCAGCGTATCGACGCTCCTTGCCGTCGCCATCGCATTCTCCTTCGAGATGCTTCAGAGCCGCATCACGGAGAACCGCGTGACTGACCCGGCTGACCTCAACGCCAATGTCCTCGGCATCGCCACCGGCCTGCTGTTTATGGTGGTCGCAGGCCTCATCGCGAAGAAGCGCTGAGTCTTATCGGATTGCAATCTCTGTCTTGGAAGTATTCCAGCCTTCGACAAACAATGTAGACGCCCCGTCTGCACCAGGCTGAAGTGTCACCTCCATCGTCCTGTGAGGAAGGATAGTGAAGAAATTGTCTGAATAGTATGTGCCGCATACCGGCTCTCCGCTGCTGTCACGCAGTTGCATCCGGTTGAAGAAAGCGATGCGGCCCGAAGTATTCTTCAGGACCACTTTGATACTGCCGTCGGCGAGTTTCCGGGTCTTCACGGACAGCGCCGCTTTTTTCATTCTCTCCAGGGAGCTGAAGCCGGACGAGCACGGGCCCGAAAGGCTCTCCCTGCCCTCGAATTCGTCGTCGGAACGCCAGTAGAAATTATCTGAAAGAACTGTCCCTTTTGAATCAGCAAGTTCGAGGCTGATGAAGTGGACATCTGACAATCCTTTCGGGAATTCGAGACGGAGGATGTCGTTTACAGCCCGGTCGGCCTCAATGTCCTCAGTGGCAGTCCAAGTACGGACCAGTCGGCTGTCAAGGTCATACAAGCGCGCAGTCACTTTCAGACCCTTGAAATCCTCAGCCCCGTCATTAATCACACTGACTGTATTTTTCAGATAGTCGAACTGCACGTGCAGAGGTTCAAGAGCGTGCATTGTGTGGTACAAAGCTGCGGTAGGCTCCAGATACCAGTCCCACATTCTCGCACATACCTGCACGTTCGGACTGTTGTGATACCAGAAAAGCAGTCCCGAGCAGAAACGGTCGCCGTCGTCCAGACGGTTGTAGTTCCAAGTCTCCCAGATGCTCTTGGCATTCATCGCGCCCAGAACCTGTCCCTTGAAGGCAAACTCTTCAATATCAGATGATTCGCCGTACTGGTTCACAAGATCGGCATAGAGGGTTGACATCAGATGGAAACCGTTGCCGTCGAGATAGTCCCACGTTGCTTTGTCTATCGGCCACAGTTTGTCAGCGGGCATCATCTTGCGCAAGTTCTCAATGACAGGCAGGGTCGGAGCTCCGTATTCCGGATTAAACCCGTCAATGCGGCTTCCACGCTCTGAAGCAGTATTGGTGTAGTGGCACATCGGATTGACCTGCTTGTAAGGGCTGCCGTCGTGAATGCCGTCGCATTCGGACTGCATCTGGTATGGCCGGGTTCCGTCCAGTCTTGCCAGCAGTTCCTCCGCTCCTGACATTTCAGTGCTCTCGTTCGACGATACATAGAATGCCAGAGACGGATGGTTGCGGATTCTCTTGACGGTCGATTCCATATTGTTGAAATATACAGCCTCGTCACGGGGATGTCTGGTGTCTCCAGTCATCCAGAACTCTTGCCATACCAGGATTCCATATTCGTCGCAGAGAGTGTAGAAAAGGTCGCTCTCGGCGATGCCGCCGCCCCAAAGGCGCAGCATATTGATGCCCGACTGGGCGGTGTAGGCCAGTTCAGTGCGCATACGGGCGTCGTCAGTGCGCTGCATAGCTTCCGGAATCCAGTTGCTGCCACGGATGAATATTCTTTTGCCGTTGACTATGAACACCTTGGATTTATCCGGAGTGTCAGTTGTCACTGTCACTTCCCTGATGCCGAAAGTAGTTTCGAGAGCGTCGCTTACCTCGCCGTTCACGGACACTTCGAGTTTCAGTTTATAGAGGTTCTGCTCCCCTTTGTATTTTGGCCACCAGAGCCTGGGAGAGCGGATTACCAGCTGCGGAAACTCTTCGGCAGTGAAGGTGACGGTACTGCGCTGGCCACGGATGAGGCTTACGGACTTCTCGAAGACGATGCCGGTGCCCTCGATCTCTCCCTTCACCAGGCAGTTCACATTGTAACCGCGGTCATTCACATTGTTGACGATTTCTACAGAGACCGTCTCCGCTGCGCTGTCGTATCCGGGATGGGAAAGCGTTGAAACGACAAAAGGGTTGCTGAGAGACACATCACCTTTTGAAAACAGACGTATAGACTTCCAGATGCCGGTATTGCGGTCGCGGACACCGTCGTCGAAGGTAAAATCCCAGCCGGCAGTCATAAGCTGAGTCACATTCCAGCCAATCTTGCCGTCGCCTCCGTTGTGGTTCTCACCTGGAGCGCCCCAGGATTTCTGCATCCACCGGCCCGGCTCGTCGACAGGATAGACAAGCACGGCCAGGGCATTGCGTCCGTCCCGGACGACATAGTCTGTCACGTCCATCACTGCATCGTTGAACATACCTGTCATAGCTCCGAGCATCTGCCCGTTCAGCCAGAATTCAGCCCTGTAGTTGATGCCGAGGGGCTGCAAGAAAACTCGCTTCCCGGTCCCGGCATCTGCACCGTCGAATTCGGTCCTGAACCAGTAGGTGTAGAACTCACGGCCTGCATCGGCAAGATCCGGAATGAGCTTCTCAGACAACTTGTTGACAGTGCCGTAATACGGGTCGGGAAAGACTCCGTTTTCAACAAGTGAAGTCAGCACAGTGCCCGGCACAACGACCTGCAGCCAGGAGCCGGCGTCGTACCCGGGAGTTGATATCTGTTTTGCCGTTGAATGAACCTCAGAGGCACGGCACATCCGCCAGACATATCGTCCGCCGTGGATTTTATTGGAATCGAGCACAGTCTGCCCGCTTAGCTGCAAGCATAGCAGGCAAAGGCCGAGGAGGGCTGACAGTCTTCTCATTATTGTACGGTTATAGAATTCAGAAGGCTGAGCTTGCCGTCGTCGATAAGTTTGATGATGAGCTCTCCGAAGAGCGTGTTCTGCCAGGCGAACCAGTCGCGGGTGTATTTCTCCGGATTGTCTTTGTTGAAGGACTCGTGGATGAAGCCCTTGCCTGCATCCGTCTTGAGGAGGGTCTCGATGCACCACTTGATTTCGGCATCGTCGCGCGAGGTGAAGGCCTTCATCATTATGCTCATAGGCCATACCATATCATAGCCGATATGCGGGCCTCCGATGCCTTCAGCAGCAGTGCCTTTGAAGAAATAGGGGTTGTCGAGGCTCCACACGAAGCGACGGGTGTTCTGGTAGATCTTGTCCTTCACGCTCACGTCACCGAGGTAGGCCATTGCAAGCAGGCTCGGCACATTGGCGTCGTCCATCAGAAGCTGGTTGCCGTAGCCGTCGACTTCAAAGGCGTATATCTTGCCGTATTTAGGATGTTTGTGGATTGCATATTTGCGAAGGGCTGCCTCAACCTCCGAGGCAAGAGCACGGCACTCTGCCGCAAGGGCCGCCTCACCGTTCACTGTGGTAAGGATCTCAGCCGCCTTGCGAAGTGAAGTAACCGCAAAGAAGTTCGAGGGAATCAGGAATTCGAACATAGTAGCGTCATCCGAAGGCCTGAACGCAGAGGCGATAAGGCCCACCGGCATCACGGGATTGCCCCAGCCGCTGTTGGACTTGGTGTCGGTCTGGACGGCAGTCTCGCGCTGGAAATGGTAGGGACCGCGGCCATCCTTGCGCTGCTGTTCGCGGAAGGTGGTCAGGATGCGGCGGATGGCAGTAAGCCAGGTGTCGCCGAATACAGACGTGTCGCCGGTAGTCTTCCAGTAGTGATAAGCCAGACGGATCGGATAGCAGTCGGAGTCGATCTCCCACTTGCGCTCGTGCAGGTTGGGATCCATATCCGTGCGGTCGCTCTGCCAGCCTGTGCCAGTCGGGCCGTCGTTGAATGCGTTGGCATAGGGGTCGATGCTTATCAGGCTGAACTGGCAGTTGATCACTCCGGCAAGCATTTCCTTCAGCTGCGGGTCGTCATTTGCAAGCTGGACATAGGGCCATACCTGGGCGCCGGAGTCACGGAGCCACATAGCGTGGATATCACCCGTATAAACGAAAGTGCGCGGCTTGCCGTCCTTGTCCTTTCCGAAATGAACGGTGGTATCGAGGGTGTTGGGGAAACAGTTCGAAAACATCCACGCGAGCTTGGGGTTGGTCAGCAGAGCCGTCACCTCGGCTATCTTGGCCTCGACGGCAGTGGAGCGGAACAGACGGTCACGCTCGGCAGGACGTTGTGAAGGATAGTTTTGGGCTGAGGCTGCAAAAGCGGAAAGCAGCAGGACGAGCAAGGTCAGTATTCGTTTCATCGATATTGGTTTTTATGCTTCGAATTTACGGAAAAATTCAGTAGATTTGAATTAACCTAAAACACTCTACAATGAAACGCTTCATTTTCTTCCTGCTTGCAGGAATTGCAGCAGTAATTACCGTTTCTGCCTGCGGTGCAGCCAACAGGGCCACGGAAGATGACGAGGCCCTCGTCCAGCAGAAACTGGCCGACAAGGATTACAGCATCTACATCCAGCTTATGATCCCTACTATGGGGCCCGCAAGAGCGGTCAGCAACTATTCTGTCCAGGTGAAAGGCGACACTCTCGTCTCCTACCTGCCCTATTTCGGCCGTGCTTACAACCTGCCTTACGGCGGAGGCAAAGGTCTTGATTTCACTGCCAAGATCAACACTTACCACGACATTGCCACCACCGGAGGAGGACACGACATCGCAATCGGCGTCGCCAATGACGAAGACGTATTCTTCTATACCATCAACATCACCGCCAACGGCAGCGCATTCATTTCAGTTTCTTCGAGGAACAGGGAGAAGATATCCTACACCGGCGAGATGTATCTGCCCTGACGTCAGCCTTTAAGATTCCCTGGCACTTGTCAGTTCCTTGCGCGTATGCCTCAGCGCCTGCCGGGGCATAACGCGTTTGTATCCGTTCTCCTCAAGGGCTTTCACCGCCGCGTTGTATCCGAGATAGAACAGGGACTCTATGTTGCTCAGGTCATAGGCGCTGTATGAAGAAGTGTCGATATCTATGACCATATCAGCCCTGGCCGCATCTTCCATAATGTTTGACAGGAACATAAGGGTGAAAGACCTCATTGCGACGCTGTAGAGGCTGTCGCGGTAGCGAATTTCACCTGCCTGGTGCAGATTCAGGGCTATCACCTTCTCGCATTTGTCACGCAGCGCCGACACCGGCAGGTTCATAAGCACACCACCGTCGACATAATGCTCGCCATCTATCTTCACCGGCTGATAGATCAGCGGGATGGAGCAGGAAGCTGCGACCCGCGGCGCGATCTCCCCATCCTCGAAGAAGCGGACAGCACCACGCTCGAGGCTCGTCGCCACCACCATCGTCCTGACGGGAAGGTCTTCCAGTCTTTCGTACGGGATTATCTTCTTCAGATGCCTTACCAGAGGTTTGGTGTCGAACATACCGCCTTTGGGGAGCTGGGTGCCGAGAAGGTCGCGGAAATCCAGGCTGCTGAAATTGTCGGTGATTTCCACCGGGCTCATCCCGGACGCATACAAAGTCGCTGCAATGCTGCCGGCGCTGGTGCCGGCCACTATGTCGGCCTTGACGCCGAATTCATAAAGGGCTTGCAGAGCGCCGCAGTGGGCAGCACCTTTCGCTCCACCGCCGCTGAATGCAAAGCCTGTCTTATATTTCTTGTCTTTTTTGAAAAACCGTTTCATAGGGCCGCAAAGATACACAAGTTCCGACGAAATTGATATCTTTGCAGCCGTCTGAGCCAAAAACAATGAGAGCGCTTATCCAAATGGTAGCTTATGCTGACGTCAAGGTCGACGGCGCCACCGTCTGCGAGATCGGCCGGGGCCTGCTGGTGCTTGTCGGCATCAGGGCCGACGACGACGGGCAGGACATCGAATGGCTGGTGCGCAAGATAGTGAACCTGCGCATCTTCGACGACGAAGAAGGCGTTATGAACCGTTCGGTGCTGGATACCGGAGGGGAAATCCTTTCCATCAGCCAGTTCACCCTTATGGCCAGCTGCAAGAAAGGCAACCGTCCCTCATATATCCACGCCGCTCCCGGCGAAATTTCCGAACCGATGTACAGCCGCTTCTGCGATGCGCTGTCGCAGGCTCTCGGCAAACCGGTGGGCCGCGGTATCTTCGGGGCTGATATGAAAGTCAGCCTGCTCAACGACGGTCCCGTCACGATCTGGCTCGACACCAAAAACCCGGACTGAGTAAAAACAACTGAATAATGGTCATAGATTTCAACAAGATAGACGCTGTCGCCAACCCCAATTTCAAAGGCGGTGAAGGTGAAGTGCTCATCAAGACAGCCGTCGCCGACGGCAAGGTCAAAGTAATGCAGATTACAATCCCTGTCGGATCCTCAATAGGACTGCACCCTCACCACGGCAACAGCGAGGAAATCCTCGTAATGCAGGGCAAGGGTCATTTCCTGACAGACGGAATTCGCGAAGATATCTGCGCTGGCCAGGTCCACTATTGCGAAGAAGGCGAAACCCACGGTTTCATCAATGACGGTGACATTCCCGTAGTGTTCTTCGCAGTCGTCCCCGACCGCGTCTGACAGTTATTTGGTGCCGAAAGGCTTGAGATTGTACACAGCATCCTTGGGATACATCCTCTCGCAGCCGTTGTCCAGGTCTATGAGGACATAGCGGCGGTTGCCCATCCCGAGTTCTTCCATATACGAAAGCTGCCTGTGTCCGTGGCGGGTTTCAATCCTCTCCTGAAGGGCGTGACGTTCCTTCCTGGTCATTGCGTAGAGGATATCGATGCAGGCCTGGTCGATTGCCAGTATGTCGAGCGAGGCGAGTATGCCAACGTTCGGAGTCACTACCGGCTCGGCCATTACGCCTTCACAGTCGCAGGATACCGACATATTGCGCATCACATTGATGTAGGCCACCCTCTTGCCGAAGTGGTCGACCGTCGCCTTAGTAGACTCGGTCATCTTCTCCATAAACTCTTCTTCCACGATGTCCCAGGGATCATCCTGTCCGGGAGTCGAATGGATCATACACTTGCCGACCTTGCCGTCGGCGCAGCCTATGCCGATGTTCTTGTTGGAGCCGCCGAAACCGCCGCAGACGTGGCCTTTGAAATGAGTCAGAGCCAGCATTGAGTCGTAGTTCAGCAGATTTTTGCCCACGCTCATACGGTCGAACCATTTCCCGCCTTCTACAGGCAGCCAGGCAGTGCCTTCGGCATCCATTATGTCCACGGGGCAGAAATTCCAGCCGTTGATGCGGACAGTTTCAAGATGTTTGGCGGTAGTGTCGCGGTCGCCTTCATAAAAAGTGTTTGTCTCGATAATGTTCGCGTCGGGCAGACGTTTGTTTATAAGGTTCCTGACCCAGGGGCGCGGGATGATGTTGGGACCGTGCGGCTCGCCGGTGTGAAGCTTCACGCCGACCTTGCCGGTCAGGTTTGCGCTGATTTTGTCGTAGGCCTTGAGAAGGCCGGCCGCATTCAGGTTGCGGGTAAAATAGACTATGGATTCGTTGCCGCTGCGTTTGTTGTAGGGGACATATATCTCCCCGCAGGTGCCGGGTATGGGTTTTTCTTGCATAGTGATCAGGTATTTGGTTTCTACAAAGATATTAAAAAAACGACGCCGTCCTTCACCTTGAATCGGACATTCCTGCCGGCAAAGTAAAGGCCATATTCGCGTTCAGGGTCGTCGATATACTGGGGACGGGGGTCGCAGGCGAGCACCTGCTTCAGGCCGCAAAGCTCTTCATCCGTGAGCCGCGCTGCAAGGACGGAAGGCACTTCCACTTTCAGAGCTGTCCACTCATTGCCGTCCACGAAGCCGCTGCGGGCGTCCGGATGGCTGTCAGAATAGGCGACGTAGGGTTTGACGTCATAGATGGGCGTGCCGTCGGCAAGGTCGGCTCCCAGCACGTGTATTATCCCTCCGTCAGGCTCAATGGATTCTATGCGGACACTGGAAAGGCCGAGGGGATTCGGACGGAAAGGAGAACGGCTGGCAAACACGCCGACACGGTCGTTGCCGCCTAGCCGCGGAGGGCGCACGGTGAGGTTTGCCGAAGGGCCGTTCAGCGAGAATTCCCATATCAGCCAGACATAATCGAAGCCCTCAAGGCCGCGCAGAGCGTCAGGGTTGTCATAAGGGGCGACAAACCGCACCTCACCCCTGAGGTCCGGGGCTATTCCGCTCTGCCTCGGGACTCCGAACTTCCCGGCAACGGGAGATTTGAAAAAAGCAATCGGCCGGATTTCCATTTTTGAAGGATTGTTCCGGCCGAAATTAGCAATTTTTTGCAGGAAATGCTTACAGCGTCAATGACAAACCAGCCATAAAGTTGATGCCGGGCATAGGATATCCCGCGTTGATTTCATATTTCTGGTTGAGGAGGTTGTCGCCGCGGGCCCAGATTCCCAACCAGGGCGTCAGCTGGTAGCTGGCATTGAGATTCAGCAGGAAGAAATTATCCTTGACCGGATTCTGGCCGGCAACCGTGTAAAGACCGGCCACTTCCATACCGCCTGCGCTGACGCGGAACTTCTCCCTGTGGAATTCCAGTCCGGCATAGGCGGTGATTTCAGGCGCTCCGACGACCGGGTTGCGCATATGGAGCCAGCTGCCGTTGGTGACGAGGTTCAAGCTGCCGCTTATGTGCCAGCGGAGTTCCAGCTCCACGCCCGAGTTTTCGATGGGACCTGTGTTGACATTGCGGGGCATACCGTTGACCATCTGGGTCTGGATCATATTGCGGCCCTTGAGGTAGAACACGTTCAGGCCGTATGTAACATAGTCTCCTGCAGGAGCCTTCCAGGCCAGCTCGTAGTTCATTATGCGCTCCGGCTCAAGGTCAGGATTTGCAGGACGGAACAGGTACATATCTTTGATGGTCGGCCTGCGGAAGCCCTTGCTTACCATAGCCTTCAGCTCGCCTTTACCTATGTGGAATGCCAGACCGCCCTGAGGCACGAGTTCCAGACCGGACTTTGAATGGTTGTCAGCCCTCAGTCCGAGGTCGACGGTCAGCCAGCTGGCAACGTCCTGACGGAAATCGACGTAACCGGCAATCTCGTTCTCGGTCTTGTCGGCCATCGGGGCCAGGTTCTCACCTGTCGCAATCACCTGGTTCCAGGCCTTGCCGTGGATGCTCTGCCAGTCGAAACCGACCGTGGTGGTATTGCCCTTGAAAAGGCCGAAGCTCTGCCAAGCTGAAACGCCTGCAAGCGCATCTTCGCTGCGGAACCAGTTTGCCTGGGGAGCTGCGCCTTCGGCGTGGCCGTCATTGATCTTGTGGTTGCCGAAATTGTAGTAGAAACTGATGGCGCCGTCCGTCTTGTCGTAGTGGTTCTCGACGGCTGCCGAAGCCACTCCGCGGGTGATCCACTGGTCGGCATCGAACAACGGCGCGTTCGTGGCGCCCGGATATGAAGAGTTGAAGTGTGTGATGTCTACGTCGGCATAGGCGCTCCAGTTGTCCGAGAACTGGTAGCCGATCTTGCCGTAACCTCCGTACTGCTCGAAGCCCATCCGGGGACGGTGGTTGTTGCTGCGGGCATACTGGCCTGAAACGACGCTGCTGAAGCGGCCTTTCTTGATGCGGTTGCTGAGCACGCCTTTGAATGTGCCGAAACTTCCTGCACCGAGGTCGAGATCTGTGTGGACGCCGTCTTCAAGTGACTTGCGGGTTATGATGTTTACGACACCACCCATTGCGTTGCTTCCGTAGAGCACAGAAGCCGGACCGCGGAGCACTTCCACGCGCTCGGTCATCAGTGTCTGGTATGAGTCTGAGATAGGATGGCCGAAGATGCCCTGATACTGGGGATGTCCGTCGATGAGCACCATCATCTGTCCTGAACCGCCGGCAAGGCCCCTGATGCTGATGCCGCCGGCAGCTCCGGTGCTGACGCCGTAGCCCAGCATCGCCCTCGACGACACGAAGAGGCCGGGCACGAGTTCATTCAACGTGGGCAGCACGTTGAGACGCTGCGGAGATGTCAGTTCGCTATGGTTCACTACGTTGATCGTCTGGGGAAGGAAACCGGACAGGGTCCTGGCCCTGGTGCCCGTGACGACGGCTTCGTCGATATAGTTGGCAGTGGTGTCCGGCCCGGCGGTTACGGCACCTGCCGTGAATATGCTCAAAAGCAGACCGGCCAGAGTGGCCGAAAGGGTTATGTTTTTCATAATTTTGAACCTATTTGTAACTTTGTGCGCAAAGATACGGGCCTGCAGCCCATAATCCTTTTCACTTTTTGTCCTTTTTATGTCCAATATTTCCTCTGCGAACGCAAAAGTATTCCTTTGTCCCCAGGACCTGCCCTCTCCCGCCGGATTCTACGGCAGCCACCACATTCACTTTATTTGTTTTTCCGGGGGAGGCTCCTTTGTCTGCGACGGTGCCAGGCACAGCTTCGGGGGCAATGACCTTGTGATCCTCCAGGGAGACTCCGGATGCACCGGGCTGGTCTTTTCCGACGACTTCAGCGGCAAGGCCCTGGCTGTGCCCAGAGGCTTTCTGCACAACGCCCACAACGGCAACGTATGGTCGACGAGCGGATTCCTGCAGACCAAGGCCCATCCGGTGACCCACCTTGATGCCGATGAGAAGGAGCTGCTGCTGTCGGACATAGCAAGGATAGAGGAACGTCTCTGCCGCACAAGCGACTTCGGCAGGCAAAGCCTCTACCACTGTTTCCAGGTACTTATGTACGACATCTGGGACATTTACGACGACAAGGCCGTATCCAGCAGGCTGACCGGAAGCAATGACGCCGCATTTGTGTTTATGAGGTTCCAGGAGCTGCTGAAGGCACACTGCAACAGCGAGAGGACCGTTGCGTGGTATGCAGGGAAGCTGAACATCACCCCGCGCAAGCTGAGCAGGGTGTGCCTTGATGCCAGCGGGTCCGGAGCCAGCGACTGGATCAACCACTACACCACCCTGCGTGTACGCGAGCTGCTCGAAAGTTCAGACCGCAGCCTCGAAGACATCTGCGACGAAATGCACTTCTCCAGCAGGTCGTACTTCACTCGCTATGTGGCAAAGACCCTGGGGGCGACACCCTCGGATTACCGGAAGGCTTTTAGGGCCGAAGGGCGACAACAATGAACCATATTTCCATATTTTGCTATATTTGCGCCGCTTTTTAAAGACACATACTATGCAAAAATTAATCTTCGTTATTTCATTCGCTTTACTGACAGTTCTAGGAGTTTCAGCCCAGGATTACGAGAAATCCTATTTTGAGGCTGTGAGCAATGTCAGGTTAGGATATGCCGGCATCGCCTCATCATCTGATTCACATCTCAAAGGTGGCTTTGACTTTGGTTTCAATATTCTGGAGGCAGGTGTCAGACCCTACAGGAACGGCCAGATCAGCCTCGGTGCAGATTTAAATCTTGACTTTTTCAATGCAGCTGAAAGCTATTACTTCCTTTCAGCAGCCCACAAAACTGCCATCGCACCTTCAATGGGAGTGTTCAACAAGGTAAGGAGCTCTCGTCTTGAGGCCCTCACTTTCGGCTTCCCCCTGAACTTCACCAATACTTTCGGCGAGAAGCTGAAAGTGACCATCGGCGCATCTGCCAGAATCAACCTCGATGCCGGCACTTATGTAAACTATATCAGCGCCACTGAAGACCCCACTACCACATCCGTGTCAGGAATCAAGACAAAACGCTTCTCTTACGACGTGCACCTCGCGGTTTCATACGACGGCTTCGGCATTTACGCATCCTATGTCCCGATGAAGTACTTCGAGAACGGCTACGGTCCTGACTTCAACTTCTTCACCGTAGGCGTCATCATCATCAACGACTACGCAGACTAACCCGAGTCAGCACCACAAAAAAAAGCCGCGCCAGCGCGGCTTTTTTGTTACATCCACTCTTCTATCGCATAATCCACCGGACGGTCCAGATAGCGGACGAAGGGAACTACGGGTTTGAAGTCGGCGACAACACGCTTCGCAAGGTCGGCACGCAGGAGATAATCCGCAGTGACCGGCTTCATCAGCAGGAACTGCTTCAGACGGAAATACTTCGACCAGGGTTTGTCGTCGGGCCAGCCCTGGGCGGGACGTGACAAGGCTCCGTCCCACATCACGTTCCAGCCGTGGCCGGGGTTTGCGACCTTGTCGAACTGTTCCCCGTTCAGCATTATTTCCTCGCGGACGCTCTTGATGATGAGTCTTTCCTGACGCCAGATCCCGACGCAGAGAAAATAACTGTTCTCGCCGGGCTCGATGTGCAGATAGTAGCCGGGATATTGGGACTTGCGGCCGCCTTTGGCGAAATAAAGGCCGCACCAGCTTTTGTAGGGAGGATTGCCGTGGAAGCGCTGATCCTGATAGATACGCCAGGTGATATCTTTCGGGCCGAGGCCGGCAAGGTCAGCATCAAGCTTCTCAAGCCCGGCAAGGATTTCCATACCGAGATTTTCGTAATAGCTTTTTATCGCCAGATAGAGCGGCTTGCGCTCATCAAACCATTTCTTTTCGTTGTTTTCCGCCAGTTCTGCATAGAACTGCAGCATATCAGGCATTGAAATTTGTGTCTCCATATAGAGACAAATTTAATGAATTTGCGTATTTTTACATATTGCACTTCTGACCTACAAACATTTTTTGATATGTCTCTTTCATACGACTTGATAATAAGGATACTGGTAGGCGGCGCACTCGGCGGCATCATCGGCCTCGAGAGGGAGAAAAGGGCCAAGGAGGCCGGTTTCCGCACCCATTTCCTGGTAGCATTGGGCAGCACTCTGATATCCGTCATTTCGGCTTTCGGCTATGACAAAGTCGCAGACATCATCCCCATCGCGAGATATGACCCCTCCCGTCTGGCAGCACAGATCGTTTCGGGCATCGGCTTCATCGGAGCCGGACTCATCATCTTCCAGAAGAATGTGATCCACGGCCTGACCACCGCCGCCGGACTCTGGGTGACGGCAGCCATCGGCATAGCCTGCGGAGTGGGCCATTACGACCTGGCCATAGTCACGACCATTATGGTGCTCATCGCACTGGAGCTCGTAATGGTCATCGACCGCAAGCTCAACAAGCGCCAGCTGACCATAACTATGAAAGCTTCGGACAAAGAGAAAATCAGCCAGTTCGTCCAGAGCGTCAAGGCTGACGGCGCAGTGCTGAGGGCATATGACCTCGAAGTGCTGGACGAAGGCGACGGCAAGATCTACAAAGCCGACATCGAACTCAGCACAAAGCGCATCGACTACGAAGAGCGCGTCTGGGATCTGCTGGAAGGGATGGAAGGCTCGATTATGTCTCACAAGAAATAATAAACCAATAATATCACACTGCAATGAGCGAAGAATTTGACAAGAGAGACCTCAACAAGGACGGAAAAGTCACTTTAGGAGAAAAAATCGGCTATGGCATCGACGAAGCCGTCAAAGACGCCAAGGAAGTCGCCGCCAAGGTCAAGGAGAAAGCCCCTGAGAAGTTCGCCGAAATGAAGGAAGACATCAAGGAAGCTGCCGGCAAGGCTAAAGTGAAAGCTGAAGAACTCAAGGAGAAAGCCCCTGAGAAATTCGCCGAGATGAAGGCCGACATCAAGGAAGCTGCCGACAAGGCAAAGACCACGATCGACAACTTCGTCTCAAAGAAAGACGGCGAGAAAAAAGCTTAGGCTTCTAGTCCAGATACTCAAAAAAAGCAATGTCCCGGTCCACCTTCAGATGGATCCGGCGGCCGAGGTACAGCGAATAGTTGGGAGCGCTCTTGTGAACGTTCCAGTCGTGGCCTGCGTCAATCTGATACATCACCGGTATCTGCCTGTTCCCGATTTTGGAGTATATGATTCCGGGCAGTGACAGGTCCATACCCTTGTAGTCGTCAAAATCCGTAAACTGCCCCACTATGATTCCTGCGATCTCGTCCAGTTTGCCGGAGAGAAGCAGGTTCTGCATCATCCGGTCGATGGCGTAGCTGTCTTCACCCACATCTTCTATGAAGAGGATGGCGTCTTTCATATCCAGATTCATAGGCGTTCCCTGCAGGCTGTAAATCAGCGACAGGTTGCCTCCCACCAGCCTTCCGGTAGCTTCTCCTTCGCGGCAATAATAATTCGTAGTTATCGAAAGCCCCGGAGCTTCCCCGAAAAGCGCGTCGTGCAGGAAGGCCACCGAAGTCGTATCACCTTCGATGCGGGTGGCCATCGGCCCGTGCATAGATTCCAGACCAAGATTGTTAAGAGCAATGTGCAGGGCTGTCACGTCGCTGTAGCCGACTATCCATTTCGGGTTTTCATAGAGCGGGGTGAAATCCAGATATGGTGTCACCTGGGCGGCGCCGTATCCTCCCCTGGTCGAAATCATAGCTTTGATGTCAGGGTCGTCGATCATAGCCTGGGTCGCCTTGATACGCTCTTCGACAGTACCGTCATAGCGGCCATTCTGCTTGAAAAGGTTGTCGGCGAACTTGACCCTCAGGCCCCAGTTCTCGAACACTGACACTCCGTACAGCAGGGCCGTGCTGTCGACGTAGTTGGAGATGCCGAAGATGCCTATGCAGTCGCCACGCTTCAGCGGTGCGGGACGGATGTCAGGCCTGACGGCAGCAGGCGCTTCCTGCTCTTGCACCTCGTCGCTCTGAGCTATAAGCGTACTATCAATCTGTGCAGGGGCGGCAGGCGCCTCCTCCTGCTGCTCAATTTCTTCTTCAAGAGGAGTGACGTCAGCCTGGACAGGCGTTTTGTAAGGCCTCATAGCCTCTGCGCAAAGGCAGCTGCAAACCGCCAGGGCGGCAATCAGCAGGGATAGTCTCTTATTCATTTCAGCATCTGAACGATATCTGTAAAACTGTCTGCAAGGAAATCAGCCCCCGCAGTCCTTAAATCTTCGGCGGTGCCGTTGCCGTAAGTCACGGCAATCGTCCTGCAGCCAGCCGCGCGTCCCATCAGTATGTCGAAGGGGGCGTCGCCTACCATCGCTGTATCTGCGGCAGGGACACCGAGGGCATCGAGTATGATATTCACCGGCTGGGGGTCAGGCTTGGCCTTGGTCACGTCATCGGCTCCGACGGTCATCTCAATCAGCGGAGCAAGGCCCAGCTCGGCGATGTAGCGGTCGAGGGTGTGGCGGTGGCGGCTGCTGGCTATGGCCAGTTTCATACCGCCGTCCTTCAGCTTACGCATAGTATCCAGGACGCCGGGATACAGGGTCACCGCGCCCTTCTTGTCCAGCTCGTCGAACATCCTGCGGTAAGCTGCGGCATATTCTGCCTCACCCGCCTCGTCCAGCGGAATCAGGGAGCTGAAGCATTTCTCGAGAGGCAGGCCGATGACGCTGCGGTAGCGGGCTTCGCTGAGCGGCTGGCGGCCCATCGCCTTGAAGGTGGCGGCCATCGTGGTCAGGATTATACCCGTCGTGTCCCCGAGAGTGCCGTCGAAATCGAAGATTGCGAGCTTCATATTATCTTGTAATAATCGGCTTTGCGGGGTCTGGGTGCCGGAGCTGCGTGAGCGATGTAGCCGAGCGACACGCTGCCCACGCCTTCATATCCTTCCGGAATACCCAGCTGCGGCGCAATCCTGCGGCCTTCCTCCGACTCGAACATCTCTTTGCAGCGGTTGATCCAGCAGGCGCCCAGGCCGATGCTGTGAGCTGCAAGAAGTATGTTGCCGATGACGAGGGAACCGTCTTTCACGCAATTGCTGTTGTCAGACTTTGAAAAGACGAGGATGATGGTCGGGGCCCCGTAGTACGGGTCGATGTCAGACCTGCCCCACGCCTCTGCATTCAGCCTCCTCAGCACTGCGCATAACTCAGGGTCCTGCACGGCGATGATCAGCGGATCCTGCGTACCCTTGCCGGTCGGAGCCCACGTGCCGGCTTCCAGCACGGCCTTCAGCTCCTCTTCTTTTATCTGGTCAGGCAGGTAGCGGCGTATGCTGCGACGCTCGCGGATAGCCTTCAAAACTTCGTTGTCCATATCTTATAATAAATGGTTTTCAGCAAAATAACGCCACAGCGGCGCAGTCATCAGGGCCTGCTTGCAATAGCCGCCCTGCAGCAGCTGCCGCACTTCGTCGACAGTCATAAGCACCGGTTCGATGGCCTCAGTAGGATCGAGATGCTGGTCGCCGACCTTCTCCACTCCGGTGGCGAGGAAGCAGTGGCTGAGATTGTTCTGTGAAGAAGGATTGGCGCAGAGCGTCATAATCTCCCTCCACTCTCCTCCGGCATAGCCTGTCTCCTCCATCAGCTCCCTTTTGGCAGCGGCGAGAGGCTCCTCCCCTTCCTCGATTACTCCGGCGCAAAGTTCATATTCGGTGACGCCCAGTCCGTGACGGTACTGCTTCTCCATCACGAAAAGCCCGTCGGCGGTGCGGGCGATCACATTAACCCAGTCGGGATATTCAAGGACATAATATGCAGGATTGCGGCGGCCGTCCGGCAGCTCCACGCAGTCGCGGCGCACAGTCATCCACGGCCCCTCCCGAAGCAGATATTCACTCGAGAGCACCTTGTAGCGGCCTTCTTCAGAAATGTTGAAATCAATCATCGCTTTGTCTGTCGAAAATCTCTGCAAGATACAAAAGACTCCGGACAAGGACAAAGGGAGGTGGCCATTAAGAGTAACTGTGCATACCGCCCAGGATGAGATTCACTCCGAAATAGGTTATCAGCACGGACAGGAAGGCTACTATCATATAGATATGGTAGAACGTAGGGTTGCGGAACGCCTTGATGGAAGTGCCGTGAATCGAGAACGCATACACAAGCAGCGTTATCAGCGCCCAGGTCTCCTTGGGGTCCCAGGCCCAGTACGAGCCCCAGCTGATATTAGCCCATACAGCTCCGAGGAAGGTGCCGAAAGTGAGCAGGAACACGGCCGGAGTCACGATTACCTTGCTGAGGTTCTGCAGGCTCACCTTCGCCTCGTTGCCTTTCACTATGAGGCCGAGGATGCCGTTCAGCATTGCAAGGCCCAGCAGCGTGTAGGATATCATCATACTGAGCACGTGTATCGACAGCAGCGGGCTCTGCAGCACAGGCATCAGGTGTGTCAGACGCGGATTTGCGCTCGACATCGTGGCCATGAGCATCGTGAAGCCGGCCAGCAGGAAGCCCAGCGGCTGCAGAAGCGGCATTTTCCGGTAGAGCAGCGACATCGCCAGAGTGGAGAACCAGGCGATGAGCATCATCACGCAATAGCTGCCGGTGAACGGCATATGTCCGGAGGCGAACCACCTCAGGGCCAGCACTGCAGTCAGATAGGCGAACAGCAGCCAAGACACTGCTGCAAGCGCCCTGGCCAGCTTCGCGGGAGTTTTCCTGCCTTTGGACAGCCAGATGCCCGACAGCACGAACATTATGATGCCGAGAGTGATGGAGAGCATAAACTGCACCTTGGGCAGACAGATGGCATTGTAGGCCCTCTCTGCCTTTATCTTGGCTGCGGACGGCAGGACTTCCGCTGCGTTCTTCTCCTGATATTTCTTTATCTGGCCGACGATGCGGCTTACTTCGTCCCAATTGCCGGAGCGAGCCTCCTCGCGGAGCAGACTGATGCTGCCACGGATGAAAGCCTCTTCTGCAGGTTCCATCTCAGGCAGTCTGTCTTCGCTGCCGAACCACCTGACATTGCCGGCGACCTGCAGGGGGAACAGTTTGAACGCAGCTCCCGACGCCGCATTGTCCCGGACTGTGTATTTCTCCTTTTCCTTGGACGTTCCGACTTCTTTGGCTTTAATCTTCAAGGGCCTGTCCTGCCACTCGTCATACCAGAACATCCAACCGGTCATCAGCTGTTCTGCAGTATAGCCGTCCACTGAAGCCTTGCCGTAAGCCTTGAGAGCGTAGTCGCGCGCCTGGGTCTGCAGAGGACAGATACGGTCGTTGTAGTAGACATACAGCTCGCCGATCTCCTTTGCCACCTCCTTCGGGGCTGCAGGCCGCTGAGCATTGCCAGCCGCCTGTGAGGCCAGCGGCAGCAGCGCCAGCGCCACAACCGCCGTCACCTTGCGCAGGGCTGCTCTCCACTGGCTGTCCTTCTGGAAAAAGAAGCCCAGCATCGCTACCAGCAGCAAAAGGTAACCGGTGTACGTTATGCCGACGCCCCAGACATCTTTGCTCATAGCGAGGATTGATGTTTGAAGGTCATCGGAATAATCGGCCTGGTACATCCTCCAGCCCATATGCTTGCCGATATTGTTCATCGAGATTTCCAGCTGGCTGCCGTCGTCAAGATCCACAAGGCTGCGGTAGTCTGACGGGGCCATCGAGCCCGGATAGCGCTCGATCTCAAATTCCCGCAGGGTCAGGGTGAAAGGCAGTTCGATGTTCCTGCCGCTGTCGGTGACCACGGTAGAATTGGGCACACCCTTGTCCAGGCTGATCATACCTTCCTGGCTGAAAAGATGGGTCACCAGCGCGCCGATGAGCATAATGACCATCGAGCAGTGGAGCAATACCGTGAAGAAGGCCTTGACGCCGCGCTTGAGCAGCAGAGCAAGCCCTGAGACGGCTGCGATGGCCCATAAGGCGATGAATGCCGGATTGTGATAGACGAGGCTGAACGAGAAGTCCGTGCCCCGGCTTTTCTCAACGAAAGTGGCAGCCACCATCGCAATGATGATGACCGCCATACTTCCGAATGATAATAACTTCAGTGTCTTGTTCTTCATTAAATTGAGTTGATAAATTCCACTACAGCGTCCCTGTCCTCCTTACTGAGGTTGTAGAACTTCTCTGCAGAAGAATAGGAATGACTCTTCTTGCTGTATCCGTGCCACATAATGGCTTCGACCACATTGCGGGCACGGTTGTCGTGCAGCCTGTCGCCGCGGCCGGTCTCCTGGGCCGAAAGTCCGCGGCCCCAGAGCGGTGTAGTGCGGCACCAGCTGCCGTGGATGTCGTTCTTCATATACAGCTTGTGCTGCACGAAGTCCGAATAGGGATAAATCTTCTGGTCAGCATAGCGAGGCAGGGGCTTGCCCTCATACATCGCCGGTGCCCAGTAGTTGTCATCCTTGGTAGTCCACGAAGGACGGTGGCACGATGCACAGCCCAGTTCCATAAAGACTTGCTTGCCTCTCTGTACGCTCTCTTTGTTGAGATTGCGCGCACGCGGGATAGCAAGGCCGCGGTGCCATACCATAAAGGCGTAGTTCTGGTCGGCTGTCATCTCGGGTTCAAAGTTATGATATTTATTGTCAAACTGGTTGGTACCCGGACGCAGAAGTTCATAAACTGCTTCGGCAATCTCGTCGTCAGTAACCCTGCCGTCACCGTTTACATCTACATAGTAGGGAGAATTCTTGCCGGAAGCCTTGATGGAAGCAATCACATCCTTGTTCTTGCTCATTGCGCTGGCCCAGGCGTTGGTGGTGTAGAGATAAGGTCTGTCCGGACGGGACACATTGGTGATGTTCCAGATGGCGTTGGCTCCAGCTCCGTCCTGCAGGCTGCCTCTGGTAAGAGCGTATGTATAGCGCTTGAGGGTCTTGTAATCGCCTGCGGCCTTGGATGTTTTCGTTCCGTCGGCAAGGATGCCGTCAGTATAGAAATTGGTGTAATATGCGCTTGCAGCCATCTTCTGCGCTCCCTCGTCCCAGTAGTTGGGATTGAGGTATTCGCTGACTTCTAGTCCGGCTGACCTGAAATAGGCAGCCTCTTTTGCATACTGTGCGACAATGCTGTCTGTGGGGATTGCATCTATAAGACCGGTACCGGTGATGCCGATGGTGCTTTCCAGCCTGAACTCGATATTCTCGGGCACAGGGTCTGTGTTGAAAGCGCTCTTCGGGATAGTTATGGTCGGATATTGCAGGGCGTATTTCTCGCCGTCCTTGAACTGCATCGGAAGGCCGCTCTCCATCGATCCTATCTCGTTCCACACGATGCTGATCTGCTTTTCATCGATCGGGGGCAGGAACGGAGACTGGGCCATTGTCTGGGGCATACCTGTAACCTCAGCGATATAAGGACCGTCGTTGCTGCCCGCAGATGTGGGATGATATACGACCAGCAGGTAGCCGTTGCCGTATGCCGCGCTGCCGTTGGCGATGTACTTGTCTTTCCACTGGCCGTGGCCGTAACCGGGATGGCAGTCAAGGCACGACTTGCGCACTGAGGCCGGTCCGAGGCCGTTGAAAGGCTTGGTGTTTTCGGTGTAGTTGCGCTCGAAGAATTTCTCTCCGAGGTTGAACTCGTAAGAGAGGCCCTGGGCTTCTACTGCAGGGGTCTCATCCTCGTAGCAACCGTCGGTCACATTGGTAGTGGTACCGAGCTGTCCGCCGGGGAACCATTCGTCGGCAGAGAAGTTGCCTACAGCCTGACCGACATACTTGGTGTCGGGCTCATTCTTTTCGGGCTGCGGTTCATCCTTGGGATTACAAGCCGCCATCAGGAAAACCGACAATGTCAAAGCAGCATATCTGAGATATTTCATAGCCATAGCGTTTTAGAGGGTTTCAACAAAATCCGCAGCCTTGTTGAGTTCGGCGTCGAGGGCGTTCAGCGTCTCCATAGCTTTTGCAGCGCACGCTGCATCGGGATCGTCCACAAATGCGACGCCGCTTGCGACGCAGGCATTAAGGGCTTTCACCGCCTCGTCGAGAGCACTCTGGAGGGCAGCCACACCGCTGTACTTCTGGTTGCCGAGCACTTTCATTATGCAGTCCTTCGAAGGAGCCGAAGCACCGGCCTTGCCGTACAGACTGTACTGTATGCTGAGAAGGTTGTTGAGGAAATCAGTGTATGACTTCTTTGAATACGGCGACTCGATGTAGTCCGGATCGGTAGCGTAGTATGCCGATGCGATCTTGCTGTTCGCAACCTCGTTGCAGATGTTTGAGCAGCCTGCCACAAGGATGGTGGAAACGGCTCTCTGCCAGGTGGCCATCGTACTGCCGGGCTTTGTCGCTGCAAGCATATTTTCGCCGAAGGTCAGACCGTTGTCCATCACTGTGTTCAGCTCGAGTTCTTCCTCTACATATTCCACCCTGTCCTCGGGAGCATCCGGATCCCACGCGGCCTGAAGCTGCCAGCAGTAGTTGCGCAGGTCTTCTGCCACAGCAGTTGCAAAAATGATCTCATCAGCCCCGCTGACTTTGTATGCAGCGAAAGATTCATCTTTTTCGTTGCCTTTGAGATCTGAGAGCTTGCGGTTGGCGCCGTCACGGAAGAGGATGAACTCTATGCCGTGGAAGCCCAGGTTGCTGACACCGACCTCGTCCGCTGCACCGGCACCTTCTTCATCAAGGTCGGCGATTACCGCAGCGTTGCTGAGTTCCTTGGCGAGCTTGTCCTTGTTGAGCGGCCAGGTGTCGATGTGCGGGTCGATGCCGTAGACGGTAGCGGCTCCGTAAAGGAAAGCTTCGCTTGCCTCCCACTGTGCGCGGGCGTCAAGGAAGGTGGCGCAGATGGCGTCGATGTCTGTCTGGCTTGCACTTCCGAGCCCCTTGGCCTTGAAAGCCGCGAGCTGGTCATATAGTTTTGAGGTAGCGTCTGCCAGATTTCCATATACTTCATAAATCACATCCGGAACATACTCTTCCACTGCAGCTTTAAGCTGCTTCTCCGCCTCAGATTCCTTTGTGTTGTCTTCCGGATTGCAGGAAACCAGGATGAACGGCGCTGCAGCCACTGCTGCCGCACAAATGAAATTCATAAATCTTTTCATAGTGTATGTAGGTGTTGTTTTATTTTCCATTGAAAAAAGCTGCGTATGCCACGCCAATAGATATGGACGGTTCATTGTTGTACTGAGGAGACAGGAAGCGGTGGGAGTATTCCGCCTTCACCGCGATCTGGGGGATGGGGAACCAGTTGATACCGGCTGCGACCCTCATCTTTTCAGTAAAATCTGCGCTGCCTTGTCCGCTCTTCGCTACGTACGGATTGTACCACTCGCATCTTCCGAACAGGTAGAGCTGCTGATCTTTGGCCCTGCCGCCCGAAACTCCGTTCAGGAGGTCATATCCGGCCTCGAATCCGAAAGCCATTGCCATATCGCCGACGGGTGTCGAATCGTATGGAGCTCCGGAGGCCGCGCCCTTGCTGCTCTTGTATTTGCTTATGACGCCGGCGTTCTTGAGGTAGCCGTAATCTGCATTGCCGCGGACGATCCAGCCTGAACCCTTGTAGCTGAAATCATAGGTTGCCACCATCAGAGTGCCTTTGGCCGCTGCCAGACTGGCGTTGGTAAAATCTTCATAAGGGAATGTGTTCCTGAGTGTATTCCCGGCGTAGCCGCTGACCCCCATCTTGAGGCGGTCTTCGAGGAATGACTTGTCGATCCTCGCCGCGAAGCCGAGGGTATTGGCTACCTGGAACTTGAAGGGAGTGTTTGCGCCGCCGTTGATGAAACCGTCGCGCCCGAACATCATAGCGTCCAGGCCTGAGACTACGAGCAGCTCATATTTCCAGCTCCCGAGCGTGCCCCAGATGCTGACGCCCGTATCGTGCCAGGTTGAAGGGAGAACTGTCGCCTCGCCTTCGGGCCTGTAGACCGTGAAAAAGTTGAGCGGTTCGTGGGCATTGTTCAGACCGCCGACGGGGACTACGATATGTCCCATACGGACGTTGAGCTGAGGCATAAAACTCTTCTGGATCCAGAACTGTTCCAGTTCGACCTCTCCGCCACGCTCCGTCTCGGCTTCCCATTCACCGGCTTCCTCGAATTCCTTCTCCACCTCCGTGCCTGTGCCCAGATGTTCGAATTCTATCTCACTCTGCATACTCCATCCTTTCCCGAAATCGTATCCTACATAGAATACGGCGTGCGGGACGTCGAAGCGTCCGTGAGACTCTCCTTTATGAAGTGCAGCGTTGGAATAGCGATAGACGTTGTCGCTGTAGAAATTGCGGCTGAGGGCGACTTCCCCGTAACCGCCGAGCGTAAGCTTCTGAGCCTGCGCGTCAAGTGTACAAATCAACAATGATATGAGAGAAACTCTCAAAAAAAACCTTCTGATCGTCATCTTTCAACTCGGTTTTAACCGATGCAAAAGTATGACAACCAAAAGGCGCGGAAATCACCACTTTTGGTGATTTGTGCCCTGCAGGGCTACTCAGCGGGGCTGAACTGGTCTTTACCTACGCCGCAGAGAGGGCATACCCAATCTTCGGGAAGGTCTTCGAAGGCTGTGCCGGGAGCTATGCCGTTGTCGGGGTCGCCGGCCTGAGGGTCATATTCGTACCCGCAGAGATCGCAAACGTACTTTTTCATAGTTGTGGGAATTGGTAATTATTCGTACTGATTTGTAATGATTTCGCAGCACTAAGGTAACAACATTCCTGGCAAAACGCTACATTTGCCGCAGCAAAATGCAATAATTATTCAATGGACAAGATAGTTACTTTCGGAGAGGTTATGCTCCGTCTCGCAGCCCCCGGCTATGAGCGTTTCGGCCAGGGAAATATGCTTTCAGCCACCTTCGGCGGCGGCGAAGCCAATGTAGCCGTTTCACTTGCAAACTACGGTATGCCGGTGTCTTTCGTCACCCGTCTTCCCAAGAATGACATAGCCGCAGCCTGTGTCAGGGAGCTTCGTGGTTTCGGAGTCGACACATCTGATATTGTTTACGGCGGCGGACGCATAGGCATCTATTTCCTTGAGACGGGCGCCGTGAGCCGCGGCAGCAAGGTAATCTATGACCGCGCGAACTCTTCGATAGCCGACATCCAGCCTGGAATGATCGACTGGGACAAGGTGCTCGAAGGCGCCCGCTGGTTCCACTGGACCGGCATCACCCCTGCCATCTCCGAAGGTGCCGCTGCCGTCTGCCTTGAGGCAGTCAAGGCCTGCAATGCCAAGGGCATCACTGTTTCCTGCGACCTCAACTACCGCAAGAACCTCTGGAAATGGGGCAAGAGCGCGATGGAGGTTATGCCTGAGCTGGTAGCTTGCTCGGACATCATTCTCGGCAACGAGGAAGATGCATCCAAGGCTCTCGGCATCACTCCGGAAGGAGTCGACGTCGCCGCAGGCAAGGTTAAAGCCGAGGCCTATCTTTCTGTTTCAAAACAGATAATGGCCCGCTTCCCCCGCTGCAAGAAAGTAATCACCACCCTGCGCGGGTCTATCAATGCCAATGACAACAGCTGGGCCGGCGTCCTCTACGACGGAGCCACCCTTTTCAAATCCCGCGAATACCGTATCACCCACATCGTCGACCGCGTCGGCGGCGGTGATTCGTTTATGGGCGGCCTGATCTACGGCCTGCTCAACTACGACAGCGACCAGAAGGCCCTCGATTTCGCAGTGGCTGCATCTTGTCTGAAACATACGATCTACGGCGACTACAACCGCGTCACCGTGGAAGAAGTGGAAAAACTTATGGGCGGCGATGCCTCAGGGCGTGTTGCCAGATAACCTAAAACAATACGATTATGAGCAGATTCAAAAGGCTTCACGTTCTCAATACCTTCGTAAGCACAGGTATCGTTCCCCTCTATTACAATTCAGACGCCGAAATCGTCAAGAAGGTCGTAAAGGCTTGCTATGACGGCGGCGCACGCGTGTTTGAATTCACCAACCGCGGCGACTTCGCCCACGAGGTGTTCGCGCAAGTGAACAAATGGTGCGCGAAGGAATGCCCCGAGATGATAATGGGTACGGGTTCTGTCTGCGACCCCGCGACTGCAGCTCTCTACATCCAGCTCGGAAGCAGCTTCATCGTATCGCCCAGCCTCAATCCTGATATGGCCAAGATCTGCAACCGCCGCAAGGTGGCCTGGATTCCTGGTTGCGGCACGCTGAGCGAAATCAATATGGCGGAGGAACTCGGCTGCGAGATAGTCAAGATATTCCCCGGTGCTGAAGTCGGCGGTCCGAGCTTCGTCAAGGCCGTCAAGGGTCCCTGCCCCTGGACTGAGCTTATGCCTTCGGGCGGCGTGACTCCCGAGAGGGAAAGCCTCGAAGCCTGGTTCAAGGCTGGTGTAGCCTGCGTAGGTCTCGGCTCGAAGCTGACCCCTAAGGATGTCATCGCCAACGGCGATTTCGCTTTCATTGAGAGGAAAGTCCGCGAGGCTCTGGCCATCGTAAAGGAACTTAGATAGGCTGCTATGGTAAAGCTTGAAAAAGCCTGGCGTTGGTTCGGCGAAAACGACGCCGTAACATTGGACAATCTCGTCCAGATGGGCATCGAAGGTGTTGTCACCGCTCTCCACCATCTTCCGACCGGCGTTGTCTGGCCCAAAGATGCCATTTTGAGGCGTAAACTTCAGATTGAATCTAAGGGTATGCGCTGGGCCGTTGTCGAGAGCGTGCCTGTGTCTGAAGACATCAAAACCGGAAGCAGCAGACGCGACGAGCATATCGACAACTACTGCAAGACCATACGCAACCTCGGACAATGCGGCATCGACACTGTCTGCTACAATTTTATGCCGGTGCTGGACTGGTGCAGGACCATCCTGAACTACCCGTACGTCGGCGGCGGCATCGGACTTTGCTTCGACTACCCCACATTCGTCGCTTTTGACGTTTTCATCCTCAAGAGGCCCGGAGCCGAAAATGATTACAGCGAAAAAGATCTCTCCGAAGCTCAGGAAGTCTTCAAGGCTATGACTCCCGAACAGGCCGAAACGCTCTGCTACAACATTATTGTCGCGACGCAGGGTTTCATCAACGGCGCCGTCGACAGTTCAGCCAGCGACTATAAGGAAATATTCCTTTATTACATCTCCCGCTACAAGGACATCGACAAGGAGCAGTACCGCGCCAACCTCAAGTATTTCATCGACGCACTGATCCCTGTCTGCGAAAAATACGGCGTCAATCTGGCCATCCATCCCGACGATCCGCCCTACCCCATCCTGGGAATGCCCCGCATTATGGGATGTGCCGACGATATGGAGTGGCTCGCCAAGGCCAATCCTTCGACCCGCAACGGCATTACTTTCTGCACCGGTTCGCTTTCGGGCCGCCAGGACAACGATATGGTGGCGATGGCCGAACGCTTTGCCGACCGCATCCACTTCCTGCACCTGCGCAACACCCGTTACATAGGTCACAGCCGCAGTTTCTATGAGTCGGGCCACCTCTACGGAGACCTTGATATGCCGGCTATCGTCGAGGTATTTATGCGCGAGCAGCGCCGCCGTCTTGCCGAAGGCCGCAAGGACTTCCGTATGCCGGTGCGTCCAGACCACGGCATCCGCATCCTCAATGACCTCGATGCCGACAAATACAACATCGGCTACCCGCTCAACGGACGCCTTCGCGGCATCGCCGAGCTCGACGGCCTGATGGTAGGCATCGACAGGATGCTGTCACGGGAATAGATTTCCCATTTCTGCACCACAATATGGATGTAAAGCCGTGTGGTTCATACTGTGGTCATTATCACAGCTGAAAAGTCCGTTTTCCGGCGACAATATGAAGAAATGCGCATCACGTTCATTTCGTCGCCAAGAAGGAGCGCTCGCACACATACAGACGGAAGGAACAGGTATCAGCTGTAAGCTCAGAAGACGTACTTGATGATGTCGTAAAACAGGATACCGCTTACTATGAGCTTGGCACCGGTGCCGGACATAAAGCCGAGAAAAGCGCCCAGGCTTGCCTTGAAGGAATCCCACACGCCTCTTTTCTCGAAGAGGAATTCACCCAGGAAGGCGCCTGCCAGAGAACCCAGGATGATGCCGAAGGGCGAGAACATACCGATGAAAAGGCCTATCATCGCTCCGACGCTGGCAGCCTTGTGCCCGCCAGTCACCTTGGTGAACCACGCCGGCACGAAGTAGTCGAATATCGTCACTATCACTGTCACGGCCAGCCAGATCATCAGAAAACGCAGTGTCATCGGATCTGCCACTCCCCTCTGGCCGGAGAAATATACGAGAAGAAGGCCGACCCAGCTGAGCGGAGGGCCCGGAAGGGCGGGAATGATGCTGCCTACGATTCCCACAAGACCCAGGATCAATGCAAAAACACAGAATACGTCCATAGTACTATTCAGCAGGCGAAGCCGCCCTTGATTTGTTTACAATCCAAACTCCGGCGAACACCAGCACGATGGCCAGCACCTTCTGCCAGCTGAGAGTGTCCATCCCGGCTATGATGCTCACCACTACTGCGATGATGGGCTGAAGGTAGGTATACATACTGACAATGGTCGGCCTGAGCCTGCGCTGTCCCGCAGGTATCAAGAAATAGGCCACGAAGGTCGCCAGCACGATGAGGTATGCAATCTCGAGCCATACCTTCGGCGTGATGGCCGCATAATCCACCGACAGGATCGGCTTTATGCTAAGCGGGATTGAGACCACCATCGCGAAGAAGAACATCCACTTCATCAGCGTGACTATGCCGTATTTCTGCGTGAGAGGCCTGAAAATGCCAAGATATGCACCGAAGGTGAAGCAGTTGGCCACCAGCAGCGCAATTCCGGCCGGAGTCGAACTCTGCAACCCGCCCTTGAAATGCAGAGAGGTGAAGATCAGCAGCAGCGCACCCGCCAGCGAAGTCACCACACCCAGCACTTTCTTGCCGGTGATCGGCTCCCCGAGAAACACCGCCGCGAACAACATCGCCCACATCGGAGTCAGCGAGCCGATAATCGAGCAGTCGATGGACGAAGCCATCGTAATGCCCTTCAGAAAAGTATACTGCGGCAGCGCCAGACCGATGATGCCGGCCAGCGCCATCAGGCAAACATCCTTGAACGGCACCTTCTCGGGCTTTGCAAAGAGCGACATCAGCCAGAAAATACCCGCTGCCAGAATCATCCTCGCCCCGAAGAGCGCCTCCGGCGACACAGACTCCGCATTCGCAATATCCTTGCAGAACACAATGTTCAGCCCGAATATCGTATACGCCGCCGCGCACGCCAGATGCCCCGTCAGTTTGGAATTCATAGGGCCAAAGATAGTGATTCGAAGCAAATAACAATTTATTAACTTTACGGTAAAGATCAGGCTGGCACGATTATCGCCGTACAATCGGCCAAACCTCTTTAATGATTCAGACAATGTTTACGGTTATACTTTTAGCTGCTATGTTGATGACAAACCCCACAGTCTGCGGCAACGGCAACGAGCTGCAGAAGGATGATAACGTACGCAAGAGCATCGAATTGACTGAGGCTCAGCGAGGGCTCAGCCGCACGTCGAACGATTTCACTTTTGACTTTATGAAGATCCTGGCCGGAAAAGAGAAGGCGGATGCCAATATCTTCGCATCGCCGTTCAGCCTGCGGACCGTGCTCTCGATGACGGCTGAAGGGGCTGCCGGAGACACTAAGGATGAGATGCGCCGGGCTCTTAAGCTGTCAGAATTCAGCGAGGAGGATGCCACCGGCTACTTCAAGACGATTATCCCTGCCCTTCAGGGGGCTGACAAGACTACGGTGATGGAAATCGCCAATTCCTTCTGGTCAAAGAAGGCTATCCCGATCAAGAAGGACTACGTCGCAATGCTGAAGGCTGACTACTACGCCGAGTGCGAAACTCTGGCTGACGACGGGATTGCAGCGGCTGGGGCAGTGAACTCCTGGTGCGGCCGCAAGACCCACGGTATGATCAATATGATAGTCGACCAGATTCCGGACGACCAGATGGTTGCGCTGATCAACGCCCTCTATTTCAAAGGCGAATGGAGCTCACCGTTCAATAAGGATTATAACTACGACGACGACTTCCACAATTACGACGGGTCGACCAAGAAGGTCACTCTTATGAAGAAGGAGACATCGATGAATGTCTACCGCGGCAAACAGGCTGCGGCCATCAACCTTCCTTACGGCAACGAGGCCTTCCAGATGACCGTCATCCTTCCCAATGAAGGTGTGAATGTCGACGAAGTGGTCGCCGGCCTTGACGCTGAGAGCTGGAGGCGCTACCGCAACTACGGCGAAAGGCATCCGGTGACGGTCTCGTTCCCCAAATTCGAAAGTGAATATTCAGCATCTGCCAACTGCATCGAGACGCTGAAAGATATGGGGATGGAAAAGGCCTTCACCAGGGGCGCCGACTTCAGCGGCATCAGCGACGTCAGCGTCTTCATCGACCAGGTGATCCACAAGGCCAAGGTAAAAGTCAATGAAGAAGGCACCGAAGCCGCAGCTGTCTCATACGTCGGAATGAGGCTTGGCAGCGCTGCCGTGCCGCTGGAACACGTCTACTTCAAGGTCGACAGGCCTTTCATCTACGCCATAAGCGAAGTCAGCACCGGCACCATCGTATTTATGGGCATCCAGAAACAATTCTGACAACACAATGCAAAAAAAATGAAAATGTTTACCGTCACACTAATAGCCGCAATTATGCTTTTCAACAACTGCAACAAAAAAGCCGAGCCGCAGAAGGACGACAATGTCCGCAAGAATATCGAACTGACAGAGACACAGAAAGATCTTTGCCGCACGGCGAATGAATTCACCTTCGATTTTATGAAGCTTCTGGCCGGAAAGGAGGACAAGGACGCCAATATGTTCGCATCGCCTTTCAGCCTTCAGACTGTCCTTGCAATGACAGCCGAAGGCGCTGTCGGCGATACCAAAACCGAGATGCTCAAGGCCCTCAGGCTGTCGGGATTCAGCGAGGAGGATATTGCAGGTTTTTATAGGACACTCATCCCTGCCCTTCAGAGTGTAGACAAGAAAACCGTGATGGAAATTGCCAACTCTTTCTGGTCAAAGGAGGTGATTGTCGTCAAAGATGATTACGCAGCCAAACTGCAGAAAAACTACTACGCGGAGTGCAAGACACTGGTCAATGACGGTTTTGACGCGGCTATCGCAATGAACGACTGGTGCTCGAAGAAGACCCACGGGATGATCGACCATATTGTCGACCAGGTTTCCGAAGAGCAGATGGTAGCGCTCATCAACGCCCTCTATTTCAAAGGCGAATGGAGCGACAAGTTCAATGAGAAATACAGCCGTAAAGAAAAATTCAACAATCACGACGGCTCGACCAGCGATGTCACTATGATGAGACGCACTGACGATATGTTCGTAGTTCTTGGAGAAGATGCCTGGGCGCTCACCCTGCCTTACGGCAACCGTGCGTACCGGATGACAGTCATCCTCCCGAAGGAAGGTGTCGACGTCGACGCCGTTTTTGAAGACCTCGATGTGGACAGCTGGAAAGAATATCTCCACGGTGGCTACGAACGTGAGGTCGTCCTCTCTCTTCCCAAGTTCGAGACCGAATACTCAGCTTCAGACCTTTGCATACAGACCCTCAAGGAAATGGGCTTGAAGAAAGCTTTCGAACGCAGCGCCGACTTCTCCGGCATCAGCAACGTAGCCCTTTACATCAGCCAGATAATTCACAAGGCTAAGGTGAAAGTGAACGAGGAAGGCACCGAAGCGGCTGCTGTCTCATACGTCGGAATGGACCTCGCCACCGCAATTCCGAGAGATAAACCCATCGAGTTCAAGGTCGACCGTCCGTACATCTACGCCATCAGCGAGGTCAGCACCGGCGCCATCACATTCATCGGCATCCAGAAACAATTCTGATTATTCTTCGAAAAGAGCGCTGTTGGAGCGGTAGAATAGCGCGCACTCGTCAGGGCGGTCGGAATTCATATAGTCGATGCCCAGCGAATAAAACACGTGGTAAACCGTTTCGCTCTCGGGAGCACCCCAGAAGCGGAGCGGTTTTCCTTGTGAATGGGCCTTGCCAACTGCATCCATTACCTTTTCCCAGCCGGCTTTGCTGCCACGGCCGCGGCCTCTCCACAGTGTATATTTATAGAAAGGAGCGCTGAACAGCGCGATGCGCTGCAACTGCGACGGGGTGTATTCCAGTTCCAGGTTGCCGTCGAAGAAGATGAAATCAGGATATTTGCCGAAATCGGCGGGAGCAGGCACATTGCCGGTCATCACCACCCTCACTGCGTAGGGATTCACCGCAGGGTCGAAGACGTCGCGGTGTGCCGAGAGCAGTTTCACCAGCGTGCCCAGGGTCGGCTCGGTCGTCTCCTTGATGTCGACCAGCAGCTGGAGCGTCTGCTCGCTGCCTGCCCAGGCCCTGCCGCCGTTCAGACTGAACACCTGCAGCAGCGGCTGGAGATAGAGAGCCTCGAAGGTGCGTTCCGGCTTGATGTCCTTGCGGTCGTGGCTGACGAAGAGCGTGCCGTCGATGCAATAGACGTCTGCCTCCACGGAGTCGAAGCGCTCGCTGTAAGCCGCCCAGAACGGCGCCACGCGCTCATAGTCGTTATGCGAATGCAGCAGCACCGGATTCTGTCCGCGCGCACCCACGGGACAAAGCATCAGAACCGCCAGCAGTATCACCATCTTTTTCATATCACCCCAAAGTTAACAAATAATGCGGTAATAGTGCCATTAAAGGAGGGGTCAGATAAAGGAGGATGCGAAGCATCCGACTGGCACGAGAAAAGCCAAACGCGCCAAAAATGAGAAAAGCCGCTGAAACCAGCGGCTTTTCTCGTGACCCGTTTGGGGCTCGAACCCAAGACCCCAGCATTAAAAGTGCTGTGCTCTACCAACTGAGCTAACGAGTCAAGACCCTTTTGGGGACTGCAAAAGTATGTAATCCCTTTGTAATCTCCAAATAATATTTTCAACTGGCCCATAGTCGAAATTAAACGGATATAAATGCTTAAAAACGGATAGAGAACTTTTCGTGGCCTACATTGCGTCCCGTAACAAAACAAATGGAGGAAAAAGAAATGAAAAGAATTGCTGCAATCTTCATCGCAGCCGCGATGATTGCCACGGCTTGCAACGTGCTGCCGGAAAATGGGAACCTACAGCCGCGCAAAGGCGGTCTGGTGCTGGGAATCGCCAGCTTCGAAATCGACGTCCCGTCCATAAAGTCTACTGTACCTCCGGACACCAACTCATTCGTGCTGTCCGTCACCGACCTGCTCGGGAAAGTCTACTACAAAGGTCTGTACGGAGAAAGGCCTGATTCCATACTGCTGCCGGAGGGCACGTACTCTCTGGCACTGGTTTCAGCCGATTATTCCGTGCCTGCCTTCGAATCTCCCCAGTGGGGTACCGAGACCCAGGTTGACATAGTCGCCGACGAAGTCACCAAGGTGCTTCTCGAATGTTCCCAGATCAACAGCGGAGTCAGGCTGGTTTATGGAAGTCATTACCACGAGCTGTTCGGCACCAGCCCCGTGAACATCGTGCAGGGCGACAAAAGCCTGCTGTATCCGGTCGGGGAAGACCGGTTCGCATTCTTCCCGCCGGGAGAAGCCCGCTTCGACATCGTCACGGACACGGAGACAAAACCTATCTTTAAAAGGACTCTCCGCTCCGGCGTCAACCTGACCATCAATCTTGACGCATCGTCAAATTCCGGCGAGTCGGCATTCTCGGTGACTGTCGACACTCAGGCGACCTACGAGACCGAAGACATCATCACCGACGGAACATTCTTCGAGGAGGACGGACTGACGATGAAAACTGCTTTCTGCGTGGATTCGGCAGCGCGCCATATGGGTGACACCGTGTGGGTGTGGGGATATATCGTAGGCGGCGACTGCACTGCCGACAACGTGAACTTCTTCACCGGCGACATCGCTTCGACCACTCATTTCGCAATCGCATCGTCGCCCACAGCTTCGAAGAGGTCGGAATGTATGGCGGTCGAGCTCAGCAAATCTGCGATGCGCGCGGAACTGAACCTCGTGGACAACCCCCAGCTCAAATACAAGAAGATCTACCTGAGGGGCAAAGTGGCCAACTATATGGGCTCTTGGCCGGGAATAAAAAATCTCTCCGAATACAAGTATTAAACGGATAATATCCGTATTTGATTTGTATTTTTGCCAAGAAAGAAAACGAAAGCAAAGATGAATCAGAAAGAAACTCCGGTATTGCTGCTCACCGGATATCTGGGCAGCGGAAAGACCACCCTCGTAAACAGAATCCTGTCGAACAGGCAGGGCATACGCTTCGCCGTAATCGTGAATGACATCGGCGAGGTGAACATCGATGCCAGCCTGATACAGCAGGGCGGCGTGGTAAAGCAGCAGGACGACAGCCTGGTAGCCCTGCAGAACGGATGCATCTGCTGCACCCTCAAGATGGACCTTGTCAACCAGCTGTGCGACCTTATCAAGACAGGCAGCTTCGACTACATCGTCATCGAGGCCAGCGGCATCTGCGAGCCGGTTCCCATCGCGCAGACCATCTGCTCGATACCCGGTATGCCGCCGGAGTACACAAAACGCGGAATCCCGCGCCTGGACTGCATAGTGTCTGTTGTAGATGCCTTGAGGCTCAGGGATGAATTCGCCTGCGCGAAGGACCTCACCCGAGACAACATCGACGACGAGGACATCGAGAACCTGATAATCCAGCAGATCGAGTTCTGCGACATCATACTGCTCAACAAGGTGGACCAGGTGTCCGAAGAGGAGCTGAAGCAGATCAAGGCCGTGGTACGCGCCATCCAGCCCAGCGCCAAGGTGGTAGACTGCACGTTCGCAGACGTACCCCTGCAGGAGATACTCGACACCCACAGCTTCAACTTCGACAAGGCCAGCCTTTCGGCAGCCTGGATAAAGGAGATGGGCAAGCCGGTCGAGGATGAAGAGGAAAGTGAAGAAGAGGAGGAATACGGCATCGGCACCTTCGTGTACTATCGCCGCCGCCCGTTCGACGTCAACAAGTTCGACCGCTTCGTGATAAAGCACTGGCCGTCCAACATCATCCGCGCGAAAGGCATCTGCTGGTTCACCGACAACAACGATATGTCGTACCTCTTCGAGCAGAGCGGAAAGCAGAAACAGCTCAAGGAGATCGGACAATGGTACGCCACAGCTCCGGCTGACGAACTCGAAGACCTGATGATGGAAGACCCTACCCTGGCAATGGACTGGGATGACGAATGTGGGGACAGGATGATAAAACTCGTGTTTATCGGACAGCATCTCGACCGCGAGAAACTGACCCAAGAACTCGATTTCTGTCTTGCCTGATATTCAGAATTTGAATAAATTTGTGAGAATCGATCAATAATAATCTAAAAATACGAATACAATGACCCCGTTCATCACAAAAGACTTTATGCTGACAACGGATGCTGCCCGCGAGTTGTATCACGAGAGCGCCGAGAAGATGCCCATCATCGACTACCACTGCCACCTGGTTCCCCAGATGATCGCCGAGAACACCCAGTTCAAGAATATGACTGAGGTATGGCTTGGCGGCGACCACTACAAGTGGCGTGCGATGCGAGGCAACGGCGTTCCTGAAGAATACATCACCGGCGGCAAATCCGACTGGGAGAAATTCGAGAAATGGGCCGAAACCCTGCAGTACGCAATGCGCAACCCGCTTTATCATTGGTCTCACCTTGAGCTTTCACACATCTTCGGCATCGACAAGGTCCTCAATCCTTCGACTGCCCGCGAAATCTACGAAGAGTGCAACGCGAAGCTTGCCACCGAGGACTTCCGCGCCCAGAAACTGATGACTGGCTGCAATGTCGAGACCGTCTGCACCACTGACGATCCTGTAGACGACCTCAGATACCACAAGCAGATTGCCGAGCATCCCTTCGGAGTCAAGGTTCTTCCCGCCTGGAGACCCGACAAGGCTCTCGGTGTTGACAACCCCAAGGCTTACAAGGAGTATATCGGCAAGCTTGAGAAAGCTGCAGGTATGGAAATCAAGAGTTACCGCGACCTGCTCGAGGCTCTTCAGAAACGCCACGATTTCTTCGAGAAGATGGGCTGCCGGCTGAGTGACCACGGAATGGACACCTTCCACGCTGCCGACTATACGGCGACTGAAATCAACCGTATCTTCAAGAACGCCCTCGCCGGCAAGAAGCCGACTCCGAAGGAGTTCGACAAGTTCCAGAGCGCTTTGCTGTTCGACTTCGGCGTGATGGATGCCCGCAGCGGCTGGACCCAGCAGTTCCACGTCGGTCCGATCCGCAACAACAACACCAAGATGTTCAAGAAGCTCGGTCCCGACACCGGTTTCGATGCCATCAACGACCTGCCGATGGCAGAGGCCGGCCACAAGTTCCTGGACCGTCTCGCCAAGAACGATGCTCTTGCCAAGACCATCCTCTACTGCCTCAACCCGAAGGACAACGAGGTGCTCACCGTGATGGCTTACACCTTCAACGACGGCACGGTTCCCGGCAAGATGCAGTTCGGAAGCGGCTGGTGGTTCCTCGATCAGGAAGACGGTATGCGCAAGCAGCTCAACGCACTGTCAGCCCTCGGCCTGCTCAGCAGGTTCGTAGGTATGCTCACCGACTCCCGCAGTTTCCTGTCATATCCCCGCCACGACTACTTCCGCCGCATTCTCTGCGACGTGCTCGGCAAGGATATCGAAGACGGCAAGCTGCCCCGCAGCGAGATGCCGTTCATCCACAAGATGGTGTCAGACATCTCTTACAACAACGCAAAGAATTACTTCGGATTCTAAGGATCTGCGGCATAACAAAAATAGAGGGGCGGAAGATTTCCGTCCCTCTTTTTTTTTGTACGAAGCCCGGCAGCTACTGCTCGCGCGAGAATGAATACGGCAGGTCCTCCGGCGCAGTGCCGCGTTTGTAATTCGGCTTGTCGGACATCTCAACCTTGACGCTGCCGCCCTTTATCAGGTCGAAGTGGTCGAAGTAGTTCTTCGTATAGGGCTTGCCGCGGAAGGTCATAGCGTCGATATAGTAATTGTCCGGGCCGTTGTCAGGCGCGTCTATAGTCAGGTCGTTGCCGTTCTCGAAGTGGAGTACGGCTTTTTTGAACAGCGGGGTTCCAATGATATACTGGTTCGTGCCGGGAGCCACCGTGTAGAAGCCAAGCGCCGACAGCACATACCAGGCAGATGTCTGGCCGTTGTCCTCGTCGCCGCAGTAGCCGTCGGGAGTGGCGCTGTATAACTTGTCCATCGTCTCCCTCACCCAATGCTGCGCCTTCCAGGGCTCGCCCGCATAGTCGTAGAGATAGATCATATGCTGTGCAGGCTGGTTGCCGTGGGCGTAGTTGCCCATATTCATCACCTGCATCTCGCGGATTTCGTGAATCACACCGCCGTAGTAGCTTTCGTCGAAGAGCGGCGGCACATTGAACACAGAGTCCAGCATAGTCACGAAATTGTCACGGCCGCCCATAAGGTCGATGAGTCCCTGCGGATCGTGGAATACGCTCCAGGTGTAGTGCCAGCTGTTGCCCTCGGTGAAGGCGTCGCCCCATTTCAGGGGAGAGAAGGGAGCCTGGAAACTGCCGTCGGCATTGCGGCCGCGCATCAGGCTGCTCTCCTTGTCGAAAACGTTCTTGTAGTTGAGAGCCCGCTTCGCATAGAGCTGCACTTCGTCATCCGGTCTTCCGAGAGCCTTTGCGACCTGCAGGATGCACCAGTCGTCGTATGCATATTCCAACGTACGGGCCACGCTCTCGTTGATGCCGACATCGTACGGCACATAGCCCAGGTCGTTGTAGTACTGCCAGCCGAGACGGCCGGTTGAGCTCACCCGCGGGTGGACGGCGTTGCTGCCGTGGAGCAGGCCTTCGAACATCACCTCAGGCTCTGCCACCTTCAGCCCTTTCATAAAGGCATCTGCCAGCACCGCTGCGGAGTTGTTGCCGACCATACAGCTGCGGTGGCCGGGAGAAGCCCACTCAGGGAAGAAGCCGCTCTCCTTATATACATTGACCAGGCCCTCCTGCATCTGCAGTGCCTCGGTGGGATACATCAGGTTGACGAACGGGAACAGGCTGCGGAAGGTATCCCAGAAGCCAGTGTCGGTATACATATAGCCCGGCAGCACTTCGCCGTTGTAAGGGCTGTAGTGCATCACCTGCCCGTCTGCCGTTATTTCATAGAACTTTCGGGGGAAGAGCAGCGCACGGTAGAGACACGAATAGAAGGTGCGCATATTGTCCACATTCTCGCTGCTGACCTCGATGCGTCCCAGAACGTCGTTCCACGCAGCCTTGCCGGCAGCCGCCACTTCATCGAAGTTCCTGTCGCCAAGCTCTTTGAGGTTCTGGAGAGCCTGCTCGTCGCTGATGAACGAAGAGGCCACTCTCGCGTGCACGACTTCGCCCTTGCGGGTCGAGAAGCCAATCACCGCACCGGCGTGGGCTGCCTCAGCGGCCGTCACACCTTCCGACAGCACGCCGTCGGCAAAGGTCGCCTTGTATGTGAAGGGCTTGTCAAACTCTATGACGAAGCGGTTCTTGAAGTTCGAAGGCACCCCGCCCCGGTTCTTAGTCGAATAGCCGACAATCTTGCGGTCGGAAACTATCTCGACGCCCGAGCCGCCTTCCACTGCATCTATGACCACGAAGGCTTTGTCCGTCTCGGGGAATGTGAAACGGAACATAGCCGCCCTCTCGGTCGGAGCTATTTCAGTGGTGACATCGTGGTCAGCCAGATAGACACTGTAGTAGTAGGGTTTTGCCGTCTCGCTCCTGTGGGAGAACCAGCTTGCGCGTTCATCCTGGTCAAAAGCCGGAGTTCCGGTCACGGGCATTATGGCAAACTGGCCGTAGTCTCCGATCCACGGGCTCGGCTGATGCGTCTCTTTGAAGCCACGGATCTTGTTTTCGGTGTATACATAGGTCCATCCATTGCCGATGCGGCCGGTCTGCGGGGTCCAGAAGTTCATACCCCAGGGCAGCGCGATGGCCGGATAAGTATTGCCGGTTGAAAGGGAATATGTGGAAAGGGTGCCTACCAGCGGATTTACGTATTCCGCATAATCCACTCTTTCCGGTTCAGAGCACGCCACCACCAATGACAGCAGCAATGCCGGTACTAATCTTTTCATAAGGGAACTTATTTGGTCCTGATGATAACTACGCCGTTGGCGCCTCTTGAGCCGTAGCCCTCACCATCTTTAATGATCTCGACGCTCTTGACGTCATAGATGCTTACATCAAGTACAGAACCGATTTCCTGCGTATTCAGGAGGATAAGCGCACTGTTGCTGGATGTCAGGGACCTCTGTCCACGGATGCTCACGCTGCCGTCAGACATCACCGTAACATTGGGGACGAGGGCATTGATCGCCTCTCCCAGGTCAGTGAATCCCTTGAGGTTCTCTTCTGTCAGGCCGGATGCGCCGCCGGTGTATTCACGTCTCTTGACGTACATAAAGCCGAAATCAACAAGTTCGTCATCCTGAGATGCGCTCCACTCGTCAGTATTCTCCGAAGCCATCACTATCCTCAGACTCTTGGCATCACCGACTTCAATTTCGTGAGTCAGCCTCTTTATGGTGAACACAAGCGTGTCCTGGGGTGTCAGGTTGGTCAGGCCGAAACGGCCTTTCTTGTCGGTCCTGGTGTAGCGGTTGGTGTTCTTCACCTCGACCTTGACATTCTTGATACCCTTTCCGGTCATATCAACAAGAAGTCCATTGAACGGCACCGCCTCAGGATCCTGCGCAAGGGCAGGCAAGGCTACAAAGAAGAAGGCAATGGTCCAGAGAAATCTTTTCATCGTATCGTGTTTATTTGGTTGAGAACTTGTAAATGGCGTTGTGTACATATTCTTCGCCGGGGCGGAGGATAGTGTTCGGGAAGCCGGGCTGGTTCGGAGCGTCCGGGAACTTCTGGGTCTCGAGAGCTATGCCGCTGAAGCGATGATGCACGTCACCACGTTTACCAACATCCGTGCCGTTCATTGCAGGGCCTGAGTAGAACTGGAGGCCGGGCTGGTCGGTGAATATCTCCATAAAGATGCCGGTGGCAGGCTCGTACAGGGTAGCGCAAGGCTTGCTCATATCACCGGGGTGGTTGAGAACGAAGTTCTGGTCATATCCGCCGTTGGCGATGTTGATGGCCTCGACGCTCATATCCGGACGGCTGCCGACTTCGGTGGGAGTATTGAAGTCCATCGCAGTACCTGCGACCGGAGTAAACTCACCCGTAGGGATGAGGGCGCGGTCGGTGGCTGTGAAAGTGTCGGCGTCGATATAGAGGAGGTGGCTGTTGGAGCTGACCTCGCTGGTTCCGTGCAGGTTGATGTAGGGATGGAAGGTCAGGTTCACGGGGCAGGCCTTGTCGGTGGTAGCCTTGTGGGTGATGGCAAGCGAGTTGTCATTCTTCACGGTGTAGACCACGGTTATCTTCATATTGCCGGGATAGCCCATCTCGCCGTCAGGAGAGTTGTAGGTCATCTCGACAACAGGCTCGCCCTGGGCGTTATTGTATTGCTTGCAATCCCAAACCACAGCATAGATTCCTTTCTTGCCGCCGTGCAGGTGGTTGCCGTTCTCATTCTGGTCGACCTGGTAGGTCACGCCGTCGAGAGTGAAGGCACCCTTGGCTATACGGTTGCCGTAACGGCCGACAACCGGACCTGAGAAAGCATCGCCGGTGAGGTAGCCTTCGATCGAATCGAAGCCCCAGATGACATCTTTCGGCTCGCCGTTCTTGTCGGGCACTATGATGCTGACGACGCGCGCACCGTAGTTGGTGAACTGGACAATCATACCGTTGGCATTCTCGGCTGTATAGAGATGCACATCCTTGCCATCGATGACAGCTTCGAACAGTGCGGGATCTACTTTGAGGGAATCAGCTGCCTTTTTGCCGGTGCAGCTTGCAGCAATCATCATTGTTGCCGCCATCAAAACGAATAGGGTCTTTTTCATATCTGTTTACTTTTTCTTTTGTCCGTAATAAGCTCCGGGGCCGTGCTTGCGGCTGTAGTGCTTCTCGATAAGGTGCTTGTTCATCGAAGGAACGTGGGTCACGACATCGAGAGTGTTCAGGTGCAGGGTCGAAGAGATGAATGCCATCTTGGCCACCTGCTCCAGCACTACTGCATTGTGGACTGCATTGGCTGCGTCCGTACCCCAGGCGAAGGGGCCGTGGTTCTTGACCAGCACTGCAGGCGTGTCGTCAGGGTTGATATTCTCGAATCTTTCGACAATCACGTTGCCGGTCTCCTTCTCGTACTCGCCGAAGACTTCGCTTTTCTTCATATCGCGGGTGCAGGGGATATCCTCGTGGAAATAGTCGGCGTGGGTGGTGCCGATATTGGGGAGGTCACGTCCTGCCTGCGCCCAGGCCGTGGCGTATGTCGAATGGGTGTGGACCACTCCGCCGATATTGGGGAAGGCTTTGTACAATGCCACGTGTGTGGGGGTGTCTGATGAGGGGCGCAGGTCTCCTTCGACAACTTTGCCATCGAGGTCCACGACCACCATATCAGAAGCCTTCATTTCGTCGTATTCGACGCCTGAAGGTTTGATGACCACCAGGCCGCTGGCGCGGTCGATGGCACTTACGTTACCCCAGGTGAAGATCACCAGCCCGTGTTTTACAAGGTCGAGGTTGGCCTTGAGGACTTCTTGTTTGAGAGCTTCTAACATAACGCTACCAGAAATAGATGTAGAAAGCTACGGTGATACCGAGGATTACGCAGGTATGGAAAATGTCCCAGCCGTTCCAGCTGCGACGGGTCTCAGCTTTCTGCTCAGCAGTAGCAGTGCCGAACACGAGGCCTCTGATCTCTTCCTCGGGTTTCGGTTTGGTGCAAAGGCTGACGACGATGCAGACGAGCAGGCAGACAGCCAGCATACAAGCGCAGAAGTAGAGCCAGTTGAAATCGTAGAATACGGTGCGGAACAGGCTTGAGCCCATACTCTCACCCCAGGTAGTAGTGTAGATGATCTTGGCGCCGAGGCGGACAAGGCCGATAACCAGACCGGTGATCAATGCCCACTGACCGCCCTTGGGAGTTGCTTTCTTCCAGCATACACCCATCAGGAAGGCAGCTGCGATACCGGGAGCCAGCACTGACTGTACATCCTGCAGGTAGAGGTAGAGCACGTCTCCGATGCTCTTCATAACGGGAATCCAGAGGATACCGAGGGTTACGATTATGATTGTAGCCATACGTCCCACTTTCACGAGTTTCTGCTCGGAAGCTTCGGGATGTTTGGGTTTGTAGACGTCGATGGTATAGAGCATAGCTGATGAATTGAACAGCGATGCGAGGGAACTCATCAGGGCTGCGAGGATACCGCAGACAACGACTCCCTTGAAACCGGCGGGAAGCAGCTTGGCAACCAGCAGAGGGAAGGCGACGTCGCCGTTGGAGAGGACGGGAGCCAGCTGACGGCCGAGCTCACTGTCGAGGGCTCCGGTGGCAGCTCCGCGCGCGAGTGCGAAAGCGATCATTCCGGGGATGAGGAACAGGAACACGGGCAGAAGCTTGAGGTATGCTCCGAAGATGGCGCCGCGGCGGGCCTGTTTCTGGTCACGGCCTGAAAGGACCCTCTGCACGATGAACTGGTCGGTGCACCAGTACCAGAAGCCGATGATGGCGGAACCCAGAAGGGCGCCGAGCCAGGGATACTGGGGATCGCTGAGCGGTCTCATAAGGTGGGACATAGAACCCTGGGCTCCTTCATACGCGGGAGTGACGTTGCACAGGTCAAGCATATTCTGCCATCCGCCGAGCTCCTTGAAGCCGAGGATGAGGATCACGATGGATCCCAGCAGCAGGATGGGCGTCTGGAGCACTGAGGTCTTGAGGACAGACTCCATTCCTCCTATTACGGTGTAGATAGCTGTCAGCACCACGAGGCCGATGGCGGCAACCCAGAAGAAGTCGACGTTGGCTCCGAAGATGCGGATGCTTTCGATGCCGAACACCTGCTGGAACACGAGTCCGCCGGCATAAACAGTCACGGCTACTTTGGTGAGCACGTAGCTGATGAGTGAGATATAAGTCAGAATCTTGCGCGAGCTGCGGTTGTAGCGTTTCTCGAGGAACTCAGGCATCGTATATACCATACTCCTCTCATAGAAAGGCACGAACACCCAGGCCAGGATCAGGATCATCCAGCCCTGGATTTCCCAGTGGGCCATCGCAAGGCCGCTTGACGCGCCGCTGCCGGCCAGGCCGATGAGGTGCTCAGAGCCGATGTTCGATGCGAAGATGGAAGCTCCGATGGCAATCCACGTGGCATCACGGCCGCTCAGGAAATAATCTGAAGAATTGTCTTTTTTCTTGCGGACTACCGATAGGATAATCCACACCATAGCTGCGACGAATATCGCAATCACTATCCAGTCTAGTATAGCCATAACAGTTTAGTTAGGGTGAATTGTTGTACTTAATACGCAAATTTAATTAAATTTGTAAGAATCTCTAACTGACGATATCATATAACTTAAATATACTGTTATGCTTTTCGAAAATTATGAAGTCTGGTTCGTCACCGGAGCACAGCTCCTCTATGGAGGTGACGCCGTAGTACAAGTTGACGGACACTCAAAAGAAATGGTCGAGGGCCTCAACGCCTCGGGCAACATTCCTGTAAAAATCGTCTATAAGGGCACTGCCAACAGCTCGAAGGAAGTCGAAGCCGTGATGCTCGCAGCCAACAATGACGACAAATGCGTCGGCATCATCACCTGGATGCATACCTTCTCTCCCGCCAAGATGTGGATCAAGGGTCTCCAGCAGCTTCAGAAGCCTCTCCTCCACTTCCACACCCAGTTCAACGCCGAGATTCCCTGGGACAAGATAGATATGGACTTCATGAACCTCAACCAGAGCGCCCACGGCGACATCGAGTTCGGACATATCTGCACCCGTATGCGCATTCCCCGCAAGGTGGTTTGCGGCTACTGGAAGGACGAAAAAGCACAGAAGCAGATTGCCGTATGGGCCCGCGTTGCCGCCGGCGTGCGCGATGCTCACAATGTACGCTGCCTGATGTTCGGTATGAATATGAACAACGTTGCCGTCACCGACGGTGACCGCGTAGAGTTCGAGCAGCGTCTCGGCTACCACGTCGACTACTACCCTGTCAGCAGCCTGATGGAATACTACAAGAAAGTGACCGACGCCGAGGCTGACGCCCTCGTGGAAGAATACAAGAAACTCTATGAGATCAAGATTGACGAGAGCGGCGAAGATGTATACTGGGAGAAAGTAAAGAACAGCGCCAAAGCTGAAATCGCCCTGCGCCGCGTGCTGAAGGACGAAGGTGCTACCGCTTTCACCACCAACTTCGACGACCTTGGCGACGCCGACATCAACGCTCCCGACTTCTGCGGTTTCGACCAGATTCCCGGTCTGGCATCGCAGCGCCTGATGGCCGAAGGTTATGGTTTCGGTGCTGAAGGCGACTGGAAGACCGCCTGCCTGGTCCGCACCCTCTGGGTGATGCAGCAGGGCCTCCCCACCGGATGCTCGTTCCTTGAGGACTACACCCTCAACTTCGCCGGAGACCGCTCGTCTTGCCTGCAGAGCCATATGCTCGAGGTCTGCCCTCTCATCGCAGTCGAAGACAAGCCCAAGCTCGAGGTACACTTCCTCGGCATCGGCATCCGCAAGCAGCAGACCGCCCGCCTGGTGTTCACGTCCAAGACCGGCCCCGGCATCAAGGCTACCATCATCGACCTCGGCAACCGCTTCCGCCTCATCTCACAGACCGTTGAGTGCATCAAGCCGAAGCCTATGCCCAACCTGCCCGTAGCCAGCGCCCTTTGGATTCCCCAGCCCACGTTCGAAATCGGCGCAGGCGCCTGGATCCTCGCCGGCGGCACACACCACAGCGCTTTCTCTTACGACATTTCCGAGGAGTACTGGGAGGATTTCGCCGAGATGACAGGCATCGAGTACGTCCGCATCAACAAGGACACCAACATCCCCGACTTCAAGCAGAATCTTCGCAACAACGAAGTTTATTTCATGCTCAATAAAGCTCTGAAGTAATGAATGCAAAACAAGTCATAGAACAGGGCAAGGCCATCCTCGGCATCGAGTTCGGCTCAACCCGCATCAAAGCCGTCCTCATCGACCCTGAGAACAAACCGATAGCACAAGGTTCCCACACCTGGGAGAACCAGCTCGTCGACGGTCTTTGGACCTACAGCATCGAAGCCATCTGGGACGGCTTGCAGGACTGCTATGCCGACCTTCGCAAGAACGTGCTGGCCGACTACAAATGCGAGATCGAGAATCTTGCAGCCATCGGCTTCTCAGCCATGATGCACGGCTATATGCCCTTCAACAAGAAAGGCGAAATCCTGGTGCCCTTCCGCACCTGGCGCAACACCAATACCAGCAAGGCGGCTGCCGAGCTTTCTGAGCTTTTCAACTACAACATTCCCCTTCGCTGGAGCATCAGCCACCTTTATGAGGCAATCCTCGAGAACGAGAAGCATGTGCCCGACATTACCTTCCTCACCACTCTCGCCGGCTATATCCACTGGCAGCTGACGGGTGAGAAAGTTCTGGGCGTGGGCGATGCCTCAGGCATGATTCCCGTGGACCCCTTCACGAAAACCTACGACGCCACGATGGTCGCCAAGTTCGACAAACTCATCGAGCCGCACGGCTTCTCATGGAAGCTTCTGGACATCCTGCCGAAGGTCCTCGTAGCAGGCGAGAAAGCCGGTTCCCTCACAGCCAAGGGTGCTACGAAACTCGACGTGAGCGGACACCTCAAACCCGGCATACCTTTCTGCCCGCCCGAGGGTGACGCAGGCACAGGAATGGCCGCCACCAATGCGGTTCGTCAGCGCACCGGCAACGTCAGCGCCGGCACCAGCTCTTTCTCTATGATTGTGCTTGAGAAACCTCTCACCAAGCCCTACGAAGTGCTTGACATGGTGACCACTCCCGACGGTTCTCTCGTGGCTATGGTTCACTGCAACAATTGCACGAGCGAAATCAACGCTTGGGTTAATATATTCAAGGAGTATCAGGAACTGCTCGGCGTAAAACAGAGCACCAATGACCTCTACACCACTCTCTTCAATGCCGCTCTCAACGGCGAGGGAGACTGCGGTGGTCTGATGGCGTTCAACTATGTCAGCGGCGAGCCTGTGACCGGCCTGATGGACGGCCGTCCCCTCTTCGTGCGCAGCGCCAATGACAAGTTCTCACTGGCCAATTTCATGCGTGCCCAGCTCTACGGAGCCATCGGTGTGCTGAAGATCGGCAACGACATCCTCTTCAACGAGGAGCATGTCGAGGTGGACCGCATCATGGGCCACGGAGGCTATTTCACAACTCCCAAGGTGGGCCAGAAGATGCTGGCTGCAGCCCTGAATTCGCCTATTTCTGTAATGGAGACTGCGGGCGAAGGCGGCGCCTGGGGCATCGCGCTGCTGGCCGGCTTTATGGTCAACAATCCCGACAAACTGTCCCTGCCGGACTACCTCGACAATGTGGTGTTCGCAGGCAACACAGGCGTCGAGGTATCTCCCGACCCTGCTGACGTGGCAGGCTTCAACAGTTACATCGAATCTTACAAAGCCGCGCTCCCTATCGAGCACGCAGCTGTGCAGCACAAAAAGTAAAATCAGTAAATCTCGAGGTTCTCGAGAGTGATGCAGGCCTTTGAGGCCAGAATATTGACCCGGATGGCAGTAGTTGTCACCGGGTCAAATCTTATTATGCGCTTGTAGCCGATGGTAGTCTGCTCGTCCAGGGTCTGCCACCGGCCGTCAACCATCGCTTCGACGCTGAAGCGCTGCACCCTCTGGCCCAAGGCGATATGCTCCTGCAGGACTATCTTGCTGACAGTCGTGGGCTTGCGGAACGAGGCAGTCAGCGTGGCCGCCGTCACATCGTCGTCCGTTGCCCAATAGCCGTCTCCAGCCACTTTCGAAGCGGCGAACCTGCGAGAATTTTCCCTCACGTCAGAAGCCTCGAAATCAGCTGCTTTCGCGAGATTTTCAGCAAATTCCGCTTCGATTGCCCTGCCGAATTCGATGAGGATGGCGGAATCCTTGGGATGGATCAGCCCCCTGCGGTCCGGAGGCACGTTAAGGATAAGATTGCCGTTGCGTCCTATAGAATTATAGTATATGTCCATCAGCTGGTCTACGCTCTTCACACGGTCGTCTTCCCTTTCGTGGTAGAACCATCCGGGACGGATCGACACGTCCACCTCGGCAGGCAGCCAGTCCGTGCCGTCCTCCTGCCCGTGGTTGAGGGCATAGGTATCGGCGTGGCCCGGAGCGAACTCAGCCTTGTTGAGCGTGCTCCAGTTCGTCTCTCCGGCATAGCCGGCCTCGTTGCCTACCCAGCGGCAGTCCGGGCCTCCGTCAGAAAACATCGCCGCCTGGGGCTGCTTCTGCCGGACTATCTCCCAGGTGGCGGGCCAGTCATAGTAGGTCAGGTTGTCGATCGTACGGCGCTCATTCGCTCCACCGTACCATCCGTCGCCACCGTTGGCCCCGTCGAACCACACCTCAAAGATGTCTCCGTAGTTCGTCAGGAGTTCAGTCAGCTGGTTGCGGTAATAATCGATATAGGCAGGAGTGCCGTAATCCGGATGGTTGCGGTCCCAGGGAGACAGGTAGACTCCGAACTTGAGGCCGTATTCCCGGCAGGCGTCGCTCACCTCGCGGACGAGGTCGCGACCGTAAGGCGAATTCATAACGTTGTGGCTGGTGTATTTGGTATCCCAGAGGCAGAAGCCGTCGTGATGCTTGGCAGTCAACACTATCCCCTTGAAGCCCGCACGGCTGATGATGTCCGCCCACTGGCGCGGATCGCAGGCAGTCGGGTTGAAAACCTGCTCGCTCTCGTCCCCGTAGCCCCACTCCAGGTCGGTGAAAGTATTCGTAGTAAAATGGATGAAGACATAGCGCTCCAGCTCGTGCCACGCCAGCTGCCTTTCACTCGGCACCGCCCCGCAGGGCGCAGGCTCAGTTATATTTGTACACGCCGCCGCAGCAAGCAGCACAGCCATAAGAAAAAAGAATCTTTTCATACCCCTAAGGTACGAATCTTTCAAGTTATACGTACGTATATAACAGTTGAGGGCCGACCCGTTATGGCGAGCCGACCCTGTCCCTGACCTAAACTAAAACTATGATAAACTTCGATGTGAAAATAAGCAAACACTGTGCCACAATTTGCCACAAGAACACAAAAACTTAAAAATTTTTATTATGACATTTTGACTCCTTTATTTATTAAATATTACCTTTGTGTAGCTTTTAATCGGCAACAATCGTCAAAAAGAAAAGCAATTCCTCCAAAGAGTGCGAAACACTTATCCAGAATATCGAAAAACCAAAATACAATGATCAAGAAACTTTCGCTTCTTCTGCTTTCCCTGCTTTTCCTGCAGGGAGCCGAAGCCTTGTATGCTCAAGGTTCTCTCTCATCTCCTAGCGCCGGTTCGCTGGGCTTCCGTCTGGACGGCGGAATCCAATATGCCGTCGGCGCAGGTCAGCCCACAGGTCTGACGGCTGTGCAGCCGATGGGCGGTATCGGATTGTTCTACAATATCAATCCCCGTTTCCGAGCAGGATTGGACTACAACTATTCGCGTATGATCAGGGAGACGTCGAACGGCACCCTGTCCAAACTTCCTGACGGAGGAGTAGCAGGAGATGTCTACCGCGACCAGAAGACTCACTTCCACAGCCTGAGCGCGACAGGAGAATATAATCTTCTGGCGGAGGGCCCTGTTTCTTTATACGCGGGCGCGGGCGTGGGCGCGATAATAGCCGCCGGCAAAGTCTACACCCTCGGCGTTAAAAACGAAATCAAGCCCGGGGGAGCGGGCAACTCCATCCAGATTACGGGCCACAACGAAAGCCACAGTTTCGTCTCCCCGTTCATCCCCGTTTCGTTTACGCTCGAATATGAATTCCTGCCGCAAGTAGCCGTGTGCTTCGAAGCCGGATACCGCTTCGTCATCGCCGGCAAGAACGAATTCTCTCCCAACGGCCAGGCATTCGGCCTGCTGGGCCTGCGGTTCAACCTGTAAAAATTATATCCATGAACATATCAATGATACAACGGATAAGAGCCTGGCATGCGAGCCTGCTTCTGCTTTTGCTTCCGTTTGCGACGCTGATTTTCACAGCGTGCGACGAAGGCCATCCGGAGTTCGGTTTTTCTATGGAAGCGGACTACAGCGAAGTCATCAAAGCCATCAAGAACTCGGACAAGTCTCTATCCGACCGGGTGGCACTGATCGAGGCTGCGGTAAACAGCGGCCTTGCAGAGAGCAGCTCCTTGATGGATATGATCAAGGAGGCGCTTGCTTCGATGGAAGGCACGATTGAAGAAAAGCTGGCCGCAGTTGAAGCTGCAATGGCAGAGCAGACCACAGCTCTGGAGACAAAATTGGCGCTGGTTGAGGCTGCCGTAGCAGCCGGCCTGGCCAACAGCAGTGACCAACATGAGCTGCTGAATCAAGCCGTTGCTGCGCTGAGCGGCTCCTTCGACGAGAAGCTCGCCGAAATAGAATCAGCCATCCAGGACAAGTCTACAGGCTTGGAAACGAAACTCGGTCTGGTGGAGGCTGCAGTCAAAGAAGGTTTCGCCGACAGAGCCAAGGCACAAGCTATGATCGCAGAGGCACTCAAGTCGATGGGCGGAACGCTGGAAGAGAACCTTGAGGCTGTCGAAGATGCCCTCTCAAGCCAGGCAGTCGACCTGTCGGCCAAACTGGCTTTGATCGAAACAGCCCTGAACGAAGGTTTCGCCGCCGACTCAACGCAAAACTCTCTGATAAAGACCGCCATCAATTCACTTGGCGGGACTGTGGACGAAAAAGTCAAAGCCATCGGAAATGCCGTCAAGAGCCAGTCCACCAGCCTTGAAGCTAAGCTGGCCCTGATTGATGCGGCTCTTGACATTACAGGCACCTCACAGTTGATGAATCTTGTCAAGGAAGCTGTAGCATCTCTCCAAGGCACCGAGGAGCAGAAGCTCGATGCCATCAAGAATGCGATATCCGGCCAGACGACGAGCCTGGAGGCGAAACTTGGCGCCATCTCCGCCGCATTGTCTCAAGGTTTCCTCGATGCGAAGGATGCTATTGATGATGTCGAGACGGCTCTTCAAACGACCCTGGGAGGTCTTGGCCAGAGTCTTAGTACGGTCAAGAACGACATCATTACCCAGCTCACAGCCACCTCGGCCAAATTGACTACCAATGAACTTGCCGGCGCACTGACAGGCATAGTCAGCGCCATCGACAGCAAGTCCCAGACTGCTGACCAGCAGCTTGCGGCCATCCAGCAAGCCATTTCCGGTCTGATGGCATCGTTGAGCCCCGATTTCAGTCTGAGTTACGTGGGCTCCACTCCGGAAATCACTGTTACCACCGAACAGACTTTCAACATAGTTTTGAAAGTCGATCCCGAAGATGTGACGCTCGTCAAAGACAGCCTGCTGATTGAAAGCGTTTCAAGTAAGGTATTCTATAGAGTTGGCACCACATCCGGCGAAGAGCCTGAACCTTTCGTCGTCACTTCGCTTGAAGCAGATCCGAATACGAAAGGTCAGTATGTCGCAACGGTCTCTGCACATTCTTCCGGCCTGATATGGGAGGAAGCAACCCTGGCCTTCGTCTATAAACTCGGGCTGCCGGGCCATCCGAAACAGTATACGACTAAACCTTTCCAGGCCACTCTGCTGCCGCGCCCCGCCAATTCACTCAAGGGTTCTTACTACCCCAACGCCTCGTTCCGGATGCGCGATACCTTCCTCGTTCTAGGCAACAAAACAATCCTGGATACTATGGGTAATATTTTCTATGGTTTGGGAAGTACTGATTACAAGACAGAAAAAGGAGATGAGACCAGGACCTATACGGCGGCCCAACTTAATTCTGTCACCTTCGAACCGACAGACCCGGCCACTGCAGCTTCTGTTTTTACCATCTTTGACAAAAACAAGCATTTCGTACGCTTCTATCCCGATACGACGGGCAACCTGACTTGGAGAGACTTCACAAGCAAATACGCGGACGATGCCGAGCATCAGAATGTGTCCGGCAAGCTGGTCCTGACCGACAACCAGGGTGCCATAGACTACATCAGCCTCTCTATGAATTGGTATGTGACCTGGCCCTTGGTCTACGAGATTTCAGACTCCGGGCAGGACACCCTGAGACCCAGCCATTTCGATTTTAACGGCAAGACGTATGTCCGTCATTATCCGCAGATTTGGGACAAGCTTAAGGCGTGGGGGCTGGGCTACTCCGCCATCAAAGCTGCCGGCCTTCAGATTGAGAACGTGACGAGAGGTCGCGGAGATGGATACAAACTCGCCTATCTGAGAATGCCGGACAATTCCCCCACTGCCGACCTGGAGGTGGCGGACGGCATCAAGCCCGCCAAGGGCGACAAATATCAAACGTTAGGTACTTTCCGCCTTCGAGTGCAGCCAAGCGACGTCGACCCTTCTTTCCGGCCGACACAGACTCTCTACAAATACCAAGTTTCGTTAATGGTCAATGAAGATGATACGAATTAATCGCATACTGACAATATTCCTGCTGCTTATGCCGCTGGCACCCCTGCTCATATCCTCCTGCGGCGTCGAGCAGAAGAAGATTGAGATTCCGCTGGAGCTGGACTACAGCGGGCTTCTCGCAGCCATCCGCGATAGCGACAGGTCGTTATCCGACTATCTGACTATGATTGAGAATTCACTGGAGGACGGCCTGACCGACAACCAGGAAGCGATGGCGCTCATCCAGGAACTCATCGCCTCGATGGAAGGATCGATGGAACAGAAACTGGAGGCCATCACCGCTGCTATGAAGCAGCAAACGACAAGTCTTGAGACAAAGCTGGCCCTGATTGAAGAGGCCGTGAACAGTGGCTTTGCAGACAGTGATGCCCAGCAGGAGTTGCTGCAGCAAGCCATCAAGGCTCTGGAAGGGACGATGGAGGAGAAACTTGAGGCCATCGAGGCTGCCGTAAAATCGCAGCAGGCAAGTCTTGAAACCAAGATCGGGCTTATCGAGGCTGCCGTAGCCGGCGGGTTCGCCGACAGTGCTGCAGCTGAGGCTCTTATGTTGGAGGCAATCGAAACTGCCGGCTCTACCCTGGAAGAAAGAGCCGCCAAAGTCGAAGCAGCCATTGAGAACCAGTCTGCGGATCTGTCCGCCAAACTGGCACTGATCGACGCTGCGGTAGCAGGTGGATTTGCCGGGCAAAAGACCGTCCAGGACCTTGTCCGCAAGGCTGTCAGTTCGCTCGGCGGCACTTTGGCTGAGAGGTTTTCTGCCATCGAAGCTGCCGTAAAAAGCCAGACCGCGAGTCTGGAGGCTAAGCTGGCACTTGTGGAAGCAGCCGCCAATGCAGGAACGGCCTCGGCCGATGCCAAGCTGGGATTGATTCAACAGGCAGTTTCCTCTATGGGAGGGACGATGCAACAGAAACTTGACGCTATTTTGGACGCTGTCGCTGACGACAGTACCACTCTGGATACGAAAGTCGGACTCATCTCTTCTGCGGTTGAGAGTGGATTTCTGTCCAACTCTCAAGCCGTCCAAGCTATGCAAACGGCGCTCAACACAAGCCTTGGCACTCTCGATCAAGATATGACTGCGCTCAAGACTGATGTCTTAAATCAATTGACAACTATTTCTCAGGAAGTGACTCCGACAGAATTGGCCAAGGCGTTCCAAGGCATTTTGGATGCGCTCGACAGCCAAAACCAATCTGCGAATGCGATTCTTCCGGCCATTCAGCAGGCCCTCGCTTCGCTGACGGAACAGGTAGGAAAGAAACACGTAATGGAGAGTCTGGTCTATATGGGCAATACATCTGAGAGACTCACAGTCTCGTGCGGTAAAGACATAGTTGTCCGTCTTCGCGTCAATCCTTCGGATATGCCCATTGATGTAACCAAGTTGGAGTTGCGGCAGATTGACCGCAATCAGTTCTTCAAGTCCGGAACGGATCGCAGCCAGGCTGTCAAGAACCATTACAATTATTTTGATGTGGAGAAAGACACCAAAGAAGAGGGGCAATATATCGTCACTGTACATACTTTGGTTGATGCAATGTTCCCGTATTGGGATGAAACGTCCCTGATCTTTGACTATAAGGGCAAAGATAAGGATGGCAATAATAAAACATTCAGCACAGATCCTATCCCTGTTGCGATAATGCCCAACCCCAAAGATGGATTGTCCGTCTCGGGGCGCGAAAATGCCGCCTCTTTCCTGATGAATGATGCGCTCGGCATCATCTACCAGCCTCTGGTCAGCGTCGTGTTCAGGGACGGGTCGAATACCCGGACCTACACGGCGGAGTTCCTGCAATCGGCCAAGTTCGACCCTACCAGCCAGTTGAAGGTGACGACCATCCTCGACAGGGAGAGACATTTCGTGGGTATCCAACCCGACACCACGAACATGGAGCCGGGAGACGGCTGGCGGCGTTGGGACGACCCTGACCCAAGGTACTACGGAACGCTTCTGCTCCGCGATTCCACCAAAATCAATCACAAGGAACTCTCGGGCAGCCTGGAACTGACCGACCGCTGGGGCGGCAGTTATAGCGCTTCCCTGTCTCACAGCATTGCCTGGTACACTTCTTATGCCGACACCGTGTTGGCCAATCCGACCATCTCCGGTGATGGTAAACTGCAGGCTAACCTGGAGTCGAAAGCGACGGCGCTCGGCCTGTACATGGGCGAACGTCCGGGCAGCACCTATTGTGACGTATCCTTCGATTTTGCGTCCGCCAGCGGTGCCTGGCTTTCCGCACAATTCAAACCGTATTCGTGGGATCTCGAAATGCAACTGGATACGTTTCCGTCCGGGTCTCGATTTACCGTGGACGCTGTAATCACTCAGACTGTCCAACCCGACGAGAACGATTCCTCGTTCAGGCCAAAGCAGCGAAAGGCGCGCATCCGAGTCACTTTTACCGTCAAATAAAAAACGGAGGATATGAAAACACGTAAAATATATCTGTTCTCGCTTCTGGCCCTGGTACTTCCGCTGTTCTTTACGGCGTGTGACGGTGCCAATCCGGAGCTGAGCATCAAATTTGACACGAACTACTCCGAAGTCCTCGAAGCCCTCCGCGACTCCAGAAAGTCTCTGACCGGGAAAATGGCGCTGATTGATGCTGCGATGCGTAACGGCCTGAACGACAATCAGTCTCTACTGGAGCTCATTCAAGATGCGCTTGAATCTCTGGATGGCTCGATGGAGGAGAAACTGGCTGCCATCGAGGCTGTGATGAAAGCCCGCACTACGAGTCTCGAGACTAAACTGGCTCTGGCCGAAGCTGCGGTAAACGAAGGTTTTGCCGACAGTGAGGCCCGGCAGAAGCTGATGCAGGAAGCCATAGCGTCGCTTAGCGGTACGCTTGATGAAAAGATGGAGGCTATAGAGGCTGTCGTGAAATCTCAGAATACCCAGCTTGAGACAAAACTCGGCCTGATTGAAGCTGCCGTCCAAAGCGGCTTTGCCGACCATGCCAAGGCTCAGGCACTGATTGCCGAGGCCTTCTCTGCGATGGACGGCACACTGGAAGAGAAAATGGCGGCTGTTGAAGCCGCAGTAGCAAGCCAAGCTCCAGAACTTTCGGAAAAAATGGCTCTGATCGAGGCGGCTGTAAAAGAAGGTTTTGCCTCCGATTCGACCGGACAGACTCTGATCGAGACGGCCATCCGCTCTCTTAGCGGGACTGCCGAGCAGAAACTGGCCGCAATCCAGAATGCAATGAAAAGCAATACGACCGACCTGGAGACAAAACTGGCCGCAATCGAGGGAGCGATAAAAACCAATACTGCTACTGTCGACCAGGCGCTTGACTTGGTCAAACAGGCTGTGGAAAATCTCGACGGCAGTGTTGCCGACAAGCTAAACACACTCACTACTGCCATCAGCAGCCAATCTTCAGGTCTTGTAACTAAATTCGCTTCTATCGTTTCGGCGCTGGAGGGCGGTTTTTTGTCCTGCACGGATGCCGTCGGTTTGCTGCAGACAGCCATCAATACTTCCATAGGTGGTGTTGGCGGTGACATACAGCAACTCAAAACCGATGCGGTCAGCCAGCTTTCGGACATTGCAACCAAACTCAGCACCGCCGAACTTGCCGCTTTATTGACTGACGTCGTGAGTGCCATCAACACCCAGACTCAGACTGACGCCGGGATTCTCACGGCTATAAAGAACGCTCTCGAAAATATCGCCGGCGCTGTCACTTTTTAATCTGTCTATGCTATGAAGTGTTTCAAATATACCATATTGATTCTTCTGTCTGCTGTACTTCTGTTTTTGCAGGCCTGCAACAGCGAGCCGGCGAAAATCGACATCAATCTGGAGCCTGAATACAGCGGTATGCTTGCGGCAATCCGGGGCGTGGACAAATCGCTTTACGACAAGCTGGCGCTCCTTGAAAGCGTTGTGACCGGCGGCATGGCCGACAGCTATGCTGCTCTTGAGATGGTCAAGGAGCTGGTCGCTTCGCTTGACGGGACTATGGAAGAAAAACTCGCTACTCTCGAATCTGCGATGAAGGCTCAGAGTGTGAGCCTGGAGACGAAGATGGCTCTGGTGGAAGAAGCAGTTCGCAGCGGTTTCGCTGACTTCGAGGCGCAGCAGGAATTGCTGCAGCAGGCCATCGCGGCTTTCACCGGAAGTGCTGAGGAAAAGCTCGCTGCCGTGGAAGAGGCTGTGAAAGCCCAGACGGCAAGCATTGAGACTAAACTCGGCCTCATCGAGGCAGCGGTTTCTGCAGGCTTCGCCGACAGTGCCGAGGCTATGGCGCTTATTGCGGAGATTATCGATAATCTCGGCGAAACGCTGGCTGAAAAGATGGCTGCCATCGAAGCTGTCGTAGGTAGCCAGACTGCCGGTTTGGTTTCCAAGCTGGCGATAGTCGAAAGCGCGGCCATACAAGGTTTCGCATCAGACTCTACACAGCAGGCGCTGATCCGCACGGCACTCAGTTCTCTCAGCGGGACGCTTGGGCAGAAGTATGCGGCCGTCGAAGCGGCTCTCAAGAGCCAGACTACAAGTTTCCCTATCAAACTGGACTTGATTGAGCAAGCCGTGAATACCGGCTTGACCGACAAGCAGAATGCCATACAACTGATCAACGAGGCTCTCGATGCTCTTGGCGGCAGTGTCGACACTAAGATTGCCGCCATCAATTCGGTCATAGCGAGTCAGACGACCGCTCTGGAGACGAAAACCGGGTTGATTGCATCGGCGCTGGAGAATGGTGTCATTGCCGACACGGCAGCAGTCCACGCGCTCCAGAAAGCTCTCGAGACAAGTCTCGGAAATCTGGACAGTTCTGTAACTGGTGATGCCACGACTGCCATTGTCAATGCGATTTCAAACATAGCTGCCAAAGTGACCCCGGCCGAGCTGGCCAAGGCCTTCAAGGGCATCACCGACGCCATAGATTCTCATTCCCAGTCTACTGAGGCTATGCTGACCGCTATTCAGAAAGCCGTCAAGGACTTGGAGGAGGCGTTGGTAAAACCGACTATGACACTGACCTATCTCGGCGATCCGTCCTACACGCTCGTGAAAAAGCAGGAAGTTTCCATCCCTCTGAGCGTTATTCCTGAGAAAAGCGTCCTTTCCAAGGAAAAGATGCGGATTAACGTCGTCGAGAACAACCAATTCTTCAGCGGTAACGGGACGGAGGCTAATCACTTCTCCATCAAGTCGCTCGAGCCGGATGCAAACGTTGAGGGGCAGTATATCGTTACTCTGACTGCTGATTCGGACGATAATGTGTGGGATGAGTCCACCCTTCTCTTCGAGTATAACTACGGAACGGACAATGAGCCGCTATACGCTGCAACGAATTCTTTCCAGGCTGTGATGATGCCCCCTGCAAGTGAGGGACTCAATATCTGGGTTTATCCATACGCTACGTTCTTGGCAACGGACACGGTCTATTACTCTAGTACACTAGGCCGACAATTAGTGGATACCCTGGGCGTCATCTACTATGCTTTCAATCAAATGACTTATACGCAGAAAAACAGCTCCGCTACTCGCACTTACACGGCCGACAACTTGGCGGCAGCTTCTTTCGTTCCGAATTCCGGTATGCCTCCGGTGAAAGCAACGTTCAAAATCAACAAAATCGACGAACTCAACTACTCAAATGCAAGGTATATGTCTTTCTGTCCGGATACGACGGGCAGCCAGGTATGGCGAACCTTCAAGGATATGCCTGAAGCTTTTATGAACGTAAAAGGTAGCATATCCTTGACCGACAAATGGGGAGGAACAGCCAGTGTCCCTGTTGATATAAACTGGGCAAGCCGCCACGAAAAGAATATAACAATCGATATTCCTTATAACAGCCAGTCGATTTATGAGGAAGGAGGCGATTATTGGTATGATTTCAATTTGTATGATGTTTTAGAGACCATGGGCTACTATGATAATTTGCTGATGGCTCTGGACAATAAAATAAGTATGCAACATAAAGAGATCCCCTTGACTCAGGCTGATACGGATGAAGGTCGTTTAGAGTTCCCTGCCATCAGAGGTGGTTTTAATATGCATTTGATGCTCGATTTTCTGCACACTCCCGGCAATAGTTACCGTACACGAGGCTACGTGCGTGTCAAGATCATGCCCGACGACACTGGCAGCGGCTTTGACCCGAGGCAACTGCTGATGTCCTATTGCATCACGTTGAACATCACCCTATAAGGCGACGCGCAGTTTGGCGAATTTCAGGAGGAGGGTTTTGGTAGTGCCGTCTTCGAATTTGACGACGGCTTTCATTCCGGCGCCGTCTCCGTCGAAGGAGAGGATGGTGCCGAAGCCGAAGCGGTCGTGCTCTACGCGCTGGCCTACCTGGAGCGAGGCGACGGGGTCGGGGGTGAATCCCGGGGTCGGCGTGTGGGATGAGGGACGGGTCGGGGCGGGCGGCACAGGTCGCTGCGGAGTGGAAGACGCGGGAGCTTGCGCAGCCTTGCGGGGATAACCGTAGGCAGGGCGGTCACCGCCGGAAGTATAGTTAGTACCGTAAGAAGGACGGCCGTAAGAGCCCCCACCGAACTGGCGGCCGAAGGCGGCACTCATCGCGGCATTGCTGGCAGCCCTCGCGCCCGAGCGGGAAGGGATCGAACCGGTCAGGAACCGGCTGTCGATCTCACGCACGAAACGGCTCACGTCGTTGCTCTCGCTCTTGCCCCAGCGCATCCTGTTGTTGGCGTAGGAGAGCGTAACTCCCTTTTCGGCACGGGTCAGCGCCACATAGAAAAGCCTTCGCTCCTCTTCGATATCAGTTGGCATAAGGTCGTTGCCGGAGGGGAAGAGATTCTCCTCGAGACCTATGATGAAAACATAGGGAAACTCCAGGCCTTTCGAAGCGTGTACCGTCATCAGCGAGATCTTGTTGTTGTCGTCGGCCTGACCGCCGTCGCGTTCCACCGCAGACAGCAGAGTGATGTTCTCCACATACTCCGACAGCGTGACGGTAATGTCGCCGACAAGCGACTCATCGCCGTTCGCACGGTTCTCGGTCTCCTCGTCGACGTAGTCCTTTATGCTGTTGTAGAGAGCCTCGACGTTCTGGAACTTGGACATCCCTTCGATTGAAGTATCCGCCTTGAATGCAATCAAAGCGCCGGACTGGTTGCCGATTTCCAGCGCCAGCACGTATGCATCCGTGTCGGCCATCTTCTGATTCATCTCAAGGATCATAGCGGCAAAGGCCCGGAACTTGCCAATGGCAGCACCCTTCAAGCCGGCGGCAGAGAGCTCTTCATCCGGCAGCATCACAGTATCGAGCATAGAGATGCCCTTCGATGCGGCCAGCGCAGCAAGATAGCCAAGGGAAGTCTCTCCTATTCCGCGGGCAGGGAAGTTGACGACCCTGCGGAAGGCCTCGTCGTCGAGAGGGTTTATCACCAGCCTGAAATAGGCCAGCATATCCTTGACCTCGGCCCGGTCGTAGAACGAGAAGCCCGCATAGATGCGATATGGCAGGTTGCGCTTGCGCAGCGCCTCCTCTATCGATCGGGACTGGGCGTTGGTGCGGTAAAGAACAGCGAAATCACTGTACTGCGCTTTCGCCTTGTAGATGCGGTCGACAATCCTTGAAGCTACCAGGTAACTTTCTTCCTGTTCGGTGAAGCCGTTCAGGACCTCTATCTTCTCCCCTTCTGCCTGACGAGAGAAGCAGGTCTTCTCAAGCCTGTGCTCGTTCTTGGCGATAATGCTGTTGGCAGCGTCCACTATGGTCCGGGTGGAGCGGTAGTTCTGCTCCAGGCGGAAAATCTTCGCATCGGGATAATCCTTGTTGAAATGAAGGATGTTCTCGACACGCGCGCCGCGGAATCCGTAGATGCTCTGGCTGTCGTCGCCGACGACGCAGATGTTGCGGTGGGCCGCCGCGAGTTTCTTCAGGATTACATACTGCGCCAGGTTCGTGTCCTGGTACTCGTCTACGAGGATGTAGCGGAAGCGGCTGCTGATCTGCTCCAAAGCCTCGGGAAAATCCCTCAGGAGGATATTGGTGTTGACAAGGATGTCGTCGAAATCCATCGCCCCGGCAATCTTGCACTTCTTGGCGTAGAGGCTGTATATGTCGCTGATGCGTCCCTTGCGGACCATCTTGTCCTGCTCGATGACTTGCGGCGTGCTCGCATAGATGGCTGCGGTCATCAATTTGTTCTTGGCCGCAGAGATACGGTTGGCGACTTCCGCCGGCTTGTACACTTTTTCGTCCAGTTCCAGTTCCTTGATACACTGTTTCACCGCAGCGCGGCTGTCGGACTGGTCATAGATGGTGAACTGCTGAGGGTAGCCCAGCTCGGCAGCATAGTCGCGCAGGAAACGGATGAAGATTGAGTGGAAGGTTCCCATCCATATCCACCTGGCCTTGTTTTCACCCACCAGAGTGGCGATACGCTCCTTCATCTCGCTGGCTGCTTTCTTGGTAAAAGTAAGTGCCAGGATTTGCGAAGGAGCCGCGCCGCAGGCGATGGCGTTCGCTATCCTGCAGGTCAGCACACGGGTCTTCCCGGCTCCCGCTCCTGCAATGATGAGACAGGGTCCGTCGATGTTGCGGACAGCCTGAGCCTGAGCCTCGTTCAACTGGTCGAAAATATGATTTGCGCCGCTTTCCATAGTATGGCAAATATAAAACTGAAAAAACCTAAAACAAAGGTGATTTCTTCTTTTTTTATATGTATCTTTGCCGGATATTCTGAACTAATTATATATCAATATTTTTATATCAACCAATAATGTCAGAACAGATTAGATTAAAGAAGGGACTGGACATTCCCGTTGCCGGGGCAGCCTCTGCGACAATCGCCAAAACTGTGTCTGCGGACATTGTTGCTGTCAAACCTACCGACTTCAGGGCTCTAGTCCCTAAAATGGTAGTGAAGGAGGGGGACCGCGTACTTGCCGGTGACCCTCTTTTTGTTGACAAGAACCGTCCGCAGGTTAGTTTCTGCTCTCCTGTAAGCGGCACCGTAGAAGCCGTAGTCAGGGGTGAGAAACGCAAACTGCTTGCAGTGACTGTCAAGGCTGACGGCAAGATGGAATACCGCCGCAAGAAAGCGGCAGATCCCGCTTCCCTGTCCAAAGAGAAAGCAGCAGCACGTATGCTCGAGATGGGTCTCTGGCCGACGGTCATCCAAAGGCCTTACGGCATCATCGCCAACCCGGACGACAGTCCGAAATCAATTTTCATCTCGGCTATGGATACCGCCCCGCTGGCACCGGACTATGACTTTGTGCTTCAGAACCGTTTCAACGACGTTCAGACCGGAGTCGACGTCCTTGGCAAATTCACAAAGGGCGGAGTCCATTTCAGTATGAATTATTACACCTGCCCGTCTTCTGAGTTCAAGAAACTGCGCGGAGTCATCTTCCACGAGTTCGAAGGCAAGCATCCCGCAGGAAACGTAGGCGTGCAGATCAACCACATAAGCCCCATCAACAAGGGCGACATCGTATGGACTGTCGACCTGCTGTCTGTGGCTATGATAGGCAAGGCCTTCAACGAAGGCATCTACGACGCAGCCCGCCTCGTAGCCGTCACTGGCCCTGCAGCCAAGAATCCCGCCTATGTCAACGCCATCCAGGGCGCCCCGATGTCAGCTTTCGCAGACTTCTACGACAGCGCAGACAATGTCCGCCTGGTGAGCGGCAACATCCTCACGGGCGAAAATGTCGGCCCCGACGGATTCCTCGGCTTCTTCGACAATCAGGTAACCATCCTCAAGGAAGGCGATTACTACGAGACAATGGGATGGCTCAAACCTTTCCGCGGCAAGAAATTCAGCTTCTCACACACATACTGGAGCTGGCTCTGCAGCCGCAAGAAATACGATATGGACACCAACACCAACGGCGGTCCGAGACCCTTCGTGGTTTCTGACGTCTACGGCAAGGTGCTTCCTATGGACATCTATCCCGTCTATCTGGCCAAGGCCTGCCTGGCCAAGGACATCGAGAAGATGGAGAACCTCGGCATCTATGAAGTGCTGCCCGAAGACTTCGCCCTGTGCGAGTTCGTCTGCCCTTCAAAGAACAACATCCAGCAGATCATCAGCGACGGTATCGATTTAATGTTAAAAGAAATGGCTTAAGGATATGGGACTCAGAAAATTATTTGACAAATGGGAGCCTGCCCTCAAGAAGAAGGATGGCAAACCCACCGTGCTCAGCTCGTTCTTTGAAGCCTTCGAGACTTTTGTTTATGTACCGAAGACTGTAACGCGCAAGGGAGCCCACGTCCGTGACAGCATCGACCTCAAGAGGACGATGATCACCGTGATGGCAGCGCTTCTGCCCGCCATTTTCTTCGGAATGTACAACATCGGCCTGCAGGCCAGTCTGGCCAACAGCTTCGACTGGGGCTTCTGGCAGTGCATCTGGTACGGCTTCCTCAAGCTGTTGCCGATGTATCTCGTTTCTTACATCGTAGGTCTGTTCTTCGAGTGCCTCTTCGCAAGCATCCGCAATGAGGAAGTCAGCGAAGGCTACTTTGTGACAGGTCTCATCATCCCTCTGATTATGCCCGTGACCGTTCCCCTGTGGATGCTCGCACTGGCAGTCGCCTTCGCCGTAGTTATCGGCAAGGAGGTCTTCGGAGGCACCGGATACAACATCTGGAACCCGGCCCTTCTGGCTCGTGCGTTCCTGTTCTTCGCATATCCGAAACAAATGACCGGTGACGACGTCTGGGTAGCGGGAGTCGACGGCTTCAGCGGAGCCACCCCCCTCAGCCAGATGGCTGCCACAGGTTCTGTGGATTATTCAGTAGCCGATATGTTCTTCGGCTTTATGCCCGGAGCTGTCGGAGAGACTTCAACCCTCGCCATCCTCATCGGCGCCGTCATCCTTGTCTGGACCGGCGTTGCAAGCTGGAAGATAATGCTCAGCTGCGTGGCCGGCGGACTGCTTGTCGGCCTGCTCGGCGACGTGCCTTGCTACTATCAGCTCATTATGGGCGGCTTCGCATTCGGCTGCGTCTTTATGGCCACCGACCCTGTGACCTCAGCTCAGACAGAATGCGGCAAATGGATCTACGGTTTCCTGGTCGGAGCTTTTGCAGTACTGCTCAGGCTCTTCAACCCGGGCTATCCTGAGGGTATGATGCTCGCCATCCTCGTGATGAACACCTTCGCTCCGCTCATCGACCACATCGTCGTGAACGCCAACATTCGCAAACGCCTCAAAAGGGCACAGACAGTTTAAGGAGGGCAGGATATGAATACAAACAGCAATACCTATACGATTATATATACGACAGTCCTCGTCGTAGTCGTTGCAGCAATCCTGGCCATCGTAGCTACGGCCCTGAAGCCGCGCCAGACCGCCAACATCGAGCTGGAGCAGATGAAGTCCATTATGCTTTCAGCCAACGTGGGCGAGAGCGGCGGCCAGCCTGACAAGAAAGCCGACTTCAAGAAGCTTTACGACCAGCACATCACCGAAGCCTACGCAATTGACGCGAAAGGCAACAAGGTGGCCGGCGTAGACGCCTTCAAGGTCGACCTCAAGTCGCAGTACGAAGCCATCAAGAACGGCGGAGACCTCACCCTCCCCGTTTACAAATGCAAACTCGATGACGGCAAGACCGTCACCATCCTTCCCTGCTATGGCGCAGGTCTGTGGGGAGCCATCTGGGGATATCTCTCTGTCGAGCCCGACGGACAGACCATTCACGGAGCCTATTTCTCACACGCCAGCGAAACTCCCGGCCTCGGCGGAGAGATTGCCGAACCCTGGTTCTACAACCAGTTCGACGGCAGCAAGCTGCAAGATGCGGCCGGAGCCTTCTCATCAGTCAAGATTGTCAAGGGCGGTGCGAACGGAAATCCCAACGGGGTTGACGCGATCAGCGGCGCGACAATCACTTCACGCTCACTTGAGAATACCATCGCCGCCTGGATGGATTACTACAAACTAATACTCGGAGAATAACGCCATGGATAAAGAAACATATTTGAAACCCCTTTTCAAAGGCAATCCGATTACGGTGCTGGTGCTGGGTATCTGCTCTTCACTCGCAGTTACAGTCCAGCTTAAAGGAGCGCTTGTGATGGCTCTGTCAGTTACTCTGGTGACCGCATTCTCGAGCCTTTTCATTTCCCTTCTGAGGAACACCATTCCCAACCGCGTACGCATCATCGTACAGCTGGTTGTAGTGGCTATGTTCGTTATTCTCATCGACCAGGCTCTGAAGGCCTTCTCATACGACACATCCAAGATGCTTTCGGTATACATCGGCCTGATCATCACCAACTGTATCATTATGGGCCGCATCGAAGCTTTCGCACTCGGCAACAAACCCTGGCCGAGCTTCGTCGACGGAGCCTTCAACGGCCTCGGCTACGGTATGATCCTCATCATCGTGGCCTTCTTCCGTGAACTCTTCGGAAGCGGCACCCTGCTGGGATTCCAGATCATCCCCGAGAGCTGGTACATTGCCAACGGCGGATGGTACGCCAACAACGGTCTGATGATCCTCCCGCCTATGGCACTCATCCTCCTCGGCTGCGTGGTATGGGTACACAGGAGCATCGACAAAGAACTTCAAGAGCAATAGGAGGACGCAGCAATGATGGATTATATCAACATATTCATTAAATCGATCTTCGTCGAGAACATGGTGTTCTCATTCTTCCTTGGAATGTGCTCCTATCTCGCCGTATCGAAGAGCGTGAAGACCGCAACCGGTCTGGGTCTCGCTGTGATCTTCGTTCTTACAGTCACCCTGCCCCTGAACTACCTGCTTTACGAACACGTGCTCAAACCCGGCGCGCTGACCTGGCTTTCAGAAAGTCTCGGAGGCGTCGACCTTACATTCCTGAGCTACATCGTCTACATTGCTATGATCGCCACCTTCGTGCAGATCGTGGAGATGTTCGTCGAGAAGTTCTCTCCGAGCCTCTATGCATCCCTCGGAATCTTCCTTCCCCTGATCGCCGTTAACTGCGCCATCCTCGGTGGCTCGCTGTTTATGCAGGAGAGAGGTTATTCCAACGTAGGTGAGGCCTTCACCTTCGGCCTTGGCAGCGGCATCGGCTGGTTCCTCGCCATCGTGGCGATGGCCGCCATCCGCGAGAAGCTGGCCTACAGCAACGTACCCAAGCCCCTCAAGGGTCTCGGCCTTGCATTCATCATCACAGGTCTGATGGGTATCGCGTTTATGAGCTTTATGGGATTTCAATTATAGGAGGAAGAGGATATGGATTTCAGAACAATCAGCATTTCTATAGTAGCGTGCCTGCTGCTCATATTGGTTCTCGTAGCCCTGCTGCTTTGGATCAAAGGCAAGCTCACCCCTTCCGGCACCGTCAAGATCGACATCAACGGCGGCAAGAAAGTAATTGATGTGCCTCAGGGCAACTCCCTGCTGGCCACCTTGGCCAATGAGAAGATATTCCTGCCGTCAGCGTGCGGCGGAAAAGGTTCCTGCGGCCAGTGCAAATGCCGTGTACTCGAAGGCGGCGGCAGCATCCTTCCCACCGAGACTGTGCATTTCACCCGCAAGCAGATCAACGACAACTGGCGCCTCGGCTGCCAGGTGAAGGTCAAGGACAACCTCAAGGTCGTAATCCCCGACAGCGCCCTGAGCGTCAAGAAGTGGGAGTGCGAAGTGGTTTCCAACCACAACGTCGCAACCTTCATCAAAGAGTTCGTGGTCAAGCTCCCCGAGGGCGAACACCTCAACTTCCGCTCCGGCGGTTACATCCAGATCGACATCCCTGCCATCACAGTGGACTTCAAGGATATGGACATCGACGAGCAGTACCGCAAGGACTGGGAATTCTACAAATTCTTCGACCTCAAGATGGTCAACAAGACTCCGACCATCCGTGCATACTCTATGGCCAGCTATCCTGCTGAAGGCGACATCATCAAGCTTAATGTCCGCATCGCCACTCCTCCTTTCGACCGCACGGCGCCCAAGGGCAGCAACAAGCTCCTCCCAGTCAATCCGGGTGTCAGCTCTTCTTACGTGTTCTCACGCAAGCCGGGTGACAAAGTCACCATCAGCGGCCCTTACGGCGAATTCTTCGTTCCGGACAACTGTCCGAAGGACCAGGAGTTCATCTTCGTGGGCGGTGGCGCAGGTATGGCCCCGATGCGCAGCCACATTATGCATCTGTTCAAGACCGAGAAGACTACCCGCACAGTGCACTTCTTCTATGGAGCGCGCAGCCTGAAGGAAGCCTTCTACCTCGAGGATTACCACGCAATCGAGAAAGAGTTCCCGAACTTCAAGTTCCATCTGGCTCTCGACCGTCCGGATCCCGCAGCCGACGAGGCAGGCGTTGCCTACACTCCTGGCTTCGTGCATAACGTGATGTACGAGACCTATCTGAAGAACCACGAAGCTCCGGAGGATGTCCTCTACTTTATGTGCGGTCCCGCAATGATGTCGCAGGCTGTTTGCAACCTGCTCGACAGCCTCGGAGTTCCGCCTGAGAGCATCCTATTCGACAACTTCGGTTGATCGCAGACGCCAGGCGGACGGGAACAGATTGTTGCTCCTGCTGCCGAGATTCTTCACGAAGCCCAGAGGTATCCCCTCATACCCGAGAAGGATGAAACCTTTGGGAGCGTGAGGAAAGGCAAGCGGCTCAAGCCGCAGATATTTCAAAGCATCCCCTGCAGACAACATCTCGCAGGGGAATGTTTTTTCATTGAGATGGCAACTGAGTGCAATGGCCGCCGTCGGCACGAGGTCGCGGCCTTTCACTGAAGCCACTGCGACACCTGAGCGAATGACACCCAGCCTGCCCTCAAGTGCCATAATCTCCGCCGCAAGGCCGACCGGATATGCTTTGACCATATCTCCGGCAGAAGTCGCAACTCTGAAGCAGTCGGCGTCTTTTGCGAAATCACAGGCTGCTCTGGCCGGCAGTTTCGGCAACTTCAGCCTGACGCATCTGGTGTCGGCAGTCTTGCGCAGCGCAGCAATGTACAGCCCTTCGGAACGTGTCGTCCCGGGAATGAACTGCAAGCCATAAGCAGTACGCAGGGCCTGCGGAGCCACTTCGAGAGGCAGCATTTCAGCCCCGAGCTCACGGCATATCCACCCGGCATTGCCGTCGTTCTCAGCATTGTTGAAAGTGCAGGTGGAATAGAGCAGTATGCCTCCCGTCTTAAGGGAGGGCCACGCATCGGCCACTATCTTGCGCTGGCGTGCCGAGCACAGAGCCACATTGTCGGGGCTCCACTGTCCTATGCTTCCCTCGTCCTTTCGGAACATACCTTCGCCGGAGCACGGCACGTCGGCCAGAATTATGTCGAAATAGCCTTCAAGCGCCGAAAAACGCCGGGGTTCGTCATTTGTCACGACGATATTCGCGCGCCCCCACTTGGTCACATTCTCGGCAAGTATGGTTGCACGGTTGCGGATTACTTCGTTGCTGACGAGGATGTCCCGGTCGTCAAGAGCCTCCGAGGCCACGCAAGTCGTCTTGCCTCCCGGAGCGGCACAGAGATCCAGAACTCTGACCGGGGCCTCACTGCGTATTTTGCTGAATATTTCCTGGACCGCCATCGATGCCGCATCCTGGACGTAACAGGCACCGGCGTGGACCAGGGGGTCGAACTGGAACTGCGGGCGCCGACTGAGATAAAGGCCATCTTCACACCACGGAACCTGTCCGTCCGCCAGAGCGGAAAAGTGGTCTGCGAACGCCTCCTTTGTCAGCTTGAAAGGGTTGCGGCGCACTGAAACAGTCGCAGGCTCATTTTCCAGAGCCTGCAGGTATTTTTCCAACACTCCGTCCGAGAGGGCGCAGCGGAGATTGTCTAAGAATATAGGGTCAAGATCAAACGACATAATCGCTCATCCCGTCCGGCATACGGCCGGCCGCAATCTGGGATATCGTGTCGGTAATGTTGTCGATAAAGGGCTGAAGGCGGCTGCCGATCATCATTTTCAGCATCGTGTTCAGCTCTGTGTTCAGTTCGATGTGGAAGTCGGTCGCACCGTCCTTGCTTGCTGCAGGGTCGAAATGCATAATGAACTGGAACGGAAAAGGAGACTGCCCCATCTGTTCGAAGACAAGGGTATTGAACGGCACCCTTTGGGCAAGCCGCATACCGAACTCCATTCCCATCGTTTTCACGAGGACGGAGTCCTGCGTCAATTCAACAAGATTGCGCTTGTCTTCCGGGAGTTTGTCAGCTATGCTCTCGAGGTTCGAGAAACGGCTGTAGAGCATTATCGGCTGTTGGTCGAGGAAGACTGTCTTGCCAACGATATGTTCGGCCATCTGCTATTTCCCCCAGTTTTCGGGTTTGAAACGCCAGTCTCTCAACACGCTCATCTCCGACTCGCTGATATAGTTGCTTTCGCCGGCGACCTGGATCAGGGTATCGTAGTCGGTGAGGGTGTACAGGGTGATGTTGGCAGTTTCAAAGGCTTTGCGGGCCTTTGTGAAATTGTATGAGAAGATGGCCACCATACCCTCTACCAAACCTCCCTGCTGTGAAACTGCCTGGGCGGCAGCAAGTGAACTCATACCTGTGGATATGAGGTCTTCTATAACGACGATATTGGCGCCTTTCTCAAAAACTCCCTCGATCTGGGAACCAGTGCCGTGGTCCTTGGGTTTCGGACGGATATAGATCAACGGCAGTCCCATCTTTTCGGCAACGATCGCGCCGATGGCGATCGCGCCGGTAGCGACTGCGGCTATGACGTCAACTTTCTTGAACTGCTCTCTTATGACTTCTTCAAGCCTTTCGGCAATGAAAGTACGGACTGCGGGATACGACAACAACTTGCGGTTATCGCAATAAATGGGGGACTTCAAACCTGATGCCCAGGTGAAGGGCTCTTCGGTATTCAATTCAACAGCCTTTACATCCAACAAAGCGGCTGCAACTCTCTTTTCCAAATTTTCCATAATAAAAACGACTGCCTTTCTTGCGCATCTTTGTAAAGATAAGAATATTTTTTATATTTTTGATTAGTTTTTAAAGTCACATCAAATGCATAAAGTATACATCGGTAACGAATGTATCACACTTGCTGATGACCGCGAACTTGAATTGTTCTGCGAACCTTACCATCAGATAGTCGCTGCAGGCGGCCTGGTGGAGAACCCTGCGGGGGAATGCCTTATGATTTTCCGCAGAGGCTGCTGGGACCTTCCCAAAGGCAAACAGGAGCCCGGTGAAGACACGGTCACCTGCGCAGTGCGAGAAGTTTCTGAAGAAACAGGCCTGAGCGGTCTTTCCGCCGGCAGTCTTATCTGCGTCACACACCACTGCTATATTTTCCAGAACGTATCCTGCATCAAGCATACCTGGTGGTATCATATGAAATGCTCCGGAAACCAGGAACTCGTCCCCCAGGCTGAGGAACAAATCGAAAAAGCCGTCTGGGTCGCAAGGGAAAGCCTTCCGCCCAAACTGGCGAACACCTACCCTTCCATCAGGGAAGTATTCCTGAATGCTTTCAAAGGCTAAAGATTGTCCAGCCTTTCAAGGATCCTGTCCAGAGTATCGAAATCCGTAACCAGGACGCTGCGGGCTTTGCTGCCGCTGAACGGGCCTACTATGCCCGCCGCTTCAAGCTGGTCGATAAGCCTGCCTGCCTTGTTGTAGCCGATGCCAAGCTTGCGCTGCAGCAGTGAAGTCGAGCCCTGCTGGCTCTGGACGACGAGTTTCGCCGCTTCCTCAAAGAGTTTGTCGCGCTTGCGCAGATCAGCAGTCTCTCCCCCGTCTCCTTCTTCATCTTCCACATCCGGCAGGAAGAAGGCGTGGTCATACCCTTGCTGGCTGTTGATGAACTTGGTGATGCGGTCTACCTCGGCTGTCTCGATGAGTGCGCACTGCACGCGGGTGATGTCGATGCCCGGATAAACCACGAGCATATCACCACGGCCGATGAGCCTGTTTGCGCCGGGCTGGTCGAGAATGGTCTTGGAGTCGACGGATGAATATGTCTTGAAGGCAATTCGCGAGATGAAGTTGGCCTTGATCGTGCCGGTGATTACGTCGGTTGTAGGCCTCTGGGTCGCGATGACGAGGTGGATGCCGACGGCACGGGCCTTCTGGGCCAGACGGGCGATCGGTTCTTCCACTTCCCTGCCTGCCGTCATAAGCAAGTCGGCGAACTCGTCGATCACCACTACAATGTACGGCATATAGGCGTGCCCTTTGAGAGGGTTGAGCTTGCGGCGCAGGAACTTCTCGTTGTATTCGGTAATCTTCCTCTCTCCAGCGATACGGAGCAATTCGTAACGGTTGTCCATCTCGATGCAGAGGGACTTGAGGGTGCGGACCACCTTGTTGGTATCGGTGATGATGGCTTCATCCTCATCAGGCAGCTTGGCCAGATAGTGTTTCTCAAGCAGGCGGTAGAAATCCAGCTCCACCTTCTTGGGGTCTACCATCACGAACTTCAGCTCGCTGGGATGTTTGCTGAAGAGCAGGGAGGTGACGATGGCGTTCAGGCCCACTGACTTACCTGTACCGGTGGCTCCGGCAACCAGCAGGTGCGGCATCTTGGCGAGGTCCATAAAGAACGGCTCGCTGGTCACGGTGATGCCGAGGGCGACGGGAAGTTCCATCTTGGCGCTCTGCTCGATGAACTGGGGAGAGTTGAGCACTGCCTTCAGCGGCACTACGCTCGGACGTTCGTTGGCCACCTCTATGCCTATGGCGTCGGAGAGGGTAAGCACCCTGACGCCTTTGGCGCCGAGAGACATTGCGATGTCCTCTTCCAGTCTCTTGACAGTAGCTATGCGGATACCCTCTGCCAGGCGGATGCGGTAGAGTGTGACTGTCGGGCCTCTCTTGGCCACGACGCTCTCGACCTTGATCTTGTAGCAGCTGAGGGAGTTGACTATCCTCACCTTGTTTTTCTCAAGTTCCTCGCGTGACACTTCGTACTGCAGGTTGCGGTAGTCCTCGAGAAGGTTCATACTGGGGAAAGTGTAGTTCGACAGGTCAAGCCTTGGATCGTATATATGGTCCTGCTCTTCCTCGGAGAGGTTATCCAGGAAGTTGTTCCCATCCGTCTCCACGACAAGTTCAACGTCGGTGGCGTCAGTCGTCGTTACGGGAGCCGGAGTAACAGCTGCCGCTGCGACCTTTACAGTTTCCGTTTCAGGCTTTTCGGGAGTCTCGCTTACGAAGAAATCATCGGCGTCAAGAGGCTCCTCCTCATCCGGAGTCTCCTCTTCGTCGCCTTTGAACAGCTCTTCGTCGGGGATATCTTCTTCCTCATCCTCAGATTCATCATCCCCGTCGTCTTCATCGTCGTCATCTTCATCGTCTTCCTCATCTCCTTCCTCCTCTTCGCCATTCTCATCTTCTTTTCCGGTCTCTTCTTCAACCGGCTTTTTCTCCCTGTGGAACGCATTGTAGATGAACTTGTCGAACCATAGAGCAACCTTGCGGGTGAGCAGGATGAGCCATACGAACAGCAGGAACAGCAGGATCGCTCCTGTGCCCAGGCGCCCGATCATACTTGAAAGCCACTCGTTGGCAAGATGGCCGTACGAGCCTCCTACGCCAGTCGAGAAAAGCGCCTGCCCGCCGAAGAACGACGAGATGTAGGCGGCGATGACAGAAAATATGATGCAGCCGAAGAGCGACAGGACGAAAGCCCTCACGACCCTGACTTTGCGGATACGGAAGCAGGCTACTGCCAGCAGGCCGAGGAATACCGGCACGAAGAAGGCACCGATGCCGAACAGTTTTGCAAAAAGGAAATCCGCCCACTTGTAACCCAGTTTTCCGCAGACATTGTTGGCGCTGACGTATGACTGCCAGAGGTCAGGATTGCTCTTGAGACTCTGGTCCGCGCCCCAGTTGAAGGCGTATGAGATGAGCGACGCTGCGGTGAACAGGCAGAAGATGGCAAAAAGCACACCCATAACTATCCTGACGATGCTTTTCTGATCGTCAGTCAGTTTCGGTCGCTTAACTGAAGGGGCCTTTTTCTTGACCGGCTTCTTTTTCTTGCTGACAGTGTTTTTTCCTTTAGCTGCTGTGGCCATTATGCCTGGGGTTTCCTCTTTTTCTTGTTGAATCTTCTGTTCTTGCCTCCGTTGTTGTTATTGCCTGACGCGAATCCGGGACGGTTGAACTCGCCGGATACCGGTCCGAGGACTATGTCCCGGGGCACTTCGAGTTTACCTCTCGAGAGCTGCTCCATATCCTGGAAGATGGTCTCGTCGGCCACGCTGTCCTTGTTCCAGATGAGGTATTGCTGACGCATATAAAGAGCCAGCAGGCGGATCAGTTCCCTGCGGACATCTTCTCCCTTGTCGCAGTCGACGATAAGGTCTATCATATTCTGGATATTGCGGCCGTAGCAGGACTTGCGTATCGGTTCGGTGGAATAGCCGATAGGGTCCGGCTTGCTCTCGTGCTCTTCTTTAACGGGAGCCTCATAAGGGCCGTCGACATCCAGCTTGTAACCCGAGATGATATGGGCGTGGTCCCAAAGTTTATGCTTGTAATCAGGATACTCTTTCAAGTGGGGGTTGAGGGTGCTCATAACGTTGACCACGGCTTGCGCCTGCTGGGTGCGTTTTTCCTTGTCCTCAATCTCACAAACCTGCTCGAGCATCTTCTGCACGTGCCTTCCGTACTCGGGCAATATCAAGTGTTCTCTTTGGGTATTGTAGTCCATCGCTATTTCTATTTTTTATCTTTGTCTTCCCCATCCCTATATCCCTTCTCCAAGGAAGGGACTTGACTCAGATTCGATGAGTTATATTCGATAACCTGTATCCACGAATTATATCATAGATTAATATGCAAATATAACGTATCTTTGTAAGAAGAATATGCAAAAAACGAGAAAAGTTCTGGTCACCGGCGCCTACGGGCAGCTGGGCAGCGAGATCCGCAGGCTGACTGCATCGAAGAAGGGTTTCGTATTCACTGACTATGCAGCAGCGGACGGCATCCTTCCGCTCGACATCTGCGACGCGGAAGCTGTCGCAGCCTGCATCCGTGAGCACAATATCGGCACTGTCATCAACTGTGCCGCATACACCAACGTCGAGAAGGCCGAAGACGAACCCGAGCTTTGCCTGAGCATCAATCGCGACGGAGTTGCAGTCCTGGCCTCGGCAGCCGTGAAGGCCTCAGCCTCTCTCATCCAAATCTCGACTGATTTCGTTTTCGACGGGTCGAAGGGCTCTCCTTACCTCGAGACCGACACTCCGGCTCCCCTTTCAGTCTATGGCCGCTCCAAGGCCGAGGCCGAGGCAGTTATGGCCGCTTCGGGAGTCGCCGGCATAATCATCCGAACAGCCTGGCTGTATTCTCCCTACGGTCGCAATTTTCTCAAGACAATGCTGCAGCTCGGCTCCACCCGCGAGACCATCACCGTAGTAAACGACCAGGCCGGCAGCCCCACATACGCTGAAGACCTTGCCCGGGCCATTCTGAAGATGGTTCCCTGTGCGGGCAGCAAGAAGTGTGAAATATACAATTACAGCAACGAGGGCGTCTGCACCTGGTACGACTTCTCCTGCGAGATTATGCGCCAGGCTGCTCTGGACTGCAAAGTCATCCCCGTGGCCAGCAGCTGCTACCCGCAGAAAGCCGTCCGCCCTTGCTATTCCTATCTGGACAAAGGCAAGATAGCCGCCGAGTTCGGACTCGACGTGCCTCAGTGGCAGGATTCCCTGCGAAAATGTCTTGAGAGGCTTATTTGAGCCTGTTCCTTACAAAAAAATAGTAAATAAGGACTCCCACCCAGCTGCAGGAGAGCAGCACGATGGCGATGATTATCTTCAGGACCAGGTCGATGGTCTTGTTCTTGAAAAGGTCATATACGCACCACAGACCGAGCGCAACACCAAGGATATAAATTATTGTTGCCATACCTTCAGGTTTTAGTTTGTTCCTACAAATATATAAAAAAATCAGGACTCGCTCCGTCTGCCATATTGTCAGTTTTTCGCGATTGGTTCATTAATTGAGATATGTTGCCAGCGAAAGGAGATCAACAATATGAACAACAACAATTTGGAAATGCTTGACAAATTCGCCGTCAATCTGAACGAGAGGGCGAAACAAGGCAAACTCGACCCCGTCATAGGCAGGGACGAACAAATACGTCGTGTTCTCCAGATCTTGAGCAGAAGGACAAAAAACAACCCTATTCTCGTTGGAGAACCCGGCGTCGGCAAGACTGCGATTTCGGAAGGCATCGCGCAGCGTATAGTCAACGGCGATGTCCCCGAGAACCTTAAGACTAAAAAGATATACTCCCTGGATATGGGTGCGCTCATCGCGGGCGCCAAGTATCAGGGTGAATTCGAGGAGAGGCTGAAGGGAGTCATCGAAGCTGTTTCGGGCAGCGATGGCGAAATCATACTTTTCATCGATGAGATCCACACTCTGGTCGGTGCCGGACGCACTAGCGGTGCTATGGATGCCGCCAACATCCTTAAGCCTGCTCTGGCCAGGGGCGACCTGAGGGCCATCGGCTCCACCACCCTCGACGAGTACCAGAAGTATTTCGAGACCGACAAGGCCCTGGAACGCCGTTTCCAGATAGTGATGGTCGACGAACCTACCCCGGCAGAGTCCATATCCATCCTGAGGGGCCTCAAGGAGAAATACGAGAACCACCACAAGGTGCGCATCGAAGATGACGCCATCATCGCCGCAGTGGAACTTTCGCATCGTTACATCACCAACCGTTTCCTTCCCGACAAGGCTATCGACCTTATCGACGAGGCGGCCAGCAAGCTGCGTCTTGAGATGAATTCCGTTCCCGAGCCTATCGACGAGCTCAACCGCAAGATCAAACAGCTGGAGATAGAGCGTGAGGCCATCAAGCGCGAAGGCGAGTCGCCGAAACTCGACACCATCAAGGAGCAGCTCGTCACTCTCGGCAAGGAGCGCGAAGACCTTATGCGCCGCTGGGACAATGAGAAGAAGCTGCTGCAGGACATCCAGACCAACCGCGATGCGATTGAGAAATACCGCATCGAGGCTGACGACGCCGACCGTCGCGGCGATTACGGCAAAGTGGCCGAACTCCGTTACGGCAAGATCAGTGCTGCTCAGGAGGCCATCAAGAAGCTTTCTGAAGAGAAGGCGGCCATCAAGGATCCTATCATCAACGAGGCGGTCAGCGAAGACGACATCGCCGAGGTAGTATCAAAGTGGACGGGCATCCCCGTGTCCAAGATGATGGAGAGCGAGAAGGAGAAACTGCTCCGTATGGAAGAAGAGCTTCACAAGAGGGTCATCGGCCAGGACGAGGCCATATCGGCAGTGTCCAATGCAGTGCGACGCAGCCGTACCGGACTCCAGAACGAGAAGCGGCCCATCGGTTCGTTCCTCTTCCTCGGCACCACCGGCGTCGGCAAGACCGAGCTCGCCAAGGCGCTTGCGGAGTATCTGTTCAACGATGAGAATATGATTACGCGTATCGATATGAGCGAGTACCAGGAGCGTCACACCGTGTCGCGTCTGGTCGGAGCGCCTCCGGGATACGTGGGTTATGAAGAGGGCGGCCAGCTCACCGAGGCTGTACGGCGCAAACCTTATTCTGTCGTGCTGCTCGACGAGATCGAGAAGGCTCACCCCGACGTGTTCAACACTCTGCTTCAGGTGCTCGATGACGGCCGTCTGACCGACAACAAGGGCCGTACGGTGGATTTCAAGAACACGATTATAATTATGACTTCGAATGTCGGCAGCGACATCATCCAGGACTACATCGCGAGCGGCAAACCGATGGACAGTTGCAGAGATGAGGTGATGGGCATCCTGAAAGGCTGCGTGCGTCCCGAGTTCCTCAACCGTATCGACGAGATCATAATGTTCCAGCCGCTGACCAAGGACAATGTCCGTGACATCGTCAATATGCAGCTCGACCAGATCAAGAAGAAAGTCCAGGAGAACGCCGGCATCCGCCTGAGCATCTCGCCCGAGAAGATCGACCAGCTCTGCGAAGACGGCTACGACCCCGCCTACGGAGCCCGTCCCATCAAGCGGCTGCTCCAGCGCGAAATCGTCGACCGCCTCGCCAAGGATATGCTCTCCGGCAAGGTCGTTCCCGGTATGGAATACGTAATCTGCTAAGCGCGGGCGCAACGTGAAAGAAAAAGAAGTACTTTTGCATAGACGAATGAGATTATTCAAAAGCCCTATGAAGAAGTACTTCTTGTTGTTTGCGGTTGCCCTGATGGCTTTGGCGACTGCTTGCGAGAAAAAAGATATCGGAATCCAAGATGTCGAAGACTATATCGTCATCAAAGGCATCAAATGGGCTCTGAAGCCGGTGACATCATATCTTGGGGATGTGGAGGGAGCTGTTCCGGCAGGTTTCTCCTCCCCCACCCTGGACCAGCTCAAGAAACTTCCGCAAGTTTCAGCGATGTACTACGGCCATCTGTCTGACGGCACAAAAGGAGTCCTTTTCTGCAACACCTTTATCGACGGCTATTCTTATTCTTCCGTCGGGGCCGACGGCACGGTGAGGAATGCCGATTACAACCGGTATACCTTTACGGATGATGATTTGAAGCACGGCGTGTTCCTGCCCGTGAATGACGGCTGGGACGGATACTACTGGGGCAAGTATGACCAGGGTTATTACACCTATCTGCATTTCAGCATGATAGAGATGAAAACGTATATGGTTCCCAACCCTGATGCAGGAAGGATACTCACCATCTTAGGCGGCCTGCTCCCGGTGAAGAATTAATCAGAATCCAATCATCAGTTTGTGAACATACTGAGCTCAAGGCTGTCGACGTACGGCGCGAGAGCTCTGTTGAAGGTTTCGTAGTCGGTAGATTCGCAGACGTCGGGCGAAGCGGGCAGGGTTACATCCACCAGCAGCGTCTGGTTCGTGAAATTGACCATTACCGGAATACCTAGAGTGTCCGAGACTCCACGGATCATAAGCCTTCCGTGCTCCGGAATGCCGATGATGTCTTCTCTGTCTTCGAAATCGGGGAGCCTCTCCCCGTCGACATAGATTTCGGGATTCTTAAGGTCGGCATACAGGCGGCAGGCACCGTGACAGATAGCGTTCCATCCTGCACCCCAGGTCAGTTGCCAGCGTGAATAGAGCCAGCCCTCGTCTTTTTTTACACCAATAAGCAGCATCGCTTTTAATTCGCTTAGTGTTATTTGAAAATCAGTTGCAGGAAATGGTAAAGGCTGCGGCGCCAGGTCTGCCATTCGTGGGCTGTGTCGGGCGAAACGTAAGTGGCAGCATTGAAGCCCTGGGCTTTGAGTTCGGCAACGTTCTGCTCTATGCGAGCAGGGTATTCCTCAGAGCCGCAGGTCTCGAAGATGAGTTTCACAGCGTCTTTGCGGAGCAGCGAGGGATCTGACACCACCCCTCCGCTGAAAATGCCCAGCCAGCCGAACATATCGCTATGCCTTACTCCCACCGTGCCGGTGATCATACCGCCGAGCGACAGACCTGCCATCGCGCGGTGCGCAGCGTCAGTCATCACGCGGTAATGCGCCTCAATGTCCGGCAGAGCTTCGGTAAGGAACATCTCCTCGTAATTCTCATTCCATTTGTCGGCAAGAGCCAGGCGGCCGCGGTTGTCGCCGGGACGATAGACAAAATCGTTGTTCATAACAATGATGAGCGGCTCTATCTTGCCGTCTGCAATGAGGTTGTCGGCGATGATGGCCGCGAAGCCGGTGTGAGTCCATTCAGTTTCATTCTCCCCCGCGCCGTGCTGGAGGTAGAGGACTGGGTAGCGCCTGCCCGGCTGCGAATCATATCCGGCAGGGGTGTAGACATACGCCCTGCGCCACTGCCCTTCGATCTTCGAGAAGAACCAGTGCTCACGCACATCACCGTGCGGCACATCTCTCATCAGGTAATAGCTGTCCTGCGGAGAGGGAATCTCGATGGTGCTCACCCAGCCGTTTGAATATGTAAACTCCAGGCCGGGGTCGGGAACTTTGACGCCGTCAACGATCCAGCGGACGATCTGGTATCCCACCTTCGGCGCTTTGGCGATCACATTCCAATTACCATCAGCATCCTGCTGGGCAGGGAATTCCACGAAAGCGAACTCTAACTTTACTTCCTTGGCCGTAGCGGGAGCGGTGAAGCGGAACCAGTAGTCACCAGCCGCATTGACTTTGGGAAATTCAGACTGACGCTGAGTGCTGGAAGTCCGCTGCCAGCCGTCTGAAGAAGGGGGGACAAAAGTGCCCTGGGCGAAGGTGGAGGTGCACAAGATGCACACCGCCGAAATGGAAAGAAGAAGCCATCTCATATGAGTTGTCGATTATTTCCATACAAGATAGTGAATAATGCGAACACTATGAAATATCGCCCCGCAGAATCTCGTTGTGCGCGTGATTTGTAAAGCGCTTTTGTGATTCTGCGCGTTTTTGCGTAATTTGTCGTCAGTATACACTATCTGAACATCTGATTATGAAAAAACTATTATTGCTCATCTGTTTCTTTTTGACTCTGGCTGCGAACGCTCAGGAGAGGTTGGTACGGCTGTACGACCCTGCAGCGGCAGAATCGGCGCCCGCACATATCAAGGATGCATCCCTGTACGGAAAGACTATGGTCATCTTCGGTGACAGCTACGTGCAGAACCACGTGCGCCCTATCGAGGAATCCTGGCACTACAAACTGGCGGAAAAATACAATATGGAATATCACAACTTCGGCTGGAACGGCAACTGCGTGGCATACGACCGCACCGCGGAGAATTTCGGACCGGCGATGTACGAGCGCTACAAAGTCCTTCCTGACAATGCCGACTATGTGATTGTCTGCGCAGGGCACAACGACGCCGACCGGATGGCCCGTAGCGGCGAAGGAACCGATCTTTTCAGGGAGAAACTGACTGTGCTGTGCGAAGGGTTGATTGCGAAATATCCCGGAGCCAAACTGTGCTTCGTCACTCCCTGGCGGGTGCCCAGAGAGATGTTCCCCGAGATGACGGCGGTCCTGCTGGAAGTCTGCGGCTCATACAGCATTCCCGTCTTCGACGCCACCCGCAACAGCGGCATCTACGTTTGGGACGAGAACTTCCGCAGCCTGTATTTCCAGGGCCAGAGAGACACCGCCCACCTCAACGATGCCGGCCACAACCTCTTCCTCCCCAAGATGGAGCACTTCCTGCTTGGACTATAATTATATCCTGCGAAATATCCACATTCCTTCAATACCCAACACTTATGAAACGATTCGCCTTCTTCTGCACCGTGATTGCGCTGTGCGCGCTTTCCGGCTGTTCCAACGGCTCCGGCAGCAACAGTTCCACTCCCACCCTAGACGAGGTTTTCTTTACCAGACGTAGCATCCGGGCCTACGAAGCGGGCAGGACGATTCCGGAAGCCCAACTGCGAGAGCTCTTCGAGGCGACCCAGAACGCACCGTCATGGGCCAACTATCAGCCCACCAAATATTATGTAGCGACCAGCAAGGAAGCTCACGGCGCCGTCCTGGACCTGATCGGATTCAACAAAGAGAGGGTTGCAAACGCTTCCGCCCTGATAGTTTCCACCTTCGAGAACGGTAAATCCGGATATCTGCAGGGCCAGCAGACCAACGAAATCGGTGAAGGCTGGGGCGCTCACGACAACGGCCTGAGCGATGCCTACCTCGTCCTAAAGGCCAGGGCCATGGGCTTCGACACATTGATTATGGGTATGCGCGACAGCGACGGCCTCCGCAATCTCTTCAACATCCCCGACAACGAGACCATTATGGCAGTCATAGCCCTCGGATACAGGGCCGAAGAGCCAAGAGCCCCCATCCACAAATCCCTCGACGACTTCGTCAAGTTCTTCTGATAGCACACCCGTTCCCGCCTTATGACCCTTGCCCAATTATTCAGGAGGATTGTACCCTACATCAAGCCTTACCGCCTCCTGCTGTTCGCCACTTTATCCCTCACACTTCTCGGTTCACTGCTCGCACAGGTCAATGCCGTCGTGCTTGACCGCACGGTGGATGCCATCAACTCCCTCGTCGGCTCGGCAGATTTCTCCTGGGCCAAGGCGGCACGGATCCTCACCATCGTCAGCATTGTCCTTCTTGGAAAGGAAATCCTGAGGGCCGGCATATCCTTCGGGCAGAGCATCTTCGGCGAGAAACTCCGCATCAACATCTCACAACGGCTTTCGCTCGGCGTGGTCGAGAGGATCCTGCAGTACCGTATGGCCTTCTTCGCCCGCAGCGACAATGCGCCGGGAATGCTCCAGGCCCGCATCGACCAGGGCGCCAGCAGCATCTCCCGCACAATCCAGAACTTTTTCATCAACCTGCTGCCGATGATTGTCAGTTCGGTGCTGGCACTCGTGCTCATCTTCGCTGCCAACATCTATGTCGGCCTGACTGCGCTTGCCATCGTGCCCATCTATTTCTGGATCACATCCCTTCAGGGGCGGAAACTGAAGAGCTCCCGCAAGAATATGCGCGGCTTCAACGAGAGGCGCAGCGGCAGCATAATGAGCATCCTCGAAAGTATGAACGTCGTCAAATCATTCAACAGGGAGGAAATCGAGCTGGGCAAGCAGACCGAGCTGCAGAAGGGCTACTACGGCAACCAGCTGAGCATCCGCCGGGCATCCTTCGGCTTCGATGCGCTGAAAAGCTTCGTCAGCCAGACCGGCACAGTTCTGATCATCATACTCACATCCTACCTTGTGCTGACCGGCTATCCGGGGATGACCATTGGAAAGATTATGTACCACATTATGCTCTTCTCCAACGTAACGGCTCCCATTACCTCCCTGCAGCGCATCTTCGATGACCTGAACGACGCTCTGGTCTATGCAGAGGGGTATTTCGACATTGTAGATGCGGACGGAGAGCTCGAGCCGACAGGCAGCTACCGGCCCGAAAAGGTGCAGGGCAACTTCGAGATGAAGGGTGTGGACTTCACCTATCCCAACGGCACCAAGGCCCTGCACGACATCTCCCTGAAGGTCGACAGCGGCAAAATCACCGCCCTTGTGGGACTGAGCGGCGCCGGCAAGTCGACCATCGTAAATCTGCTGGACAAGTTCTATGAACCGGACTGCGGCAGCATCACCCTGGACGGAGTGGACCTGCGCGAATGGGACACCCGCTTCTTGCGTGAAAACATCGGTCTGGTGCTGCAGAAGAACCACATCTTCGACGGAAGCATCGAGGAAAACATCCGCTACGGCAAGCCGGACGCGACTTTCGAGGAGGTTGAAGAGGCAGCCCGCAAAGCCAGCGTCTACGACCAGATCGTAGCCCTGCCGAAAGGCTTCGACACTGCAGCCAACCATCTGTCCGGCGGACAGCAGCAACGCATCGCCCTCGCCCGTATGTTCCTCAAGAACCCTCCCATCATCTTCCTGGACGAACCCACGGCATCTCTGGACGCTATCGCCACTGAGCAGATCAAATCCGCCATAGACGCCATAAAAAAAGACCGGACGGTCATCATCATATCCCACTCGATCTCACAGATCATCGACAGCGAGATGGTCTATGCCCTGAAGGAAGGCCACCTCGAGCAGAGCGGCAATCCCGACGAACTCTACCGCAAAGGCGGTGTCTACAAGGACATAGTAGACGCCTCCGCCCGCAGTCTCAACATCGAGAAGCTCGCCCAGACCCTCTCACAAGGAAATGCTTCCTCATAGTGACTGTATCCAGGCGATGGCATCTTCCATCGGAGTTTCTGTATTGTAATCAGGATTGATGGGGTCTTCACAGAAGACTTCACCCGTGCGGGCTATTTCTGCCGACCGTGTGATGGCGAACAGATAGCCGTCTGAAAGGGTGTGTGTCACATTTCCGCTGGGATACCCGGCGGTGGGGCAGCCGAAGGTTTTTACATTGTCAAGGCCCAGGAAACAGATAAGCGTAGCTTCTCCTGAACTGCCGGTATTGCCATCAGTCAGAACAGCCACAGGAGTTGATGCAGAGATCTTGCCGATGTCCTCAGTTGCCAACCCGTAGGACTTCGTCACATAATCAAGTGTTATGGGAGTAGTGCGCTTACGGCTCTTGAACCTCAGAATGATGTCATCCGGCAGCAGCGGAGAAACAGCGGTTATCATCGGGTACATATTCCCGCCGGTATTGTTTCTCAGGTCGACAATGACACCTTTGGCATCAAGGTGCTCCTGCAAATAATCGAACACTGTATGGATATATAGCGAGTCGCTTATCTTTACCCCGGTGTGTCCGGGCAGCACGGCGTGGATTATTCCGCCTTCCAGCATTTCCACTTCAGGTGCGGACTCCTGGTAGGTTGCCGTATCCTTGACCGGTGCCATAAGGAAAGAATGCTTTCCCCCAGCCACTCCGGCCGCCTCCTCAATCAGGCCGTGAGCTTCATCGAGGTCTGCAACGGACTTTGCCGCCTGCAGTACTTCCTTCCGTTTCAAGGTCCATTCAGGACTGTCTGCATACAGGCCGTCCCGGTCCAGAAGATACACTGCATACTTTACATACCCTTTGGGTGAATGATGATTGATAAAGAGTGTACAAGATACTGCAGCCAGAGCCAGACCCAACAGCAAAAGATTTCCGATCAGTTTCTTCATCGTGATACAATAAACGTTATTTGAGGACCAATTTATAAAAAAAAAGTCAGCTGTAAGGCTGACTTTTTAGCTTAGTAGCGGAGGGAGGACTCGAACCTCCGACCTCCGGGTTATGAGCCCGACGAGCTACCAACTGCTCTACCCCGCGGTATTGGACCGCAAATATATGGGTTCTTTCTTAAATAACCAAATCGGTTTTTGTAAATTCTCAAAAGATTTTTCCTCGCTTTAGCGGGCAGCAGGTTGAGTATGTTCTCGGCGGCGGATCGTCGCACTATATGTTCCTTGTGCTTGCAGCGAAGGATCTGCTGGAAAACCGATAGGATCAGCGGATCACTTCGAGAACAGCCGCCATTACATCCGGGCGGTTGGTAATGACGAAGTCCAGACCTGCTTCGACCATTGTCAGCACCTCCTGAGGATCGTCAGGGGCCCACACCTCCGCAATCAGACCGGCCTTATGAGCTTCGTCGATCAGGGCCAGGTTCTCGAGGACGCAGTTGTACTTATAACTGAAACCGTCGATGCCGTCAGCCTTCATCTGGCTGAAAGGGACGTTGTGCGCCCTGTCCAGGAACAGCACCGGCACATCGGGGAACGCTGCCGCCAGCTCCTTGCAGGCCCTGTAGCTGAAGGAGATGAGTTCCACCCTTTTCTCCAGGCCATACTTGCGGACAGCCTCTGCCGTGCGTGCGATGCTGAGGCTCATCATATCCTCTGAGGGCTGCTGCTTGAGTTCGATGATAAGTTTTGTGCCGCCGTCAAGGCCGGCAAAGGTTGAGAAAAACTCGTCGACGGTGGAAATCCTCTCTCCGTTGGCCAGCGTAGTGTCGGCCAGAACCTGTTCGAAGGTCATATCCTCCACGTCCACTCCGTGGATATTGGTGTCGTGGAACACGATGAAGCAACTGTCAGCCGTGAGCTGCACGTCACATTCGCTGCCGTAGAAACCGTTTTCCACTGCCAGGCGGAGCGAAGCCAGGGTGTTCTGCGCCGAGCCTTCCGTCTGCCAGAAGCCGCGGTGGGCGATTACCCGGTTGACCGGGACCACTCTGCCGCACGACACAGCGGCAGTCAAGATAAGTATTGCAAGAATCAGTTTTTTCATAGCTGTCAGGGTATTGGCCTGCACAAATATAGCTACAAAAGGAAGAACATAGAAACTCCGACCATACTGATGGTGACACCGACAATCTCTTTGAGACGGATTTTCTGCTTATGCATTATTGAGTAGGGAGCGATGATGAGCACTGGAGTCAGCGCCATCAGCGTCGAGGCGATGCCGGCATTGGCATATCGCACCGCCATCAGCGACAGCGACACTCCCAGCGTCGGGCCGAACAGAGTAGTGAGGGCGGCATATTTAAGGCCTTGCGGATTATGCAAGGCAGCGCGCATATCTTTCATCTTGCCGCTCAGGACCAGTATCAGCCAAAAGCCCGCGCCACCGATGAGCGCCCTGATCATAGTTGAGGCAAAAGGCATCATCGTATCCATTGCGGCAGGCACTTCGGCCGGCAGTGCAGCGGCATAATGCTGCATCCCGATCTTGCTGAGGACCAGACCTACTCCCTGTCCTACTCCGGCCCCTATGCCCAGCAGCACACCCTTCAGCGGCAGAGACAGCTTGACGGTATTGTGGTCTCCGCGGCTAAGGATCGATATAGCGATGCCGCAAAGGGTGACAATCATCGCCAGCCAAGATTTCCACGTCATCGTCTCCCCCAGCATCAGCCATCCGGCTATGGCGGCCGAAGGAGGGGCCAGCGTCATAAACAGCTGCCCGAAGCGGGCACCGATGACGATGTAGGAATTGAACAGGCAGAAATCCCCGAAGATGTATCCTACCAGGGCCGAAAGGCCCAGCCAGAACCAGGTCGGGGCGTCCGCATAGACGGGATACGGCTTGCCCAGCGTAATCCAGAGGATAATACCGAGAAAGATGGAAGCCAGAGTAAGGCGGATGACATTGACGGTCATAGACCCAAGTCTGTGGCTGGCTTCGTCACCGAAGATGGCGGTAGCTGTCCACAAGACAGCCACAAGGAGAGATAGCAGTTCGCCAAGATGTTCCATAGCGGTCTGAGTAGCGACGGCAAAATTAAAAAAAATTATATCTTTGCCGCCGAGCAGCGGGACGATCCCGCCGCAAGTGTGCTTGGAACCACTATAAAAACAAGTTATTATGTCTGAAAACAAATCTGCAGAGCACAACAAGCTCTCCGTCACTTTCTTGTGGCTCGCAGTCGCTTTCTGCGTCTGCCTCGTATCTTCCAATCTTTTCGTACCGCGACTGTGGCGTGTCGGGACTCTGCCCCTCCAGCTTTCAGGAGCTGTAATCATTTTCCCCATCTCCTATATCATCAATGACTGCCTCACAGAAGTCTATGGTTTCCGCAAGGCAAGACTAGTGATATGGATAGGATTCGTCCTCAGCGCATTCATCGCCCTGGCGGGGCACATCATCACCAGACTTCCCGCCCCTCTTTATGACGAAAGCGTACCGGTTGCCGACAGTTTCAATATGCTCTTCGGCCTGGTCCCCCGCACTACCGTTTCATCACTCATAGCATTTATCTGCGGCTCGCAGTTCAACGCCTGGGTAATGTCAAAGATGAAAATTGCGACAAAGGGCCGCGGCTTCGGCTGGAGGGCGATCATTTCATCTCTCGGCGGCGAGCTGGCAGATTCTGTCATCTTCTATCCGCTGGCTTTCGCAGGCAGCCTGCCCGTGAAGGGAATCATAGGCATCATCCTGACACAGGTAACCGTCAAGACCCTCTACGAAATCATCATACTCCCGCTGACCAGGCTGATTGTGAAGAAACTTAAAGCCCACGAGGGCATCGACACCTACGACTACAACATTTCGTATAATCCTTTCAAAATAAGCGATATCTAATTATGACCGAAGACAGGAAGAAAGAAGGGCTTACCGCCCTTGGACACAGCACCCCGATAACTATCACGGAATACACTCCGCAAGTGCTCGAAACATTCTCCAACCAGCATCCTGAAAATGATTACTGGGTGCGGTTCAACTGCCCTGAGTTCACGACTCTCTGCCCTATCACCGGCCAGCCCGACTTCGCAGAGATAAGGATCTCCTACATCCCTGACAAAAGGATGGTTGAAAGCAAGTCGTTGAAGCTCTACCTTTTCAGCTTCCGCAACCACGGCGGATTCCACGAAGACACCGTCAATGTAATAATGAAAGACCTGATCGCCCTGATGGACCCCAAATACATCGAGGTGACGGGCATCTTCACTCCAAGGGGCGGCATCTCCATCTACCCCTACGCCAACTACGGCCGTCCGGGCACAAAATACGAGCCCCTGGCTGACCAGAGGCTCGCATCGCACGAACTTGCGTAATCAAACGCAATTATTTGTTCATCGCGTCAGCGACTTCGATAGCGGCGAGGCAGAGTAGCACGTACTGCGGAGCAGTGTTGATGCAAGACTCGTTCTCACCCCAGTGGAAAGGATAGTCGTCTTTGTTCTCGAAGAAATCTTCCTTCACGAGCAGACCCGGAACGATACCGCCGGGAATGGTAGAGTAGTCGGCGCGGTTGGCGTTGTAAGCCACTTTCTTGGTGTTCACACCCACTCCGGTAACAAATGATACGTTGCTGTCGGGGTGGCAGCCGAAGATGTAGTTAAGGCCGTTGAGGACATACTCGGGGTCAATCATATCAGGGAAATACTTCCAGATCTTATAGCAGTTGTAGGCGCTGGTGATGACTGAAGCATTGCCTGCCCAGCTTGAACCGGTGATGGCAACGCCATAAGGATTGTCCTTGCCGCCGCGAGTAATCATATCTACGTATGCCGGAACGAGAGATTTCACCTTGTCCTGGAACTTCTTGTCCATATAAGGATAAATCTTCAGGGCGTTGGTGAGGTTCGGGCCTCCCATAAAGGCGCTCATAAACATACCGTTCGAAACGTTTGTGTTCGGGCGGATTTCCTCGGGCTGGGCGTTGAGCTGCTCTTCAATGAGCGGGAGGAAGAAGTCTTTATATTCCTTCTTGCCGGTAGCGATCCAGAGCTCTATGGCTGCATTGATGCGAGGGTCGCCGCCCATACGGCGTCCGCCGAAAGCATTGGCGTTGGCATTGGCCTGCGGCGCTGCGGCCTCGAAATATTTATTCCACAGCATCTCGGCATTCTTCAGCGAGCGCTCGGCTTCCTCGGGGTAATAATTCTTCAATGCGGGGTATGCCGCTGCCAGAGATACGATGTCCTGCATCGTGCCTGCCGGGCTGAAGCGGCTTGTGAAGACGAAGCGGTCGTCCAGAGTGCCGGAGCGGTCGCCCTTTACTTCATAAGGCTTGAGGGAAGGATCATAGAATTTGCCGTCAGTCAATGTCATAGCATCGCCGAGGTGATGGTAGTGGTGCATATCGGGCTGACCGATAACCTGGGCTACGAAGCCGATATTCTCGACCTGGGCATTGATGTTCAGGGTGCCGTGCATAATAAGCTGGACATTGTCCGGAACTCCGTCGGGAACGTGGATGTCAGCGTACTGGGTCTTCTCGTCAATCAGAGTCTGGTCGCGCATCGGCTGGAATTCGCGCCAGATGTAGGCGAGGTCCTGGGTGGTGTTGAGCACTGAGTTGGCCTGGATGTCGTAGTCGCCGGCATCGTACCATCCGCCGATTGCAAGGCCGGGGATATGCTCAAGCGGTTTGTATTTGTCATTGGTCTCGTTACCCTGATAGTAGCCGTCGTGCAGGCGGACATTTGCCGGAGCCTGCAGGGCGTCG
>JAEEGG010000602.1_pt1 | contig 110094 bp, 98 predicted proteins | sample 9134161 | NCBI WGS metagenome assembly JAEEGG01 (sample SAMN16246543, study PRJNA631951) | gut metagenome | biome: gut microbiome; feature: rumen; material: CR-attached | host: Bos | place: Iran: Karaj | collected 2018-10
TAACTCCATCTCTCAATCATTAAATATCCATTCTTGTGGCCCGGAACAGCGCCCTTCACCACCAACAAATTCTTGCTTGCATCGATCTTCACGATCTGCAAGTTCGTTACTTTCACTTTGTGGTTGCCCATCTGGCCGCCCATGCGCAGTCCTTTGAACACTCTTGAAGGATAAGCGCAGGCACCAATGGAACCCGGTTTTCTCAAACGGTTGTGCTGACCGTGAGTTGATTGACCAACGCCATTGAAGTGATGACGTTTCACAACGCCCTGGAAGCCTTTACCTTTGCTGATGCCACTGACATCAACAAACTCGCCTTCCATGAAGACGTCGACGGTTAACGTTTCGCCTAATTGTTTTCTGTGGCCTTCTTCGAAACGGGAAAATTCGCGCACCAGTTTCTTGGGGGTCGTGTTGGCTTTAGCAAAATGTCCCTGCTCAGCCTTCGAGGTGTTCTTCACCTTCTTCTCGTCGAAACCCAACTGGATAGCGCTGTAACCGTCTTTCTCTACTGTTCTGACTTGGGTGACCACGCACGGACCGGCCTCGATGACCGTCACCGGAATCATTCTTCCGCTCTCATCGTAGATGCTCGTCATCCCAATCTTTTTTCCTAGTAATCCTGACATTGCTACTTAGCTTTAATTTTTTGTACTAGATAGGTTTTTTTACAATTTGATTTCTACTTCCACACCGCTGGGGAGCTCCAGCTTCATCAGTGCGTCGATTGTCTGAGAAGTCGAGTTGTAGATGTCGAGCAGTCTCTTGTAGGTGGAGAGCTCGAACTGTTCTCTCGATTTCTTGTGAACGAAAGTCGAACGCAGCACAGTGTAGATCTTCTTGTTCGTCGGCAACGGGATAGGACCGCTGACAACGGCTCCAGTCAACTTGATAGTGTTAACGATCTTCTGGGCTGACTTGTCAACCAAGTTGTGATCGTGTGACTTTAACTTAATTCTAATTCTCTGGCTCACAATAATTATTATTTATAGATTTGTCTTTCTCAAATGAAATAAAGTCCTTTTGCTTTCTTGATCACCACATCAGCGATGGCTTCAGGCACCGGGGCGTAATGGCTAATCTCCATGTTGAAGGTGGCCCGTCCCGACGTGATGGAACGCAGGGTGGTGATATATCCGAACATCTCGGCCAGCGGCACATCAGCCTTGATGACTTGATAGCCAATGTTGGCGTTGACTTCGCGCAAGATGGATCTCTTTTTGTTCAAATCGCCCGTGACATCTCCGATATATTCGTCAGGGCAATGAATCTCAACTCGCATGATAGGTTCTGTGAGCACCGGACCTGCTTTGAGGCCGGCCTCTTTGAAGCCGATGCGTGCTGCCGACTCGAACGAGAGGGCGTCGCTATCGACAGGATGGAACGAACCGTCGGTGACGACGACTTTGACGCTATCGACAGGAAAACCTGCCAGCACGCCGTTGGACATGGCTCCCTTGAAGCCTTTCTCAATGGCAGGAATATATTCGCGCGGGATGGCACCATTCTTGACTTCATCAACAAACTGCAAACCGACGACATCCTCGTCTGCAGGACCCATTGTAAACTCGATATCAGCAAACTTACCCTTTCCACCGGTCTGTTTTTTATAGACTTCACGGTGCTGAATAGTGTGAGTAAAGGTTTCCTTATATGCGACCTGTGGACGACCCTGGTTGACTTCGACGCCAAATTCTCTTCTGAGACGGTCGATAATAATATCAAGGTGCAGTTCGCCCATACCGGACAATATGGTCTGTCCTGAGTTCTCATCGAGGTGTACGAACAAAGTGGGGTCTTCTTCCGTCAGTTTTGACAAAGCGACCTCCATCTTATCGATATCTGCGGTTGTCTTAGGCTCGACCGCGACATTCACCACTGGGTCAGGGAACTTGATGTTTTCAAGCACCAGGGGTTTGTTCTCAACGGTCAAAGTATCACCGGTTCTGATGGTCTTGAAGCCCACGGCGGCGCCGATGTCACCCGCGGCGATCTCGTCAAGCGGGATTTGTTTGTTGGCGTGCATCTGAACGATCTTGGCGATGCGTTCTCTCTTACCTGTGGCTGTGTTCAACACCGTTTCGCCGGATTTCAGCGTGCCGGAATAGACGCGGAAGAAGCAGAGACGGCCAACGAAGGGATCTGTGGCGATTTTGAACGCCAGAGCGCAGAACGGAGCCTCAGGATCCGACGGGCGCGTCTCTTCGTTACCGGTCTTGGGGTTGATGCCCGACACATGGTCAACATCAGTGGGGCTTGGCAGATAGTTGACGATGCCGTCAAGCAGCATCTGCACGCCTTTGTTCTTGAAGGATGCTCCGCAGAACACCGGGCAGATCCTAAGCTCCAAAGTGGCTTTGCGGATCTGGGCGATGAGCTCTTCCTCGGTGATGCTGTCAGGGTCATCCATGAACTTCTCGAACAAAGTCTCATCATCTTCGGCGGCGCCCTCGATGATCATGGAGCGGTACTTAGCGACCTCTTCTTTCATATCCTCGGGGATCGGAACCTCTTCATAATGAGAGCCGTTGTCTTCCTCGTCCCACACAAAAGCCTTGTTCTTCAGCAGATCGACCACGCCAACGAAGGTGTCTTCCACTCCGATGGGGAGTTGAAGAGGCAACGGGTTGGCGTGCAGGCGTTCGCGAATCTGGTCCATGACCTTGAAATAATCCGCGCCGGCACGGTCCATCTTGTTCACAAAGCAAATACGTGGCACGCTGTACTTGTCAGCCTGATGCCACACGGTTTCCGACTGAGGCTCCACTCCGCCAACGGCACAGAAGATGGCAATTGCACCATCAAGGACTCGGAGCGAGCGCTCCACCTCTACTGTGAAATCCACATGGCCAGGAGTGTCAATGATATTAATCTTGTATGCCTCGTTGTTGAGATGCCAGAACACCGTGGTGGCAGCTGAAGTGATGGTGATTCCGCGTTCCTGCTCCTGGACCATCCAGTCCATGGTGGCAGCTCCGTCGTGAACCTCACCGATCTTATGGCTGCGTCCCGTATAATACAGGATACGCTCCGTCGTCGTCGTCTTACCGGCATCGATGTGAGCCATGATGCCGATATTACGCGTGAAACTGAGGTTGTTCCTATGTTCGGTGACGTTAGCCATGATTGTTCTTTCCTATATCAAATCAGAATCTGAAATGCGAGAATGCCTTGTTGGCGTCAGCCATTCTGTGGATCTCTTCCTTCTTCTTGAAAGCGGCGCCTTCTTCCTTGTAAGCCTGCATGATTTCTGAAGCGAGCTTCAGGGCCATGGACTTCTCGTGACGTTTGCGGGCGTAGTTGATCAGGTTCTTCATACCGATGGACTGCTTGCGGGCAGGACGGATCTCTGAAGGAATCTGGAAGGTGGCACCACCGATACGGCGGCTACGAACCTCGACCTGAGGGGTGACATTGGCCAGGGCCTTCTTCCACACCTCGACAGGATTCTCATTGAGTTTGCTCTCGATGATATCCATCGCCTCGTAGAAAATCTCGTACGCCAAATTCTTCTTTCCTTTCAGCATGATGTTGTTCACGAACTTGGTGACCAGCACGTCATTGTACTTAGGATCAGGAAGAATGATTCTCTTCTTTGGTTTAGCTTTTCTCATTTCTAAAACTCTTTTTTACTTTCTACTTGCCTATTACTTCTTTGCGGCTGTTTTTTTAGGTCTCTTTGCACCGTACTTGGATCTGCGCTGGCGACGTCCGTCGACACCGGAGGTATCCAAAGCACCACGGATGATGTGATAACGGACACCCGGAAGATCCTTCACACGGCCACCTCTGATCATCACGATAGAGTGCTCCTGCAGGTTATGACCTTCGCCCGGGATGTATGCGTTGACTTCCTTCTGGTTGGTCAAACGGACCCTCGCCACCTTTCTCATGGCTGAGTTAGGCTTCTTAGGGGTCGTCGTGTAAACACGAACACACACGCCACGACGCTGCGGACATGAATCCAATGCTGGTGACTTACTCTTGTCGATCAATTTTTGGCGCCCTTTGCGCACTAATTGTTGAATAGTCGGCATTTTGTTAGGTTTAATTTAATGTTTGTTGTTAATCCTATGTTTTTTCGGACAAATATCTTTATCACTCAAGCTGAACACAGCCCAAGATCTATGCTTTTCAAGATGTAGTTAGGGGAACATGAGCCCATAATGCGGCCCGAAGTCTATAAAACACACGATGCCCTTGCTTGTCAAAATTGCACCTCTTGCACCGTGTAGAGACCTATAACGTTTAACTTTTCAGGTCCCTAACCATATCTATTTCAAAGGATAAACCTTTAACTAATTCAGCGGCGCAAAATTACAACAATTTCTTTTACTGACAAGGGTTTTCGAGATTTTTTTTCAAAAAAGTTGAATTTTTATTAAATCTTTGATAATCAGTTATTTAAATAAAAATTACAACGATTTACACAAGAAATAAACAGTGAAAAAACCACTAAACAGACTAAAGCCATCCCAAAAAATGGCGCAAAACACAATGAAAAAAAATAAAAACCAAAGGTTTCCCACCGAGTTTTAACCCTTACGGATTATTTTTTTTCACCTCTCACCTTTCACCTCTCACCTTTCACCTCTCACCTAGTACTTCACGAACCGGTCCTCTCCGTTGCTCAAACCAAGCAACTCACTGCGACCAAAGAGGAGAAAAATCTTGTGATCCCAAATCAATTCCCATAAGATACGGCTCACTCTGACCTGCTCCTCGGCAGCCAATTCCTCGCTCGTGAGGGTCACGTTCTCATCCAACTTCTTCACCTGATGCTCCTGAAACGCCATCTGCACAATCTGGTAGCACAGGTTGACAAAAGTGATGCCCGTGGTGGTGTCTCGGCCTTCCATGACCATAAGAATACGTTCTCTCAATTCCTCATTGTTATAAAGGACATGTACTGGGGTTGCGTCGTAATTCATAGCAGTATCATTTTATTTGTGGGACAAAGATAATAAAATTTCGTTCGGTTGCCAAAAAACCTCATAAAAAATGTAAGAGAATTATTATCTTTGCACCTTAATTATTAATTATGGTCAAGAGCTTACTTTTCGTATGGGTGGTGGCCGTGGTCGCCTTTTTCGCGCTTTGGGCGCTTATTGCATTGGTCGTCCGACGGATAAGCGAAAAGAAACAAAAAGCCGACGCGCCAAAAGAGGAGACCGACAAAAACTCAGCCCCCGAAAGCTTTCCTTCCGAGGGCTGATAGTTTGATAAAGTTTCTGGAACCTTACTGCACATCCTGCACAAGGCGGACGGCATAGCCTTCTGCACGACTTTGGCTAGATGACACATACGGAGAACCATTATTACTAAAACCCATATGATATGGAGTAGGACCATAATTACCAGCACGCGTCGAACTGGCCCAATACATGCCATGGCCTTCTTTCAGATCCAAAGTGACATAATAATTATAGTGATCGTCAGCCCAATAGACATAAATTCTTCGGCGGCCCGTGTTGGGCAGGAACACCAGTCCCGCAGGCTCGCAGATGTTTTCCCAAGTGGACTGATCAATAATGTTGGATGTAGTCGTTGGACGCCAATCGTTGATTCTGTCCAAGGTGTAGGCCGTGTTGTCCCAACCGTCAGGGATGAGTATGGCACCCATAACGCCGTTCACTATCGCCGAGCAGTAGCGGCTGCCTTCACGCCCGTTGATGACGTACTCCCACTCTTCACCAGTCAGGGTACGCCACAGGCCCGGCTGGTTGCCACCGTTGTTGATGGCATTGTAAACGCCCCAGTCGGCATTGGCGTATTGCCCCTCAAATCCGTTGCTGGCATCACCGCCGAGAATGTAGCTTTCCGCATAACCCGCGTCACTGGACATAATGTATGGGGTGCAGGCCTCTACGCCTCCAGACCAGCCACTGGTACCCCACGAGAAGAGATCCATCCAGCCTGTGTAAGTGGCCGAGGCAAGACAGTTGTCGCTTCCCTCAATGGTGCCTTCCCAAAGCTCGCCAGGAGTTATCATAGTTTGACCATACCAACCTCCGACAAAATCCCAAGGGTTGCCGAAACGCCAGGTGCCTTCGGCCGTTCCGCCGTCAGCCACTGCGTGCGTGGTGGTTGTGGTTCCACCATTCGTGGCGCTCCATTGCAGGTTGCCCCGCGAGAAATACACTTTGTCTCCACTCGCATTGATGGAGAACTTTCCGTCAACGGCACCCGTCGGGATGGTCGGCACCTCGGGGGTCTCGCCGCCGCCATTGTTACTACCACCATTGTTGTTTCCACCGTTGTTCGGTTCATCCTCGGGGGTACACCCGGCAGCAAAAGCCACCATCGCCGTCAGGACGATGGCTGATAAGATCTTTCTAAGTTTTTTCATAGCATGTCGTTTGTTAGTTGTATTTCAAATGCTTAATTGGCAACGCGCACCGGACGGATCGAATAACCGAAATACCGCAATTCGCCTGTTTCATAAGCAGGACTAGTGCCATGGAACCAGTTCTCCTCATCGAACCACACGTCATCCGCGAAGTTCGGATCGTAGATAAAGATGTCTTTTGTCCAATAATTACCATTTCTCCCTATGCCAGAGGGGTCGTTGGTTTCATGGTGTGCCCCCGCAGCGGGCAGGAAAATACTGTTCCCATTGCTTGCCGTATAGAGACGTCCACACATCCCGTTCACCGTTGTCCATTCATTGGTAGTGGTATTGACCATTTCTTTCCATTGAAACAAGGTGGGCGTACACCATTCGCTCCCCCAGTTGGCAGTGGCTGCATCGTCAGCAGGCTCCAAACTAGTAAGCTGGTCGAAATACCCGTTTAATCCAAATTCAGGACCAGGACAATACTTGGTGAGCGCATTGTATTGACCGTATTGGTAATTCTCAGTTTTGTAATATTCCTTGATCTCCGTCTCGCCCCAAGCGTAATAGTCGCCCGGCTCTTCGGGGAAGTTGGCCCCCACGTTGAAAGTGGCCCACAAAGTGCCACTGGGCAGCCCAAGATCGACAAATTCGGGATCGTTGTGAATGCCACCGCTCGCCAGTGTGGTAAAAGTAAGTTCCTCACCATAATAATAATCCTCACCCGCTAAAGCGTAGGCACGGACATGATACTCGGTGTTTGGACGAAGACTGGCAATGGTACAGCTGAAAGGCTGGTTGCAAACATCAGTGCAAAGATGATTGACGTTCGCCTTGGGATTCCAATTCCTGCTCCAGCAAACCCCAATTTCATCAATTTCGGGATGACCATCACCCAAAGTCACTTTTACACCACACAAGGCAGTCCTCGAAGTAAGGTTGCTCGGTGTCACCGTAGTCACTTGCACCGGGGAGTTGTCATTGCCTCCGTTGTTGTTACCACCGTTGTTGTTGCCGCCATTGCTCGGGTCATCCTCGGGGGTACACCCGGCCACAAAGGCCACCATCGCCGTCAGGACGATGGCTGATAAGATCTTTCTAAGTTTTTTCATAGTACGTCGTTTTAGTAAGAAAAAACAAAAATATAAAATTTTTTCAAAAAAACAACAGACTGTGAAAAATATTAAAATTGGAGAGGATGTTTACTCCAATAACCTTTGAGCCTCTTCGGTGAGATATGGGCGGATCACCTCCATATCATACCACATTGTGTCGATGATACCAGGGTCGTAAAGATATTCGTTCCACACACTGTCGGTTTTCAAACCGAAATGGTTCCTGCCTTTCACGCCATAGCCCTCTTCAATGTGCCATTGCATGTCATCCCAAGTATCCGTCCGCAGGTCGGGATGCTCCTCAAGGAAACGCAAGAATTCGGCGTCGCTGATGACTTCGGGAAGCCTGTGGCCATCGGCTTTGTTAAATGTGACCCAATCAGAATACTCAAAATCGCCCTCACCGACAAAATATTCGGCAACCCTGTAAGTCAAGTACTTGTTAGTTTGCTCTTCCTTCACCACGGTCAGGAAATGGAAGAAATGGGGGAAACAGGGAGGCTCGTCGCCTTTGTAGCAGGTGTCAACAATAAAAGGTTTGTAAACCTCTTGGTAATGCTGGAGTACCCTTCTCCCATCAGCGCAATACACTTCCTCCGCTGTGAAGTGCGGCTCATGAGAGCTTTCAAGGAAACAATAGAGTGCCTGGTTCAGCAGACACGTGACGGAATCGACCATGACAGGGTCGCCACCCACAGGCACGTCGATGATGATGCCGATGTCGAAATCCTCGGATGGGATGTTGCCCACCATATGTTGCAGTATCCATTGCTGCCTTTCCACCTTGAGCGGTTTCGGGTAAGGTTTAGCGGATGTCATAAAGCCCGCCAAGGCGATGATCGCGATGCCTGCCGCCCAACGAACGACTTGGTTGAAAATGGGGTTGTCTTTTTTCATGGTTTTATTGTTTGAACCATGCAAAACAACAGCTTTTCACCGACATGTGAAGGGGTTTCCCTAGCGGGATGTATGAAATGGCGTTACGATGTATGAAGTGAGGGGTTACCAGCGATTTCGTACGTTTGAAATTACCTTACAGCACATCCTGCACCAGACGTACACTGCGCCCTTGCCAACGAGGCCAACCATACAGGCCGTAAGGAATATTATTGCTATCGAACCATATAAAACTGCCATCAGCACCGTTTGCAGGATCTCTTGACCAATAGTCACCTTCTGCATTTATGTGTCTCAATTCAAGAACATATCGGACTCCTGCGGCGGGCAGGAACACACATCCGGCATCCTCCAACGCCGACCAATCGCTTGCTGAGATGACATTTACATTATAGTTAATGGTAGTATAGTTTATATTTTCGAAAGGATAAGTTTCCGTAGTCCAGCTATCGGGTAAAAGAACAAGGCCATTAACTTCGTTGACCTGGGCCTTGACAAAGCGAGAATTGGTTTCAGTCGTTCTCTTATACATCAGATAGAACCATTCGTTAGCGCCAAGGGTACGCCACATACCAGGCTCATTACCACCGTTGGAAATAGCGTTATAGACACCCCAGTCAGAATTAGCATACTCTCCAGTAAGGCTGTTAGTGCCTTCAGGCCCATAATATATTCCGTAACTATATTGACTATCATTGCTATACTCAATATCAGTCGGTTTGTAATGTCTGTTTCCGCAATCCCAGCCGCTCGTGCCCCAACCAAACAGGTCTATCCAGCCAGAGTAGGACGGGGAAATGTTCAGGTTGCCCTCTCCTACATAGTCATACTGGTTCAAAGCAAAGCGCCAAGTGCCCGTAGAGGCCTGATACTGCAAATTGCCGTGCGAGAAACGCACCTGGGCACCGTCATTGTTGACGGTAAAGAAGCCATTTACGACACCTTCTGGAACAACCGGGCCAGCGTCAAGTGTGGTGAAGCTCTTGTCAGAGCCATAGTAATACTCTTGGTTGCGCAAGGCGTAGGCGCGCACATGATAGACGGTGTTCGGCTCAAGATCGGAGAGCGTGCAAGTGAAAGGAGCATTCCATGTAGTAGTGGAAAGGTGGTTGTCGCTTGCCGTAGGATTCGCCTGTTTGCTCCAGCAAACGCCAAGTTGGGAGAGCGTGGCACCTTCACTTACGGTCACAGTCGCGCCGCACACTGCGGTCGTCGCGGTAATGTCGCTTGGTGTAGCTGTAGTCACGGTAACGGACACGTCATTGTTGTTGCCGCCATTGCTCGGGTCGTCCTCGGGGGTACACCCGGCAGCAAAAGCCACCATCGCCGTCAGGACGATGGCCGATAAGATCTTTCTAAGTTTTTTCATAGTATGTCGTTTTAGTTAGCAAAAAGCGAAAATAAAGATTTTTTTCGTATCTTCGCACACTCAAAAGAATCTTTGAATCTTTAAATCTTTGAATTTTTAAATCCTTAAATAATGAAATTCGACGTCATCGTTATCGGCAGCGGCCCGGGAGGCTATGTGGCTGCCATCAGAGCATCACAACTTGGAAAGAAAACCGCCGTGGTCGAGAAGGCCGAAGTGGGTGGCATCTGCCTCAACTGGGGATGCATCCCCACCAAAGCACTGCTGAAAAGCGCCCAGGTTTACACCTATATGAAACATGCAGAGAACTACGGTATCAAGGTAGAAGGCGAAGTGAAACCCGACATGGAAGCCGTGGTGGCTCGCAGCCGCGGTGTGGCCGAGACCATGAGCAAAGGCGTGCAGTTCCTCCTTAAGAAGAACAATGTGGAAGTCCTCGCAGGCTATGGACGCCTCACTGCCGACAAGCAGGTCTCTGTGACCGACGCCGAAGGCAACGTCACCCTCTATGAAGCCGACCACATCATCCTCGCCACCGGTTCTCGCGTGCGCGAGCTACCCGCCCTGCCTATCGACGGCAAGAAAATCATCGGCTACCGCCAAGCCCTCGTGCTCGATAAACTTCCCGAGAGCATGGTGGTCGTTGGCTCTGGCGCCATCGGCTCGGAATTCGCCTTCTTCTTCACCAGCATGGGTGTGAAAGTCACCCTTGTGGAGTTCCTTCCCAACGTAGTACCCAACGAGGACGAAGAGGTCTCCAAACAAGTGGAACGCTCCTTCAAGAAACTCAAGATGACCGTCATGACCGAAGCCTCGGTGACCCATGTCGATACTACAGGCGAAAAGTGCGTGTGCACCATCAGCACCAAGAAAGGCGACAAGACCGTGGAGGCCGACATCGTGCTCTCCGCCGTGGGCGTGCAGACCAACATCGACGACTTAGGCCTTGAAGAACTCGGCATCGCCACCGAACGCGGCAAGGTCAACGTGGACGAATGGTACCGCACCAACGTGCCGGGCGTGTATGCCATCGGCGACATCGTGCACGGACCCGCCCTGGCCCACAAGGCCGACCACGAGGCCACTATCTGCGTAGAGAAGCTCTGCGGCCTCGACCCGAAACCGCTGAACTACGCCAACATCCCCGGATGCACCTATACCACGCCTGAAATCGCTTCCGTAGGTCTGAGCGAAGCAAAGGCCATCGCCGCAGGCTACGAGGTGAAGATCGGCAAGTTCCCCTTCACCGCTTCGGGCAAGGCCACTGCTGCCGGCAACCGCGATGGTTTCATCAAAGTCGTCTTCGACGCCAAAACTGGCGACTGGCTGGGCTGTCACATGGTTGGCGACAACGTCACAGAGATGGTGGCCGCCGCTGTGCTCTGCCGTGAGTTGGGCGCAAAAGGCGAAGACATCATCCACGCCGTGTTCCCCCACCCCACCATGTCAGAAGGAATCATGGAAGCCGCTGCTGCCGCGTACAACGAATGCGTGCATCTTTAAAGAAGTCAGAAGATAGAAGTTAGAAGATAGAATGGAGATTATTGAGACCAAAATAAAAGATTTGCTGATCATCAAGCCAGATGTGTTTCGCGACGAACGGGGCTATTTCTTTGAGAGCTACAACAAGCAACGTTTTTTGGAACATGGGTTGGACATGACCTTCGTCCAAGACAACGAGTCGCGGTCCATGAAAGGCGTTCTCCGTGGACTGCATTTCCAGAAGCCCCCTTATGCCCAAGGAAAACTGGTACGTGTGGTGAAAGGTTCCGTCATGGACGTGGCTGTCGATCTCCGCAAAGGCTCACCCACCTATGGGCAATGGGAATCGGTGGTGCTTACTGAAGACAACAAGTTCATGTACTGGATCCCTGAAGGCTTCGCCCATGGCTTCGTCTGCTTGCAAGACCATTCCGTGTTCACCTATAAGTGCACCAACGTCTATAACAAAGCCTCAGAGGGAAGCCTGCGTTGGAACGACCCCGACCTGAACATCCAATGGAACATTGAAAACCCGATCCTCTCAGAAAAGGACAAAGTTTCACCTTTCTTCAAAGACTTTATCACTCCTTTTGGAGAAGTTGAAAACAGACAGTAGATAATTGAAATTATACAAAGCGAGAAATATGAAGACGAGAGACCTGCTCATTGCCTGCGGGATGGTTATTATATTAATAGGTGTCACTGCCGCCATCACTTTCAGCATCGCACAAAACACCAACGAGGAAGATGAGAAAGCGTATTATGAGTCGCTCAACCCCGACATCCTTTATTACGACCACCTCGACCAGAACATCCACGACATCGCCCTACCCGATTCATTAGAGTTTTGCGGCGAGTACGTTCCCATGGATCGATTCTATGTGCGCGAGAGTCTGGAGCGTGAGCTTTTGGTCAACGCCCATCTCCACTCCAGCACAATGCTCCTCTTGAAACGCACCTCGCGATGGTTTCCCATCATCGAGCCCATCATGCAGAAAAACGGACTCCCTGAAGATTTCAAGTACTTGGCCATGATTGAGAGTGCCCTGACCAACGCCGTCTCGCCCTCCAAAGCCGTCGGCTTTTGGCAGTTCCTTGAAGGCACTGGCAAAGACTACAATCTAGAGATCAACAAGGAAGTCGATATGCGCTACAACCAGGAGTTGGAGACAGTGGCGGCATGTAAATACTTGAAAGAATCATACCGTAAGTTCGGCAGCTGGATCACCGCAGCAGCGGCTTTCAACTGCGGCAACGGACGCATCAGCAAGACTATCGAAGAGCAAAAAGTCACCTCGTACTTCGACATGCTGCTACCCAACGAGACAGAGCGTTACGTCTATCGTATCTTGGCACTCAAACTCATCACCGAGGATCCTGCCAAATATGGCTTCCACATCAGCGACGAGGGATGGTACCAACCGCTTCAATTCAAGACACTCACTGTCACCGAGTCCATCCCCGACCTTATCGAGTTCGCTCTCAACAACGGTACCAACCTGAAGATGCTCAAATACTACAACCCCTGGCTGAGGGGCAACTCGCTGACCATCTCTGAAGGCAACAGCTACAAAATCAAAATCCCGAAATGAACGATTTCAACGAAGACAAGAACTTAGTCATCTTAGGGGCCAGGGAGAACAATCTCAAAAATATCGATTTGTCGATTCCTCGCAATGCCTTCGTAGTCATTACCGGCATCAGCGGCAGTGGCAAGTCGTCGTTGGCGTTCGACACCATCTATGCCGAGGGGCAACGTCGTTACATGGAGAGTTTCTCTGCCTACGCGCGACAATTTATCGGCAACATGGAACGTCCCGACGTTGACAAAATCACTGGCCTGAGTCCCGTCATCTCTATCGAGCAGAAGTCCGTCAACCGCAACCCACGCTCCACCGTGGGGACCATCACCGAGATCTACGACTTCCTACGCCTGCTCTACGCCCGTGTCAGCGAAGCCTATTCCTACAACACAGGCGAGAAGATGGTACGCTACTCCGAAGAGCAGATCACCGACCTCATCCTCCACGACTATCAAGGGAAACGAATCAATGTCCTGGCTCCCAACATCCGTGGACGCAAAGGCCACTATCGCGAGTTGTTCGAGCATATCCGCCAAGCGGGATTCACCAGAGTGCGTGTCGATGGAGAGATGCGGGAAATCGAGTTCGGCATGATGCTCGACCGTTACAAGACCCATACCATTGAGACTGTCATCGACCGAATCGAAGTCAAAGATGACTGTCGGACCCGTATCGCCAAATCGGTGCAAACAGCTTTCCGCTACGGCAAAGGACTGCTGATGGTCATGGATAACGACACCGATGAGCTTCGTTATTTCAGTCGCCTACTCATGTGCCCTACCACTGGCCTTTCCTACGAAGATCCGGAGCCAAACACCTTCTCATTTAACTCGCCCTATGGTGCCTGTCCCAAATGCAGCGGCATGGGCGAGATCACGGTGGTTGACAAGGAGAAACTCATCCCCGACCCCAACTTAAGCATCAAGAAAGGCGGACTCGCACCCGCAGGCGAGTACAAAGCGGGAAGCTGGATATTCAAACAACTGGAAGCCATTGGGTTACGTTATGGATTCACCCTCGACACCCCAATGAAGGACATCTCCGACGAAGCACTCGATGTGATTCTTTACGGCACCAACGAGACTTTTGAGGTAAAGCGCGAATATCTCGGGATCACCTCCACCTTCAAGATCAACTTCGAAGGCATCATCAATTTCATCGAGTCGCAGAATAACGAAGACGCGCCTGCGAGCATTGCCCGATGGGCCAGTTCTTTCATGAACCACGTCACCTGTCCAGTTTGCAACGGCACCCGACTAAAAAAAGAAGCACAATATTTCCTCATCGATGGCAAGAACATCGCAGAGGTTGCCGAGATGGATACTCGAGCCCTCTGCCGATGGATTGAGTCACTACCCAACAAACTCACTGAACGGCAATATGAGATTGGCCGAGAGATTCTTCGCGAGATTGACAAGCGGGTACATTTCCTGTTGGACATCGGCATCGACTACCTCAGCATGAACCGTCCAGCCGCTTCCCTCTCGGGAGGTGAGTCCCAACGTATCCGTTTGGCCACCCAGATCGGCTCTCAGCTGACGGGCGTGCTTTACATCCTTGATGAGCCTAGCATTGGCTTGCATCAGCGCGACAACCACAGGCTGATTGAGTCGCTGAAAGAGCTCCGCGACATTGGCAACTCTGTCATCGTGGTGGAACACGACAAGGACACCATGCTCAACGCTGACTATATCGTTGACATCGGGCCAGGAGCCGGAAGACACGGTGGCGAGGTGGTCTTTGCTGGCACTCCAGCTGAGACGATGAAGGGGAAGTCCATCACCTGCGACTACCTCAACGGGACCCGAAGCATCGAAGTGCCTCAGAGTCGAAGACCAGTGACTGGTGTGCCATACCTTATATTAAAAGGAGCATCCGGGCACAACCTGAAAGATATCACTTTCAAGTTACCTTTAGGCGTGATGACTTGCATCACCGGCGTTTCCGGCTCGGGCAAATCGACCCTCGTCAACGAGACTCTCACCCCCATCCTTAGCCAAAAGTTTTACCGCTCCGTCAAGGAACCACTGCCATACCAGGCTATCGAAGGCATCGAAAACATCGACAAGATCATCCAAATCGACCAAGCTCCTATCGGTCGGACTCCTCGTTCCAATCCTGCTACCTACACCAAAGTGTTTGATGACATCCGCAAGCTCTTTGGCGAATTGCCTGAGTCGAAGATTCGGAACTACAAGGCAGGACGATTCTCGTTCAACGTGAAAGGCGGTCGCTGCGAGGCATGCAAAGGCGCTGGAGTGAAGCTCATCGAGATGAACTTCCTCCCTGACGTCTCCGTGGTCTGTGAGGAATGCCAAGGCAAACGCTATAACCGCGAGACACTAGAGGTGCGATACAAGGGCAAGTCAATCAACGATGTTCTAGACATGACCATCAACGAGGCCGTGGAGTTCTTTGAGAACATTCCTGCCATCATCCAGAAAATCAAGACCTTGAAGGAGGTCGGCCTAGGTTACCTAACCTTGGGACAAGCCTCCACCACCATTTCCGGAGGAGAGGCACAACGCGTGAAGTTGGCTACTGAGCTGGCCAAACGCGACACAGGCAAGACGCTCTACGTCCTTGATGAGCCCACCACTGGATTACATTTTGAGGACATAAAAGTGCTGATGGGGGTTTTGAACAAACTCGTTGACAAGGGCAATACGGTACTCATCATCGAGCACAACATGGATGTCATCAAGATGGCCGATTACATCATCGACATGGGTCCCGAAGGTGGCGACCGCGGAGGCCGCATCGTTTGCGAAGGCACCCCAGAAGAAGTGGCCCAATGCCAGGAGAGCTATACGGGGTTGTACTTGAGGGGAGAGTTGAAAGGTGAAAATTGAAAGGTGAAAGATGAAAATTAACGGAGTTTGATTTTTTGGCCTTTTTTGAGGCGAGCATTGGGTTGAAGCTTGTTTTTCTTGATGATTTTTTCCGGTCGGACTGCATAACGCAATGCCAGGTCACGTATCGTCTCTCCTTCGGCAACGATATGCGATTTGGCTTTCCAGTTGCGTTTTCGCAAAGCTTCCAGATACACCACATCGCCACTGTGAAACACCACCTCATCGGGACGGGTGATGAGATTGTATCGGCAGAACTTCTTCAACCTGATGCCAAAAGCTTTGGCCATCTTTTCCGGGGTCTCCCCTTCCTTGGCAAAGACAAAACGCACCTTGTTGTTCTCATAAATGAAGCGTTTCTCCTCAGTCATGTCAACCAGTTCGAACACAGAGCGATCAGCAGGAGAATAGGCGAGTTCAAGCAGGAACTCCAATTCCTGTAGCTCCTCATCGGAGAGGGAGTCCTCCACGGCCTCATCCTCCGTCATCAAGCCCATGGCTATTTTATCGTATTTGTCCAGCTCATACAAGGTAATTCGTTCGATGAGCAGCTGGGCATATTTCGGATTGGTGGCATAGCCAGCGGCTTTGAGGCCTTTTGCCCATGCACGGTAGTCCATGATATCCAACTCGAAGAGTCCAGCATAACGGTTACGCGAGGTCAGAAATTCAGAATGATCCACAAACGATTCCTCGGCATTTTTGTATTTCCTAAAGCACTCGTCTTTCTCATCGTCGTCCATGATATAGGTTTTTCCCGTCCATCCCTTATGGCATTTGATGCCGAAATGGTTTTTTGCCTCTCGTGCCAAAGCACTGTTACCTGCTCCCGATTCCAAGATGCCCTGTGCCAAGGTGATTGATGCCGGAATCTTGTGGTCTCGCATCTCGCGCATGGCGATGTCCTTATACGTTTCGATATACTGTTCAACGGTGATTTTCTGCGCCATCACGGAAAGCGGCAACAACAGCAGTGGCAATAGCAAACGTCTGAGCATGGTTGATAGAATAATTTCGTGCGTAAAGATACAAAACTTTTCATAAAACGACCATGATATACAATAAATCCGTAATTTTGCCTATTTTCAAACAACCATTGTCATGGACGCATCACGAATCTTCTCCTATTTCAACGGTCTTACCGACACCCAAAAGGATCAGTATAATCAGCTGAAAGCCTTATATTTGGAATGGAATAGCAAGATCAACGTCATCTCCAGAAAAGACATGGATCACTTCTACGAGCACCATGTGCTTCACTCCTTGGCCATAGCCAAATACTTTGAACTGCTTCCAGGCATGAGAGTCATGGACCTCGGCACCGGCGGTGGTTTCCCCGGCATCCCTTTGGCCATCATGTTTCCTCAGACCGACTTCTATCTCATTGATGGCACAGGCAAGAAAATCAATGTGGTCAACGCAGTGAAAGACGCCATCGGCCTAAAAAACGTGGTGGCAGAACACAAACGTGCCGAGGAGGTGAAAGACAAGTTTGACGTCATTACTGGAAGAGCCGTCATGACCTTGCCCGAAATCGCCAACCTCGCCGGCAACAAACTACGCATCCGTGGCGATGAAGAGGCTGGCGGCATCCTGTATCTCAAAGGCGGTGATCTTTCAGAGGAATTCAAAGGCCTTAACCGCTTCTGGAAATACAAGAAGACAGCCGTGAGCAAATGGTTCACCGAGGATTATTTTATAGAGAAGTTTGTAGTACATTTATATTAAATAATATTAAACATATAAAACCATGAAAAAACTTACATTGACTTTAGTCACTTTGTTTGCCCTGAGCTTTACGTTATTGGCTCAGTCGGGAATGCCCACTCCCTTGGATCCCAACGTGAGGATTGGCAAACTCGACAACGGCATGACCTATTACATCCGGCACAATGAGAAACCTGCCCAACGTGCCGACTTCTACATCGCCCAAAAAGTAGGATCCATCCTGGAGGAAGAGTCCCAACGCGGCCTCGCTCACTTCTTGGAACACATGGCCTTCAACGGCACGACGAACCTCCCCGGCATGATGCTCCGCGAGTATCTGCAAAGCCGCGGTATCAAGTTCGGTGAGAACCTTAACGCCGGAACCGGCATCGACCAAACCGTTTACATGGTTACCAACGTTCCCACCAACTATCCGGGACTGGTTGACACTTGTTTGCTCATCCTCCATGACTGGTCGAGCTTCATCGCCCTTGAGGAAGCTGAGATTGACAACGAGCGCGGTGTGATTCTGGAAGAGCTCCGTACACGCGAAGATGCAAGCCAGCGTATCATGCAAGAGATTCTCCCCATCATGTATCCCAACAGTCCCTATGCCAACCGTCTTCCAGGTGGTCTTCCCGAAGTGATATCGAGCTTCGCTTATCAGACACTCCGAGACTATTATCATAAATGGTATCGTCCTGACCTTCAAGGTCTTATCATCGTTGGCGACATCGACGTGGATGCCATCGAGGCCCGCATCAAAGAAATGTATGCCGACATCAAAGCGCCCGTCAACCCGGCTCCGAGAACACGTTTCATGATTGACGACAATGAGGAACCTATCGTGGCCATCGCTTCCGACCCAGAAGAGACTTCCTATGAGGTAAACCTTTACTACAAGACCGACGCCACACCTGATTCGTTGAAGGGTGACCTCAACTATTGGGTTGCCCAATACATGCTCTCCATCATCTCTCACATGGAAATCAACCGTTTGCAAGAACTCACCAAAAAGGCCAATCCTCCCTTTGTTTATGGCTACAGCTACTATTCCAACTACTATGTCGCCCCAACCAAAGAAGCTTGGTGCAGCGCGGCTATGGCCAAAGATGCCGCTGGTATCGACGAAGCCATCACCACGTTGGTGACCGAGAACAAACGAATGCAACAATTTGGCTTTACCGCTTCGGAATACGAAAGAGCCAAGGCTGACTTCACAAAACAGGTTGAAAGTCAATACAATGAAAGAAACAACACAGAAAACGGAAGCTATGTCAACGAATGCCTCTCCAACTTCATCAGCAATGAGCCAATGATGGGCATCGAAACTGAATACGCTCTGTACCAACAAATCATTCCCAGCATCCCCCTTGAGGTCATCAATGCCGTGGCCAAGCAACTCATCCCCGAAAACAACCTCGTCATCACCGTGACTGCTCCGAAGAAAGACGGCGAGACCCTTCCTACCAAGGAAGAGATCCTCAAGATTTACGAGACCGCCAACGCTGCAGAGGTAGAGCCTTACAAAGAAGAGGTGTTTGACGGCCCCATCGTTGAGAACCTGCCTAAACCAGGAAAGATCAAAAAAGAAGAACTGCTGTCTGAGTTCGACGCTATCACGATGACCCTCAGCAATGGCATGAAAGTCATCTACAAGAAAACCAACTTCAAGGAAGACGAAATCCGTTTCAGCGCTACCAGCAAAGGCGGTCTTTCCGTCCTCAAACAAGAAGACTTCGTAACCCTGCAAGAGCTCCCCGGACTCATCACTCTTGGTGGTGTGGGCAAATTCAGCGCCACCGACCTTCCCAAAGTGCTTGCAGGCAAGAAACTCAGTGTGACTCCCACCATCGACACTTACTCCGAGGGCATGAGAGGAAGCTGCTCACCCAAGGATCTGGAGACCATGATGCAGTTTATCTACTTGTATTTCACTGCTCCGCGCGCCGACGAGGAAGCCTTCCAGTCCTACACCCAACGCACCAAGGCCGCCCTCGAAAACCAAGAGCTAAACCCCATGATGTCTTTCTCCGACTCGCTGGTCAAAGTACTGTATAACAACCATCCACTCCGTCAAAGAGTGAAAGCCAGTGACATCGATAAGATCGACTACAATAAAGCCATGGAAATCTACAAGGACCGCTTCGCTGACCCCAACAACTTCACTTTCTATTTTGTAGGCAACATCGATGCAGAGACCTTCAAGCCCCTCGTTGAGCAATATCTGGCTTCATTGGAACCCAATAAGCGCAATGAGGATTGGAAAGACATCAACCTTGGCATCCCCGAAAACGACTACAGTTGCCGTTTCACCAAACAGATGCAAAATCCGAAGGTCACCATCTATATGATTACCAATGGTGCCATGAAATACAACTATCACAACAACCTTTACATGAAGGCTTTGGGTGATGTCATGGACATCTATTACACCCGGACCATCCGTGAAGAAGAAGGTGGCACCTATGGTGTTAGCGTCATGGGACAGGTCACCGACAAACCTAAAGAAGACTATCTGTTCCTCGTCGCCTTTGAAACCAACAAGGAGATGTACGAGAAACTGATTGCTAAGGTTTACGAAGGCCTTGAGGACGTTGCCAAGAACGGTCCCGCAGCAGAAGACCTGAACAAAGTCATCGAAAACCTCTATAAGAAACGTGCTGAACAGCTCGAAGAGAACAGTTTCTGGATCAATGCCATCGACACCTTCGAAGACGACAACATCAACATTGTGGCTGAGTTTGACAGCATCGTTAAGAGCATCACCCCACAAACCATCGCCGACTTTGCCAAGGAGGTCCTGAAAGGCCATCGCAAAGAGGTGGTGCAACTGCCGGAATGAATTTAGAATTGAGAACTGAGAATTTAGAATTTTTAATCAATCAATAAACAAACAATCAAATGACAGAGAAACTCACTATGAGAGACAACCCCACCTATAGGTGGATTGCCTTGTTGCTTTTGGCTTTGGCCATGTTTTGTTCGTACATCTTCATGGACATTCTGTCCCCCATCAAAGACTTGATGCAGACCGAGCGTGGTTGGGACAGTTTGGCCTTCGGTACCATGCAAGGTTCGGAGACCTTCCTGAACGTGTTCGTGTTTTTCCTCATCTTTGCCGGTATCATCCTCGACAAGATGGGAGTGCGTTTTACCGCTGTGCTTTCTGGAGCTGTGATGCTTGTTGGTGGTTTGATCAAGTACTACGCCATCAGCGAGTCGTTCATGGGCAGTGGCCTTGAGAACTGGTTCAACAACAACCTCAACTACATTCCAGTCTTTGAGGAGCTGGGCGTCTCGCCTTTCTATAGAGGCATGCCGGCTTCTGCCAAGATGGCTGCTGTAGGCTTCATGATTTTCGGTTGCGGTACCGAGATGGCTGGTATCACCGTAAGCCGTGGTATCGTCAAGTGGTTCAAAGGCCGTGAAACGGCTTTGGCCATGGGTTCTGAGATGGCTCTTGCCCGTCTCGGTGTAGCCACCTGCATGATCTTCTCCCCCTACTTCGCCAAGCTCGGTGGTCACATCAACGTGAGCCGTTCCGTAGCCTTCGGTGTGGTGCTGCTCTGCATCGCCCTCATCATGTTCATCGTTTATTTCTTCATGGACAAGAAACTCGACAAGCAGACTGGCGAAGCTGAAGAGAAGGACGATCCTTTCAAAGTCTCCGATATCGGAAAGATCCTGTCGAGCCTTGGTTTCTGGCTGGTCGCTTTGCTCTGCGTGCTGTACTACTCCGCTATCTTCCCCTTCCAGAAGTACGCCGTCAACATGCTGCAGTGCAACCTCACCTTGACTGAACCTTCTGCAGGTTCCTTCTGGGCTGGCGACACCGTCACCATCGTGCAATACATCATCATGTTGGTTGTGGCAGTATGCTCCTTCGCTAGCAACTTCTCAAAGAAGAAAGGCATGAAGGTCGGTTTGATGGTTGCTGCTGTCATTGCCTTGGTGGTTTACTGCTACATGGGCTATATGCGCGGCACTGCGGAGACCATCTTCGCTGTGTTCCCGCTGCTCGCCGTGGCCATCACCCCGATTTTGGGAAGCTATGTTGACAACAAGGGCAAGGCTGCTTCCATGTTGATGATCGGCTCTCTGTTGCTCATCATCTGCCACCTCACCTTCGCCTTCGTGCTGCCTCTGTTCAAGGGCAATGCCGTTGGTGGTGTCGTGTTGGCTTATGTGACCATCCTCGTGCTGGGCGCCTCGTTCTCGCTGGTTCCCGCAGCCTTGTGGCCGAGCGTCCCGAAGCTTGTTGACGAAAAGATCATCGGTTCAGCTTATGCCTTGATTTTCTGGATCCAGAACATCGGCTTGTGGCTGTTCCCATTGCTCATCGGCAAGGTTCTCGAGAACACCAATCCTGGCGTTGAAGACCCGTTGGCTCTCAACTACACTTGGCCGCTCGTCATGCTGGCATGCCTCGGTATCGCTGCCTTGGTCATCGGCATCATCCTGAAACGCGTGGATGCCAAGAAGCATCTTGGCCTGGAAGAGCCGAACATTAAATAAATTGAAAGGTGAAAGGTGAAAGGTTGGACTATCGTCCGAAGGTACCTTTCACCTTTCACCTTTCACCTATGGACGAAGGGGATATTGCACATCTCCAGAATCTCGACTACGAGCGCCCGTTCTGAGGGTCCGAAATGGCCATCGGAACGGGCGATTTCTGTCATCATCCTTGAAAAGGCACGTTTCTTATCCAAACTCATATTTTTGAGCGTCTCATAAGCCGACCCCTCCAACTGCCCTTTGGGAATTGGTTGGTAGTCTTTATCAATGTGCAGTTCCTTAGCATAATCCGTAAGCTGATTGCTTTCATCGGTAAGCGTCCGGTAGTCCGCCTTGACCAAGGCACACAATACACTGAACATGGCTTCGCTTTCCTGTTGGGTGAACTGTTCTTCCATAAGATTCATATTATTTTTTGCAAAGAAACAATAAAATCCTTTTCTTTGCATCAAGAAAGATTACAAAACTCATATTCTATGAAAAAAACACTATTACTCCTTATCTTATTATTGGTATTTGCAAGCGTCCAAGCCCAATGGACCGACAACCACGAATACAACTCCAAAATTGCCAGCTCATCCCCCACTGCTGGTGAGATTTATCTAGCCACTAACGAGAACACGGGCGACACCTATGTTCAGTGGTGCGCTGGTGCAACCAACGGATGGTCACCATTCCTGCAGCGTCTTAACCAAGAAGGCAAGCCTCAATGGGCCGAAGGAGGCATTCACATTGCTGGTATATCTTTCAGCTCCTCCAGTGAGGGGATATCCATGGTCACCACTACCGATGGCTGTGTGGTAAGTTGTTTTGCCGACTATGAAGGCAACTCTTACGCTGTCAAGATCGACCCCGACGGTAATTTTGTCTGGGGCGAGCAAGGCATTCAACTGTTCAATGGACTAGGGTTTTCACGAACCGAGTTGGTGGCAGGTACCGATGGCGGCTTCTGGGCTTTAGGGTCTGACTACAACAACAGCTACATCCAATATGTCAACGCTGACGGAACCCTCAATCCCGCCAACACCATCTCAACAACAGGAAAGAAATGTTTTTTCGGACAACTCACGCTGAGCAACGACAACAATGTCTTTTTGACTTACGAGCAGCTGGGAAGCGGTTTCTTCACTGATAAGACCATCCATCTCGTCGGATTCCGGACTGACGGTTCCCTCTTATCTCAAGACATCGAACTGATGGCCACACAGACTTTCCAGTCCACCTACATTCACCATGTGGTACCCGACGGCCTAGGCGGTGGCTATGTTTATATCTGGCACTCTGGCACGGATGCTTTCAACACCTACGTGTTCCACTTCGACGCTGATGGCAAATCCACAATCGACAACCCCAACGGCATCTCGGTTCATTCTGAGGATCCCGCCAACTACTACCTTGACGCCTATGCCACCGTTGATCCCATCAGTCATGACCTTATCATCGCCTATCAGCAAACCGACTCTTACTCACAGTCACAAAATAACATTTACGTCAATCGCATCACCACCACCGGAGAAAGAGTCTGGGATGAAGGCATCAGCATCTATTCCAGCACGGACTACACTATCACCGATCTCACCGTCGATGCTTTTGCCGATGGCAGCGGTTTTGCCGTGATTTACTTGCGTGGTCCTGAGTTTGAGAACACCACCGTGATCGAGTCTGCCGGCTATGATATGAGCGGCACTCTCCTCTGGACAACCATCATGAGCTCGTCATCCACTGCTCGCTCGTTCTGCGAAAACAGCACCGGTTTCCACCAGGGGCAGAACATTGTTGCTTGGACCAACGCTGACAATGGGGGCATCTTTGGCCAAAACATCCATCCTGATGGAATCATGGGCATCGTGGTCGAGCCGACGGGATGCCCTGGACCCGTAAACTTCCAAGGAGAATACCTCTACGACATGGAAGCACAAGACTTCGGAGCACGACTCTTCTGGGATGAGCCCACTGATCCCGTCGAATACTATAGGGTCTATCGCACCGATCTCTCCAATAATGAGGAAACCGTCATCGAACTGCTCGGCGGCATCAATGAGTACTACGATCAAAGTGGCATCGGCTCGTTCAAATACCAACTGAGAGCCTTGTATGCAGACCTCGACTGCGGCTATTCGATGCCCGCCACCACCCCAACTGGTGAAGATCATCTGATTGTCGAGGTAACTGATATTCAAGAACATGCCGAAGATACCATCGTCACTGTGTTGAAAGTCTATACCATGACTGGACAGATCATCCTCAACGCAAACTATGAGACGCTGAGCACAGGCGTTTACATCCTTCAAGGCCTGAACCAAGATGGAAAACTAATCAATCAAAAAGTTTACATACCATGAAAAAGCATTTGTTTTTCGCCATTGCCCTTCCGTTGGCAATGACCTTATCGAGCTGCGGAAACAACTCACCGAAAGAAAAGAAGACTGACAATGGCAGCGCAGAGCCAGCCGCCACGGAAGTCGTTGAAACTCCCGAACCTGAAGAAGCAAAAGAGCCCGGATTCCCCTGGAATTACCCTGAAGGCATCAAAAACGGCAACCTGGAAGAAGGCCAATATGTGCTATCCATCCATTCCTTCTATCCTTCCAAACTAATTGAGTCGGAGAATCCAGCCAACGAGACTTACATATTCTACAGTGCCACGTTGAGTACTGTTGGCGATACGAAGTCATCGGTCAAATATTTTGGCGACGACATTGAGATGCCCAATTCCCTCATCATACCGATTCCCAAGGAGCAGACGGCGAAAAAAGGTGATATCGTATTGACTTGGTGGCAGAGCGGTTCAGGCTTGCAGCGCGCCATCGTCACCGATGCCTCCAATCCAACCATGCCTAAAGTGGATTACCTCGACTTGTCATACAAGGATGACGGCACTGGTTTCGCCAACAACCATGCCAACGAGCAACTCAAGCCCAACTCGTTTGTGGTCTTAAACAATGGTGAATGGCAGCCTGGTGCTCAGATTATCACCAGTAGCAATGAAGCTGGCACGTTGATTTCCTGCACGGACGACAAGGTGTTGGTCAGTGGCTTTGCCGGTAAGATTGCCGTTTATAGGCGCTCCGATTGCAAAGTAATCCCTTCCAACCAGAACTTGAAGGCCGGTGACGAGGTGATGGCCATCTTTACCAGCAGTTATAACACAGGCTACACAGTGAAGAAAGTCGATCAAAAGATCGGTCGCGTCTGGGTGGAGAAAAACGGAGATGTGAAGGTTTTGAGCCTCCTCGAGGTCTATAAACCGTGATGTTTGCAACGATGCTAAAAACAAAGTAGGGACGCCATTGTATGACGTCCCTACAATTTTTGTGGGAATTGTTGGATTCGAACCAGCGACCCCCTGCTTGTAAGGCAGGTGCTCTGAACCAACTGAGCTAAACTCCCATTGCGGCTGCAAAGATAGTATTTTTTTTGCTCTCAGAGGCATTTTTTTCAAAAAATTAAAAAAAGAGTTATATTTGCACATTAAAAACTCGACACGATGAAAAGAAAACCCATCTTTTTTAAGAAGTTGCTACCACTTCTTCCCTTCCTCTTGCTCATCCTGGCCCTCGTCTCAAGCGTCGTTGCCTTTGGTGACGTGGGCAACCAAAATCGATACACCTCTGGAGGAGGCGGATCCGACTTCGACGGGGATGGCATAGGAGCATTGGTTGGCTACCTGATCGGATTGTTCATCAACGACCCTGTCACCGGCCTTATCGTTCTCTTCATCTTGGTTGTCTTCCTCCTCATTGCTCGGAGAAAACGCAAGAAACAAGCCTCTGACCCAGGCTATATCAACCAACAGGTACAGAACCAAGCCAATAACGACGTAATCATGAACTACACCGATGTCGTAGCCTCACAGATTCGCGAAACTGACCCCGACTTCTCCGCAGAGAAGTTCATCGGCTGGGCACAAGAGGTGTTCCTGAAGATCCAAGAGGCATGGACCACCCGCGACTGGAAGATCATCCGGCCTTTCGAGAGTGAGACGCTCTTCAACCAACACCAACAGCAACTTAACGAATACATCCGTCTCAACAAGATCAATGTCATCGAGAAAGTTGGCATCAAACATTGCTCCCTGAAGTCGTTCACAGTGGATGGCGACAAAGAGGTTTTGGTAGTGCTGCTCAATGCCGTAATGCGCGATTATGTCATCGATGCCACTTCACGCCAAGTCTTGGAGAGCGACCCCAACCGAGACTGGTACATGAAATATGAGCTCACCTTCAACCGCAAGACCGGTGTCAAGACCAAGGCTGGGCTGAGCAACATGTCAACCACCAACTGTCCTAACTGCGGTGCACCGACTGAGATTACCTCATCGGGACAATGCCCCTACTGCGGCAGCGTCATCACCACGGGTGAACACGACTGGGTGTTGGCTAATTTGGTGGGAGTGAACAGTTGAAAGGTGAAAGGTGAAAACAAAAGAAAACAGTTAAACAAATAAACAAATAACAATTAAACAATTAAACAACATGGGACTTATCAAAGCAATCGCTGGATCCATCGGTGGCACTTTGCGTGACCAGTGGCTGGATCTAATCAAATGTGACAACATGGACATGGACACCCTGATGGTGAAACAGACCACCAAGTCAGGGCAGATTTCCAAAGGAAGCCGTATCATTGTAGCCCCTGGCCAGGTGGCAGTGATTTACGATAGTGGTAGCATCCTCGATGCCACCGCTGAGGAAGGCGTCTATACCTTCGACCAATCCTCATCGCCCTCATTCTTCGGTGGACAATTTGGTCCAGTGTTCAAAGAAATGTGGCAACGTTTCACCTACGGCGGCACTCCCGCAAAGGAACAGGCCGTGTTCTTCTTCAACATCAAGGAAATCATGGGCAACAAGTTCGGCACTGCTACGCCGATCATGTTCCAAGATTGGGACCATGGCAGCTTTAACCCTGCCAATGGACGCGAGACCCCGCTCACTTTATACATCCGCTGCTACGGAAAATACACCTTCCGTCTTGACGACATGGCGCTGTTCATGCGTCAATACGCCAGCGTGGGCAATGTGGTCAAAAAAGACGCCCTTACCGAACAGATGCGTAGCGAAGTGGTCGCCGCCTTGCAAGCTGTGATCAATGCTTTCGGCACCAAGGAGAACCAAGTCAGAGCCCTCGAGCTGCCAAGTCGCACCGCAGACATGAAGAAACTCATGGATGAGAACGTCTTTGACTCTGACATCCGCGCCCGTGGCGTCCGTCTGGTCAGCTTCCTCATCGAATCTGTCTCTCTCGACGAGCAAAGTCAGCAGAAACTCAATGAATTCGAAGCAGGTGCTAACGCTGCTCAAGCTAGAGGTAGCATACTCGGCACCATGCGGACCGCAGCAGGCAACGAAGCTGGTGCAGGCACAGGCTTCATGGGTATCGGCATGGCAGGCATGGGATTTGGAACCGCTGGCAACATGATGGGAGGCAGCATGATGCCGCCAGAGCATCCCCAGCCAACTCAGCCGAATCCAGGCTATCCGGCTGGACCACAACCTCAAGGAATTCCTTGCCCGAAATGCGGCACCATGATCACAGGCAAGTTCTGCCCTGAGTGCGGCGAACCGGTACCTGCTCCAAAACCCACTAAAAAATGCCCGAAGTGCGGCACAGAGACCACAGGCAAGTTCTGCCCTGAGTGTGGTACCCCGATTCCAGCCGACAACGGACCAAAACATTGCACTAATTGTGGCGCTGAAGTCACCGGCAAGTTCTGCCCCGAATGCGGCAAACCGGTTGCCTAAGACCATAAAACACGTCGAGGCGGTGTAAACACCGCCTCGACGTTGAGCGAATAACGGGGTTCGAACCCGCGACCCTCAGCTTGGGAAGCTGATGCTCTACCAACTGAGCTACATTCGCATTTGCAACTGCAAAAATAATAAAAATCTATTAATCCCAGAAAAAAAATCTTTCTTCTGTCTTCTAACTTCTAAAATTCTAATAAAACATGCCCATCACCAATAAAGAAGAACAAATCATCCGCGAGAGCTTCCACCCCAAGTCATGGAACGACATCAAGACCCACAACTCATGGTCTGTCTTCAAAATCATGGCCGAGTTTGTGGAAGGCATGGAGAAAATGTCCAGAATAGGCCCCTGCGTTGCCATCTTCGGATCAGCACGCACCAAACCGGGCGACAAATACTATGAGATGGCCGTCGAAATCGCTGAGAAACTGGCCGACTATGGCTTCGGAACCATCACCGGAGGCGGCCCTGGCATCATGGAAGCCGGCAACAAAGGCGCCAACCAAGGCGGTGCCATCAGCGTTGGACTCAACATCAACCTCCCCTTTGAACAGCATTTCAACCCCTATATCGACCACGACAAAAATATCAACTTCGACTACTTCTTCGTCCGCAAGACCATCTTCATGCGCTACGCCCAAGGCTACATCGCCATGCCTGGTGGCTTTGGCACCCTCGACGAACTCTCCGAGGCCATCACCCTCATCCAAACCAACAAAATGGTTGACTTCCCCGTCATCCTCGTGGGCTCCGAATACTGGAAAGGCCTTATCGACTGGTTCCGCCAAACCCTTCTCGCAGAAAAAATGATCAAAGAAGAAGACTTCGAGATCTTCCATATCGTCGATACTGCCGATGAAGCCGTCAAGCTCATCAAGGATTTTTATAAAAAATATGCAATAAAACCAAACTTCTAATGAGACAATACATCGAAGTGCCCTTTCGATTACTCTCGATTGAAGAAGAAGGCTTCCATGTCATGATCAAAGGCAAGATCAATGGCATGGAAGCCAACTTGTTGATCGACACCGGAGCTTCACGCACCATCTTTGACCTAGCTGCTGTTGACCGCTTCATTAACCAAGCCCAATTGAAGAAAAAAGAAGGCATCGCTGCCGGCGTGGGTAGCGAAAACCTTGATAGTTTCCTGTTTACCATAGAAGCACTGGAACTAGGGGAAGTCACACTCCATGACTATGAAGCCGTCGCCATCGACCTGAGTAGCATCCACGACAATTATGAAACCTTGAAACTTCCAAGAATCGATGGAGTCATTGGCGGAGATCTCCTCGTTCATCTCAAAGCCACCATCAACTACCGCTTGAGAAAGATACGGTTTACCAAACCGCGTTCGGTGTACGCAACAAGCAAATAGCCTCCTGAAGGTAATGCACTGAGATCCAAGGTGATGTCTTTCCCTACAACTTCGCGTTCCATTCGTTTCCTTCCCATCAAATCTACAACAATCACCTGGCGCAGACGGTCATTTTTTGAGACAATCCGTAATTGGGATTGTACAGGATTGGGATAAATCAACAGATCCTCTTCAAATTCAATTTCTTCCAAGCTAAAATTCACTGGAACTACAGCATTATACAACTGTAATCCACCGGAGAAATTTCCCACAATAATATCCAAACGTCCATCATTGTCCAAATCAGCCAAACTAGCAGCAGAACGCATCCCAAAGCGCCGAGGCATAGTCTCACAAAAGACGCTCCAACGATCTGACACATCCTCAAAAACCGCTTCATCCTCAGCACTGACTCCCTCATAAAGGAAAAGCCTTCCGGATTCCGATCCGACACAAAGATACGTTTTCCCTCCTGACCTGAACAAGGCAGGTACACTATACCCATAATAGGAGGTGGCATAATCGCGAACATCGACGCCTCCCCAATAATCCGTTTTTTTCTCGAACGAGCCATCCTTCCCAAGGTAGAGAGACAAACGTCCAGAGGCATTACCCACCACCAAATCCATTGTCCCATCTTGATCCACATCAAAAAAACAAGGTGCAGACCAAGCTTTATCGTAATGTAACAAATCAAGATCCAGCAAACTCCCATCATCGTCATAGAGTGTCATTCGTCCTTCAGCCGTTCCCAGCAGCATCTCCAGCCGACCATCACCATCCAGGTCAGCAAAAGCAGGAACCCAGCCTGCCATTCCATCAAGTTCCGGAAAAGCCATAGGGAAAGGCTTTACCGAATATGCTGGCACTTGGGCAGTTCCCACATTCTTCAACAAGGTCAGCTGTGGTTGCCGACGCACCTCCAAACTACCATACTGATACCATATACTGTCAACATTGCCAACAGTACCCACCACCAAATCCAACAAACCATCACCATCATAATCAACAATCACTGGATAGGCACCGGTACCCACATCGAGCATTGAATCTTGTAAAAAAGATTTAGTAACCAACTGAAAATCAGGAATATTATCAGTTCCACGATTCAAATAAAGCCACACGCTATTTTGTCCTTCAGAAACCATAGGGTCAGGATCAAACGGAGACACGAGCAAATCGTCCACCCCGTCGTTGTCGATATCCGTGAAAAAAGGCAAGGGCATGGAAAAAAGGGACACCGGTTTACGAGGAGGAAAGTCCGTCTCCTGGCTAACCATCATGGGCGATGACGATGCACCTCCATTTATTAATAAGGTCAAGCCAGGGTAATCGACATCAGCAAGAAGCATGTCAAGAAGACCGTCACCGGTGAGATCACGAATGGTGACTGTAGATCCTCGATGCCGCAGACACTCATCAGTGACAACGATGCCGTAACCAAAGAGACAGGTGTCGAGATACATCAGGTTGTTTTCTTCGCTTTCCGCGACATGTCCCCAGCAGGGATCGGAGCGTTCGAAAAGCAAAGAGTCGCGACTGCCAAAGCGTTCCACCGAAAGGTTGAGGTGTTTCTCAATGAAAGTTCCCATAACGCCAAAGGTGAGGAGATCAAGGTCTCCATCACCATCAATATCGACAATAGCTGGATAATCTGCTTCGGTAGCGAGGATATTTACCTCGCCTCCTCCTTGCCATGAACAAAGATAAGGATCAACAACCAACTGAAATTCAGGATGATCTATCGACACGTTGCGATACACTTTGATTCCCGCCCACCCTTTGGAATAGGTGAAGATATCCTCTTTGCCGTCTCCATCATAATCCGTAAAGATAACCCAACTGTGGAGTTCAGGGAAAAAAGTGTCATAGGCATCCGTATAAAGGTAATCCATCACCCCCACCCCACCCTTGTTGAGGAAGCAGAGGATTCGGTCGCCATGACGGTCAAAGGCAATGAGATCGCTAATGCCGTCACCATCAAGGTCCATCCGTCCGAATTGGCATGCGTTGAGTCCGCCGGTCCAAGGATATTGCGCAAAAACAGGAAGTGTTGATGCGAGAAGCAGGCCTAAAACGACTAGAAAACGTTTCATGAAGGTTTTTTTTTGAAAGACAAAAATAAAAAAAACTATCTTTGTAGCAAATTCTGAATTATGTCAAGGATACTCATAATCGATGACCAAGATCCCATCCGCCGAGTGTTGCGAGAAATCTTGGAGAACGAGAAATACCAAGTCGATGATGCCAACAACGGTGCCAAGGCCCTGCAGATGATCAAAGAGCAGGAGTATGATGCCGTGTTGTGCGACATCAAGATGCCCGAGATGGATGGTTTGGAAGTATTGGAGCACATCAAAGAGATGAGCGAAGTCCCCGTAATCATGGTCTCTGGCAACAGCAGTCCCGATGAAGCGGCCCGCTCGATCAAGAAAGGTGCCTTCGATTTCATCGAGAAGCCGCCTGAGATGAACCGTTTGCTCATCACCGTTCGCAACGCTCTCGACAAGAAAAACCTCAGTACGGAGAACAAGGCCTTGAAGAAAGTCGTCAATCGTCAAAGCGAGATGATTGGCAATTCAGCTCCGATGATGGTGGTAAGAGACATGATCGAGAAGGTGGCTCCCACGGGGGCACGTGTTCTCATCACAGGAGAGAACGGCACTGGCAAGGAGTTGGTGGCAAGGCAACTGCATGAGCTCAGCTCAAGGCGTTACGCTCCTTTCATCGAGGTCAATTGCGCTGCTATTCCATCAGAACTAATTGAGAGCCAGTTGTTTGGACACGAAAAAGGCTCTTTCACCTCAGCTATCAAACAGCGCAAGGGCGATTTTGAGTTGGCTAATGGAGGCACATTGTTCTTGGATGAAATCGGCGATATGAGTTTGGCAGCTCAGGCCAAGGTGTTACGTGCTTTGCAGGAGAATAAGATTGTTCGAGTGGGCGGCGAGAAGGAGATTCCCGTAGATGTTCGCATCCTTGCTGCTACCAACAAAGATTTGAAAAAGATGATTGATGAAAATGCTTTCCGAGAGGACCTTTATCATCGTCTAAGCGTCATTGTCATTCACGTCCCACCATTGCGGGAGCGCAAGGACGACATCCCGCTGTTGGTGGATAACTTCGTGAACAACATCTCACAGAACATGGGCAAGGCTGTCCCGAAGTTCACTGACGAAGCTATGGAAGAGCTGAAACAGTACCAATGGACAGGTAACATCCGCGAGTTGCACAACATCGTTGAGCGCTTGGTAATCCTTTGCGGAAGTACCATTTCTAAGGACGATGTGATTCATTTTGGGAACCCATTAAAATAAAACACGGGAAGTTATTTATAGGAAATTTATTACAATAAAATCGTTGACATTAAAAAAATGTCGTATATTTGTAACGATTTTGTTTAACCCTATAACATAACGCCCATGTACGAACGTTACCTTAACCCATTTGTTGATTACGGCTTCAAAAAGCTCTTTGGATCCGAAGAGAACAAAGATTTGCTCATCAGCTTCCTCAACGCGCTCATAGGCGGGGAGGATCCCATCACAGACCTTACTTACAAGAATGTGGAACGCATCGGTGACCTCATTGGAACCAGGACGAATTATTTTGACGTGTATTGCACAACCAACACTGGAGACGAGTTCATCGTAGAGATGCAGAACACTTGGCAGCCCTTCTTCAAGGATCGCACCATCTATTATGCGGCAAAACCCATCCATGACCAAGGAAAGAAAGGTCTCCAAGAGGCAGAACTCGCCATGAAAAAAAGCAGTCAAACCGAGGAGTGTCTGGATCAAGAAAACATGGATGACGATGATCAAACCACAGAAAAAAGGCGAAATAGGAAGTGGGACTACGAGCTGAAAAATGTCTATGTGGTAGCGATGATGAACTTCAATTTGCCCGCGAAAGAATATCCCCAGGACTCATTCCTACACAAGGTACAACTCATGGACGTGGAGGACTTCCATGTGTTTTACGAGAAGTTGACCTTATTTTATGTGGAGCTACCCAAGATCGACCATGCGAAGCTCGATCTAAACACGTCGTTGGGACAGTGGTTCCATGCATTGAACAGTCTCTATTTCTACGACAGGAAACCCAAGAACCTCAACGATGCCATGTTTGATAAACTGTTTCGTCAAGCAGAGCTGGCCGCGATGACCCCTGAAGAGGAATTAGACTATGAACGAAGCATGAAGGTTTATTTGGACACCTACAACCAAATTGAAGGTGGTCGTATCATTGGTCACCAAGAAGGACTTGCCGAAGGAGAAAAACGCGGTCTCGCCAAAGGAAAAGAAATTGGACTCGCTGAAGGAAAAGAAATTGGGCTCGCCGAAGGAAAAGAAATAGGGCTTGTTCAAGCGAAGATCGAAACCGTCAAGAAAATGCTTGAGTTGGGGATTGACATAGCAACTATCCATGCTTCTACGGGAGTCCCAATAGAAGAAATAACTCTAAACTCTAAATTCTAAATTCTAAATTCCACTTCCCCCTTGCGCCAAAGACTTTTTTTATCTAATTTTGCACCGTGATATTTGAAGACTGAAAAAACCTTTCCAATTTTCACTTTCAACTAGAACAACTGGGGGTGACCGGTTTTGACAGCAAGATGAATTGTCACGGAAGCATGCCGAGCACTGTGGTGAAGCTCGTTAATCCTGGCTACAAAAAATTAATTGGCGAGAATAACTACGCTTTCGCTGCCTGATCGAAGTACAGTAGATCACTGGCTTAATCCGCCCACAAGGTGGGAGGACGAAACATCTCGCAGGTGGAGATGCCTGATTCCGGCCTGAGAACGAGGTGCTAAGTAATTTCGGGATAGTTCACGTGGGGCTCCGACACGCGGATGAGATTTAGGAGATAAGGTCTCGTTTAGGGCGTCTGTCCCCTTGCGCGGCTCGAAAACCAACGGCGGAATAAGCATGTAGAAACCTTGGGGGTTCCTTGTTTGGACGAGGGTTCGACTCCCTCCATCTCCACAAACAAAACCCGCTGGTTTTCAGCGGGTTTTTAATCTTATATCTCAGCGCACTTAAATGAGAATCATCACTTCCAATAATCCCATCAGGCAGATCTGCTACCTCATCCTGCCTCAAGGCGTTACCCATGATCTTGACGAAGGGCTGAAAACTTTGGCAGAGAACCATGCCGTCACCTTGGTGCTCCTCGAACAAGTCGATTGGAATGATGACCTCACCCCCTGGCCAGCACCCGGAGTGTTCCGGAAGGCCAAGCCTTTCGGTGGCAAATCCCGCGATTTCTTGGAACGTCTGATCTCCAAAATCATCCCTGAAGTGGAAGACTCACTCCAAATACAAGAAGCAAAACGATCGTTGTTGGGTGTCTCACTATCTGGACTATTTGCCATTTGGGCAGGATTCAACACCGAAGCCTTCAACAACATCATCAGCATCTCTGGATCACTTTGGTATGATGGATTTACCGAATGGATGAGAGAGCAAAGTCTGTCAGAAAAAGTCGAAAAGGTCTGCTTGCTCCTCGGCGACCGGGAGAAAAACTCCAAAGAGAAACGCATGGCCACCGTGGAGCAGAACACCCTGATTGCCGCAGAGTTCCTAAAAACGCAATGCCAGGGAACAGTGAGCTTTGAACTCGTAGAAGGCACCCACTTCTCCCCCATCTTTCCTCGTATGGAGAAGGCTTTCTCCATCATCTTTGGCTGATCAAAAAAAGATTTGGATAATCCACAAATCTTTGTCAACTTTGCATTTTAATTTCAAACCCACAACCTATGAAAAGAGTTTTACCCTTTCTCCTCATCCTTTTTGGTTTTTCTTCTTTCATGAATGCCCAATGGGTTAGCCCAGGTAACGGAACCAGCTACACCATGAATGACCTTGTCAATCTTAGTGACGGCACCGTCACCTACGATGCTACCACCTTCACCATCCACGACGACATCACTATTTCAGCCAACGACATCCTTGTGCTCAACGATCATGTGGGGCGCATCAATATCAACAATGCCCTTATCACCATACAAGGCTCGCTCATCAGCGAAAACACTGCAGTCCGAGTCGGCATCTATGGCACGCCTTCTTTCAGCATAAGATTTGAGAACGCCAGCAACTGCGACCTTCGCAAGTTATACTTCAGCGATGGCGCTGGCATCAAACTCATCGAATCGGAGGTCAGCTTCACCGACTGCAAGTTCCTGTATTTTACACGTGACTACTGTAATGCCGTGGTCGATTTCTTCAACTGCAACCCCATCTTCGACGATTGTGTATTCATGATCAACAATGGAGCGGCCATCAGCTCACCAGCCAACGGCCAAGGTTCCCCCACCATCACGAACTGCACTTTTGATGAAAACGTGAAAGATGCCATTAACAGCCCTCAAATCAACTTGGGTCCAGGAGCCGACGACACCATACGCATCGTCAACAACAGCATCATCGGAACCTATTGCCAGTCACCCATCGGAGGACTCTCTATTGCCGACATGATGGGTACCGGCTCCACCAAAGCACTCATCAAAAACAACCTTATCAAAGACGGGCGCTATGGTTACAACCAACAGGGCATGACCATTTCCTCACTCATCATCGGCAACAGTTTCATCGATAACAATCGTGAAACCAATCCGATGAATGGCGGAAGCGGCATCTCCATCTATGGCTACACCGAAAACTGTAGAGCCATCATTCGCAACAACGAGATCACAGGCAACCTCTGGGGCATCACCTCCATCTATATCAACCACGTCGATCTTGGCACCGAAGACGACTGGGGAAACAACGACATCCATGGCAACGGCAACGGTGGTGCGATATACGATCTTTACAACAACTCGAGCTTTGACATCATGGCCATCGGCAACAAATGGGGTGCCACCGACCAACAAGAAATCGAGGACCACATCTACCACCAAGCCGATGATGCCTCCTTGGGACTGGTCACCTACATCCCCTATGTCGGTTACGATAGCGTTGAGGACTTTTATCAAGAGATCGACCTCCTCAATGACTCCGACGTGACCATTTACACCATCAGCGGACAACGTGTAGGCAGAGGGTCGCTGAAGCCTGGCGTTTACCTTGTAGAACTTAAGAAAGATTCCGAAAGGACCTTCCAAAAGATGATCATCAAATAACACTTAATAATATGCTACGAAAGCTCCGAATCGCACTAGCCATCATCACCTTTACTTTGGTGACCTTGTTGTTGCTCGGCATTGGCTTCCGGGTCAACATCTGGGCCGGATGGGTAGCGAAAATCCAGTTTCTTCCCAACCTGCTAGCGCTGAACTTCGTTATGTTGGCGGTTTTTATCGTCGTCGCCCTTCTCTTCGGCAGAATCTATTGCAGCGTTGTCTGTCCATTGGGCATCATGCAAGACATCTTCTCTTGGCTAGGAGGAAAAGCAAAGAAAAACCGGTTCTCCTACACCAAGGAACACAAATGGCTTCGCTATGGTGTCCTCGCGGTCTTTATCGTCTGTTTGATCATCGGCTTCGCACCAATCACCACTTTGCTGGCGCCTTATAGTGCATACGGCCGTATCGTCAACAGTCTGTTCAAGCCCTTGTACGACCTCTTGAACAACTGGCTTGCTTCCATCGACGCCACGCATAGTCGTTACAACTTCAGTGAGGTACAGGTCTGGATGCGCAGCGTGACCACCTTCGTTGTGGCCTTGCTCACCTTGCTTATCCTCGCAGTCTTGGCTTGGAAGCACGGACGATCCTATTGCAACTCCATCTGCCCGGTAGGTACCATCTTGAGTTTTTTCTCTCGGTTCTCCCTGTTCCGCGTCAGGTTCGACAAGGACAAGTGCAAAATCTGCGGCCAATGTGAGAAGAACTGCAAGGCACGGGCCATCGACTTCAAGGCTGGCACTGTGGACTATTCGCGTTGCGTGGTCTGCGGCGACTGCCTAGCCAAATGCAAGTTCGACGCCTTGCATTACACCGCCAAGAAAACTGTTTCAAAGGATGAAGCAGTTGCTGTCGAGCCCGACCAAGGCCGGCGTTCCTTCCTTGTGGGTACAGCCATGGTAACCGCTGCCGCTGCCACAGCCCAGACTCAGATGAAAGTGGATGGAGGGTTGGCGGTCATCGAGGACAAGGTTGCCCCCAAGCGTGAGACTTCCATCACCCCACCTGGATCCATCTCAGCGAAACACATGCAACGGCATTGCACCGCTTGTCAGCTCTGCGTCTCTTCCTGTCCCAACAACGTGCTGCGTCCATCCACGGAGCTCACCAAGTTCATGCAACCCTCCTTGTCGTTTGAGCGAGGCTACTGCCGTCCTGAATGCACACGTTGCAGCGAAGTATGTCCTACAGGGGCCATCAAGCCCATCACCCGTGAGGAGAAGACAGCCATTCAGGTAGGCCATGCCGTTTGGGTAAAGGACAACTGCGTCCCCCTCACTGATGGAGTGAGCTGCGGCAACTGCGCACGCCACTGCCCCACGGGGGCTATCCAGATGGTTGAATACAACCACAACGGCCAAACCGTCATGGTTCCCGCCATCGACGAGAACAAATGCATCGGCTGCGGTGCCTGCGAACATCTCTGTCCCGCACGCCCGTTTAGCGCGATTTATGTGGAAGGAAACGTGATGCACCACGTGGATTAGAAGACAGAAGTAAGAAGACAGAAGCAAGAAGTTAGTATGAAGAGACGAGAATTCATAAAGAAAATGGGCGGGGCCGCTATAGCCACCTCGGCAGTGCTCTCCGCCTGCACATCGAACGATAAACCCGTCGCCTCAAAGGGCGAAGTCATCGATGGCCAAGGCGAGATGACCTACCGAACCAACCCGAACAGCGGCGACCGCGTGTCCATCCTCGGTTATGGCATGATGAGACTCCCCGTCGAAGGCGGCGGCTCAGGTCGCGAGAACCCAAACTCGGAAATCGACCAAGAAATGGTCAACCAAGAGATCGACTACGCCTTGGAGCACGGCGTCAACTATTTCGACACCTCCCCGGCTTACTGCAAGGGCAAGTCGGAACACGCCACTGGCATCGCCCTGTCACGTCATCCACGTAACAGCTATTACATCGCCACCAAGTTGTCCAACTTCAGCCCCAACACCTGGAGTCGCGAAGCCTCGATCAACATGTTCGAGAACTCGCTCAAGGAACTTCAAACCGATTATATCGACTATCTGCTCCTCCACAGCATCGGTGGTGAGACCCAGGAGCTGAACAGCAAACAACTGTTTAATGCCCGTTTCATGGACAACGGCATCCTCGACTGGCTCGTCGAACAAAAAGAGAAAGGACGCATCCGCAACCTCGGATTCTCCTATCACGGCGATGTCAATATTTTCGACATGCTGTTGAAATGGCACGACGAGGGCCGTTATCACTGGGATTTCGTACAGATCCAGATGAACTATGTCGATTGGAACTACGCCAAGCGCATCAACAGCCGCAACACCAACGCCTCTTATCTTTACAACGAGCTGCATCGTCGCGGTATCCCTGGAGTGATCATGGAGCCTTTGCTGGGCGGACGGCTTGCCAACCAGCCCGACTTCATCGTGAAGCAGATGCAGGAGCGCGAACCGGAGACTCCAGTGGCTCGTTGGGCCTTCCGTTATGCCGGCACTCCAGAGGGCATCCTCGTTGTGCTCAGCGGCATGACCTATATGGAACATCTGGTACAGAATGTGGCCACCTTCTCTCCGCTGCGTCCCATCACGCCCGAGGAAGACGAGTTCCTGATGAAAGTCGCCGAAGAAATCGTCGAACTCAAGACCGTGCCGTGTACCAGCTGCAACTACTGCATGCCTTGTCCTTACGGATTGAACATCCCTGCCATCTTTGCGCATTATAACGCCACCATCACCGAAGGACGGATGCCTGCGGGCAACCCAGAGGCACAGGAGTACCGCCGTGCTCGAAAAGCTTTCCTCATCGAATACAACCGTGCCGTGCCTTCGCTGCGACAAGCCGATCACTGCATCGGTTGCAACCAATGCGCACCACACTGCCCTCAGAATATCGAAATTCCCAAAGAGCTTCATCGCATCGACGATTATGTGGAACACTTGAAGCAAATTGAGAATTGAGAGGTGAAAGGTGAAAGATGAAAAGAGGGGTTTTTGAGGTTGGTATTGAATTGTTTTTTGTAATTTTGCAGCGCCTTTGGTGCTTGGACCCGTAGTTTAATGGATAGAATAAAGGATTCCGGTTCCTTCGATCAGGGTTCGATTCCCTGCGGGTTCACTTACCAGCTTTCTTATATGTGGTCCTCACCCACCCCAAGGGAGTAAGGACCTCTGTTTTCATAACACCATCCTCAACACTACCGAATGGTTCACCATCCCATATAACTTTCCCATCCTGCATGGAGTATCGACCCGTCACAGTATCTCCATCCATTATCAAAGTCAACACAGAATCCATGCTGATCTCCACCACATTACCCTTCTCCAGTTCTCCAAACTGCCTTACCATCTCGGGCGTGGCGAGATTTTCATGAAAATCCACATTCACCTTGTCCACAATCCATCGTCCCACTAAAGTATCCTGGTTTCGATGACAAGAAAAAAACAATGATAACACAAGAAAGAAAATAACACCTGAAACCCTTTTTACAAAAACCTTCCCCATCTCCCTCTAAATTCTAAATTATTAATTATTAATTCTTTTCTTTATCCCGAATCACCACTTCAATCGCTCCGACACCGAACTTGGCGATAGAGGCCATATGGTTTTCGGTGTTTTTGTAATGCTTCAACTCCTCGATGATGGCATTCTTCAAGACTCCGTTGCCCACGCCATGAATAAAGGTCACCTTGGTGTAATCGGCAGCAATGGCGCTGTCAAGCATCTTTTTGAAGTAGTCCATTTGGATATTGAACATATCATGGCTGGAGAGACCGAGGATGTTATCCACCAACTCACCGATATGGAGATCCACTGTTGCCTCCCCCTGGGCGGTCTTATGCTTGTCGATGGGAGCCTCCTGCTTCACTAGGTCTTTCTTCGGAGCCTGAGCCCCAACCCCGTCCTTCATCAGCTTGGTGAAGTCGCTGTCGCCATGACGCAAAGCGACGATCTCCGAGAGACATACCATCACTGCTTTCTCACCCAACACCCCTGACATCAGGTAGCTACCTTCCTTAAAGAAACGATTGGCACGAAGTGAGAAAGGTGCATTCAAGGGAAGTAAGACCTCATCGCAACTGTCGCGAGTGAAGATGGCCTGAACGATGCCGTTGCACCAATATTCCAGGTCTTCACGCGATATGGTCTCTATCACCACCTTCTCGTACTTGTCAAGTTGTCCATAGTCCACATTGACGAACTTTTCTTCCTCCTTAATGGTGAAAGTATAAAGCATCTCATAAGGGGTGTGGTTGACGAGCATCACATCCATGGCTCCTGTCAGAAGCCATTGTTGTTCATGAGGAACAAAGGCAAGATAGGCACCTTCTTTCTCGGCTTCTTTGGCAAACCGACGCAAGCCGCCATGACGAGCCTCTTCCTCCTGTTGCTGTTGCACCAACTGTTTCTCTTGAATTTCTTTCTGGATCGTATCGACAATCTGTTGCTGACGAGCTGGTTGTGAACGGTAGTCCAAAACGAGGTCGGAAATCATGCAAGGCACTTCAAAGCCGTCCTCAATCTCCACCATCACCATCCTTGAATCGATGATCTTCGTCACTTTTCCTCCGCCCACGGCGTTCAGGAAATTCACTTTATCTCCAATGTTCACGTTTGTCATAGTCTTCAAATTTCCTGCAAAGATAACCATATCCGAAAAAAAACGATTATCTTTGCGAAACAATTCGGTCAAAAATGAAACAAACACTTTGTATGATGATACTTTGCTTAGCCCTCTTCTCTGGCTGCCGCCCAAAAGCTGACAAGGCTTCCCAAGACACCCCCGTGGCTTCCCGCATCGATGCCATTGCTCGTCCGGTGAAAAAGATCATGCATTGTGCTAGCCCAAAACCTCATTTCTACACCATGGAGAACATGGGCAAACTATGGTCAGACATCACCCATAAAAACAAGAAACCATGAGAAGAGCCGGTTTCTTGTTTCTGCTTCCACTGCTTCTCTTTTCCTGCCGGCCCACCGACGAAGTAGGTCATACCACAACACCTTACGCTTTACCCCAACCCCTCTTCTTCCCCACGATAAACAGCATCCCTGCCGACAACCCCATGACGGTAGAAGGAGTAACCTTAGGCGAGAAGCTTTTCTTTGAGGAAAACAGCTGCAGCTCATGCCATCACCCCGAATACAGCTTTGAACTTGGTCCCGATGGCAACTTGGAAAACTTGGGCACCCAACACACTATGCTTCCGCTGATCAACCTGGCTTGGAACACCTCTGGCTTAGGTTGGAAAGGCGAAGTGGCCAGCCTCGAAGATATGGTCTATGCCGCCGTAACTGACCCTAAGGAGATCAACACCGACACCACCCGATTCGTGGAACGCCTGCAGCAGTCCGACACCTATCCTGAGCTATTCCACAAAGCTTTTGGCACAAGCACTATTCATTTCGGTTTGGTCGAGAAAGCTATCGCACAATATGTACGAAGCCTAGTCTTTGCCAACAGCAAGTTCGACCGTTATCTGCGAGGTGAAGTACAGCTCAGCCAAGAAGAGCTCAATGGCTACCTGCTCTTTGTCACGGAAGAAGGAGCGGATTGTTTTCATTGCCATGGAGGAGGATCTAACGCCTTGTTTACAACTAACCTATTATATAACAATGGATTAGACTCAGAATACCACGGCAACTTCAAGGCTCCCACCCTACGCAACATTGCCATCACGGCTCCTTACATGCACGATGGACGATTCCATACGCTTGATGAAGTCATTGACTTTTACTCTGAGGGAGTTCAGTATTCAGAACACATCAGTCCCTTGATGCACCATGTGATGCAGGGAGGAGTTCAGCTCACCGACACGGAAAAAGCCCAACTCAAAGCTTTTCTCAACACTTTAACTGAAGAATGACATGACCTACATAAAATCCAACGAGCTCTTCGAGCGCATTCCAACGGAGGACCTCTATGAAAGGATCCCACGGCCCATCGTCATTGCCGATCATCTGATGACCCCAGACAACATGGGAGCCATGATCCGCATTGCCGACAATATTGGTGCCACGGAGATGTGTTTCCTTGGTGAGGAGTCAAAGCACAGTCTCGGCAAGATACGTCGCGCTGCCGCATCCAGTCGAGGCAACATCCAATGGTATTTTACCGAAGAGACTGACTTGCACAAAATTGTGCCTGAAGGTAAAACCATCGTAGCCATCGAGACCGCCGACAACGCCACCTGCATCTATGACACAGCGTTACCCAAGGATGTCGCCTTTATCGTAGGCAGCGAGAGTCATGGCCTTAACGAAGACTTGCTCAAACAATGCGACATGGTGGTCTATATCCCCGTCCCGGGGCCAACTCGCTCACTCAACGTCAGCCATGCAGCAGCAGTGGCTCTTTTTGAATGGCAGAGACAGATGAGAGGTGAAAGGTGAAAGGTAAAAGGTGAAAGGTGAAAGATGAAAGGTTGGAGATATAAACATATATTTTTTGATTTGGATCGAACCCTATGGGATTTCGATGCTGCAGCAGAGGTGGCCTTCGAGAAAATTTACAACACCTATCGGTTGAAGGAACTCGGCATCCCTAGTGCCCATGATTTCCATGAAGTGTATCATCCGCTCAACGAAAAACTTTGGGAACTGTATCGCGCTGACCTTATCACCAAAGCGGACCTCAACCGCACCCGTTTCCTTAAACCATTGGAACACTACGGCATTCACGACACGGAACTGGCCGACCATCTGAGTGAGGATTACGTATATTGGTCACCACGCATCGTGAAGCTGGTTCCAGGCACCATGGAAGTGTTGGAGTATTTAAAGCCCAATTATCATCTTCACCTAATCACCAATGGATTCCAAGAAGTGCAGCACACAAAACTAGCCGGCTCGGGCATGGAACCCTATTTCGAAACCTTGACCGTCTCCGAGGAAGTCGGAGTGAAGAAACCCAATCCCGAGATCTTTCTTTATGCCCTAAAAAAAGCCCATGCCAATGCAGCTGAAAGCCTGATGATCGGTGATGAGATGGCCGTTGACATCGATGGAGCCCGTGCTGCAGACATCGATCAAATCTTTTTCAATGCTTCAGGACAGCCCTCCCAAGGAGAGTGTACCTTCGAAATACATAACTTACTGGAAATCAAGAATATATTATAAGACTATTTGAGTATAGCCAAGACCGTCTCCTTGCTGACGGTTTTATCGCCGATTTTCACCTTCACCTCAGCATCCAGAGGCAGAAAGACATCCACACGCGAGCCAAAACGAATCATGCCCATCTCCTCACCCACTTCAGCGGAATCTCCAGGATGAAGATCGCAGACAATGCGTCGAGCCACAAAACCTGCAATTTGCCGCACCATGATCTCACGGCCTTTGGCATCACGCAACACAATGGTATTATGTTCATTGTCGGTGGAAGACTTTGGGTTGAAAGCCACCAAGAACTTACCAGGATGATATTGATAATAGGTCACTGCTCCATCGAAAGGAAAGACATTGATATGCACGTCATAAATCGACATGAAGATGGAAATCTGCCGCCGTTTCTCATGGAAATACTCATCTTCCATCACCACCTCATTTGCAGCCACCTTGCCATCGGCTGGGGCGATGACAGCATCTTCGGCCAAGGTCGTCGTACGCCAAATAGGGATGCGGAAAAAACGGACAATCATAGTCAAGAAGACCAGAGAAAAGGCATATAACAAGACGTGCCACACCGTTTGAGAAGGGAAAAACCAATTGACGACAAAGACAAGAACGGCCACAATGAGTACGGCAACGATGATGGCAACCGTTCCTTCTTCATGAATTCTTTTATGCAACTGTCTCATACCAGCAGCAAATATACAAAAACAAACGGTACGGCAAACAGCACCGAGTCGAAACGATCCAAGATGCCCCCATGTCCTGGGATGAGCTTTCCTGAGTCCTTCACTCCAGCTTGTCGTTTGAGCATCGACTCGCACAGGTCACCCAAGGTGCCAAATACAACGGCAATCAAGCCCATGCCAATGGCGGCTTTCATAGGCAACCAAGTGGAATAATGGCTTAACAATATGACTCCCAGCAAGGTGAAGATCAGGCCTCCAAGACTGCCTTCAATGGTTTTACCGGGGGAGATGCGTTCGAAGAGCTTATGTTTCCCCAGCAGCCTTCCCGTGAGGTAAGCGAAAGTGTCGTTCACCCAAAGCAAGCCAAACACCATGATGATCAGCCGAGGGCCTGCCAAGTCGCCAAAAAGATCTGACTGGTACATGAAAACCATCAGTGAAGTGGGCAGGCTGAGATATGCCAAGGATCCAAAACCAAATGCGGCGATAGTCTTAAAGTCGTGCTGTGATGAGAAAAGCGCCACAAGGAAAGGAAGCAAGGGAAATGCTAATTCCAAAAGCAGCCATCGCATGGGCAGCACCTTCAAGGCCACTAAAGCGGCAAGGGCATAGCCACCAACAGCGATCAGCTCACCTAAAAAAAGAAAAGGCTTCAACGGCAACTGTTGTAGTTTGCACATCTCGTAGGTTCCCACAACGACGACAAACAGTGCGACGGCAGCCCATGCCCATGGTGACCAAAGGATGGAGCCGATAATGATCGTCACTAAGACGGCACCTGAAAGGGTTCTGATCAATAACTCTCGCATAGTTCTTCATTTTTACCACCTATAAAACGAAATCCCCAATTCATGCTTAAAAGATCAGGCACCGTCTCCCCGGCGAGTCGTCCACGCATGGTAACGCTGGTACGCGAAGAGAAGAGTCCCACAGCCCCATGTCCCACGCACGACACGTCGGTGTTGGGGAGACTGGCACCCTGCTGAAGCTCTTGCAGGTAGAGGTAGTCTCTCATGCCCCACCCGCCCGCATCGATGCGGATGATGAGCGGATAGTCTGTGATATAACGCCACACATCGTGATTCAAGGTGTCGTCTCCCAAGTACTCTCCCAAGGACATAAAGAAATGTTCAGGTCGGTAACGGATACAAAACTCACCATCCTGAGTGCTTTGAGCGAGGTCTTCCCTATTCAAATGACTATGGATGACATGAAAGACCTTCGTTGCGGTGTCTTCTGAAGAGATTTGACGTTCTTTGTATTCAAAGGCAATGTCAACATCGAAAAAGCCGGCATTCATAGCGGGGACAAACTTCATCGCCCTGACAGTACCGAAATACATCTTTGAGAAATTCAGATGCGGGGAGATGATTCTAAACTCGTCATCACCCACCATGTCTGTTGTTGAGACGATGGTTTGCTCACCTGTATCCACAACAAGCTCGTAGCTCACCTTTCGCTCAGAAGTGTTCGGAAGCAATCGCTCTGTGGTATAGTATAACCGTTGTTTTGGATAAGAAAAGATGCCAGGTTGTTTGTTTTCCCGTGTTATCGTATCGAGTGAAAACTCACGTTTCCGTACCCCGTTCACGTATTCGATCAATCTGACATCGAGTTTCCCATCAAAGTCGGATACGGAAGGGTGTTGGCTTAAATAAGATTCTGGGTCGTCAGCGCAGATGAGTTTGTTGATCTTCACAAAGTTCGTGTCTTGTTTATAATCCAAAATTCCGTAAATCGCGGAGATCTCCTTTGGCTCAGCCAACATATCCACATCGGTGCTACATGCCTGGAACAAACAAGTCATGAGCACGGCTATGAAAAAAAGGCGATTCGTCTTCATGATTCAGAATTTTGCTTCAAAGATAACACATTTTTTTCAAACAACAAAAAAAAGAGAGCGACTTTTTGGGGTCACATCACATCAAGTCGCCCTCTTTTTATTAATCTCTTGACTCAAGGATTATTTGGTGATGACAACGCGTTGTACCATGTTGTTACCGGCATTGTCGTAGATGATCAATAATTCTCGCATAGGTCCTCTTCCTTACCTCCAATAAAACGAAATCCCCAATTCATAGCCAAAAGATCCGGGACGGTCCAACCCGCAAGTCGTCCTGGAACGGTGATACTGCAACGAGAAGAGAAAAGTCCAACAGCTCCACGACCCACGCACGACAAATCCGTGTTGGGAACATTGGTAGCCATCTCGAGTTGTTGCAAGTACAGATAATCCAACATTCCTTGTCCAGCTGCATCAATACGAACTTGAAGCGGATAATCAGTAATATAGCGCCACACATTCTTATTCAGGGTGTCGTCACCGAGGAACTCTCCCAAAGCAATAAAAAAATGCTCCGGTCGATAGCGGATGCAGAAGTCTCTACCTTCCATGCTGTAAGCAAGCTCATCAGCAGAATATCTTCCTGAGATGACATGGAAGACCGTTGTGGTGGTGTCTTCTGAGGGCAGTCTGCGTTCTTTATAAATAAAAGAGATGTCAACATCATAGAAGGCAGCATTCTCCGCAGGTAGGAATTTCATTGTTCGGGTGCTGCCAAAATACATTTTCGAAAAGTTCAGATGAGGGGAAACAACCTGAAACGATCCGCTGCCTACCAAGTCCGTTTTTGAGACTATGGTTTGATCGTCCAACTCCACAACCAACTCGTAGCTCACATGGCGCCCTGAGGCGTTGGGGAGCAACCGCACCGTAGTATAATAAAGCAGTTGTTCCGGGTAAGGAAAGATGCCTGATTGTTTATTCTTTTTGGTGATGGTATCGAGAACTATCTCTCGACGGAATTCACCATTCACATATTCGACCAATCGAACGTCAAGCTTCTTGTTGAAATTCACGGTATCGGGATACTGTGCGAATACATCGGCAGGATTATCTGCAGCAAGGATTTTTGTAATTTTCACAAAGTTAGTATCTTGTTTATAGTCAAGAAGCCCGTAGATGACAGGAATCTCTTTATACTCTGCAAGCATAGGCACATCCGTACTGCATGAAAGGAGTTGGATGAGCAGGGTAAACAAGGATAATAACCAAGTGATTGTTTTCATAACTTAAGAAAAACCGCCCCTTCTTGGGGCGGTTTTTTTAATTGTTTCCAATAGGTGTAAATTACTTGGTGATGACAACACGTTCAACAACGTTATTGCCAGCATTGTCGTAGATGCTAAAGAAGTAAACACCAGCTTCAACATTCATGTCGATAGTATTGACAGCTCCGTCGAGTTTCACGATGCGGACCAGTTGACCGGCGACATTGTAGATAGCGACAGCGTTGAGGTTCTCACCTTCGAGGGTGACCTTGGTGCTGGCCGGGTTAGGATAGACGGTAGCCATGCTGTTGTTGGTCTCAGCAACAGTCCAGGAGTCAACCTTGAGATGGATCGGGATCTCCACATGCGGGTTCTCAACGTCATTGGTGTTGATGATCAAGTTGGCATTATAGTCACCATCAGCGAGGCCAATGGAGTTGAGAGCCAACGTAACCGTTTCGCTTTGTCCGCCAAGAATGTTGCCATTGGTCTTGCTGAGGCTAGCCCAACCGCCAGGAACCGTGTTGCCCTCACAGTGAGCAGTGATCATCCAAGCGCCATCGAAGCTGCCTTCAGAGTAGCAGTGTGAGAAGGCACCACCGTCGGTAGCGAGCCAGTTGCCATCTTGCACTTGGCCGAGGTGGCCGTTATCCATGTTCAGAGGATACTGTCCAGCAGCCTGGAGCAACTCAACAGAGGCCCAGATTTCCTGACCGGTCAGATAGATAGCTTCATCGAAGTTAACGCTGACCCAAGTACCCATAGCAGTGGAGTTGATGGTCTTTTCAGCAAGCAGTTCACCGGGTTGGTCGTTGACACCTTGGCCATAGAGACGGAAGGTATAGTGACCATCAGCGGAGATAGCGTCAGAGGTTGTCATATACTGGACAGAAACCAGTTTCTTACCCATGGCAACACCAGCATACATTTGAGGAGTCAGGCGGATAGCGATTTCACGGGTGTGCTCCTCGGAGTGGCCGATACCGGTGTAAGGTTCACCATTGTGGTACATCAGGTCGGAACCAGCGGTGCCGTCTTCGCCTTGACCGAAGTCAACCCAGCCGCTCCAGTCGCCCATGGAGTTACCATCGTTGGCAATGACAACGTCGAACATGGTCATGTTGTTAGGAGCAAGCTCAGTATCGAATGCATTAGGAGTGATCACCATCTCAGGAGCTGACTCACCACCGATCTTCTTGAAGCTGAAGTTGTCGAGATAATACTCAGAGGTAGCGGCATTCAGTGGGGGGAAGAAGTTCATGGCAGCGAGGGTACGGTCAGTGACATTCTCACCGAAGCTGTCAAGACTCCATTGCCATTCGCAAACGAGGATTTCTTCTGCACCAGGAGCAGTGTAGTAGTATTGAGCGACATCCGTATCGGTATCGACATGGAGGCGGAAGTGCATCCAATCGTCATACACGCAGTTCACCGTAGCGGTGCTGTTACTACCAGCATGGATTGTGCCTTGTCCAGGAGTGGAGGTGGAGTTCTGTCCGTCGTTGGTCAGGTGGAGGTAGCACTGCATAGCCCAAGTGCTATTGCTGCCAGCGAAGTGGTGCAGGATGTTGAAATAGCCGTTCTTGCCTTCCGGAACGAGGATGTCGAACTCAAGGTCATAAACACCATTCTGTTCATCGCCAAGGAGGAGAACCTGGTCGTTACCATAGGTAAGGTGACCACACTTGGTGCCATCGAATGAGGCAACCACACCGTCTTCAGAGCCGCCTGGAGCATTGCTCCAAGTCGTCCACCAATCATGACCGGCAGCAGCGCTTTCCGTGCCAATCTTGTTGCCCACGGTATATTCTTCGAAGGGTTCATTGATCAGCACTTCCTCGTTAACCTGAAGCGTAACCACGAGGTTGTCAATATAGTACTCTGAAGTGGCAGCATTTTCAGGTGGGAAGAAATCCATGGCGCCAAGGACACGGTCTGTGACATTCTCACCGAAGCTGTCGAGACTCCACTGCCATTCGCAATACATTTGTTCCGGTTCGCCAACCACGTTGAACCAAAGCTGGGCAACATCGTTGTCGGCATTGACATGGACGCGGAAGTGCATCCATTGGTCATAGACGCAAGGAAGGTCGCAAGTAGCGTTGCTACCAGCATGAACCGTTCCGTGGCCAGGAGCCGCGGTGGAGTTTTGACCATCGTTGGTCTCATGCATGTAAACCTGCATAGCCCAAGTGCTATTGCTACCAGCAAAGTGGTGGAGCACATTGAAATAACCGTTCTTGCCTTGAGGGACATAGGCATCAAACTCAAGGTCATAGACACCCGTGGAGTGATCACCGAGTTGGATGATCTGGTCATTGCCATAGGTGAAATGTGCTGCCATGGAGCCACCAATCTCACCGAACACACCGTCTTCGGCACCACCTGGGGCATTGGACCAAGTGGACCAAGGATCACCAAGGGTTTGAGCGATCTTAGCGCCTGCAGGGCAGTCGTTAAAGTCAAAGCTCAACTGAGCGAAAGCATTGCCACAAACAAAGGCAATCATCGCAAGGAGTAAAGAAACTTTTTTCATAGTGTTTGAGTTTAGTTAATAATTGATTAATGTGTTTTCATTCTATTTCGGGCTACAAATATACAATTTGTATTTGAAAAAAATCAATTTTTCACCATTTTTTTCCCGACTCATGGAGCCACTGCTTTCGCTTCCATCCAATAGGTGAGCATCTCGTCCAAACTCAAGTGCTGAACGGCTTTGCCCTCTTCTCTGGCCCGTTGCTCAAGATAGTTGAACCGACTACGGAACTTACGGTCGGTCTTCTCCAAGGCGTCGTCGGGGTTCACACCGATATAGACTCCGTATGCAGCCAAGGCGAACAGCAAGTCGCCATATTCCTCTTCCACACGCTTCATGTTGTCGGTTTTCTTCAGCTCTTCGAACAGTTCAGCCTTCTCCTCCTCCACTTTGCTCCAAGCGGCCTCAGCCGATGGCCAGCGAAAGCCTACTCCCGAGGTCTTTTGATGCATCCGATAGGCCTTCAACAACGACGGCAGGCCATTGGGGACACCACCAAGCACACTGCGGTTGTGTTCCCGTTCCAACTTGATGCGTTCCCAATTCTCCTCCACCTGTTCAGCGTTCTCCACCTTCTCATTGCCGAAGATGTGAGGATGCCGAACGATCATCTTCTCACAAATGCCATTAAGCACATCGGTGATGTCAAACGCTCCTTTCTCACTGCCAATCTTGGAATAAAACACCAGATGCAACATCAAGTCGCCCAGTTCTTTTTTCACCTCGTTCAAATCATTGGCCAAAATGGCCTCACTCAGCTCATAGGTCTCCTCGATGGTAAGATGCCTCAGACTCTCAATGGTTTGTGTGCTGTCCCAAGGACACCCTGCCCGAACCTGGTCCATGATGTCCAGCAATCGTTTAAAAGCTTCAAGACGTTTATCCATAGTCATAGTTTAGGGCGGCAAAAATACACAATTCAATAATAATTCACTAATTTTGCAGTTTAAAACCTTAATGAAAAAAGCAGCGATCCATATCATCTTGATTATGACGATGATGTCATTCCTCAGCAGTCCGTTGCTGGGGCAGGATTACCGATGGATCCACAACAAAAACTATCTGGTAGAATTCCGGGGCCATTATGGTTTTTTTTACCATCATCATTTTGAGATGGAGCACTTTAACGCCCATTTCCCTGCTTTTGAGGCCTCATTTTACAAGGGCACTTTTGGCGAGAAAGAGTGGCAGTCCCTCTACAACTATCCATATATTGGATTCACCTTTTATCATTCACGCTTGGGAGGATTTGACGAGCTCGGCAAGGTTTATGCCTTATACCCTTTTATCAATTACCCTTTGCTCAGAGCGGAACGGAGCCAACTGACTTTCAAGTTAGGTGTAGGCTTGGCCTATCTCACCAACAAATTCGACCACCTGGAGAACTACCAGAATTTTTCCATTGGCTCTCACGTGAATGCCGCTGTCAATCTGTCGTTCGAATACCGTCAAGAGCTATTCCCCCGAATGATGTCGATTGCTTCCTTTGGCCTCACCCACTTCTCCAATGGCGCCACCAAATCGCCCAACTACGGTCTGAATACGTTCAGTGGCGCTTTGGGGTTTGCCTTTTACCTAAGGGATCCACGAGCAGACCTCACCCCGGTCAAACGACCGGATTACTACCCTTTTGAATTTGACGGAAAGAATTGGTATTGTATCGACCTCGACTATGGCTTGGGAGTGAAGGATGTGTCTCAAACCATGGGCAAGAACGAACGTTATTTGGTCCACGACCTCTCAGCGCGTTTTCTGGTTCAGTTCACCACAAGCAGCCGCGCTGGTTTCACCCTTTCGTTCGTGAAAGACAACTCCGACAAGGCCTTGCCCGACTATTTCTCTCAAGACCGCCAACAGTACATGATCACAAAATATTACACTGATGAAGGCCCGCATATCGACACCTTGGCCATTCGTCAATACCAGATGATCAAGCCCGACATCGGCCTCTGTTATTCCATGACCATGAACCGCTTGTCGTACTTGTTCGAGATTGGAATCCATCTCGACCTGAGGCAAAAAAAGAATGGGATTTGGAACTATGACGAGAAGCCCAAGCCAGGTCATCCAGGCAAGACCATCAAAACCTTAAATCCTTTCTCTTTGGCCACCGACCTCAGTGAAGGAACCATTTATCAGAAACTCACCCTGCGCTACAACATCTTCGACGAGGTGTATGCCAGCATCGCACTTACTACACACCTCGCCCGAGCCGACTACGTCTGCTTTGGAATCGGTTATCGTTTTCATCAACACTATTACTTAAAGAAACATGTCAAGACTTCGAAATTACCTCCTGGCGTCTATTAGCCTTTTGTTATGCTCGTGCGCCAAGGCTCCGTTTTCCAACGGTGTCGTAAAACAAGAGACCCGACAAGTACCGGGCATTTTCCACGTGTTGGAGATGAATGACGACGTGGATGTGTCTCTTGTCCACCAACCCAACCTTTCCAACGACACCACAACGAAAGTCGCACTCGAGGTCAACGAGAACCTGCTTGAAAACATCATCACCAAGATCCATGGCGATACCCTAACCATCAGCAACGATAACCATCTCGAATGGATTCGACCTTACAACTCGACCATAAAGGCCACCGTATATTACGACAGCATTACCACCATCATCTACAACTCCAATGGCCGACTTGACTCCGATATCATCCATTCCGACGACGGCCGAATTGACCTTCAGGTTGAAGGCGGCTCAGGAGATATCAACCTGCACATAGACTGTGAACGGATTCACACGAATTACGAATGGGGAACTGCCACCGTAAAGCTTCACGGCAACGTCACCATCGCCTACACCTCAACAAGCTACAACTGCCATGGACCTATTGATGCTCAGGATTTGGAAACCAACTATCACTACATTTACTCCTACGGCACCAACAAAGTCATTGCCAAGGCTTTCACTGAGATCGATGGCAACAACGGCAACAACGGAATCATTTGTTACGTCAGGTACCATACCATACGCGACGAAATGATTTGGGGACATTACAACGAAGACAACATTTGGGTTCCTGCGCAAATGATCCAGGTGAATCACTCATGTCCCAAACGCATCGTATATCACGGCCCTGGACCCGAGGAGACCACGGGACTCGATTCCATCGTCATTCAGTAGTCTGAATAATACGCAAAGATGCGATGCGATGGGACATCCAATCAATAAGCTTTTGCGAAATAGACTCTCATCTTGGCCGGTTTCCCAGAATACACGTCAAAGCCCTCTTCCTCCTTGACATCCAAGGGGATGAAACGTAATGTGGCCTTGGTTTCCTCCTTGATCTTGAGTTCCGTCTCGGTGGTGCCATCCCAGAAGGCATGGACAAAGCCACCCTTTTCGATTTGGGCTTTAAACTCATCCCAAGTATTGACATCGACGGTGTTTTCGTTGCGATAACGGAGTGCCTTGTTGAACATGTTGACCTGGATCTCCTCCATCAACGCAAGGACTTTCTCCACGATGCTCTCGTAGGAGGCCGACTCCTTGGTCATCGTGTCGCGACGAGCCAGTTCAACCGTACCTTCCTTGACGTCACGAGGACCGACCACAAGACGTACAGGAACACCTTTGAGTTCCCATTCATGGAACTTGAAGCCTGGCTTCTGCGTGTCGCGGTCATCAAACTTGACCCTCAATCCTGCAGCGACCAATTTCTGTTTCATCTCCTCACAACGGGCAAAGGTCAGGGCTTTCTCCTCGTCATTTTTATAAATAGGAACAATGACCACCTGGATTGGGGCAATCTTTGGAGGCAGCACCAGTCCGTCGTCATCGGAGTGTGACATGATCAAAGCACCCATCAAACGAGTGGAGACGCCCCACGAGGTAGCCCATACGTATTCGAGCTTGTTTTCTTTGTTGAGGAACTTCACGTCAAAGGCCTTGGCGAAGTTCTGTCCAAGGAAGTGAGAAGTGCCAGCCTGAAGGGCCTTGCCGTCTTGCATCATCGCCTCAATGCAGTAAGTGTTCAAAGCACCGGCAAAGCGTTCGTTTGCAGATTTCACGCCTTGATAGACTGGGATAGCCAAATATTTCTCAGCAAACTCCGTATAGACGCCCAGCATTTTCTTGGCTTCGATTTCCGCTTCTTCCATGGTGGCGTGAGCAGTATGGCCTTCTTGCCACAAGAACTCAGCGGTACGGAGGAAGAGTCGGGTGCGCATCTCCCAACGGACCACGTTGGCCCATTGGTTGCATAAGATCGGGAGATCGCGATAGCTCTTGACCCAATTGCGATAGGTGTCCCAAATGATAGTCTCTGAGGTAGGACGGACGATGAGTTCTTCTTCCAGACGAGCCGAAGGATCGACGACGACGCCATTGCCGTTGGGGTCGTTCATCAAGCGGTGATGCGTCACCACAGCACATTCCTTGGCGAATCCTTCCACATGGTCGGCCTCACGGCTGAAAAAGCTCTTGGGGATGAAGAGCGGGAAATAGGCGTTCACATGCCCCGTGTCCTTGAACATCTTGTCCAAAGCATCGTGCATGAACTCCCAAATCGCATAGCCATACGGTTTGATCACCATGCAACCTCTAACAGCGGATTGTTCCGCCAAATCAGCCTTTACGACTAAGTCGTTGTACCATTGCGAATAATTTTCTGCGCGAGTCGTTAATTCCTTTGCCATCTTGGTATAATATTTGTATGATAATTCTTTTTTGATTGAGACTGCAAAAATAGAAAAATTAAACAATAAAAAACATAACAAAATGAAAGCATTCAGAATAATTCCGCTCCTTGTGGCAGCATTGATCATCAGCAGCTGCTCTTCAAAGAAAAGAATGGCCTACGACGACACCTATTATTCGCCGTATAACACTTCGAGTGGCCAGTACGCCAACAATGGTGGTGCCGTCACTCCTAGTGTGAGCAGCTCCACCTATGACTATCAGGCCTACTATTCCGACAGCAAGAACATCAAAGCCAACGTGGATCCAGTATATCAGACCACTGAGACAGTGACTGATACCAACGGTGTGGTTTACACCACCACTGAGACCTATTACGATGCCGACTTCGCCGCCCGTATCAAGCGTTTCGGCACCGAGGCTTCCAGCACCTTAGATTATTATGACGATTATTACACCGGCAGCAACGGCGGTGGCAACACCTACGTGTATATCGACAACGATCCCTGGAACTGGGGCTTCTATCCTTATCGTCCGGCCTATTACTACGACTATTATTATTACAGCCCGAGCTTCTACATCGGCTTCGGCTATCCTTACTACTGGTACAGCTGGTACAGCCCCTGGTATCGTCCTTACTACTGGTACGGCTATCACTGGGGATGGTACGACTCCTATTGGTATCATCCGCATCACCACCACCACCATCACGGACACAATTGGGGTGGTCATGGCGGAGGCTATCACAACGACTTCAACCAATACGTGGCCACAGTGCGTCGAAGCAACACCCCTGGCTCACTGAGCTACCGCGCTCCGAGAGACAACAACAGCAGAGGTACGGGAGCCAGTGTCGGATCGCAGGGCAGAACCAGCAGCGTTGTCAGCAACGGTGCTACAAGCAGGCCAACGGTCAGCACGAGGCCGACAACGAGCAGCAGGCCGACGACGGCCACCAGGCCAACGGTGAGCAGCTCCTCAAGAGCATCGAGCACCACGCGGCCAAGCGCCAGCGCTTCCAGCTCAACGACCCGTCCAAGTTCAAGCACCAGTTCGAGCAGTTCTTCATCCTCAACGGGACGCAAGACCTACACCTCACCCTCCAACACACGTCAGTCACGCTCCAGCTCTGAATATGTACGCCCCAGCAACAGCCAGTCGTCAAGCGGACGTAGCAGCAGCTCCAACGGCTACAGCAGAGGCTACTCCAGCTCTTCCTCTTCCAGAAGCAGCTCGGGCAGTTACGGAAGCAGTCGCAGCAGCAGCTCTAGCAGCTACAGTAGCGGATCCAGCAGCCGTAGCAGCGGCAGCAGCTCAAGCGGTCGTAGCAGCGGTGGCGGCGGTGGCAGCCGCAGCAGTGGCGGAAGACGATAAAAAATAGAGCTGAAAACACGCTATATACCTCGAAAGGACTATCTTTGCAAAGCGAAGATAGTCCTTCGCTTTTATTTATGAACACAACGATGAAAAAATCCATACTTGCCCTGACCCTACTCTTCATTGTCTCTATCCAGACATTTGCCCAAGGAGTGGATGATGCCATAACCTATTCCCAAACCTTCTACGAAGGCACTGGACGCAGCATGGCCATGGGAGGCGCCACAGGAGCCATGGGCGGCGACTTCACCGCTCTGTGCATCAACCCCGCAGGACTCGGGCTCTACCGCAGCAGCGAGATCACCTTCACCACCGGAATCCAACACAATCTCAACACAGCACGCTATTACGGAGAACGCCATAGCAAAGGACTCACAAAAATGAGCATCCCTAACTTCGGATACGTCCTTGCTATGCCTTGCAGCAACTACAAACCTCTGCGATACATGCATTTCGCCTTGGGTCTCACCCGCACCAACGACCATAACTATCGCTCCTATTTCAAAGGCTTGAACCCTTCCAGCTCGTTCATCGACTCCTATCTCCAGACTATCAACGGCATCGACGATCTCTTCAACCCCTTTGTCGATGCTGGCGACTACCTCAACAACAACTACCCCTACGATATCCATCCTGCTTGGCAGACCTATCTCATCGACCAATTTGAGGACTCGCTCGGGATTTACTATGACAGCCCCATCCCCCAAGGTGACGTGTATCAACAGAACACAGTCAGCTCCACTGGACGCTCTGAAGAATGGACCATGGCCTTTAGCGCCAACCTCATCGACAAAGTCTATATCGGAGCCAGTCTGGGCTTCGCCCATATCAAGCGGCGCAGCACCCGCACCTATATCGAGAACCCGGGAACAATAGGAAGCAACAACACTTTCACCGAATGGTCGTTCGAAGAGGAACTGAAAGACGATGCCTGGGGCATCAATGCAAAATTCGGACTCATCTATGCCCCTGTCCATTGGCTACGTCTTGGCGCTACTGTCCACTCCAACACGCTCTATTCCTTCGATGAAGTATGGTACACCACCACGAAAGCGACGCTGCTCGACAACCACCACGAAAAATACAACCAGTACTACTCTCCCACCTTAAACAACAACTACAATTTTTACACTCCAGCATCATATACGGTTAGCGCTGCCTTCATCATTGGCCAACAAGGCATGATCACCACCGACGTAGAATACATGAATTATGGAAAGTCAAAACTGAAAAGCGACGTGTATTCCTTCTCCAATGCTAACCAAGACATCAAAGAGATTCTACGACCCACATTCAACCTCCGACTCGGAACGGAATGGAGAGTATATCAGTTTTTCCTTAGAGGAGGTGTGGCCTACTATGGTAGCCCATTCGGCTTTGGCGATCCTTACGGCAGCATGAAGAAACTCGGTTTCGGCATCGGCTATGCCACACATGCTGACACCTTCTGGGATTTCGCCTATGAGTTGAGCGAATCGACCACTGCCTACACGCCGTATCAATATTATGTTGACGGAAACAATAATGTAGAAAGCGCCATCCAACATAGATGGCGCAATAAGTTTGTGGCTACCCTAAAAATAAAAATGTAGGACGAGCCTATCGATTATTCTTGATAGTTGTCGATGATGGCCTTGTCAACCAAGATACGTCCGCAGTATTCACAGACGATAATCTTCTTGTGCGTGCAGATATCGAGCTGATGTTGTGGCGGAATCTTGTTGAAGCAGCCACCGCAAGCGTCGCGGTTGATACCCACGACAGCCAAACCGTTGCGAGCGTTTTTACGGATGCGCTTGTAAGCCACGAGGAGACGGTCTTCAATGACGCCTTCACAGTCGCTTGAACGTTTCAGCAAAGCCTCTTCCTCTTTTTGGGTTTCCTCGACGATGGTCTGGAGTTCCTCTTTTTTCACAGCAAGGTCATTCTTGCGTTCTTCCAAACGCTGTTGGGCAACCTCAATCTTCGCTGCAATCTCCTCCGTCTTGGCATTGGCCTCGCGGATGCGCTTCTCGCTAAGCTGAATATCAAGTTGCTGATATTCAATCTCTTTACTCAACGAATCATATTCACGGTTGTTACGGACGTTGTTTTGCTGGTCCTCATATTTCTTAATCAAGGCTTCAGCCTCTTTGATTTTGATCTTGTAGTTGGTGACATCCGTAGCATGTTTCTTGGTCTCTTCCTGGAAGTTTTTGATACGGGTCTCCAAGCCGGCGACTTCGTCTTCAAGGTCTTGCACTTCGAGTGGCAACTCGCCACGGTAAGCTCTGATCTTGTCGATCTTCGAGTCCACCTGTTGCAAGGTATAAAGTGCCTCTAACTTCTGTTCGATGCTAACTTCCACCTGTTCTTCGGTGGTTGCATTGTTCTTAACATCTTTTTCTTTCTTCGTTGCTTTCTCTGCCATGATATGAATTGTTTTTATTTCTTACAAAAATAATGAACTGCGTTGGTATTGGTCTCCGCAATTTCGGCTGCAAAGTTAGGAAATTTTTTATGAATCAAGTCTTTAATTAATTCTTTCGTAAATTGTTCCGTCTCAAAATGTCCTGCATCAACGAGCAGGAGTCCATCAGGAGCGAAGAAGTCATGGTATTTGATGTCGGCTGTAAGGTAAGCATCGGCACCACAGTGAAGGGCATCTCCAATGAAAGGGCTCCCCGAGCCGCCACAAAGCGCCACTTTACGGATCATCTTCCCTGCCAAGGCAGAATGTCTGACACAGGGCGATCCCACGCCATCCGCCACAAGGCTCAAGAACTCCGTTTCCGTCATGGGATGTTCAAACTCGCCCACCATGCCGGCACCACAATGTTCAGGCTCGTTGACTGAAGGCTGCAACAAACTCAAGCTCCTCAAGCCTAAACGCTCCGCCAAGATACGACTCACACCAAGATAGCTGTTGTCAAGATTGGTATGCATTGACACTATGGCGATGTCATGCTTAATGGCTTTCATCACCGCACGCTCAATAAATGTATTCGGAGTGAGATGTTTCAGTCCCCTGAAAATCAATGGGTGATGACTGATAACCAGATCACAGTTTTTGGCAATAGCCTCATCAATGATGGCCTCCGTCACATCAAGGGCAATCAAGGCCTTATGGGTCTCAGCGGCAACGTCACCTACTTGAAGGCCAGCGTTGTCGTAGTCCTCCTGCCACTGCAAAGGAGCGATTTCAGTGATGCAATTGATGATATCCTTTACAATCATTTTTTCCATTTTTGGGCCTCAAAATTAGTGAAAAATGTCTAATTTTGACCCCAATATGAATATTTTGCTGTTGCCCATATCGTTTTTGTACCAAATCCTCCTGAAAATCAGGCATAAGTTTTTCGATTGGAACCTCTTGAAATCGAAGCAATTCAACCTGCCTGTGATCTGCGTGGGCAACCTCAGCCTTGGCGGGACAGGCAAGACTCCACATACAGAATATCTCATTCGTTTACTGAAGGAAGACTATCGTGTTGCGACGCTCAGCCGAGGCTATGGTCGAAAGACCAGAGGCTTCCTAGTTGCCGATGAAAACTGCACTTCAGCCGACATCGGTGATGAGCCGATGCTGTACTTTAGGAAATATCCTAGCATCACTGTAGCTGTTGACGAAGATCGCGTGGAAGGCGTACAACGGCTGCTCGCCATGCCCAACCCTCCACAGGTCATTCTTTTGGACGATGCCATGCAACACCGACGCATCCAGGCTGGGCTAACCCTCTTGCTCACGGAATGGTCGAAACCTTATTGCGATGATTTTCTGGTTCCTGCAGGCACCTTGCGCGATGTTCGATCTGCCGCCCGTCGCGCTGATGTCATCGTGGTTAGCAAGGCCCCAAAAAATCTTGACGATGAGGCAAAAAACATTTTCAAAAGCCGACTAGGAGTGTCGCCTCAACAACAAGTGTTTTTCTCCTCTTTGGAGCATGAGTCCCTCCAACCCATGAACGACGCAGCCCATCATTTTGGAGCCCTACCCCCTGATTCCGCCCTGCTATTTTGCGGAATTGCGAATCCCAATCCATTGATTTCCAACTTAAGAACCAAGATAAACAAACTTAAGGTCCAAACCTTTAACGATCATCATCGTTATGATGAAAAAGAAGTGAATGCCATTTTGGAGACCTTTGAAGCTCTCGAAGGCGAGCGGAAAATCATCATCACCACTGAAAAAGATTACGCCAGGTTGGAAAAAACTCCTTATCTTTGTATTTTTGATTCGGCTCCATTGTTTATCGAGCCAATCAAGGTAAGTTTCAACAACGAAGAATTATTCAATAGCATCATACGTAACTATGTACGAGAAAATACTCCAAACGGTTGATTTCATCAACGCAAAAACGAACGGTTTCAAGCCCGAGGTTGGCATTGTGTTAGGCTCAGGCTTGGGGGGCTTGGCTAATGGCATTAAGATTGAGAGTTCCATCCCCTACTCGGAAATCCCAAACTTTCCTATTTCCACGGTCAAAGGACATCAAAGTCAGCTGTTATTTGGCACCATCGCTGGGCGCAAGATAGTCGCCATGCAAGGTCGTTTCCACTATTACGAAGGCTACGCCATGAGCGAAGTGACCTTCCCCATCCGTGTGATGATGCAGTTGGGCATCCATTTCCTTATCCTCAGCAATGCAGCAGGCGGGCTCAACCCCAACTTCAACGTAGGTGACATCATGATTATCACAGACCAGATTCACATGATGCCAAATCCTTTGATCGGGCCTCATGACGATCGTCTCGGTGAGCGATTCCCTGACATGAGTGAGCCTTACGACAAGCGTCTCATCCGGTTGGCCGACCAGATCGCCATGGAGAAAGGCATCTGGGTCCAACATGGAGTCTATTGCTCTACCACCGGACCCACTTACGAGACCCCTGCCGAGTGCCGTTACTTCCGCACCATCGGTGCCGATACCATTGGCATGTCAACCACCCCTGAGGTCATTGTGGCACGTCAAGGCAAGCTGCCCGTGTTTGGTCTGAGCATCGTTTCCGACATGGGCAATATCTACGGAGTCGATCATCCCATCACGATCACACACGAGGAAGTCATCCGAGCAGTCAATGCCGTGGAGCCGAGACTGATCACCCTCATCACCGAACTCATCCGCCGTTCCTCCGAAATCATCGCTTGATGGCCATCTATTTCGTCACCGACTTCCACCTAGGCATCCCCTCTCTTGAGGACAGCCATGAGCGTGAGCTGAAGCTGCTGCGTTTTCTCGACGGCATCAAAGCCGACTGCGAGGAACTGTTCTTGATGGGCGACTTGTTCGACTTCTGGTTCGAGTACAAGACGGTGATTCCCCGTGGGTTTGTCCGCATTCAAGGCAAGTTGGCCGAGTTCACTGATGCTGGCATCCCCGTTCATCTGTTCATCGGGAACCACGACCTTTGGTGCTTCGGCTATCTACATGACGAGTTAGGCATACAGCTTCACCGCAAACCGGAAGTGATGATGTTGAAAGGCAAGAAATTCTTTTTGGTCCACGGTGACGGACAAGGACCTGGCGACAAGGGTTACAAATTCTTGAAGAAGGTATTTTCGTTCAAACCCAACCAATGGCTTTTCCGCTGGCTACATCCCGACATCGGCATCCGTTTGGCTTTGCGCTGGTCGCATAACCATCGGTTGAAAAAGCTCAAAAATGAGGTGGAACGCGGCTATTACGATGACATCCCGAAGACCCGCCTCTACCAATACGCTCAGGAGCAGGCTACTCTAGACCCCACCATCGACTTCTTCGTTTTTGGTCACCAGCATAAGCCAATGCAATACCAGTCAGGCAATCATGCGCTGACCACGGTGGTAGGCAACTGGATTTACGATTTCACGTATGCAGTGTTTGACGGTGAGACAGTGGAGTTGAAACGATACGAATAGTAGAGACGGTGCACGCACCGTCTCCCCCGTGATGCGTTGTTTATTCCACCACAATTTTCACGATCGTGTTACCCATTTTGGCAAAATAAAGTCCTTTGGGCAGTGTTATAATCATTTGACCTTCAATATCTTGATTTAGCACAGTTTGTCCAAGAATATTGACAATGGCCAGTTGGCCAATACCATCCACGGTGAAACTACCGCTCGAGGGATTGGGATAAATCTTGAAAAGAGTCTGAATACTTTCATCAATCCTTGTATCGCCTCTCACTGGCCCGTAGGGAGGCGATGTGACCATTCCAGTGCAATTAGCGGCCGTCACTTGCACACTAATCATAGCATTGGCATCTTCTTCCGTCAAGGTATAAGTCTGGAATACAGCTCCTTCAATAGCGACCGTATCGCGAAGCCATTGATAACTCAGCTCTCCCAACTCAGGAAGTTCGGGGACAGAACTCAACTTAGGCTCAACGGTCAAGGTCTGGCCGACTTCAAGATCGCCCACAATAGTCACTTCACCAGTCAACACTGCGGGAGTCCAATGATTCAGAAGACTTTCTATAGCACCAAAAGCGTTTAACCGCCTTGCTTCAGCAACCAGCCCATCAAGTGACGGCAGATGGTCGGCGCCCTCAAGAAGTGATTCTTTCACCAAAAGGGCAAAATCAGCGGGGTCGTCTTTGCAGGCTTGCATAAGCTCCTCGGGCATTGCAGCATACATCAAGGCAATGGTCCCCGAAACCTGAGGAGTCGCCATGGAAGTCCCTGTCATGTTGCTGTAATGGTTGTTAGGCACGGTGGAATAGATGGAGGTGCCAGGTGCCCCGATGTCAATATTTTCAATGCCATAACCTGCGCTGTTGTATTTCATATCGTTCGAATTGGTATTGGTAATCCCAATCAAATAATCACCCGGGCAAGTTGAAGGCATATCACCGACCACATCGACATCAACGTTTCTATTTGGACATGCGCCACAACTCAGAATGCCCACCTCACCAAGCTCGTCATACATCGAGCACCAAATGGGATAATTGTCAGGATCTCCGTAATCGACACCAAAAGAGGAATTGGTGGCCACCACAAAAGCCCCCTCTTCACCATTAGTTTCATTATATCGAGCCCTCATCTCCAGCACATAGGAGTATGCTTCCACTACAATGGACTCTACCCCACTGCTTCCGCGGATAGGCATGATTTTCACGTTCCAATTCACGCCGCTAACCCCTATTCCATTGTTTCCTATCGCACCGATGATGCCCGAAACATGGGTGCCGTGGTCACTAGTAGGTATTGCTCCATTGTGATTGAAAGCGTTCCAACCATCATAATCATCGACATAGCCATTACCATCATCGTCAATGTTGTTGTTGGGTATTTCTCGGATGTTCTTCCAAAAGTTCAGATCTTCATGATTCAAATATGCTCCTCCATCAATGACGGCTACCACTATGGTATCGCCCGTAGCCGTAACTCCACCTGTGGCGAATGTTTCCCATGCTTGAGGCAGCTGCATCACTGCAGGGGCCCACTGATTCCCAAAATAAGGATCATCGGGGATGGATTCTCGCAAATAAATATTGGTATGGTTGTTTTGGATCACCCGCACATCGGGATTTTTCGACAACAAATCCATCTTAGCTTCACGTGACACGCCCTTATCGACGATTTCAAAAAGCCAAATATTCAATCGTTTGGACAGCATCCTCTTCGGTGAAAGACCCGCATGGGTCTCCATGGCAAAGTCAGCAGCATCCACACCGGGTTCCAACCAGATGATGAATTCGTTTTCTACATATGAAGCTTGAGGCCTTTGTTCCTGTCCAAAAGAAAAGGCAGACAGAAACAGAGCGACCATAAATACTAAAAAAACGGCGAAATGTTTCATGTTGAAAAAATTTAAATAATTAATTATCTGAGAGTTATCATTGCAAAGATATACAACATTATTAAATACAGGTGGTTTTTTATGTTTTTTTTCTTATTTTTGTCCATCTTTAAATCTTTAAATCTTTAAATCTTTAAATACATGAAACTCACCGACAAGTACATCAAAGAAAACAAAGATCGTTTCCTTGAGGAACTATTTGAACTGATCCGCATTCCTTCAATCAGCTCGGAGGCAGCACACAAACCCGACATGATCCGTTGCGCAGAGTGTTGGCGCGAACACCTGCTGAAGGCAGGAGCCGACAAAGCTGAGGTGATGCCCACCGACGGCAACCCCATCGTGTATGGCGAGAAGATCATTGACCCGAAGAAACCCACCGTGTTGGTATATGGCCACTACGACGTGATGCCTGTCGATCCCATCGAGTTATGGAACACCAAGCCTTTTGAGCCCGTAGTAAAAGACGGCAAGATCTGGGCACGTGGCGCTGACGATGACAAAGGCCAGTCGTTCATGCACGCCAAAGCATTCGAGACCATGGTCAAGACCAACACCCTCCCCTGCAATGTGAAGTTCATGCTCGAAGGTGAAGAAGAGATCGGCTCGGGCAGCCTTGCAAAATGGATTGTTAAATACAAGAACCTGGTAAAGGCAGACATCATCCTGGTCTCCGACACCTCGATGATTGCCAGCGATGTTCCGTCGATCACTACTGGACTGAGAGGTCTTGCCTATTGGGAGATCGAAGTCACCGGTCCTAACGCCGACTTGCACTCCGGCATCTTTGGTGGAGCCGTCGCCAACCCGCTGAACACCCTTTGCGAGATGATTGCCAAATGCATGGATGAGAACAACCACATCACCATCCCTCATTTCTACGATGACGTGGTGACCAGCTCCCGCAAGGAGCGTCAGTTGCTCAACATGGCTCCTTACAACGAGAAAGACTTCAAAGCCAGCCTTGGCGTGAAGGCTCTCCGTGGCGAGAAAGGCTACACCAAGATCGAGCGCGTGGGCATCCGTCCCACCTTCGACCTTTGCGGCATGTGGGGCGGCTATACTGGCGAGGGCAGCAAGACCGTGCTTCCTTCCAAAGCCTACGCCAAACTCTCCTGCCGATTGGTTCCGAACCAAGACCACGAGAAAATTGCCAAGCTGGTGAAGAACTATTTCGAGAAGAACGCGCCCAAATACGTCACCGTGAAGGTCACCCCGTTACATGGCGGACAGGCCTACGGTTGCCCCATCGACCTGCCAGCTTATAAAGCTGCCGAGGCCGCTTACATGGACACCTACGGCAAACAGCCCATCCCGATGCGTTCCGGCGGATCCATCCCGATCATCTCCACCTTCGAAAAAGTGCTGGGCATCAAGTCGATTCTCATGGGCTTTGGCCTTGGCGAGGACGCCATCCATTCACCCAACGAGAATTACCGCCTCGACCATTTCTACAAGGGCATCGAGACAATCATCGCATTCTATCAACATTTTGCTGAGTAATAAAATGAAAGTAGAGACGTCGTTGTGTGGCGTCTCTACTATTTTCCCTATAATAGTATATATGATACTATTATCTCATCAATTTATTTCGAGAACATCACCTTCTCGCTGTTAAACAAACGGGTAAGAACCCATACAGCAATGCCGGTATAGACCACATTAGCAGCCAAGGTGACGATAACAGGCATCCAGGTCATTTCATGGGCGAAGGTGGCCGTCATCACTTGGATGGAGTTGTAGAACGGAATCAAGTAGGCGACCAAACTCTCAGGCGTGCCATTCTGGAACATGGGCATCAAACCGCAGAACATCACGACCAACATGAAGGGGACGATCATGGTGCCTGCGTTTTTAACATCTTTCGACAGGGCTGAGAGGATGCTCACTACAGAGGCCATGATAAGCACCGTTGCCAAAATGATCACCAGCAACACCACATAGTCTGAAGTAGTGTAATGCAATCCCAAATCGATGCCAGCCGCATCGGCCTGTATCATCTTTGGAAGCGACAATGCGATACCAATGAAACTGGAGATGCCACTCAACAGTGCCATGCCACTCAGTGAGACCACTTTACCCAAGGCCAGTTCATTTCTCTTCATCGGAGTCACCAACAAGGTGGCGATGGTACCGCGTTCCTTCTCACCAGCGATACTACTGGGCGCAATAGCCATCACTCCACTGAAGATCATCATCAGGATGAGCATAGGGATAAGTTTGGAGAGTATGCCACCAAGCACATCATCGATGTTAGCCATGTCAAACTGAGCCTCCGCATCATCGGAGCGGTTGATGTCGAAACGGTTGCTAAGCTGGTCCTCGTATGCTGAGAGCGAGTGTTCAAGGATTTGGAACACGCGATCCGAAGCGTTGTTAGCCGAATTGTAGTAAATCTCCACATTAGGAGCCGCCTCGCCACTCTCCGTGCTATAGACAGCTACCTTCTCATCGAATCCCTCAGGGAAACGCATCAACACCATGTTAAGATCCTTGTTTTCAAGTCCATCGATATCTTCTTGTGAGACAGGCTGTTGCAAAACTTCTACAGCAGGTATTCCTTGGATCAAGGGAGCCATGCTTTCAGGTAAGTTCTCTACACGGACAATGACCAGATCGTCCTTTCCCTCTGTGGCCATTTTAGTCATGCCACTGCCCATGAGGGTATAGATGATATAGATGAGCAAACCCGGCATAATCACCGAGGTAAACAATAGCTGACGATCGCCGAAGAAGCGGGCGAATTCTTTTTTGATAATTGTCCAGGTGTTGCTTTTCATTCCTCACCTCCTTTCACTTCTTTGTAGATTTCGAAAAAGCGGTCTTCCAATGACAATCCGTTGCAGACCTCATCTAGGGTTCCGCAGGCAATCATGCGGCCGTCGATGATGATGCCCACACGGTCGCAAAGCCGTTCCACGAGGCTGAAGATGTGTGTCGAGAGGATGATGGTCTTCCCCTCTGAGCGCAGTTCCTGCAAATAGTCCGTCACAGTACGAGCTGTCAACACATCCAAGCCGTTAGTGGGCTCGTCGAAGATGATGATGTCGGGGGCATGAACCAACGAAATCACTAACGATAGTTTTTGCTTCATACCAGTAGAGAGGTTAGCCACCTTTACCTCAGCAAATTTGTCAATACCGAAACGATTGAACATCTGTTGTTTGCGTTGGCGCATTGTAACTTCATCAACATGGTGAAGCTGACTGAAAAAGTCGAAAAGATAGTTGGGAGTGAAGAAGTCTTCCAACTTCAACTCAGAAGTGAGGAAACCGATCTTCCCACGTACCTGTTCGGGCTGGTTCACCACACTGCAGCCGTCAAGGATGGCATCGCCGCTATCGGGCCGGATCAAGGTAGACAACATGCGCAAGGTCGTGGTCTTACCGGCACCATTGGGACCCAGCAGACCGAAGATCTCGCCTTGGTTGGCGGTAAACGAAAGGTTATCTACAGCAAGGATCTCCTTCCGATTAGTCCTTTCAATCTTTTGTTGTTTGCGAGAGAGTTTGAAAGTCTTGCTCAAACTCTCCACACGAAGGATTTCATTCATCTTTTCTATCTATTAGTTAATCACCTTCTGATAAAACGTCCCTTCCTGGAAATTCTTTAAACCTTCTTTCAAAAACGCCACAAAAGCATCCTTGTCAAGATCATAGGCTCGTGGTTTCATCAGCAAGTTTCCGTTATGATCCATCAGGCAGTAATAAGGCTGGGCATTGGTACCGAACTTGGAAATCTGGAAGTCGGCCCATTTACGTCCAATGGTCTTTTTCTCCTTGCCATCATAGGTGGAGGTGTACCATTCCTCTTTGGGCAAAGAAGTCTTGTCATCAACATACAAGGCACAGATTACAAAGTCGTTACGAAGCATATCTTTCACCCGTGGATCGCTCCAAACGTTGGCTTCCATCTCACGGCAGTTGACGCATCCGTGACCCGTGAAATCGATGAAGATGGGCTTGCCAACCACCTTGGCACATGCCAGCGCCTGGTCATAGTCGAAATACCCCTTGAGATTATGGGCAAGGTGGAACAGGTCGGCATACTTGGGCTCTTCGTCGAAAGTAGCTGTGGTAACCGCTTGAGTCTGGCCTTGTGGAGCCACCGCCATGTTGGCGAATTTGGCATCCACATAGTCAATCACCTTCTCGCTGTTCTCCTCAATGATACGGTTCAAGTCGAAATCGAGGGTCTGTTTCGGCGGCAGATAGCCAGAAAGAGCCTTCAGAGGAGCACCCCACATTCCAGGAATCATATAGATGACAAAGGTAAAGTCGATGATGATAAGGATCAGGCGGAACACGCCCAGTTCCTTGACTTCCTTCTCACCTTTGAAGCGGATCTTGCCGAGCAGGTAGAGGCCGAGCAGGGTAAAGCACACGATCCAAATGCCAAGATATACCTCTCGGTCGAGCAGGTGCCAGTGATAGGTTTGGTCGGCCACGCTGAGGAACTTGAAGCCTAGGGCAACTTCGATGAAGCCCAGCACCACCTTCACCGAGTTAAGCCATCCACCGCTCTTGGGCAGACGCTGTAGCAGGTTCGGGAAGAAGGCGAATAAGGCAAACGGCAATGCGAAGGCCACTGCAAAGGCAAACATGGTCACGATAGGCGCCCAGAACTCGCCAGAGGTGGATTTGATGAGCACGGTGCCTACGATAGGACCCGTGCAAGCAAACGACACCAGCACCAACGTCAAGGCCATAAAGAAGATACCGCCTAGGTTCTTGGTATTCTGCTTACTGTCGCTCTTGTTTACCATGTTACTTCCCAAAGTGATTTCGAAAGCGCCAAAGAAAGAAGCGGCAAAGATCATGAACACCAAGAAGAACAGGATGTTGGGCAGCCAGTGAGTAGCGAGCCAGTTAAAGATGTCGGCCGTAACGCTGTTGCCACCCACAAGCCAGGTCACCAAGATGATGATTGCAATAGGCAGGGTGTAGAGCAACACGATGAACAGGAAGTACATGAAGGCTTTGAAACGTCCTTGAGCCTTGCTCTCTCCTTCACCATGCATGAAGAACGACACGGTCATCGGGATCATCGGGAACACACACGGCGTAAGCAGGGCTGCGAAGCCCCAGAGTATGGCTTCGAGAATCATGCTCCAGATGTTCGACTTGGCATGACCACCCACACCGGCATCCTCGTCATCGCCACTCAGAACTTGTTGGTCGCCATAAGTCATGTCGATATCCTCAGTGAGAGAGACACACATACCGTCCTTGCAGGCCTGGTATTCCAGTTCTCCAACAAGTTGGAACGGGCCATCCTTCAACTTCTTGAATTTCTGTCCAAAAGAGGCAGTCCCCGAAAACTGATGATAATCCACTTCGAAAATGTCATCATGGAAAAGCGGCACCTCTGTAAGGTCATAACCGGTGCCGATGGGCTCGAAATACTCCGAAGGCTCAATGTTGAACACCGTTGGCAACGGTCCTAACTCAGGCATGGAGGTAGAATAGATGTGATACATAGGCTCGACAGTGGCGGTAGCCACGAGTTCGAACTCGGTGTCATTAAGATCCTGAATCTCAAATTTCCATTGGACAGGATCCAACACTTGAGCATTCAGTGAGAACATGGTGAATAACACCAACAAAAGTGAAAAACAGAATTTTTTCATATTAGATTTATGAATTGTTATTTATGAATTGTTTCCATTGAAAACGAACTTGCAAAAATAATAAAATATTCCAATATCTTGACCTTCAAAACAGTTTTTGTCTCTTTTGTGACTTTGAATCGTTCATCAATGCGATAGCCGACCACCCAAACAATCTCGTCTTTTGAGGTGAGCAGCACATGGACCTTCTCTTTCTGACATGTGGTCAGCTTCAGGTCTTTAAGGAAGTCGCTCAGCAACCGGGAACCTTTCATGCCAATGGGATGGAAACGATCACCAGCTTGCCATTTTCTCAAGCTCAGCGGGAAGGTTAATTTAGCGCAATCCAGCTGGGCTACTTGAGGGGAGGTATCAAGGACAAACGAATCGTTAATTTGGATTTGCTGATAACTGAGTTTCGGCGGAAGGTCTGCTGGTTGAGCAATTGGGACAAGTTCGAAGCCATCGCGCTCTATGGTGAGTCGATGGGTTGGCGACAAGAAGGCTTTTCCCGGTTGGCCGTTCATCGCTTCATCAATGAAGTGGACTTGGTCCTCGTTGAAGCCATAGTCCCGAAGCCACTCAAAAAGGAAGTGAAAGGTGAAAGGTGAAAGGTGAAAGGTGTCATACTTTAAGCGTTGGAGCATGCCATCTTGTTCCACAATTTGAGACAGCTTTTCTTTGAGCAATTCACGATAGAGATCATTCTCTGAAGAGAGATGACCGATGGATTTCAGGATGGAAGCCCTACCCTCTTTGGAGATGCTGTCGATGACGGGAAGCAACTCATGCCGGATCTTGTTGCGCAGAAACTGGGTCTCGGCATTGGTATGGTCTTCACGCCAAGTCAGACCATTTTCAATGGCATATTGATGGATGTCGGCTCTTGAAAGGTCTAACAACGGACGGATGATGTGTCCGTTGATAGGTCGCATTCCTTTCAAGCCTTTTATTCCAGCACCACGCAGAAGATTAATAAAAAAAGTTTCAAGTTGGTCATCTGCATGGTGGGCCACCGCGATATAGTCGTAATTCAGTTGTTGACGAAGTTCCTCAAACCAGGAATAGCGCAGTTCACGTGCGGCCATTTCGATGGAGACGCCCTGCACCTTCGCGTAGTCTTCGGTATCGAAATGTTTCACATAGATCATCAATCTATGTTGTGAAGCATATTCGCGGACAAACTGCTCATCGCCATCGGATTCCTCCCCACGAAGGTGAAAGTTACAATGCGCCACCACAAAATCCGCTTTAGCTTTCAGCAGCTTATCGGCCAGCACCATTGAGTCGATGCCGCCGCTCAGCGCAAGGATCAATTTGCCACACATCTCTTTCATATCCTAATGTTGAACTACAAAACGACCAAAATGTTTTCCTTCAGCCTGAACGGAATACACCCCTTCAGGATAGGATTCTGTAACAAGGCGATGCGGATAATCCTCTGCAACAAACGATTCCATCAACTGTCCCATGACATTGTAAACACGAATCATGCTGGATTCTACCACTGGCAGGTTCACAAAACTGTCGGCAGGATTGGGATAAATAGAGATTTCTTCATTCTCCAACTCAGCTACATTCGTATTACAGTCCCGCACTCTAATCCCAAGCGGTTCAAAGGCATCGATGATGGATTGCAAGTCTGTGACAACAAAACCCGAATAACCGCCATCCAACACGATGGAATGGTCAGGAGCAATAAGTGTAAAATGTGGTGAGACATCAATATGATAAAGCGCAGAAAACTTCCTCGCTCCACCATCAGCGCTAATTGTGGGGTATTCAACACCAAATTCATCACACCAAAGTTGGCATAATGCATCCCCATGGGAAGCGTTTATCTCCACATAAAACACATCTCCCGTATTACAGCCATAACGTGCATACGATTCCACGATAAACGGCATTGCTTCGCGGCAATTAAAGCAAGTATAGCTGAAAAAATCAATGAATACGAATTGTCCTTTATTAAGGATATCAAAAAGGTCAAACTCTTGTCCATGAATGTCAACCGCCATGAAATCCAAGGCTTCTGGACCGATGCAGCGTTCTTCTGACGAAACTTCCGAGCCATCTTCAAGCACTGCGGTGACATAATAGCAATTCTCCATGGTCGGATGATAATTCTCATTCTCAAAACATGTCATTGTGGTACTGTCAACGAGAGAGAATGGCACATCGCCGATACGTTCGTAAATTCTATAATACGAAGCATCTACAATGGGGCACCAACACAATTGCGACCCTCCACTGGTAAGCTCTACAGAAAAATCCTCAATCGTCGGAGGGGTTTGAGCCCTTAACGTCATCGCAAATACAATGAGCAACAGTGCTGTAAAAAAGGTTTTCCTCATCATTTCACTTCTTTTTTTTCACCGAAAACCCAAATCCCCCTATCTTCTCCCCTAACCCGTAATATTTTCCGTGAGAATAAGCCAATGGCCTAGCATGGTTGAGCTGAAACGCTCCCGTTCCTTTATCGATAAGGCTCTCTTCGGCATTGATGGCAACCACATTAGCGATGAACATATCGTGCGAACCAAGTTCCTTCACCTCCACCACCTTGCATTCAATGTTCAATGGCGACTCCTTAATCAAAGGAGCTTTCACAAGTTGCGCCGGCTCGGTATGGAGATGCATCTGTTTGAACTTATTATAATCTCTTCCCGAGCGCACGCCGCACCAATCGGTGGCAGCGGCCAATTCCTCCGTCGTCAAGTTGATGACGAACTCCATATTCTTTCGGATGATGTCATAGGAATAACGCTCTTTCCTCACGGAGATAAAGCACATCGGCGGGTCAGAGCAAATTGTTCCAGTCCACCCGATGGTGATAATATTATAGTTCTCCTCACAGTCGCCGCAAGTGACCATTACGGCGGGCAAGGGGCAAATCAGGGTTCCGGGTTTGAAAGGAACTTTCATACAGTTGTTCAGTTGTTCAGTTGACAAAAATAAAAAATCCCGCTCAAATGAACGGGATTTTTTTTCATTTCAAATCAATCGACGATTATTCGATAGTCCAGGTGGAGCCGCTGTTGAGCAGGTCGTCCATACAGTGGATCTTCGAGTTAGCCTTTTCGTTGGCGATGACCTCATCGAGGCTGTCGTTGAAGGTCGGGGCTTTCACGTCGCGGATGACGCCGATGGCGACTGGGAAATGAGGTGGTGCCATGTGGGCCAGCATCATGTGGATACCAGTATCCTCGGTGGTCTTGTCGTGAACCAGAATGTCCTTCTCGGTGATGCCGTTCTCACCAATCTTGACCACTTCGAGGTGGTTGCCATTCAGACGGATACCTTTATCGCGGTTCTTGCCGAAGATGAGCGGCTGGCCATGCACGCATTTCACTTGCATGTCGTCGCGGACGTCCTTACCTGTGATGTTCTCATGCACGCCGTTGGAGAAGATCATGCAGTTTTGCAGGACCTCGGTCACGGCGATGCCGTCGTGGTGATACGACTCCATGAAGATATCGGTAAGTTCTTTAGGATTGACATCCACGCCACGGGCAAAGAAGGTTGCCTTAGCGCCGATGGCAAGTTCACCAGGATTGAACGGATCCTCGTAAGTGCCTTGTGGAGAGGTCTTGGTCTTGGTGCCACGGAAGGTGCAGGGAGAGAACTGTCCTTTGGTCATACCATAGATACGGTTGTTGAACAGCACCAAGTTGATGTCGATGTTACGGCGGCAGGCATGGATGAAGTGGTTACCACCGATGGCGGTGCAGTCACCGTCGCCAGTGATCATCCACACGGTGAGGTGCGGGTTGGCCAACTTAACGCCAGTGGCGCAAGCGGCGGCACGACCGTGGATGCTGTGGAAGCCGTAGGTGTTCATATAATAAGGGAAGCGCGAGGAGCATCCGATACCGGACACCACCACGATGTCTTCCTTCTTAACGCCCATCTTGGGGAATACGTCTTGCATGGCCTTCAGGATGGCATGGTCACCACAGCCTGGGCACCATTTCACCACCTGGTCACTTGCAAAATCCTCTTTAGTCAGCTGAATAGCTTGATTTTCGATATTCTGATTTTCCATGGTCGTATTATTTTAAGAGGTCGTTAAACTTAGTCTCCAGCTCATTGATTGTGAACGGCAGACCCATCACCTTATTATATTGTTCTGATTTATATTCCGGGAAGTTCATGCGGAGGTACTTGGCGAACTGGCCGCGGTTGATTTCGCAGACCACGATTTTCTTGTGACCTTTCAGCACATCCTCGGTGTTGCGAGGCAGCGGCATGATATAGTCGAAGTGAGCGTGAGCGATCGACTTGCCTTGTTCCATGAGGTTCTCGACGGCGGTACGGATAACGCCGAAGGTGCCACCCCAGCTGACGACGAGGAGGTCGGCGTTGGGGTCGCCGTAGAGCTCTTGCAGCGGGATGTCATTAGCCACGCGGGCGACTTTCTCTTCGCGGAGTTCGGTCATGCGTTGGTGGTTCTCAGGATTGGTGGAGAGGTTACCTTTGCCATCTTCCTTCTCAAGGCCACCCACACGGTGACGCAGGCCAGGAGTTCCCGGGATAGCCCATTCACGGCGGAGCCATTTCTCATCGCGACGGAACGGCATGTAATCGGGATCGTTGGCTTTGGCAATCGGAGGATTGATAGTCGGGAGGTCAGCCATCTTGGGGATGCGGAACACCTCAGAGCCATTACCGAGAGAGCCATCGCTGAGCATGATGACGGGGGTCATGTGCTCGAGGGCGAGACGGGCAGCTTCGAAGGAGGTATAGAAGCAACCGGCGGAGCTGCGGGCGGCGATGACGATCAGAGGAGCGTCGCCGTTACGTCCGTAGAGAGCCTGCAACAGGTCGCTCTGCTCAAACTTGGTGGGAAGACCCGTTGACGGACCACCACGTTGCACATCGATGATGACCAACGGAAGCTCGGTCATGACAGCCAGACCCATAGCCTCACTCTTCAAGGAGAGGCCAGGACCTGACGTGGTTGTGACAGCAAGGCATCCCGTGTAGGCAGCGCCGATGGACGACATGATGCCAGCGATTTCATCTTCAGCCTGGAAAGCTTTGACGTTTAAGTTCTTATATTTTGTCAACTCTGCCAGAATGTCAGTGGCAGGGGTGATAGGATACGAGCCAAGGAACAGGGGACGACCAGATTTCTCAGCGGCAGCCATCAGACCCCAAGCGGCAGCGGTATTGCCCGTGATGTTGCGATACTTGCCCTTTTCGAGGTCGGCAGCTTCCACCTTATAAGTATTGGTGAAGAGCTCCCAAGTGTCAGCATAATGGTAACCAGCATCGAGAACGGTGCGATTAGCTTTGATCACCAGGTCTTTACCTTTGAATTTGTTCTCAAAATAAGCGTAAACGGTATCAAGTTCACGGTTAAACAGATACATCACGATGCCAAGGGCGAACATGTTCTTTGATTTCAGCATCGCCTTGTTATCCATGCCGAAGTCCTTCAAAGCCTCTTTGGTGAGTTCTGAGATGGGGGCTTTCACCACCTGGTAGTCGGCGAGGGTGCCGTCCACAGTAGGATCCGCTTCATAGCCAGCCTTTTCCAAGGCCTTGTCGGTAATGGAGTCGGTGTCGATGATGATAATCGTGCCAGGGCGAAGCCAGCGCATGTTGGCTTTGATGGAGGCAGGATTCATAGCGACGAGCACATCACAGAGGTCACCCGTAGAATGAATGGGCTTATGTCCAAAATGCACCTGGAACCCAGAGACACCTGCGACAGTGCCTTGCGGAGGACGGATCTCGGCGGGATAATCCGGGAAGGTGGCGAAATCGTTTCCGGCGAACGCCGTCGAATCGGAGAAAAGATTTCCGGTAAGTTGCATACCATCGCCTGAGTCGCCCGCAAAACGGATCACGACATGCTCAAGAGCAACAACTTTACTTTTTCCTGTCATAACTATAGATTTAAATTACAAGATTTATTGTTTCAAGATATTCTTTGGTATCTTTTTTGTTTGCGCCTGCAAAGGTACGTTTTTAATTCGGTTCATCCTAACATATATACAAAAACTTTTTTCGCTTTGTTTTTTAGACTATTTCTAAATTGCATAAAACCTGACTCGGATAACAAACAAACCAGTATATTTGCAGCCTCAAAAATTGAAACTAACACCTAAAAAATTAAAAATTATGGCTTACAAAATCACAGACAAATGTATCGCTTGCGGTACCTGCATCGATGAATGCCCTGTTGGCGCAATTTCAGAAGGAGACATCTACGTCATTGACGCTGATTCATGTGTCGGTTGCGGCACCTGCGCTGGCGCTTGCCCGAACGATGCTATCGTTGAAGACTAATCATTTAAACAAATCGTGTGCATTAAAAATGAAAAAAGCCTGTGAAAACAGGTTTTTTTCATTTTTTTCACACTTTACATGAAAGTTTGGCAAGTAATTTGTTATCTTTGCACGGTCTTTCAAATTGAAAAGCATTTTTAATCATCATTTATTTTAAACATTCAATTAACTAAATTCAAACAACTATGAAGAAATTAGCTTTGGCACTCGTGTGCCTCGTGAGCCTCGCCTTCTTTGCAAGCTGCGATGATCCTCAAGTTCAAGATCCCAAACCCGCCATCAGCATCCTCGCTGAAGAAGGCTACATCCAAGATGGTGACATCATCGACCTGGACGCACCTTATCTTTTCGGCTTCAAAGTGGCCTCCAATGCTGAAACAGGCGTTGAACTCTCACAACTCCTTATCACCATCGACGATGAACCTTGGGACACCCTCGACCTGACGGGTAAAACCGAAGACATCTACAGAGGTTCCATCACCTACAATGCCTCCCGTGACTCCATCGTGGGACAAGGCGTCATCAATGCCACTCTGACTGACGCTAAGAACAACGTTGCCACTGCCTCCATCAGCTACAGCATCAACCAACCTTTCGTGCTCCTGAACCCCACTCCATTTGAATGGTTCCGCTTGGGCAACAACTATCCCGACATGACCGAATTCGGCCTGAAATGGGAAAAGAACCTCAAAGTTACCTATGCTCAGATTCAGCCTCTCGATGGCGTGAAGCTCTACATCTTCAGCGATCCTACTGTTTGGGAAAACACCAAAACTGATGTTGACAAGAAACGTTTGATGCAGACCGCCATTGAAACCATGCAAACTTCCGAAGTTTACAAAAACGTCTCCACCACTGCTGGCGGCACCTACAATGATGTCATTGCCACCATCACCACTGACGGCGTGTTCCATCTGATCCATGTGACCGAATGCAACATTGGCGCATTTGAAGCCCAAGGCCACCCTATCACCATCAAGGGTGAGTCCAAATACTCAGGATATCCATCCCATTAAAAAAAACAGCGTCTCGGTTGAGACGCTGTTTTTTTTATTCTGCCAAGGCATGACTGATTTTCCTGTTAATCTCCAACAGGCGTTTCTCATCCATCTTGACCACTGCCCGGTCGTAAGTCATCAAGCCGTTGAGTTCCGTCTCACAGTCGGTGGTTTGCGTGTACACCGCGGCAGAGAAGCCCTGAAACGCCATCCTGTACAACAGGTCGGCATATTGCACGTAGGTGTCAGTCACCTGTTTCTCACTGTCAAACTCCACATAGCCCCATCCTTGGTCTTTCACCCAAGTATGGCCTTCCACTTTACGTCCGATACCCCCATACTCGCCTAACACCGTGGCACGGGTGGGATCGTAAAGCACCATCTTCGGCTCGGGATAATGATGCAGGTCAAGGATGTCGCCACAGGCATAGAAGTTACCCCCTGACGCAGGATTGACCAGACGGGTGGGATCGAGTTTCTTGGTCATCTCCACAATCTCTGTGGTCTTGAATTGACCCCACGACTCGTTGAAAGGCACCCAGACTCCAATGCAGGGTTGGGATTTCAAACTTTCGATGATTTCTCTCCACTCTTTTTTATAACACTCCTCTGATTCCATGCTTCGCAGACTCTCAGGACCGTCAAAATAACGATCGGTTTGCCATCCAGGCCCGCGTCCCCCACTCGGCATGTCCTGCCACACGATCATCCCCAGACGGTCACAATGATAATACCAACGGGCAGGTTCCACCTTCACGTGCTTACGAATCATATTAAATCCCCATTCTTTAGTCTTCTCAATATCGTAAGCCAATGCCTCATCAGTAGGTGCGGTATAAAGGCCATCAGGCCACCATCCTTGGTCGAGAGGGCCAAAATGAAAGACCGGTTTGCCATTCAAGGTGAGTCTGACAATGCCGCTGTCATCTCGCTTCGTGCCAAAGGAACGCATGGCGAAATAACTATTCACAACATCAATAGGCTTTCCGTTTCGCAGGACGGTCACTTTCATATCGTAGAGATAAGGGTGTTCAGGTGACCAAGTGCGGAAATTTTGGGGCATCATCACCTCCACGGGTTGTCCGCCGAGGGCTTTGCCCGAGGCGACCATTTCCCCATCCATCATCACCTCAACCTGATAGAGGTCATCGTTGGTAAGTCCATGGAAGTCAGGGGTCACCGTCACAGTAGCCTTGTCAAGATCCGGAGTGGTCACCAAGGAGGCGATGTAGCTGTCAGGTACAGGCTCGAGCCACACGGTCTGCCAGATGCCCGTCACAGAGGTATAGAAAATCCCCCTGGGGTTATTCACCTGCTTGCCATGTGGGATAAAGGAATCATCGGTGGGATCCCAAACGCGCAGGACGAGATTATTCGTTTTGCTGTTTAAGGCTTGTGTGATGTCGAAAGAAAAGGGCGTATAGCCACCAGTATGACTTCCCACCTTAATGCCATTGACCCAAACATCGGTCATCCAGTCCACAGCGCCGAAATGCAACAAGACCCGTTTCCCTTTCCATTGTTTTGGAACCGTAAAGTCACGTTGATACCAAAGCACCGAGTCGGCACCCACTTTTTGCTGCACGCCCGACAGCGCGGATTCGATACAGAAAGGCACCAGGATCTCGCCTTGGTAGGCCGATGGCTGTTTAGCATCCTTGGGGGCTGTGGAAAAATTCCACAATCCGTTGAGGTTTTTCCACTCCGTCCGGGTCATCAATGGACGGGGATATTCAGGGAGCACGTTATCGGGAGTCACCTCCGATGCCCATTTGGTTTTGATTTTGTCGCCAGCAGGTGCATATTGCGCTGTCGCACACAAGCAGGACAACAATACGAGAATTAAAACAAGAGATTTCATATATTTATAGATAATTATACAACTCCTCTTTCTGTCAAGCTTTGAAAACGCTCCGCTGCTTCCATCAGAGCGTTGATAGCCCTCACAACAAGGTCCGTTGAAAGATTATTTCCATCGAGCCATTGTTCATAGCAAACCCAGACAGATGCACGTTGACGATCATCCTCGTTAAACTCATACAGAGAAGCTTTCACCACCCGATAGTTCCAGTTAATCATATTACAAGCCATCAAAGCCTGGGCATAGTTCTCATCCGTGACATCAAAGATGCCTGGTAAGGTCAGGCGGAAAAACAACGGCTCATCCGCGTCATGCCATAGCAAGAAATTCCAACCTTCATAACGGAAGTTCAGACCCACTTTCGACCTAGACGTTTCAATGCCATTGGCTTCCAGATAGGCCAGCAACAAGTCTTTCGCTGTCAATTTCCTTTTTCCTGTCATTATTTAAAGCCAATCTTACTCTTGGTTGCGTATGTCGGGTTTTTGTATTTCAGGACATCAATCAGGATCTTTTGGCTGATGGGCACATCCATGTAAGCGGCTGTCATAGCAGCCTCGTTAACAGCCTCGGTGATATCACCCGCGACGAAATCCTCTGACAGCCTAGCCAGTTCTTCATAATCAATCTCTTCGCATGGACGGTCGGTTAGATGCTTCTTGAAGATATCTTTTCTTGCCTCAAAATCAGGTTGTTGAACAAAGAACACACGGTCGATGCAACCCGGTCGCATCAAGAAGGGGTCAATTTGCTCCGGCTGGTTTGAAGTCGCCACCAGCAAAATCCCGTGTTGAGCGCATCCGTTAAGTAACGAGAGCATGGCGACACTTTCCTTGGTGACGTTCTCAGTCCCTGGATTCGGAATCAAGTATTCCAGTTCTTCGAGACAGACCACGAACGGAGCTTTGAGCGAGGCAGCGTCAAAGATACGCTGCAAGTTACTGATCACATTAGGCTGATAGATATTTCCGAACTCCGACGATTTCAGGATGGTGTAGTTGAATCCCAGCTCCTCAGCGAAGCTTTCCATGACAAGGCTCTTACCACATCCTGGAGGGCCATACAGCAGGATGCCATTCACAGGTAACAACTTGTATTGCTGTGCCTTTTCAGGGTTTTGAAGTCCGAATATCACCTCTTTGCGAAGCTGTTCCTTCAACTCATCGCGTCCAGCCACCTGGTCGAAACCATTGCCCGAACCTTTCTTGAACAGAATACGCGCCGCGCCTTGCAGTTCCGACTCAGACTTCCCAGCATCAGCATCCTGATACTCAGTCAATCCCGAATTGACATCGGACTCCTCTGGAATCAGTCGCTCCACCAATGCGTTGAAAAACTCTTCCGCTGAAGAGAAACGTGAAGTGACTCGCAACGACAGGGCCTTTTTCAAGATTTCCTGCAAGAAGTCAGGAATATGTATTTCCTCGGTGTCGAGCACTAAATCCGCTTTTCTGGCCTCTTTGACTTTTGCCTTCACCAGGTTTTTATCGTTATAGCAGTCAGCCAAATCCACTTCCCAAGGTGCTTTCCCAAACAACAGATAATACAGCAAAGCCCCCACGGAGAACACATCCGACTTCGGCGTGTAGATTCCACGATAGGTTTCCGGAGCACGGAAGAAAGGCGCGAGATCACCCACAAAGAAATTAGGACGGCCCATCACCATATAAGAGACATGCCCCAAGTCGATGATTGTAGGCACCAACATGCCATCCTCAAGCTCTTTAAGCATGATGTTTGAAGGACGGATATCGTTGTGAAGCAATGCTTTAGAGTGCATATATATCAAACCGTTCAGGACACAAAGGATGATCTGCATGGCATCCTCGGAATCGAAAACGCCGTCTTTCTCCAAGGACTCATCCAAAAGCTGCCCTTGATAGAACTCCGTCACCAGATAATGGTACTCTTTATCGCCCTTGCGGAACCCACCATTATCCACATAACGGATGATGTTGTCGTGTTTTTCCTCATTCAGCTCTTTACAAAAGACAATCTCGAAGACCTCTTTCCTTTCAAAAAGCTGGGAGGCTGACATACTTCCGAAATCGAAAACTTTGCAGAAATACAGCAGGTCATCGCTGCCATATACGGTATAAGATTCAGCGGCGGCTCCTTTTTTAATAAAGGAGTTAACAATATATTTTCCTATTTTGTCGCCTTTTTTTAATAATTCTGACATGAGGATGAAGAATTATGAATTTAGAATTATGAGTTAGTATTTCAATTGATAGGTTAAGCCGAGGTAAAAACGGTCGAAGGGTTTTTTGACTTGCAGTTCATTATCCATTCGGATGAAGCCAGTGATGGACTGACGGCGGGTGAGGCGGTAGTTCACTGCGAAAGTGGTTCTCAGATGGTCCACGAAGCTATCTTTGGCAAGAGCGCGCAACCTCCAGAAGCACTCGGCAGAGAGGGTGTATTTGAAACGGCTTCCCATTTGTTGATACGTGGCTTGCAGCTTGTTACGCCAATACCATTTGGGGTTCACCTGATAGTCACCGGTACGCTCATCGCGGAACGTGCAGAGGAAACGGCTACGGTAAGTGAACTTGAAGCGTTGGAAAGTCTCATAATACGAGAGGTCAACACCCGTCCTCCATCGATGATCGAAATACCCTTGATCGACGTGATGTCTGACATAGCCACCATGGAGACCCAGATGGAGCCTCTTCCCTAACCATGGGATTGGTGTCACCGGAGTCTCGAAGGTAAGGCCTGTGAGCCAACGTTCCAGATGGACACCTTGATAGCCTTCAAAACGCAGCTCCTCTTCCACCTCCACTTCAGCGTCTCCCCACAACGGGGCAGCGTATTTGGCTCCCACAATGGCACCCATATCCGTGGTACGCCCACGCTGAGCGGCTGATGGCAAAGAAAAAGCCAACAGCATCACCAGCGGGAAGAAGAACCACCGGCATACGTTTTCCGTTCTCCGATTCGCGTTCCCCACGTTCAAAAATCTTTGAGTTTAGTGAATGTCCCAATGGTGCTAGCCTCGCCAGGAAGAGGCTTGTACCAAATTTTGATATATGCCACATCACGCAGGAAGTCGATATGGCCCACTTCCATCCTTTCCACCTTGATGCCGGTACGTTCCTCGAGGTCGGCTTTCAGCTCCTCCTCTCGCCCATGCTTCACCAAGTCGATTTTATCGTAAAGAATCACCTTTTCTGATAGATTCTTCATGTGCTTGTTGCCCTCGAAGACCCAGATGGCAAGAATCACCAGAAAGTTGGTGAGAAACAGCTCAGCATAACTGGTGGTGAGGGCTTGACCGTTGATGATGGAGACCCCCATGACCACAAAAAGATAAGTCATCTCACGAATACGCAAGGTTTCTGTACGGTATCGAATCATGCCAAAGATAGCGAAGAGACCTAATGCGTAGGCGACGTTCATCTTCATGTTCTCCATCAAGGTGATGATGAGGAAGATGACCACGGCGAAAAGCATAAAGGTGAAGTAATAGTCGCGACGTTGCGACTTCTTGAAATAGAAGCACCGGATGATGATCCAACACACGACAAAATTGAACACGAAGCGCAACAGCAGTGTCCAAAGGCTGGTGGTATCGATTAAAGGCACACCGAGGAAATCGGTTTGCGTGACACCGCCGCCAAATTCCCGAGCAATATCCGGGTCGAAGTTCTGTATGGATTGTAATAACAGCATAGTTATGATATTAATGACAAAGCTTTCAACTTATTGATTCTTCTGAGTTTTTTCTTGAATCGGTTCTGTTTCACTTCGGGTCGTGTCATGCAGGTACCGATACAATATTTACTGATTTTAAAGGGTTTGATTCGGAGGTCAAACAGCACCTCTTTCAGTAACGACCTGGCTCTTCCATCTTGTTTCAACTCCATGACCATCAAGTCATCCATCGAGGCAGAGGCACCCGTGACGAGGTTGTTGAAACACAGGTTGCAGTCGATGGTAAGACGTTCCGTTTTCTCGTAGTTGACCAGGGTAAGCCTGTCGAACACCGTCTCCAAGTGTGGATTCAGGCAATTCACCGGATAAGGTTGGTTCTCTTGGAGGAAGCTCACGGTTTGAGGTTCTTGTAAGATGTTGGAGGTGGGTTGCACGGCAATCCGTTTCTTTTTGGTTCTGCCCTTGTTGGTCTTATGTTTCACCTCACAGAAAGACAGTTGTGAATCGACGTAGGTACGCACTCTTACCTTGTCGCGAACCAGGTGACGGTCGTGATGAATCATGTACATCGACAGTTCAGGGGTGTCGTAATACACGGTTCGATAGGGTGACAGCCGTTTCCCCTCGACTTCCTGGGCATAGTAATGCTCATAGATCCCATGAAGGATGGTCTTCAGCTGGGCTGAGGTCACCAGAAACTTGGTGTCAACCCGATTCATGAGACGCACCTCTTTCATCTCCTCCAGGGTGATAGGGTTCATGGCATCCACTATGTCAAGGATTTCAGTGTTCACTTGGCGATATATTCATATTCTTTGATGGACTCGAGTTTGCCATTCGGGTAATAGTTGAGCTGGCGTTTTTTGGAGCCATCGGCGTCGTATTCGAACTTACGGATTCGCACCACACGGTCGCGGTCGTTGTATTCAATCTCGCGCAGCACTTTGGCGGTGATGTCACTGTTAGGTGGGTATTCGCTGACCACACGCGACTTCTGGCCATAGCTGGCATATTCAATCTCCTCGATCTTACGTCCGAGCGAGTCGTAGGTCGTGACATGGTCGAGGAAAGCTTGTTTGCTACCCGCCGGGGTGTTCCATTCCTTGACCGTCATGCCTCTTCTGTTTTCACGCTTGATGATGGTGCTCTCTGACACCGACTGGGACCACAGTGGCAACGCCAGTATTCCCAATAATAACAACAATATTATTCTCTTCATTTTTTATACCGAGATTAAACCCCTAGGGGTAGCCTTTGCTCTCTAAATTCTAAATTATTAATTCTAAATTAAACCTGAACTCTCACCACAAAGGTAGTATCAGGAGTCATTTCAAGGATCTGTCCTGCTTCAACGGTGATGGTGTCGATTACGGGTGATGGGACCTCCATGACATTTTGGGTATAGGTAATCACCTCATAACTACCGGGGAGAACCTTCTGGAAGGCGAAGACGCCATCGAGGCCGACACGGGTATCATCGAAGTGATAGGACTCGCCAAGTTTACGGAGATAGACCCGATGTTCGTAAGCCCAGCCCTCGCCGCGATAGCTTTCATTATGGAAATACATGGCCCACACTTTGCCTTTGACGATAGCCGTTCCGTAAGCTTTGCCGTCGTGGATATAGATTGTGGGCACTTGTGCGACGGCACCTCGGTCGAGTGTCACCGTCTCAGAGACAGGCACACGGTCACCCGTGGGAAGGGTGGAATAGGCAAACACGGTGTATTGGCCAGGGTTGAGATACTCAAACTGATAGAGGCCATCGTGGCTGGTCTCTGTGTCATCGCCATAGAAATCGTCATCCCCATACACGATGAAGACATCTGTCTTAGCCGCATCGATGGTGTCGGCATGAAGCGTATAATCGTCGTCGGGATGGTGGACGAGTTTGACATAACCGCGCACGATGCCTGTGCCGCCCTCCCCTTCATGGGAGTTACAAGCGGGAAACGCCATAGAAAACAGCGCGACAATCCATAAAAGAATCAAAACCTTTTTCATAAAAACAAACTTCAATCAGGGTGTAAAGGTACATATTTTTAAGCACATAGAATCCCTAATCCAACAAAAATCACTCCAAACGGGATAAAATTTAGGTTGGATTAGAGATTCTTGCGTTCGATGTTGTCGCAGGCGCGGTTCAGGACGCGGACAAAAGTTTGCAGTTCTTCCTCGGAAATACCTTCAAGGATCTCATTAACAGTACTGATCGCCACAGCTTTGGTGTTCTCTTTCATAGCCATTCCTTCTTTGGAGAGTCTGATGTTATTGACTCGCCGGTCGGAGGCATCTACTTCCCGCTGCACAAGACCTTTTTTTTCCAGGTTATCGATAAACTGGGTGACAGAGTTCTTGTCTTTTTGGATGATATAAGCAATATTCTGCTGCGTCATCTCACCTTGGTTCCAAAGGGCGTCCATGACGAGAAACTGTTCAGCAGTGAGATTAATCCCATTGGCTTTAAAGGAAGAAGCCAAATGCTTTTTCAGCTTGCAGTTCAGGATGTTGACGAGCACGCCAACTTGTTTAATCAGCATCATAACAGAATCCCAATATAATCAAGGAATGCGCATATTAGGAACTTCAGTGCCATCATAGAAGCCTTGGTCCAGTTTCTCTTTCACTTCTTTGAAGGCATTAAGGGTATAGTTAACATCTTCCATGGAGTGGGCTGCCGTCGGGATGATACGGAAGATAATCATGCCTTTGGGGATGACGGGATAGGTGACCACAGAGCAGAAGATGCGGTAGTTCTCGCGAAGGTCCATAGCGATGTTGGTAGCCTGTACCACGTCGCCTTTGACATGCACTGGAGTGACGCAAGCCTCTGCGGGTCCGATGTCGAAGCCCATCTCACGGAAACCGTTCTGGAGGGCGCGAGTCACTGTCCACAACTGGGCGCGGAGACGGTCGCCTTCTTCGCTACGAATAATCTCAAGACGTTTCTCGCAGCCTTCCACAATTGCCAGAGGCAAGCTCTTGGCATACATCTGTGAACGCATGTTGTAACGCAAATATTCGATGACATGTTTCGGTCCCGCCACAAAGCCGCCGATGATAGCCATGGCTTTGGCGTATGCGCCGATATAGATGTCGATGTCATCCATCACCCCGAAATGCTCTGATGTGCCTCTTCCGTTGGGACCCATCACGCCGAATCCGTGAGCGTCATCAATGAGGATACGGAAACTATATTTCTTCTTAAGAGCCACAATGCCAGCCAGGTCGCCCAACGCGCCCGTCATGCCATACACGCCCTCGGTGATGACCAGGATGCCTCCACCAGTCTCTTTCACCACTTCGGTGGCCACCTGAAGCTTCTGCTCAAGACTGGCCATGTCGTTATGGCGATATTTGTATTTGTTGCCAAGATGGAGACGAATGCCATCGAGCAGACAAGCGTGAGCCTCGTTGTCATAAACGATGACATCATGCGCACTGGTCAGGGTGTCGATGGTTGACACAATGCCCTGATAACCAAAGTTGAAGAGATAGGCAGCTTCTTTCTTCTCAAAGTCGGCCAACTCTTTCTCAAAATGCTCATGCATACGGGTATGACCCGACATCATACGGGCGCCCATAGGAGCGGCAAGACCCCATCGGGCGGCACCTTCGGCGTCTGCCTTACGAATCGCCGGGTGATTGGCCAAACCCAAATAATTATTCAAACTCCAGCAAAGCACCTCTTTGCCATTAAAAACCATACGGGGTCCCAACTCGCCTTCCAGACGAGGAAATGCAAAATAACCATCAGCGCGCTCGCGATATTGTCCAATCGGGCCGCCTGAATCTTTCGCTATTCTTTCAAAAATATCCATCTCTTCTTTAATTAAAAATTGATAATCTAGATTAAGAGTTTACAAAGCACAAAATTAGTAAATATATTGATTATCCCAATCATTACTTTTAGTACTTTTGCAAAAAAAGAACAAAAAAAGAAAACAAGATGCCATGTTGGATTTGAAAAACAAACACGCCATTGTGACGGGGGGCGGCACCGGTATTGGCCGATCCATCGCCTTGCATCTGGCCAAAGAGGGCTGCAATTTGATTCTCACTGGATTAGGAATAAACGACTTGGAAAAAGTCAAAGAAGAGTGCGAGCGTTTAGGGGTCAAGGCATGGGCCAAGGAGACTCAGTTGGACGATTATAGTTCCATCGACGCATTCTATGAATATGTGGCAAGTCTCGGCATGAGTATCGACTTATTTGTGCTGAACGCGGGCATCTCGCAACGCGAGAAGGCCTTGGAAACCGCATTCAGCGTGGATGAGAAAATCCTGAAAATCGACTTCCTCAGCGGGGTGTACTTGGTGAAGAAGTTTGGCGACATGATCAAAGCCTCTGAGCACGTGCAGTTCTCCGTGACCACTTCCTTGTCGGGATTGTTCGGATTCCCATTACGCAGTGCTTATTGCGCCGCCAAGCATGCCCTGTTCGGCTTTTACGAGTCACTGGAGTTAGAGTACCCGAACATCCATGTCACCTTCCTGATACCCGGGCGTATCAACACCCAGATCAGCAAGAGCGCCTTGATGGGAGACGGCAGCTCACATGCCAAGATGGATGCCGGGCAGGCCAACGGACTCGACGTGAACCGCTGTGGAGCCATCGCCGTCAAGGCCATCAAAAAACAAAAACACCGTAAGCTCATCGGCAAAAGCGAATTACTCATGGCCTATATCCATAAATGGTGTTTACCTCTCTATTATAAACTGTCAAGAAAAATCTCAGCGACATGAAAGAAAAAGTAATCTGCGGAATACAACAAGTAGGCATCGGGGTCAACGACTTCGTGGAAGCCTGGAAATGGTATTATGACCACTTCGGTTATGAAATCAAGATTGTTGATGATGAAGGGGTTGCGGAGCGCATGTTGCCCTATACGGGTGGCAAGCCACAGCCTCGCCGTTCGGGCATCGCCATCAACATACAAGGGGGTGGCGGCTTCGAAATCTGGCAGCCGAAAGGACGCGCGTTGAACTATCTGAAAGAGCCAGTGCGTCTGGGCGACCTAGGCATCCTCATCGCCAAAATCAAAGCTCCCGACATCGAAGCGGCCTACAACACCTTTATTAATAAAGGACTTGATATTATCAGTCCCCTCCTCACCTCCCCTGCCAGACAGAAGGAGTTCTTCATGAAAGACCCATACGGCAACTTGTTCCAAATCGAGGAAGACAACTATGTCTTCATCAACGAGAGCAAGACCACTGGAGGGGCTAACGGAGCCGTCATCGGGGTAAGCGACATTGAGCGCTCACTGCCCTTTTACAGGCAGCTCTTGGACTACGACAAGGTGGTCTTCGACCAGACGGGTGTTTTCGATGACCTGAATGCCCTGCCTGGCGGGGAGAAAACGTTGCGCCGTGTCATTCTGGAACGGTCGAAACCCATCGAAGGGCCGCTTTCGGGCATCATGGGCACCTCCCATCTGGAGTTGATTCAAGCCATCGACGGCCCAGGAAAGAAGTTGTACGAAGGTCGTTTCTGGGGGGATCCCGGCTACATCCATCTCTGTTTCGATGTGCGCAACATGGAAGCCGTCCAGGCTCAAGCCGAAGCCATGGGGCATCCTTTTGTCTGTGATAGCGGTGTCGATTTCGACATGGGCGACGCAAACGGACATTTCACCTACGTGGAAGATCCCGACGGAACACTCATTGAGTTTGTGGAGACTTTCAAGATTCCAATCGCCAAGAAGCTGGGCTTGTACCTCAACCTGGCCAACAAAGACGACCATAAGCCGTTAGGCATCGTGAAACTGTTGCGATTCGCGAAAATGAAACGCGAAAACATCCGCTAATAAAAGAGGCGCCATCACGGCGCCTCTTTCATAAAAAATAAAAACAAACTTAAATTATGAAAAAAATGAAGATTTCAAATCAAGATTACTTGATGCCCAACTTGGCTTTGACATCCTTGGTGACATCAACAGCGTCCGTGCCAACATAGACGGCGGTACCGGTAGCCAAGTCGAGAATATAAGTATAACCCTTTTCTTTACCAACAGCATTGATGGCATTCTGAATCTTCTCGAGAAGCGGAGCCAGCAACTCAGCGCGTTTGTTCTCGAATTCAGTCTCAGCATTGCCTTGGAAAGCAGTGATACGGCTTTCAAGGTCCACGAGCTCTTTCTCCTTGGATTGTTTCACCAGATTTGACATGGTTTCAGCATTTGACTGATAGTCCTGGAGTTTGTTCTGGTACTCGGTGTACATGGTCTTGAGTTGTTCTTGAAGCTCATTGTAATGAGATTCGAGGCTTTTTTCCGCTTTGGCCTTATCAGGCATGGCATTCATCACCTCGTTGGTATTCACATGAGCGATTTTGATCGTTTGAGCGCTTGCCACAGTGTTCAGGGCGAAGAAAGCTGCGACCAGGAAAAATACTTTGAAAATCCTATTCATTTTATGGGTTTTTAATGATTTTTACTTAATAAACTGATGATTGAGGGCGCAAAGATAGGGAAAAACTCCTTATCTCCCGCAAATAATCAATTTTTCTTGCCAGCGTTGAATGAGGACCCACCTGAAGCGGCGCCAGCATTCGAGCGTTTACGATCCTCTCTACGAACCGTTTGCATCACGTTGCTCAGTTGGTCAAGCACATCGTCGCTAATGTCGTTTTTATCAGACGCATAGAGGATGGAAGTGCCAGAAGCCAGGTCGAAGACGAAGGCATAACCTTTCGTTTGGGAGAGTTCGTTAAGGGCGGTGTAAATCTTCTCTTGAATGGGTTGGACGAGTTCGGAGCGTTTTTGATAAAGTTTCCCTTCCGCGCCGAAATACTGCATCTGAAGGTTTTTGGCTTCTTGTTCTTTGTTGATGATTTCTTGTTCGCGGGCGTGTTTTTGGTCTTCAGAGAGCAGCACCATCTCAGTCTGGTATTTCTTGTACATCTCCGAAACCTTGTCATAAATTGCCTTTACCTCATTTTGCCATTGGGTTGACAAGGCATTGAGTTCTTCCTGGGCATCCCCATATTCAGGGATGTTGTTCAAGATGTAATCGGAATCGACATAAGCTAATTTCTGTCCGCCGATCTGGGCGTTCACATTAAAGGCGCCGCAAAACAAAATTACGGCCATCAAAAACAATGATTTAACAGTTTTCATGTGTAGTATGATTTTTTAATTGTTTTCCAAAAAAGATAAATTACATCAATAACCGTGCCGATTTCATCTCTCATCAGTCAATAGATCCACCAATGGAGAAGTGGAACTGACTTCCTGAGGCATCGGAAGCCCCTGGCACCGCGTCAAATCCATAGCCCCAGTCAAGGCCAAGCAGACCGAACATCGGGAGGAAGATACGGAGACCGACACCAGCCGACTTATACACATCAAAGGGGTTGAAGTTATTGAATCCCAACCAGCAGTTACCGGCCTCGAGGAATCCCATCGCATAAATGGTGGCAGTGGGATTGAGGGATAGCGGATAACGCAGTTCCATGGTGTACTTGGTGAAGATGTTGCCACCCGACATCATGGATGACGTACTGTTGGAATAACCCGGGGTAAGGGCTTCGTTCTTATAGCCACGCATGCCGATAATCTCACGGCTGTCGAAGAGCATACCGCTGGAGGAGAGTCCGTCGCCACCAAGATAGAAACGGTGGAATGGCGTAGGTCCGATGGCGTCGCTGTAATGTCCCAAAAAGCCAAAACGAACACGAGTCATGAGCACAAGTTTTTCATAAAGCTCGGAATACCAGACTGCTTTAAATTTCCATTTATGCATCTCAATCCAACGGTATTTTTCATCATCAGAAAGGGAGGAATAGTCTTTGTTGCTGAAAAGCGAGACCGGGGGTGTGATTTCGAGAGAGAGTTGCACCTCGGATCCGCTACGGGGATAAAGCGGTTGACTGACGGAACTTCTTCCCACCGTGAAGTTATAGCTGATGAGATTATAGTATCCACTACCTGTACCAAAGCTGAGTACATTATAGTTCTTCAGCCTATAACGCATAAACGACAGTCCCTGGTAGAGCGTAAAGTAATCATCAGGCCATTTCAGGCGCTGTCCGAGGCCAAGGGTAAGACCCGTGACACGGAAGAAGCCGAATTGTTCGCTACTTCTCTCATAGCCATTGGAGTAGTACGACTGGTAGATAGAAGTGGTCAAGGAGTTAGGTTTGCGCCCACCCAGCCAAGGCTCGGTGAACGAAGCAGCATAGTAGATGGACCTCGTCCCGTACGTGGCCACCTGCAAGGACAGTTTCTGGCCATCGCCACCGGGGATAGGCTTCCAAGCGTCTTTCTTGAAAAGGTTTTTGGTGGAGAAGTTGTTGAACGAGAGCCCTGCCTGAAGCATCAACATGTTGTAGCCCCATCCGGCCGAGAAGGACACCTGGTCGGCACTGGCTTCTTCCACCTCATATTCAATATCCACGGTGTTGTCATTATAATTCGGATGTATCTGGGGGTTGATGCTTTCTTGGTTAAAGAAACTCAGGGTGGCCAGCTCACGGACGGTACGGGTGACATCGCTACGGCTGAAGAGCTGTCCAGGTCGGGTGTACATCTCTCGAATGACCACATAATCGTTCGTCTTCGTGTTGCCTTTGAGGCTTATGTTGCTGATGCGAGCCTGTTTGCCTTCGTTGAGACGGATTTCAAGGTCTATGGAGTCGTTTTCCACCTGTACCTCCACAGGATCCACTCTAAAGAAGAGATAGCCGTCATCCATATACAGAGAGCTGATATCCAGTGTCGTCTCGCTATAGGTGAGATTGGCGTTCAGAAGCTCTTTGTTGTAAACATCGCCCGGCTTGATACCGAGAACACTGTTCAACGTCTCGTCAGAATATTTGGTGTTGCCGGTCCACTGAATATTACGGTAGTGGTATTTGTTGCCTTCGTCAATCACCAAGTCGATGCCGATGTTACGGTCGTCGATAGGGTACACTGAGTCTCTTAGGATAATGGCGTCACGGTAACCTTTGGCGTTGTATTTCTCGATGATTTTCTGTTTGTCGTCGCGATAATTAGACTCGAGGAATTTGGAGCTTTTAAAGATACGGGGTCTGTAATTCTCGTAAAAATACTCTTCCACGCGAGTGATGGCGCTCAGGGGTTTGAAAGTGAACACGTCGGCGACGGCGTTGACGACCATAGGACCGAGCGGATCCAGCGGATTGAAGACACCTTTCTGTTTGGTTTCTTTCATGGCGGAGAGGATCTGTGCGTCAGAGAGGTTCTCATTGCCCGTCACGTTGATCTTGCCAATTTTCACCTTATGGCCTTTATCGACATCGATGATAAGGTCCACGTAGTCAGTCCGAGAGGTATCAGGGACTTGTTGGATGGTGACCTCCGCGTTGAGATAACCTTTGTCAGCGTAATAATCCTCGATGATTCGGCGGGTCTTGGTCTCGAGGTGGCTGGTGGCGATATCCCCTCTTGAGAGGTTGATTTTGTTACGGATGTCGTCCGCTTCCGATTTCTTGATACCGTTGAACGAGAATTTGGAGACGCGGGCGCGCTCCTTTACCACGATCTCAAGAAAGATTTTGTCACCGATGATGTTGGTAGCGTTGATGGCCACATCCTCGAACATCCCTTGTTCCCAGATTTTGCGGATGGCCATGGCGAAGTCGTCGCCCGGGACATTGAGTGACTGCCCCACCCTCAATCCGGAGAGCATAGACAGGACACTGGGGTCAACGAATTTTGTGCCTTCGACGGTGATGCCTGCTATCTCATACTTTTTAGGGTTGCTATAGTCGATATCGGAGAGGTCGTCACCAATTCTAATCTGAGCCTTGGCGGGAGTGGTCATGAAGGCCATCCAAAGAAAGAGCAGTGCAGGGAGGAAGGATAGTATGGATTTCTTCATCAATTTCATCATTTAATTTGTTCGCTTGTTTTTCCGAAACGGCGTTCTCTATGTTGGAAATCGAGGATTGCCTGGTAGAGGTCGTCTTTTCTGAAGTCAGGCCAGTATTTATTTGTAAAATAGAGTTCTGAATAAGCCAGTTGCCAAAGCAGGAAGTTGCTGATGCGCAGTTCGCCGCTGGTACGGATGAGGAGTTCTGGGTCTGGCACCTCGCTAGATGGGAAATAAGAGCGGAAGACCTCTTCGGTGATGTCTTTAGGGTCGAGTTGTCCTTCTTTGGCGGCGGTGGCAATGCGACGCGCGGCCTCAGTGATCTCCCAACGTCCCGAGTAGCTCAGGGCTAAGTTAAGCACCATACGTTTACAGTGTGCGGTGGCTTTGACAGCATCCATCATCAGTGGATAGACCTCACGAGGCATCCTATCCATGTCGCCAGTGAAGATGAGGCGGATGTCGTTTTTGAGCAGGGTGCTGACTTCGTTTTTGATGGTCTGTCCCAGCAGGAGCATCAGTCCGTTCACTTCTTGCACCGGACGGTTCCAGTTCTCTGTTGAGAAGGCATAGAGGGTCAGGTATGATACGCCAAGTTCCGCGCAGGCCTCGTTGACCTCGCGGACTGACTGAATGGCGCTTTGATGTCCGAAGAGACGAGGTTTCCCCCGTTCTTTGGCCCAGCGTCCATTGCCATCCATGATGACGGCGATATGCTTTGGAAGGCGATTTACGTCGATTTGTTCTTTCAGTGTCATATCAATAGTTTATTATCCTACAGGCCGTACCACCAGGTAGCGGCAGTTTCCAGGTGATAGCGAGACTCAGACTTCCAAACCAGTCTTTCGACTGTGAGTTGCCGCGTTGTTGTCCCTCATGGAAGAAACCCGTACGGTCGGTGAGGTCATAGCTGGTGAGATAAGCTGGATCCAGATTATTGGGGTCGCCAGTAATCACCGCATATTCGAAGGCGGGGGCACCATTCTGGACCTGGCCAGCTTTGCTGACAAAGATCCGATGTTGGTCATCCGCGGGATAAAGGTCAGCGATTCCGTCCAGATAATCCGTTAAGGTATAATGCATCCTCCATTCGAGGCTGGCGGCGAGGTGCTGGCTCAGCGAGAGCTTGCAGCCGAAGCCGAAAGGGATGGAGAAGCTGAATCCGTTTCCGATGGCCTGTGACCATACAGCGTTGAATTGCTCGAGTATCTTACGGTCAGCAGAACCAGCAAGGGTCTGCAGCACGGCTTTGTCAGGCTCATAAGGGCCAACTTTATACTTGAACACGGAGATACCTCCAAAGAGATAGGGCGAGATGGAGCTGCCATTCCGGCCCGTATAGTAGTCGAGGAAGTTGAACTCCGTAATCAGGCTAACGTCGTTGACGACGGAGCGGAAGTTCAAGTCACGTATTGGGCGCCATTTTGCCACCGCGTCACTGCCTTTCAGCACCGCATGGGTAAAGTCGGCACGGAAGGCCCAACGCGAGTCATAGTTGAAACGAACCAGTCCTCCAAGCTCTAAATCGAACTGGTTGAACATCTTCCACGTATTGATATCATTGATGGAAGTGGTCATGCCACCATGAGGACCAAACTCGAGGGTTTTGGGGGACTGGGCATAAGAAATCTTCCCTTGACCCAGCAGGATCAAGCCTATCGTCAACAGCCACAGATGCAGTCTTCGCTTCATAATATAAAAGTTTGCAAAGTTAAGACTTTTTTTAACGTGACAACGCAAGAAATCAATTTCTATTGTCTTTTCCCCAGGAGAGCTTGTTGCGGATGGTGCTGAAGAAATCGGTATCAGCCATTCTGACGGTCTGGATGGCGAAGTCGGCTTTTCTGACGACAAGCTCCACGGAGGTGTCGAGGGCGCAGACTCTTGAATCCATGCTGAACACGAATTTCTTCTCCCGTCCCTCCACATGGATGCGGACGACGCTGTCGTCAGGGATAACGATGGGACGTACTGTTAAATTGTGTGCCGCGATAGGTGTGATGACGAAATTCTTGGAATCGGGGGTCAGGATGGGGCCGCCAGCACTCAGCGAATAGGCGGTAGAGCCGGTAGGAGTTGCCATGAGGATGCCGTCGCCCCAGTAGGTGTTGAGGAACACGTCATTGACGAAGACCTTGATGGCAAGCAGTGAATGCTCGGGGTTGCGGATGATGTTGATTTCGTTGAGGGCATAGTTAACGGTGTCGTGGAAGACCCCTTGTGGAGCCACCAGCTCCAACAGCGAACGCTGTTCTGTGGTATAATGCCCCTTCAGGATCTCCCCCACTGCCCTACCGATTTCCTCTTTGGCGACGCTGGAGATGAAACCCAGTCTTCCCATGTTGATTCCCAGCACAGGAATGCCCGAGTCGCCCAGCAGGGGCACTGCGTCGAGGATGGTGCCGTCACCACCGATGGAGAACAGCAGGTCGGCCTGGCTACTCAGCTCCTCATGGGTAGAGAAGGTGCTGATTTCCATGCCTGATGGGATGGCCTCTTTCAGCCATTCCATGAAAGGAGCGTAGGACGACACCGCGGTTCCCGAATGCTGAAGGTCATCGAGTAAACGACTCATATAAGGTTTGTTTTCAGCCGATAAGTTCCTTCCAAAGAGTGCAATTCTCATAGTTCTTTCGTTTTTAGACATCTAAATATCTCATCAGCAGCGAGTAACGGTCAAGCAGGTCGCCGCCCTCGTTGGGTGAGCTGAAGGTGTTCACCACATTGTAGTTATATCGGTAGAAGCTTTGCACGATGCCACCGCATTCAGCCTTGTTGACCAGCAGGAAGACCATGATTCTTCCCGGATCCTCTTCTATGGGATCGACGGAAAGGGCCAAAATCTTTGCATCGTCCTCTTCCACGATACGTGCGATTTCGGAGAGGCTGTAGTCGTAGGCTCCCATCTCCAGCTGGATGACACAAGCTTGTTCCCGTTCCAGCTGTTTCATCATCAACTCTCTAATCTTCAGTTCCATAGCTCCAATCTTCGTTGTTATACATTCTGATATAGTTCGCATAACGCCAATCGGCAATGTCGCCCTGTTCCACGGCTTCTTTGACCGCGCATCCCGGTTCGTGGGTATGGGTACAGTTCGCGAAACGGCATTGGCTCATCCGTTCACGCATTTCCGGGAAGCGTTGGGCTAGGGTCTCGTTCTCCATGTCGTAAAGGGCGAATTCTTTGATGCCTGGGGTATCGACGATCCATGCGCCGAAGTCGAGGTGGTGCATCTCGGCGAAGGTGGTGGTATGCATCCCTTTCTTATGGACATCGGAGATGGCACCAATGCGGAGGTTCAGGCTGGGGTCGAGGGCGTTGACGAGGGCTGACTTACCCACGCCGGAATGACCCGCGAACAGGCATATTTTGTCCTGCATCAGCTGTTTCAGCTGATCCAGCTGAAAGCCCGTCTTGGCCGAGACCCCGAACGAGGTGTATCCTATATTGGAGTAATACTCCATCAAGAGCGCCATTTCGCCGATTTGGTCCTCATTGTAGAGGTCGCATTTGTTGAACACCAGGGCGGTGGGGATATGATAAGCTTCGGCGGTCACCATGAAACGGTCGATGAACCCAGTAGAGGTACGGGGTTGAGCGATGGTAGCCACGATGACGGCAAGGTCAACGTTAGCGGCGATGATATGGGAGGCTTTGCTGAGGTTGACCGACTTGCGGACGATAAGGTTATTACGTGTCTCGATGTTTTTGATGACCCCGGTATCCTTGCCCGGTTCTTGTTCAAAGGCCACGTTATCGCCGACGGCCACTGGGTTGGTTGATCGGATGCCGTCGAGGCGTATCTTACCACGGAGACGGCATTCCCATTGCCGTCCTGTTTCATCGAGGACAATATACCAGCTGCCCGTTGACTTTATTACTTTGCCTTTCACGGTGCAAAAGTAATAAAAATCCGGAACAAGGAAACAGGAAGACAGAAAACTGGTGAAGCCTCTCGTCGTTGTAGAAGCGGAAGTATCCGTCCAGGCCGCGCCATAGCTTGTCGCTCGTTTCGCAAGGGCTCAGTTAGACGTACTCCTGCTTCACGCTGCGCCACAGACGCTCGATGAAGATGTCGTCCAGGGCACGGCCACGGCTGTCCATGCTGATGGCGAACAAAAAGAAAAATAATATGTTTTTTCAAAGGTGCCGTTGGGATAGCACACCGTATCCAGACGGTGACACGGGGCGTATCTGTATCTTGTCTTGTGCTGTCCGTTCTGGCTCGCGTAATAGGGTTCCCATTGCTGCACGACCCTTCCCAATTCGGAGATAAAGTTAATGTTTATTTTTCTTCTGCCAAACTCGTCGTAGGTGCCGTATGGCGGCCACATGTGGATATGCTTCCGCTTCTTTTCTGCTGGTATTTTATTAGTAGCAAAGCCTTTGATGTTCTTTTATATTTGTGATTATTATATTAGTAACTTTATTTTTCTTAAATAGATTTTTGACTTTCTCTGTGATGAAAGTGTAATTAACATACTCGGATACAAACATGTCACTCCCATCCCAGCTGTCTTCAGAAAAGAACAATCCTTGATACATTCTTGTTGTTTTACCGGGGATAAACGTTATGCTGTCAACAACTATGGTTTTTGACTTGTCAATAGGTCCACAACGTCCTGTAATGGTCAGTAAATAGTATTTCAAATCCTCGTGTTTATAAATAACTGCTGGAATGCCTTTCCATCCAGTGATGTTGTTTTCCATAAGCATATTAAATACTCTTTCAGATATTAAGTTTAGTGCTGGGGATACTGTGTTAAAATCAAAGAATTTCTTTCCAAGACAAGGTGTATAAATAACTTGCTTGTTAGGCAATCCTTGGTTTCTTAATATCAAAGAATCGTTCCATTCTGAAAGTGGAATACGTGTGAAACAAACAGCTTCTCCTCGCATTCCTTTATTCATTAGGTCATAAAACTCATTCATAGTTCCTGATTTAATATTTAAAAAGGTGTAGTTTTAATCTATATTGCAAAATTAAATATTTCCTGCTGATTGGCATTTGGTTTATTTATGAAAAATAGTTCCCATGCTTCATTATACTGATAAGCATACTTAAGGTGGCCTTCGCCCCACCAAGCACCGTAATTGTTTGGATTAATACCTGCTGATCTGAATGAATCCGCATATTTTAAAGGGAAAACATGATGAGCTTGAGCCGCTTTTCCAGGGTTGATTCCTGAAGCAGATATGAGGTTTTTTCTGAAATTCGGATCCCTTAATGTGATGATATTTCCGTCAATTTGGTTCAAACTTGACTGGTATGCAAAGCACCACAGTAACAGGCCGACCATTTTGCATCGCTGGATTATCAAACTTTATTAATTGACAAACTCTAATTGCCTCTTTGTTCAAAGAAGGTGTTGTTCCTTGTATAACTTCATGATTATGTGTATATCCCAATGTATCAACAACACATCTCACATATACAGTCTTTGTAATAGACAATGTATCGTCGTAACTTAGGTTTTCTGTCAAAAAGTTGAACAGTTTACCGTAGTCTTCATCGTTATTGTACGAGGGCCATAATTCTGGAAATGAGAATGTTTCATCATGATGATCTCTTTTGATCCTATAAACTATGGGTATTTCGCTTGGAACTGGTCTTCCGTGTAATGATGCTGGAATAAAGACCTTGGTTTTCAAATAGTCATATACAACCCTTGCAGCAAGCATGGATACTTTGCTGATAGGATTCGCTGTATCAACAATGGCTCCTCGTACGACTCCCGAAGTGTCGACCATAATTGAAAATGTAATGATTGTTCCTTGATTAGAGTGTTCGAAAGCGGAATCCATAATCATTTGAATGGCTTTTAACAACTGGTCAATGCTTCTGTGTGGTAATGCTATTAATTGGTCTGGTATAGTTGACCCAGTAATAATTCCACCTGTTTGAAAATCAAAGAATGAACAATATTTTGTACAAAAAAGGCTATCTTCACTTGAATCAGAAACAATAGTATAATTAATCGAATGGTTATCTTGGGAAAACACTTTGCCACACCCCATGAGGCAGAAAGTGATTATAAATATAACAGATCTTAAAATTGTTTTAATCATCTTAAAAAGGCTTTAGTACATGACAATTTTTTAAAGATGAATCAATATTATTATAAATATTCAAAATAATTTGTTGAAATATTTGTTTATTGTCTTGAAAATCAGTAACTTTGAAGAAAATTTCCTACGTTTTCTATGGTTACTGATTTCAAGACAACAGACAAAGATAGCGATTTTTTTGACACGATGCTCGCCCATTTCGGACAAACCATCAATCTGGCACAGATAAAATTCCTCTCAAAGATCTTCAAATCCCTAAAATCCAGCGGGTTCAATGTCGAGGATACTCATCTTGCCGACATCCAAAGGATAGAAAGACTCTTCGCCGTGTTCACAATCGCTTTCTTGTGGGCTTATCTCGTCGGTATTTTCAAAGACCAATTCATCAAGCCTATCAGGACGCTTAACAACGGCAGAAAAGCCTTCTCCTTTTTCAAGTACGGCCTCGACACCATATCCTCTACCCTCTTAAACCTTGATAGACAAACAGATATAGATATTTTTAAAATTTTGTCATGTACTTAGGCAAAAAACAAAAAAATAAGATGATGGGGTTACGTTTCGTCCTCATGATACATTCTTAATTCTCAATTCTCCATTCCCCTACCCCTCTCTCCTCGCTGGAGAAGCACACGCCAATCTTGAATAATGGACGCAGGTCGGTGGCGAAAGGAGCGGCATAGCCCTTGTCGTTGATCTGTTTTAAGGCCTCATCAGGGCTCTTGTCCACCTTCAGCTCTAGAATATAGACAAAGTCCTTGGTCTGTATGGTCACGTCCATCCGACCTTTGCTGGTGTGACGTTCCACCTGAACGTAGAAACCCATCAGCTTGAAAATGGTAAGCAGCGAGTTCTGGAAATAGACCTCCAGCTTGCCGGTGAGTTGGTAGTCGCCATCGGCGTAGAAAGCCTGAAGGAGCGTCATGAAGCCTTCGGCATCACCATTGCGAACAGCTTCCACAAATCTCCTGATATTAAAGCTTCCGTTTCCAAAACTACCATGGTAGTAGGTGGCTATGAACTGAGCAAAGCCTTGCTCCACCTCAGTATTCGGGAAACCAAGCCGATATGTCGAGAATTCGGGGTAGTAATCCTTAATCGTCAGATATCCGCTTTGGAAAAACAGGGGTATCGGATTGGAGAACATACTGTCGATGGCATCCAGGTCAGAGGCGGTCAGCTCCTCAGAAGTGAGACGGTCGAGCGGATAGTCGCATTGTTTGAGCACCTCCACCAGAAAGTTAGGAGTGCCTGTAGCGAACCAAAAATGCTTGAACAACCCAAAACTCAAAACGTTGAGCAAGCTGAAAGGATTATAGAGTCCCACAGACCCTGCGCAAAAATGGTATCCATCATATTCCTTTTTCAAACGTTCATAACATTGTTCTTTGGTGATGCCGTTGGCGGCAGCCACCTCCTCAACGCTCTCATCGAAGTTTTCATGAAGCTCGGCTTCGCTGATGCCACAGATTTCAGCATATTGGGGCAACATCGAGATGTCAACAAGGTTGTTCAGTCCGCTAAAGATGCTCAGATGGGAGAACTTGGTTACACCAGTGAGGAAGGCGAAACGGATATACTCGTCTCAATTTTTTATGTTGGAATAGAACACTTTGAGTATTTGTCGATAGGCCTCTTGAAGTTCAGGATTGCCGATGGCATCCAGCAAAGGCTTGTCATACTCATCGACGAGAACCACCACTCTCTTTTCTGGTGATTGCTGGGCAGTACAGACAATCACATTGCGGAAACGGATAGAAAGTTCACTGCTTTCATTTGTGATGTTATACGTTTTTTCCCAGATGGAAAGATGATACTCAAGCAATTCCACCAGCGCTTCCGGTCTGTTATACCTTACCGCATTCAAGTCAAGATGCAACACAGGATACCGTTTCCAGTTTTTCTCTAACTTCGAGATGGCAAGTCCCTCGAATAGCTCTTTCATTCCTTGAAAATAGGCATTCATCGTGGAAAGCAGCAGGCTTTTGCCGAAACGGCGAGGACGGCTCAAGAAATAACAGTTACCTTTCGATGCCAGTTGATAAACATAAGCCGTTTTGTCAACGTATGCGAAATCATCCATACGGATGTTCTTGAAAGTCTGAATGCCGATGGGGTATTTCATCTTTTCATTATTATTGTTTTCATCGGCAAAGATAATCGGATTTTTCATAGCGGATATGGTTTAGATAAGTTTTTTCTTGCAAAGATAATAAGAATAATTTATATATTAAATCTATTTTATTATTATTTTTGCAACGTATTTAATATATAACAAAACATGGAAGTATAATGATGAAAACTGACATTTTATATAAAATAGCCATCACGCTGATTCCGGGCATCGGCGACATCAGCGGGAAACGTCTTATCTCCTATTGTGGCGGTGTGGAGGCCGTCTTCCATGAGACCCGAAAATCGCTGGAGAAAATCAACGGCATGAGGGAAGTCACCATCGAAACGCTCTGCAATCCTAAGAACATCTTGCAACGCGCCGAACAAGAAATCACTTTCATAGAGCGCAATCACATCCAGCCGCTGTTTTATCAAGACCTGGACTATCCTCGGAGGCTGCTGCAATGCGACGACAGCCCGATGATGCTGTATTACAGAGGCAATGTTGTCCTGAACGCCAGCCGGGTAGTGGCCATCGTCGGCACACGCAACGTCACGGAATACGGGAAAGAGAACTGCACCCAACTGGTGAACGACCTTGTCGACGAGCATGTGTTGATTGTGAGCGGATTGGCCTACGGGGTGGACACCGTGGCGCATCGCACAGCGGTCAAAGCGAGCATCCCCACTGTGGGGGTGTTAGGCAATGGCTTGCAACAGATCTATCCCGCCGCCAACAAGAGGCTGGCTGTGGAGATGCTGCAAAATGGAGGACTGCTCACAGAGTGCATGAGCGGCACCCTGCCCGACCGTGAAAACTTTCCACGACGCAACCGCATCATCGCCGGCATGTCGGACGCGGTCATCGTCATCGAGTCGGCGCTGAAAGGGGGATCCCTCATCACTGCCGACCTCGCCAACTCGTACAGCCGCGATGTGTTCGCCTATCCCGGTCGTGTAATGGACCTCTATAGCCAAGGGTGCAACTACCTCATCCGCACCAACCGAGCCCACCTCATGGAGAGCGTGGCCAACCTGCGTTACGTGATGCGGTGGGAACAACAAGAACCCGCTAAAGAGCGGCAAACCTCCCTCTTCAGGGAATACACCGAAGAAGAACAACGCATCATGGATTGCTTCGAGGGGCAAACTGTGGTAGCCTTGGATGACATGATTGTGAAGACGGATCTGCCCACCACCAAGCTGGCGGCTTTGCTGCTAAACTTAGAATTTGATGGCATCGTGATGGCGTTGCCGGGGAAGAGATATCGGCGATGCTAAATAAATAAAACTAATTATTGCTATGATTTTATTTAATATTTAGCATCATGAAAGAGAAGAAGCCTTTAAAGGTTGGACGCTTGAAACTGACCATAGCAAGAAAAATCAAGCGAAAATGCGCCGACATATATTTGACACCTAATTATTTAAAACACATTGAACGACGACATAAAACAGAGTTAACCCATCTGGGTGTATCCGCTTTTGATTTCGTATTAAAAGTCATAAATAGTTATAATCAAATACGACAAGGATCTGGAGATTCGATACTACTGATCGTTTATGACGGCGATTTGAATTATACCGTCGGAATAAATTTATGTCTATCAGGTAACTATTGGGAAGTAAAAACCGCTGAGCCAAGGAAAAAAGAGGACATTCTAAAAAGAAAACTTCTATGGCAAAAACAGCACACGATTTTAACGGATCACCGCCGTCCGTCTCCTTAAACATCTAAGTCCATATCGGCGGTTTGACTGAGACTAGTGCTTGGAACCATAGAAGTTTTCCAATTGCAAATTTATAACAAATTCCGATTACCGCAACATTTTCATTGAAAAAATTTTTAATCTAATTTCAGCACAGCGAGGAAGGCGGACTGAGGCACTTCCACGTTGCCGATTTGGCGCATACGTTTTTTACCAGCTTTCTGTTTCTCGAGGAGCTTGCGCTTACGGGAGACATCGCCGCCGTAACACTTGGCCGTCACGTCTTTACGCACCTGACGCACCGTCTCGCGCGCGATGATCTTGGCTCCGATGGCCGCCTGAATCGCAATGTCGAACTGGTGCCTTGGTATCAACTCCTTGAGTTTTTCACACATGCGACGACCGAACTCGTAGGCATGATCGCGGTGAATCAAGGTGGAAAGGGCATCGACCGACTCGCCGTTGAGCATGATGTCGAGTTTGACAAGACTGGCTTCCTGATATCCTGCGATGTGATAGTCGAATGAGGCGTATCCCTTGGAGATGGATTTGAGTTTGTCGTAAAAGTCGAAAACGATTTCACTCAGCGGCATCTGGAAGGTCAGCTCCACACGGTCGGTGGAGAGATAAACCTGGTTTTTGAGCACGCCACGTTTCTCGATGCAGAGCGTCATGATAGACCCCGTGAACTCGTTCTTGGAGATAATCTGGGCAATGATATAAGGTTCCTCGATATGGTCGATACGGGTCACCTCAGGCAAACCGCTGGGGTTATGCACTTCCACCATCTCGCCGTCAGTCTTGAAGCATTTAAACGAGACGTTGGGCACGGTGGTGATGACATCCATGTCGAACTCACGGTCGAGACGTTCCTGAATGATCTCCATGTGAAGGAGCCCGAGGAAGCCACAGCGGAAGCCGAAGCCCAAGGCCGCCGATGACTCTGGTTCCCACACCAGTGAAGCATCATTGAGTTGCAGCTTCTCCAGTGAAGCCCTGAGTTCCTCATAGTCGTCAGCATCCACAGGATAGATACCCGCAAACAGCATCGGCTTCACATTCTCGAAGCCAGCCACAGGTTGGTCGCAGGGACGTTCCACATGGGTGATGGTGTCGCCCACCTTAACTTCTTTGGAGGTCTTGATGCCGGAGATGATATAACCCACATTACCTGCGGAGAGCTCTTTCACAGGCACTTGTCGGAGACGAAGCACACCAATCTCATCCGCATTGTATTCCCTGCCCGTGGCAAAGAACTTCACCAAGTCGTTGGTGCGGATGGTGCCGTTCACGATACGGAAGTACGCGATGATGCCCCGGTAGGAGTTAAACACGGAGTCAAAGATGAGGGCTTGCAACGGCGCATCGGGGTCACCCTTAGGAGAGGGGATTCGTTCCACGATGGCATCGAGAATAGCAGGGACACCCTCCCCTGTCTTCGCACTGACCTTGAGAATCTCCGAGGGGTCGCAGCCGAGCATGTCAACCATCTGGTCCTCCACGATATCCACCATGGCACTGTCCATGTCAATTTTATTCATCACGGGGATAATCTCCAAGTCGTGTTCCAAGGCCATATACAAGTTGGAGATGGTCTGTGCCTGGATGCCCTGGGTGGCATCGACCACTAACAACGCTCCCTCGCAGGCGGCGATAGAGCGCGACACCTCGTATGAGAAGTCAACATGGCCAGGGGTATCAATGAGGTTGAGGGTATAAATCTCCCCCTTGTACTCATATTTCATCTGGATGGCGTGACTCTTGATGGTGATGCCACGTTCGCGTTCGAGGTCCATGTCATCGAGCACCTGATCCACAAGTTCTTTCTCGCTGACGGTCTGGGTAAGCTCAAGGAGTCGGTCGGCCAACGTTGACTTGCCGTGGTCGATATGAGCGATGATGCAGAAGTTTCGGATATTTTTCATGGGGTGCAAAAATACAAAAAAAATCACTCAGTGGGAAAATGTCCCAAATAAACCAGTCCGAGGTTGCCGTCGATGGCAATCTTGTCGCCCATTTTCAAGGGATGGCCGTTGATAGCACCGAATTCGTCGTTGACATCCACATCGAGTCCGTCGCAACTCACCACGCAGACTTTTCCGAGACGCACGGCGGTGACCGCGGCATGAGAGGTGGCACCGCCTCGAGCGGTGAGCAGACCGTCACAGTCGAAGATCATACCGATGTCGTCAGGAACGGTGTCGGGACGCACAAGGATGACATGGTCTTCGGGATATTGCTCACGAAGACGCTGGATTTGTTGCGCGTTGAAGGCAGCCAAGCCATTCATAGCACCCCCGCCAATACCCATTCCACGTCCCACAGAGCGTTGCAGCCTCTGGGTAGGATTCTCAAAAACAAACGAGCTGTCGGTTTTCACCATTCCGCTCTCCACGGTCTTCAGGTCCTGGTCACGGGTTTGGAGGATATGGAAGTCATCAGGGTTGTCGCTCTCAAAGGTGAATTCAATCTCCTGAGGAGCATAGCCAAGTTCCTCGGTGAGTTTCACGGCGGTACCGTAAATCTTCCTGTACATGTCGGGCAAGAGGGTTTGCATCGAGGGGCCATCGAGACCAGCGGCTTTGCGTTGGGTCTCTCCGATGGGCAAAGGTTTCACAAGGCCACCCACGATATCCTCACCCTGGCTTCTGAGGGTGAAATCACCATAAAGATGAACCCCGGGGCGTTCGCGGTTGGGATTCTGGGTAAACACGACGCCGGTGCCGGAGGTGGCGCTGCGGTTACCGAAAATCATCTGCTGTACGATAACAGCGGTACCCCAGTTTTCAGAGATGCCGAGATGACGGCGATAGGCCAAAGCCCGCTCAGAGTTCCATGAGTCGATGACCATGTTGACACACTCAATGAGTTGTTTGAATGAGTCCTGCTCAAAGACGACATGATGTTCATCGAGGATTCGTTTGTAGGCGAGGGCAATCTCACGCATTTGTGCGGAGGAGAAGTCCGCCTTCATCACCACGCCAGTCTGCTGTTTATAGGCGTTGATCGCATCGTCGAAAACGTCACGTTCGATGCCTTTCGCCATGCCCCAGCTCTGTATCAGACGGCGATAGGAGTCCCATACGGTCCAGCCCTTTTCGGGATCCTGCGCCACGGTCTCGGCAATCTCGTCGTTCATGCCGACATTCAACAAAGTGTCCATGGCGCCAGGCATGGAGATTGCCGTGCCTGAACGCACCGAGAGCAACAGAGGATTCTTCGGGTCGCCAAACGTCCGGTTGGCTCGTTGTTCGAGACCTGTGATGAACTTACGGATCATGCCATGGATCTCGGAGCGCAGCTCGGGGATGGTATTGATGGTGTCGTTACGGCGGAAAGTCTCCGTGGTGATGACGAAGCCAGGGGGCACTGGCAGGCCGTTCAAATAGAGGTTCTTCAGATGATAGGCCTTGTTTCCGATAAAGACCTGATTATCCATCTTTGGAGTTTTTTCCCAGAAGGGACTGATGAGCATCTCGGAGTTATAGGTCATGATGTCGTTAATCAGTTTCTGATCCAGGTCGGCTGCCATGCCGCGCAACGACTTGAGGATTCGTGCGATAAAGTTATCCAAAGGCTGCATCAAGAAAGCATCGGAAAGCAGGTCACGGTGGAACTCCTCCGACTTTCGGCTAATCAACGCCGCAGTCTCACGCTCATCAAGTTTGCCCTCCGGGTCAAAGAGTTGTGGCACAACCACCTTTAGGGGATATTCATACGACTTCAGGAAATAGCTGATAACAATACGCTTCACATCCTCCGAGATAAACTGGAAGATATTGATATATTGGTCAAACGAAAAGCTTCGAGACGTCAAGGAGTACTTGAGCATCTTGAGTTTAGAGTTGAGGCTTTGGTTGGTGATGCCGTCGAGTTCCAAGCCCTCGCGGAAATACTCCAAGATATCGTAAATCACTTCCAAGGTACGGGCGGAGATATATTCCAAGTTGATTCCCTGCACCACCTGCTCCATCAACTGGGTAGCGACTCGTTCCAACCTGAATGTCAATCCCATAGCCTCGAACTTGTTTTCACGATAGGTGCCATACATCGAAGGAATGCCTATGGCGATATGACGTTTATGGTAGATATTCTCCCAGCCTTCACTTTCTTCGGGATTGAAAATGACTTGTTTTAATTTCTCCATAAAAGCATAGATCATTTTCAACGACTTACCCACTTCCTTGTTTTTATAGGCTTGTTCAAAGGCGTCAATATCCTTGTCGGCAATGAAGGGGTAGTTGCGCAAAGAGTTGAAGATGTTGACCGACTCAAACGAGTATTTCTCGCGCAGGAAGGCATAAAGGTCTTTGATATCCATGAGGCGCGCGTGTTCACGATCGGCGATGGCGGGATCGAGTTGGAGTTTCTCGGCAACGCGAAGAATGAGTTTGTCGAAGTCCTCGCGCGAGAGCATGAGCAGGTCTTCCGGGTCAAGGCAGCTGATCTCGCTCATGGTGACTGTGATGTCATGAACGTAGGTGTACCACTGGCTATTGACATCAATGCTGTCGTAAACGTTATTTGGCAGGATGGGCCGGAGTTTTTCAACGTCCCCGTCGCTCCAGAACTGGAAGACGCTGAAGGTAAGGCCTATGAGCGTGTTGTTGCTTTCGGTATGCACCTGTTTACGCAGGAAATGCACCAGTTTGTCCTCACGTCCCGAAATCTCATCCATATTGGTAGTGACATTACGGATTTCACCCTCGGCTCCAATCTCATTGAAATACACCGGGAAGATGCGGGTGAGCTGTTTCACCTTCTTATAATAAGGACTGATATTGGAGTTAAGGATTTTGGTGATTTCGCGCTGGAAGAGGTCGGTATCGCTTAGGAAGATGCCCCCTAACTTGAGGTTGACGATGAGCGAGGAAAGCAGTTTTTCCATGGGGAACTTCGAGTGTTCGATAAGCTCGAGCCACACACGGATATTTTTGATATGGTTTTCATCCACAGAGAGTTGCCAATCCTCATCTACAAAGACTTTACCAGGGGTGACGAAGCCAAAGTTGATGAGTTTTTTTTCAAAGTAATTGACGATCTCCTTTTGTTCGGTTTGGTCAATGTCAATGATTTTGAGGCCAAGGGTAAGTTGGAAGTCGAGAACTGCCGACATATAGTCTTTGCGAAGTTCCTGGGCGAGGTCGAAGATGGTGTCAATGAACGGCATAATCTGATCCTGAGGCATCTCATCGACCGCTTCGCGAAGCATACGGTTCATGTTCCAGATCAGCCGTTCGCGCTGGCTTTCCATGCCTGGAAGGTGCAGGAGGTAGAACACATAATGGAACTTAGTGATGAAATGCGGGAAGGTCTCTTCTGATTTTGTGAAGCGAGCGGCGATTTGGTCGAAGATAGGCATTTGAGCGATTTGTTCCCAACTGCCAGCATTATTAAGATCGGTATTCAACTGACTGAAATACGGTTCTCCGATGGAATCCTTGATGGTTTGTGCCTCTTGCGGTTCCACAAGCGACGCCTTCTCTTCAAGCCACTGTTCCACCATGGTGGTCTCACGCCAATAGCGGTAAGTCTCTTTAAGGATCATCCGCACCAGGTCCATGGCACGCTGTCCATAATGTTCATCACGAGCCAGGGTATCCAGATAGCGGATAGCATATTTCGAAGCCAGGATATAGCAGTCGCGGTTGGCGTCGAAACGCTCATCAAGCACATCGAAAACTTCCTCTACAATTCTGTCTTCGATCTTTTTTCTTCTATCTTCTTTTGAAACAAATTCCAGCAAGGTATTCACAATGCTGAGTCTCAGCTTTTTCGTCACATCGGGGCGAAGCAAGCTGCGCATCATCTCGATGGGGATGAGCAAAGCATCGGCGGGCACGTCGTCACGAGTATAGAACCAAAAGTCATCCATAAGAATCTTACGGAGTTCTTCAATCACAAAGGTGTGGTTGGATAGTGGGTGGTGATATTCGGTAATGCATTCTTTGGCTCGTTTGTTTATGCCGAAGTATTTGGTTGACAGGTTAATAAACTGCTGATGTTCTTCTGGAATGAAGATGTCTTTGTATCTGGTTTGTGCCAGATTAGCTTCGAGAGCTTGGGATTTGAATGTTTCGGACATAGCGTATCATCGTATTGGAATGCGAAAATACGATAATTATTTGAATTGGGAATTGGGAAATCTAATTCGGTTGAAAAGTAAGATTTTTTTTCATTCTGAAGTTAATTTAACGATAGAAATCGTATTTTTGCAGTTCATTTTGAATGAGAAACATCAAAATCAATTTATAATGGAAAAGATTAAAGTAGGTATCAATGGTTTCGGCCGTATTGGCCGTAACGTGTTCCGCATCATTTGCGAACGTCCGAATCTTGAAATCGTGGGTGTCAACGACCTGACGAGCACCAAGGTGTTGGCCCACCTGTTGAAATACGACTCCACCCAGGGTAAGTTTCCTGGCACTGTGGAGTACGACGAGACCGCGCTGATTGTCAACGGCGTGAGAGTTCCTGTCACTGCCGAACGCTCTCCTTTGAACATCAAGTGGGGCAAGACCCCCGACGTGGTGGTTGAATCCACTGGCGTGTTCCGCTCGAAGGAAAGCAGCAAGGGTGGCTATGGCGACCACCTGAAGAACGGCGCCAAGAAGGTCATCCTCTCCGCCCCTTCCAAGGACGCCATCGATGCCACCATCGTGGTCGGCGTGAACAACCATGAACTCACCGATGACATCGAATGCGTGAGCAACGCCTCCTGCACCACCAACTGCCTGGCTCCTGTGGCCAAGGTCCTGAACGACCGCTTCGGCATCGAGCAGGGTTACATCACCACCATCCACAGCTACACCAACGACCAGGTGATCCTCGACGGTCCGCATAGCGACCTCCGCCGCGCCCGTAGCGCCGCCATGTCGCAGATTCCCACCACCACCGGCGCTGCCAAGGCAGTAGGCATCGTCATCCCCGACCTCAACGGCAAGCTTGACGGCATCGCCGTGCGTGTTCCTACACCCACCGGTTCTCTGGTCGACCTCGTCTGCACCTTGAAGACCGAAGCCACCAAGGAAGAGATCAACGCCGCCATGAAGGAAGCCGCCGAAGGCCCGATGAAAGGTGTGCTCGAATACACTGAGGACCCGATCGTCAGCTGCGATGTCATCCACAACCCACACAGCAGCATCTTCGATGCCCAAAGCACCATGGTGATGGGCAAGATGGTGAAGATCATGTCGTGGTACGACAACGAATGGGGCTACTCCAACAGAATGGTGGACCTCATTGAGATGATGAAGTACTAAGGGTTAGAAGACAGAAGCAAGAAGACAGAAGTAAGAAGCCAGGAGTTGTTCTGGCTTCTTTGTTTTTACCTAACGATCATCACCGCCCCTTGGAGGCGCTGGGTGACTGGCCCTTCGGGGGTTTGCATTTCCACGTCGCAGACATAGAAATAAGTTCCCGGGGAGCAGGGTTGGCCGCTACCAGAGGCACGTCCGTCCCAATTGATGAAGATGTCGTTGGTGTTGTACACGAAACGACCCCAACGGTTGAAGATATGCATCTCCACACGGTTGATCAAATCAGGCGTGATCTCTTTGGGGACGAACACATCATTAATCCCATCACCGTTCGGAGTGAACACATTGGGCAACACATACACAGGCTCATCAGGCTCTGGCTCCGGCTCTTCCTCGGTGGGTTTCACCTCGACGATGGCAGAATAATTCACCAGTGGACGGGGCAAACCTTCCAACGTGTAGTGTCCAAAAGTACGCACATAATACTGATAGGTGACTTCGTTCACGACATGAACATCGGTGTATTCCATCGCTGTAGTGCTTGCCATTTTCACAAAGACCGTATCGATTTTTTTGAACACCTCGGTGCTGTCGATCACCCAGGGAACCGTTTCGGTCCAATTCAACAAAGCCGTCTTGTCGCCACCGACACCAGCAAGAAGCACTGCTCCGGCAGGAGTACTCGTACCCATCACGGTCTGGTTCGCGTCTTTCATCTCCACTTTATACGAGAGCGATTGTACATCGGCAAGATTCACTTCCGTATCATGATATGAGTCATCCTGGCCTAAATAGACAGTGCTTTCCACCCCATCGAGGTTACGAATCAGGCGATAGGTATAAGGTTCAACAAATTGCGGGTCGATTTCCTGAGGTTTTGTCCATTCAACCCGTATCGTGCCATTGAGAAGGTCCTCGTCGTCGTTAGATACGCGCGTCACCAGCGGTTGGTTATTCGGAATCATCACGCAGACCTCATTGCTCGGGCGGCTCTCGGCGCCATCGTTAAAGAGCGCCACCACACGATAGCAGTAATCCACTCCTTGTTCAAAGGCGGTTCCCCCATTGTCGTCGATATATGACGTAGCGTTGGCGGGGAGTTCGGCGATAAGCTGATAGCCAGGACGCACACCCGTCTCACAATAATCCGGTTCGTATGGGTTGGATCCCATACGGCGATACACACGGATCGCTTTGGCATTGGCACAATAGGCGTAGGGAGACCAGGAGAGTGGAGAGTGGAAAGTGGAAAGTGGAGAGTTTTCCAATACTAAGTTTTCAACAGCGGGACCGATCACTGTGATATTGACTGCCCGGACATTCGAGAGCGGGATGGGGAACGAGTCGTCTTTGGCATGGATAACCACCTGATATGGCATCTTACGGATGTGGCTGCATTGGGTTTGCCATGTAAACTCAAAGGCAGGGTTTAGGCCATGATCG